>Ga0272441_10001304_pt1 | contig 53300 bp, 42 predicted proteins | sample SSMProp6N_FD_193582 | JGI IMG/M metagenome (GOLD analysis project Ga0272441, IMG submission 193582) | Marine sediment archaeal communities from Little Sippewissett salt marsh, Falmouth, MA, United States - SSM-Prop-6N | ecosystem: Environmental > Aquatic > Marine > Wetlands > Sediment ...
TGATCCCGCGTGCTCTCGAACACCATCCGCACCGCTCGTTCTCGCACCTCGGGCGAGTACCTCGTTGCTCTTGCCATGACCCCATCCTCTCAAGGAATTCGGTCTCCGGCAATCCCGGGGCGGTTCAAAGCCTTCACATCTACAGAAGAGCCCAGGAGGCTAGTCTAGTCGACCACCTCTCGCGAAGACCAATCCGCTGATCTCCTAGGTGTCTCAGTTGCAGCGGGAGGCATCGTGAGTCCGGTCTGCGGCGCTGATCCGCCCTCGGGCACGACTCTGATAGCAGGGCCACTCGAGAAAGGTCCAGGCCTGCGGTCGTGTACTTCTGGGCGACCACGACTCAGCGGTTCTGCAGCCAAAGGTAGATGTCGAGGTGCACGCGGTCGAGGCCGAGGCTACGGGCGCGTTCCGAAGCGAAGCGCTGGTACTCGTCGCTGATGTCACAGGTCAGGTGCTTGACACCCGGCCAAGCTGGAAGGACACCACGCCCCGCTGCTGCCTTGAGGCCTCGTGCGACGGCACCGTCTAGCGGGATCTCCAGCCAAGGTTCGACTCGGGACAGACCGAAGTTCTGGCTCAAGTACTGGTTGTAGAGCGAATCGCGAAGGAAGAGGTTCAGTGCCTTTCGAGCCGCCCCCCATCGTCGTGGAGTTGTGGGCAGCCGCTTGACAAGCGTTTCCGTCTGATGGTCAAGCCAATCGCGGAAGCGCCCCGCATGACTCGCAGGAATCCGTGTGAGGGGAAGGGATGCGAGGAAGCCCTGGGCGGATGCAACCATGCCCTTCCCTTGCCCACGCATCGCCGAAGGGACGATCGCGCTGACGGCGACCTTCCGCTGAACCGTCTCGATGAAGTCTGCTCGCTGCATGGGGTCATTCTACAGCGCAGTGACATAGCCCGTGCGCCAGTGCGACCTACGCCTTGGTGTCTCCGTTGCAGCGGGAGGTATCACGAGTCCGCTCTGGGGAAAGGAGCCGCACACCGGAGCCGCCTGCAGAGCCGAGGCTACTCGTGACGGCTCCAGGCCTGAGACGCCACTTCTGACGGTACGGCGACCGTCATCAGGGGGGCACTTCAGAGGAGCTTGAGGCAACAGTGGACTCAGTGCCTCACTGAATGGCCAGTCCCATCCGTGGCACATGTCAAGCGCGTTGAACGGGACGCTATACTGGCTCCATGTGCGCGGCCGAGTTGCCTGAGAGCGTGAAGCGTGAACAACAGTTCCAGCTTCGCGTGACCCGGCCTGAGCACCATCTGCTTCTTGAGGCTGTACGCGACCAGTATCCTCACGCCGACGGTTTGCGCGATGCCCTGTTCCAGGCAATTGCCAGGGGCATCTACTCTGGTCTTGAGCACTTGCCGGAGACAAGTCTTCTCCGGGGGAATCTCAAGCGGCTGAGGCGGGGACTGATCGCATGCCGGGCGGTGCTTCTGCCCGTTCGTGACGAGCGCGTAAGAGAGATCATCTACAGATCCCTTTTCGCAAGGCATCTATGGGATCACATCGGGCTTGCACGAATGCATGCCGAGAAACACGGCACCCCCTTCTCAGCGGAGGAGATTGCCCTTCTTGGGGGTTCCCGGCTGCGCTCGGATGCCCGGCCTGAAGCGATCGCCGACCCGGAGGATCTCTCACCGGGGATCGTTGCGGCGATGGACGCGACAGAGGGGGACAGAGAAGATGCTCTTCGCCTACTCCTGATGCAGTATGGGGAGCCCTCCCCCTCGCAGCTTGGCAGAAGAGTCAGCATCCGTCTTCGTGCCCATCGTGATCAGCAAGCCCTGGCGTTACTCCTCGCCCGCTTCCCGAATGCTGGCGATCTATCTGACACAGTCTTCTCCATGCTCGAAGCATGGCTTGATGTGAAGGACGACGAGCAGTTGCCGCTGCGAGAAAGATTGATGCCACGCGCGATGTGGCATCTGCCACTCCTGTGCCAGGCGGCTCGGGAAGCTCTCCAAGACATTCACGAGCCGGCGCTGCGCAAGCGTGTGTACGCGGCGCAACTCCAAGTCTTCTGGATGAGCTACTCGAAGTGCTTCCTTGGCCGGAACGCTCTGCTGAGGTCCCCGTGGTCACTGTGCGATATGACTGCTGAGGAAGAGGATGTGCTCGGCTCGCTGGGCATCGGAGACCCTGGCGGCTGTAGTGAAACGCGCTACCAAGACCTTGCCGGCCACGCACGGGACCTCTTTCTCGAGGGAGCGGAGCCTTGGGTAAGGGGGCTATTCCCAGAAGTCGGCGGGCGCACATGTCAAGGTGATGCCAAAGCAGGTGGGGAGTCCCCAGAGTGAACAAGAGCCAGCACCCCACATCTGCGGCAGAAGGCTGTCCCTCCAGAAGCGCTCTAGATCAAGTGCGTTGAACACAAGGAGGCATGGAATGTCGTCGGGTACGCGCAACATGCGCGTGATCGAGGTGGCTCTCATCCTGGGGGCTGCCTGCCCTTGACGTGGCCCCCGATGCTGGAGCATGGCCATCAGTGCGTGCTTGACTGTAGGTCGCGGCGCAACGCCACGAAGCGCCCGCAGATTGAGGCAGCCTGCAGGAGACAGCTCTCCGAGGACGCCCTTGCGTTTCTTGCGAGGCTACTGCGAGACGGTGCGCTCTTGTGGGGACCGCTCCTTCAGCGTGCCAAGGGATCAACATGCGAGAGCTATAGAGGGCTCATCCGTGAGCTGTCTATCCGTTTAGCTGGCTCAGATCTGCGCCCACCAAGAGGGGACCTTGTGCCCATCAAAGTCCAGGGCCAGGGCAGTAGCAGCCATTTGTCCCCGCCACGAGGGGCCCCATGATTGCCGAAAGAACGACTCCAATGGCGACTACCCTGCACAGGCTTCGATAGCGTATAAGCACACCTCCACAGAGAGAGTGGCAGTTCTGCTACGCGGGGTCAAGCTTGCCGCTCACTTCGCAGTTGACGAGCGAGGCGAATGAACCTAGGATGTGGGAGTTATGCGGTCATTGACACGAGGCGAAGTGGCGGGAATGCCCTTCTTATACCCCCGACAGGATTCGAACCTGTGACCTACGGTTTAGGAAACCGTTGCTCTATCCACCTGAGCTACGGGGGCGGCTAGAACTCTTCTAGCGTCAAGTATAGCTGCTTGGCTGCAGCCTGTTCGGCTTCCTTCTTGCTCCTGCCGCGGCCGATGGCGCGGTGTCCGGAGACGGTGGCGCTGACATCGAACTCTTTCCGGTGCTCCTTCCCCTTGGAGCGCACCATGCTGTAGGAGGGACGGACACCGAACAGGCGCTGCGCCGTCTCCTGGAGCAGGCTCTTGTAGTCGCCGGTGGTCGATTGCTCGGCGAGGAAGCCGGCGATGTCCTCTTCCAGGATGCGCACGACGAACCGTGCGGCGAAGGGGAAGCCTTTCTCGAGGAACAGGACGGCGACCATCGCCTCGAAGGCGTTGCCGAGGTTGGTCGGCCGCGTGCGGCCGTTGTTCGACTCCTCCCCCTTGCCGAGTCGCAGGTAGCGCTGGAGGTTCAGCTCCTTCGCCTTCTCGCCCAGCATCGGACGGCTGACGGCGACGGATTTCGCCTTGGTGAGCTGGCCCTCGTCGGCATCAGGGTACTCCCTGTACAGGTGCTCGGTCACCGCGAGGTCGATGACGGCGTCCCCGAGGAACTCCAGGCGCTCATTCGAGCCCCGCGGATCCTGTCGCTCGTTCGTGTAGGAGCTGTGAAGGAACGCTTGCTCCAGCACGCCGGGCGCCAGTCGGAGCCGCAACGCCTTGGTCAGTTCTTCTAGTGGTCTGTGATTCATGCCACCATCCAGTGGTTAGGGCGGGAGGATTCGAACCTCCGATCACGGCTCCAAAGGCCGCTGCCTTACCGCTTGGCTACGCCCTAAACGTCAGAAACTCGGTCGGCAAGTCCACGGCAGGCCCGCGCTGGGTGATGGCCTCATGGTAGCGGCGCAGCACCTCGCGCTCGATCCTCATCCGAAACTCGTTGTCGATCGGATGCGCCGTGTCTCGGAACTGGCCGGTGCCCACCTCACGGCTGGGCATGGCGACGAACAGGTCATTCTTCCCTTGGATCACCTTCACGCTATGCACGATGAATACGTCATCGAAGACGATCGAACAGAAGGCTTTCAGATTCCCTTCGCTGTGCATCGGCCGGATCTCGACCCTTGTGATGTTCACGACTCTGGTCCCCTTGGCCTGTGGGGGGAATGGTAGCGAAGCCAGCGGATCGGCGCAATCGCGGCCGCGTCCATGCGAACGATGGCTTCCCTCATGAACCGGGCGCGGGGCCGAGGGCGAGCACCGTGACACCATCGCCGCCCTGGTTCGGCGGCGGCGAGCCGTAGGAGCTGACGAAGGTGCACGAGGCGAGGTAGTCCCGAACTGCGTCGCGAAGAGCGCCGGTTCCCTTCCCATGAAGAACCCGGCCGGTGTGTAAATCCGCCCGCAGCAGCTGGTCGAGGTAGGTCTCCAGCTCGCGCAGCGCTTCCGCGATGGTCATCCCGCGCACGTTCAGCTCGAGCGGCACCTGCGATGACGGAAGGCGTGTCCGTGACACGCGGCGGCGAGGCCGGCGGCCCTGTTGTGCGGGCGCGGATGCTTTGGGGGGGGAGAGATCGTCGGCCGTGGTGCGCACGCGCACACCGTCGAGATCGACCAGCGCCCGGCCGTCAGCGTCGAGCTGCACGATACGGCCGTTGGCGTCGAGGCTGCGGACGTTAACCTGCATCCCTTCGCGGAGCTGCTCCCGAGGGATGGCAGCAGGTCCGTCGCGCTGCGCGACCCCGTCACGCGCCGAGGCAAGCTGCTCTCGCAGACCGGCTAGCCTGCGCACTTCCTGGCTCGCCTCCGTCTCCTGCGGCTCGGCGCGCAGCCGGGCGACGATCTCTTCCGCTTGGCGCTGGCTGTCGCGGAGAAGCCGCTCAGCGGCCCTCAGCCGCTGGGACAGGCTCGCCTCACGATCCTCCTCGAACGCCCGCAATTGCCCCTCGACGTGAAGGCGCAGCGCCTCGGCCACGCGTTGCGCTTCCTCGGCCTCTTGGCGGCTGCGCTCCAACGCCTGCCGCTCACGTTGCAGCTCATCGATGATGTCCTCGGCTCGGATCTCGCCCTGGGTGAGGAACGAACGCGCGTGGTCGATCAGGCGCTGAGGAAGGCCGAGACCCTGGGCGATGAGGAACGCGTTGCTGCGGCCGGGGACGCCCTCGATGATGCGAAACGTGGGAGCGAGCGTGGATGCGTCGAACTCCATCGATGCAGTGTTGACTCGTGGATGGCGGATGGCGAAGTACTTCAGCGGCGTGAGATGCGTGGTGACGACGACCAACGCATCCCGCTCCAACAGCTGTTCGAGGATCGACAGGCCGAGCGCCGCGCCTTCCTGGGGATCGGTTCCTGCACCGAGCTCATCGAGAAGGATCAGGCAACGATCGTCGGCGTCGTCAAGGAGCCGCACGATATTGCTCATGTGTGCCGAGAATGTCGACAGGTTCTGCGCGATGGACTGCTCGTCGCCGATGTCCGTCCGTACTCGACGAACGACGACAAGCTCGCTGTCCGCCGAGGCGGGGATGGGAATGCCTGACTGGATCATCAACGTCATCAGCCCGATCGTCTTCAGGGTCACCGTCTTCCCGCCGGTATTCGGGCCGGTGATGACGGCCGTGCGGCGATCGCCGCCGAGGGAGATCGAAATCGGCACGACGCGTTCCGGGGGAAGCAGTGGGTGTTTGGCGTGGCATAGGGCGATCCGCCGACCGAGAACGGGGAAGACGCCGTCGCGGTCGCGGGCGTAGGACGCGCGGCCGAACAGGGAATCGATGTGTCCGAGGACGGCCTGATCGCGGCGCAGCATGGCATCTCGGTCGCGCAGCGCGCCCGTCAGCTCGCGAAGGATGCGTTGGCGTTCGTCACGGATTTCGCTCGACGCTGTCGCGATGCGGTTGTTGTCGGCGACGAGTTCCGCGGGTTCCGCATACAGCGTCTGACCTGTCGATGAGCGGTCGTGCACGACGAAGTGCATGGCGCCTGTCGCTCCGCTGCGGATCGGCAGAACCAGCCTTCCGCCGCGGCGAGTGACGATCGGATCGCTGATGAGTTCAGGGCTTCGCTCAGCGATTGCGCGGAGCTTCTGCGTCACACGCCGCTCGACGGTCACCAACGTCCGCGTCAGGTCCCGCAACTTCGGCGACGCATCGTCGCGGACTTGCCCGCGCTCGTCGAGCGCCCGATGCAGCTGCCTGATGAACGGGGTCATATCCGAAAGCCGTCGCCCAAGCTGGTCCAGCGGGGGCGGCTCGTCTTCGCCTGTCAGCAGCCCCGCGACCGTTCGCGTCGCTTCCAACGTCTCGCGCACCGTAAGCAGGATCTGCCCATCGACGAAGCCCACCTCGCGAGCCTGACGCAGGATTGGATCGAGATCATGGACAGCGCCAAGAGAGAACCGGCCGTGACGTTCGAGGTGCGCCAGCGCGGCGCCGACTTCGGTGACCGCACGGCCGATGATCTCCGGGTCGGCCGTCGGCTCGAGTGCGCGCGTCGCCTGCTCGCCGAGTGACGTGGACGCGTAGGATGCGACCAATTCCTTGACCCGGTTCCACTCGAGGTCGCGGGCTGTCTTCTCGTTGAGTAGTTCGGTCATGGCCAGGCGTCCTTGACGGCCGGGGGGTGTTCCGCGTGCCGGATCCTTGCACCATAGTATGCACGACAGGCGGGAGCGGCACCCGCAAAGCCTCTGGGATCCCGGCGCGGATGGTCGGTTGACGTTTGCGGCGCGCGGAGATGGCCTTGACAATCCTGCGGGTGTGGCTTGCCGTGGTCCCAGCCACACGGTCGACGTGGTTCGGCATGGGATCCGACGAGAGCGGGGACAGGTGAGTGTCATGGGGGATGCTGAGGGGGCCGCAAGACGGTGGTTGCGGGCGTTCCGGCTTCATCGCGATGCGTCGCGGGCCGTCGTTCACCTGGCGTACCCCGTGACGTTGGGCCTGCTGTCGACCACGCTGCTGAGCGCTGTGGACACGGCCATGCTCGGGCGCCTCGGTGCCGCACCCTTGGCCGCGTCGGGCGTGGCCGGCGTGTTGTTCTTCGCCATCGCCTTCCCCCTGTCCGCGATCTCGGTCGGCGTCCAAGCGCTGGTGGCGAGACGGCTTGGCGAGGGCCGGCCCACGCGCTGCGGCGAGGTGCTGACCGCAGGGCTTCTGCTTGCAGGGGGGCTGGGGATCCCGGTGGTGTGTGCCGCGCCGTGGCTCGCGGAAGTGGCGGCCCCGATCCTTTCCTCGGACGCCACCGTGGCGTTGCTGGGCAAGCAGTACCTTGCCCTGCGCCTGCTCGGCACCGCGTTCATGCTCGCCAGCATGTCGCTGCGGGGGTTCTTCGCGGGGATCGGGCACACGCGGCAGCAGATGTGGGCCGCGGTCCTCACAACGCTCGTCAATGTCTTGCTGGACTACGTCCTGATCTTCGGCCGCTGGGGGTTCGCGCCGATGGGCGTCGAGGGCGCGGCGATCGCATCCACCATCGCGCTTGGCGCAGGAGCGGCCTACCTCGCGGCGACGAGCCTTCAGCCGAAGTACCGCGTGACCTACGCCCTCTATCGTGGCGTGCGCGCCGGCGCTCAGCGATGGGGCGCGGTCCTCCGGCTGTCGCTGCCGATTGTCGCCCAGCGGCTCGTGTCGCACGGCAGCTGGTTCGCGTTCTTCGCTGTGGTGGCGCGCATCGGCACCGTTGAGCTTGCGGCGACCAACGTCATGCGGTCGATCTACGGGTTGACGGTCATGCCCGCGGTCGGCTTCGCCACGGCGGCGGCGACGCTGGTCAGCAGAGAGCTTGGCGCGGTGAGGGAGGCGCGTGCGGAGCGCTACGCCTGGGAGGCCACGCGCCTATCCGCGTACCTTCTCGCGGCGATCGGCCTGCTGTTTGTGCTGCTTCCGCGGACGATCCTCCAGGTGTACACCTCGGAGCCCGCGGTTCTGGCGGCTGGCGCGCTGCCTCTGCGCCTTCTCGGCTCGGTGCAGGCGTTCGGCGGTGCGGCGATCGTGCTGTCGCATGTCCTGCAAGGTGCGGGATGCACGCGCTACGTCCTTGGCGTCGAGCTGGCGGCGTGCTTCGGGCTCTATCTGCCTTTGGTCTTCTTCCTCGGGCTGAAGACACGTCTAGGCCTCGTGGGGGCGTGGACTGGCGAGTACACCTACTGGGTTCTTGTTTCCCTGCTGATGGCGGTCATGGTCCGCCGCGGCACGTGGAAGCGGGTTCGAATCTAGTCACCGTTCTGGTCGATGCGGGGACATTGGCCTATGCCGGGGTCGGATTGGGCTCTGTTGCGTCGGTTCCCGCCACGGCGTGTGCACAGAGGTCGAACAGTCCGCAGGACCTGCACTCCGGGGCGGTTCGCCGGCAGACAGCGCGTCCGTGGGCGACGAACAGCGCGTGATATTCCTGGTAGAGCGAGACATCCGCTGGCAGGTGGGTCATGAAGGTCGAGCGCAACAGGTCGTATGCCTCATCCCCGGCGATGACGCCGATCCGCCGAAGCACCCGGCGCGCATAGGCGTCGATGACGAAACTCAGCGAGCACCCCGCGTACAGGATGATGGCGTCGGCCGTCTCGGGTCCGATGCCGTCGAGGGACAACAGGGCCGCCCGTTGACGATCGACCTCCGTCCGCAGCAGCCTGTCAAGATCGCCGTCATACCGCTGCACCAACAGCGAAGCCAGTCCTTTAAGGCGATGGGCCTTCTGATTGTAGAATAGCGCCGGCCGGATTGCCTCCGCCACGCTCTCCACCGGTGCCTCGGCGAGCCGCCGTGGCGAGAGCCACCCCCGCGCGTTGAGTGCGGACACGGCCCGCTCCGCGTTCCGCCACGCCACGCGCTGTGTGAGTACGGCGCCGACGGCGATCTCAAACGTCCCGCTGCCCTCCCACCAGCGTTGCGGGCCGTGCTGTGTTCGGAGTCGGTGGTAGACCGTCATCAGCGGGTGGCCGAGCGGGGATTCTCGGGCACGTGAGCGGATGCTGTTCTTGGCTCCTGTGTCTGCGTCCATTGCCTCGATGCCGGATGCCTATCACCTGTCGGTTGTACGTCGACGGGCCGTTGCCGTCGAGGGTAGCGTCTCGGGGTGTCCCTGCAAGCGCGGCATCCCACGGGTCGCTGGTGCCGAGCTAGCCTCTCCTTGACGGAAACGGGGAGGGGCGCTAGACTCAAGCTGCTATTGCGAAGAGTTCGCAAGTGGATACATGAGAAGGAGGGACCGTGTCGATCACCTTGGACCAGCTTCCTGTGGGGGGGTGCGGCACAGTCACTGAAGTGCGTGGAGGAAAAGGGCTGCGAACGAATCTGCAGCGCATGGGTATTCACGTCGGCGATCCACTGCGCGTTGTGGGGCGAGGTGCGTTTCACGGACCGCTCCTCGTGGAGATCCACGGCAGCCGCGTCGCTCTCGGCCGAGGGGTCGCACACCGTGTGGTGCTGTCGGACGGCGCCTCGATACAGCCCCCCAACGCCCGGGACAGGAAGACGGGGCGTTGGAGGCATCATGGACGTTGATCAGGCGGTGGGCTGCCTGCGTGCCGCGGGCCGGCGGATCACCGGAGAACGCGTAGCCGTGCTTCAGGCGATGGCGGATCACCCGCACGCCGATGCCGCCGAGCTGTACCGGGTCGCTCGCGGGCTCCGGCCCCAGATCAGCCTGTCCACCGTCTACCGCACGGTGAATCTTCTTCGGGACCTGGGAATGGCGGAGGCCAGCGGGCTCGGCGAAGGGCATCGCCACTTCGAGACGCGCGGAGATTCCCATTACCACTGTGTGTGTGTCCGATGCGGGCGCGTGCTGGAAGTGGCTCCCGTCCCCGAGGTACGGGAACGTGTCGAACGGCTCGGATTCCGGGTTTCGACGGAGACGGTGGAGATCACCGGCTACTGCGCTGCCTGTGCTGAAGGCAGGCTTGCCACGGCGTCGACAGGAGACGCCTCTCCCGGCGAGCGGAAGGTGATCCCTGCACACTCTACGTCTGATGAGGCTTCCGAGATCGTTGTCCACGCGCTGTCAGCGATCCCCGCGGGACAGGAGCTTGTTGTGGAAGCGCGCGGCGTGGACGCCGAGTCCGTCATCGCTGAGGGAGTCCGTGCCGTCGGGGGGGTGCGCCTCGCGCGGCTCGTGCGGAGGCAGGATCGCGTGCTCGCCACGCTTGTCCGCGTGGACAAGCGCGAAAGGGCCTGAGTGCAGCGGATCGCGCTTGTCGGGCAGCCGAACTGCGGCAAGAGCACGATCTTCAACCACCTTGTGGGCTACCGGGCTCACACCTCTAATCTCCCTGGAACCACCGTGGAGTGCGTCGCAAGCCACGCTCTGGTCGGAGGGCGAACCGCGGAGGTTGTGGATCTTCCGGGAACGTATTCGCTTGTCGCCGGGGATGCTGCGGAGCGGGAGACCAAGCAGTACCTGCTCCATGGTGAGGTCGATGCGGTTCTGAACGTGATCGATGCGTCCCTCCTGTCCCGCAGCCTCGAGCTCACACTGCAGTTGCTCGAACTGGGGATTCCGTTGGTGGTCTGCCTAAACATGGCTGACGAAGCCCGACGCAAGGGGATTGCGATCGATGCCGAGGCGCTGTCGACGCGGCTCGGTGTTCCCGTAGTGTCGGCGGTGGCCGTGCGCGGCTTGGGGGTCGCCGGTGCCGCTCGGGAAGCGCTACGAGCTGCTGTGTCGGGAACAGTGCCCCGCGCCCCGCAGTACGGCAAGGACGTGGAGCACGCCCTCGCCGAACTGGCACGCCGGATTCCCGAGGCAGTAGCGCGCGAGTTCGGGGCCACACCGCGTGTGCTCGCCATCCGAGCAGTGGAGGGAGACGCCCACTTGGCCGAGTCCCTGGACCGATTGGCTCCGGGGGGAATGGCGAGCTTCGCCGATGTGTCTCGTGGCCTGTTCGCCCCCCGTGGTGGCACCGGCGGCGAGACCTTGTCGGCAGAGCGGCACGCCCAGGCGATGAAGCTCTTCGAACACGTGGCTACCGTTGGCTCTCCTGTGGTGACGCTGAGGGATCGTGTCGATGCAGCGCTGATGCACCCGAGGTGGGGCGTTCTGCTGTTCGCGGCCATCATGTACGGCTTCTTCGTCCTCGTGTTCCGCGTCGGGTCGCTTGCAGAAGGACCCATGATGCAGTGGTTCGACGTGGCGAGCGAGGCCTTGGCGCGGCTCCTCCCGGCGCAGTCGCTGATCGCCGCCGCCGCTCGCGGCGTGATCGAAGGCATCGGCGGTGCTTTGGGCATCGTGCTTCCGTACTTAGTCCCGTTCTTCCTCGGCCTCGCCGTGCTGGAGGATGTCGGCTACCTTCCCCGCGCCGGCTACCTGCTGGACGGGCTCATGCATCGCATCGGTCTCCATGGGAAGTCGATGATCCCGTTTCTCCTGGGCTATGGGTGCAGTGTGCCCGCGATTCTGGCGACGAGGATCATCGAGTCGCGTCGCGATCGGTTCGTGACGGCGATGCTCGCGGTGATGTTCCCTTGCGTGGCGCGGACGACGATCATCTTCGGGCTGATCGGGTACTTCCTTGGCCCACACCTCGCGTTTGCGGTGTACGCTATCAACCTCGTGGTCGTGGCCGCCGTGGGGGCGCTGATGACCAAGCTCCTCCCGCGGGCAACTCCCGGGCTCATCCTTGAGATTCCGTCGTACAAAGCGCCGTCTCTCCATGTGATCGGGGCGAAGGTATGGCTGCGTGTGCGCGATTTCCTCGTGTTGGCGTTGCCGATTCTGGTGCTAGGCAGTGTCCTGCTTGCGGTTCTTGATGCCGTGGGGGCTGCGCGCTACATCAACCTGGGGCTTTGGCCGCTCACGTGGGCGCTCGGTCTTCCGGCGAGTGTCGGCGTTACGCTCGTTTTCGGTGTTCTGCGCAAGGAACTCGCCCTGGTGATGCTGTTTCAGGCGCTGGGGACGACCCAGGTGGCGACAGTTCTTGGGCCGGGGCAGATGATGACCTTCACGCTGTTCCTCGTGTTCTACGTACCTTGTGTGGCGACGATCGCCGCCCTCGGCAAGGAGTTGGGCAAAGCACAGGCGGGCATCGTCGTCGGAGCCACCGTTGCGACCGCGATTCTCGTTGGGCTCCTCGCGCGGGGTGTCGCCGCGCTGGTCGCGTAGGGGGCGCATCGGCCGTTCGCCAGGGATGCGCTATCATCGACGCGGGAGTTCCAGCCGTTCGCGAGAGGAGGGGATGTGCCCCAGCCCGAGTCCGATCTCGCAGGGGTATCGCGCGCGTGGATGCGGCGCCGTCGTCCCGGAGCGGCACACGAACCCGGGGCCCCCGCGGTTCTCGTCTCCGACCTCGCGGTCTCGTACAGCGGGCGGCCCGCTTTGCGCGACGTGACCTTCGAGGTCTCTTCCGGATGCAGCGTCGCGGTCGCGGGACCGAACGGAGCGGGGAAGAGCACGTTGCTTCGCGTCCTCGCGGGACTGCTACCGCCGTCCCACGGCCACGTGGAGGTCCACGGGCACGGTCCGTGCCGTCATGTGTGTATTGCCTATGTGCCGCAGCGAAGCGCCGTAGACTGGCGGTTCCCGGTCACCGTATGGGATGCGGTCATGATGGCCCGTGGCAGGCGACGGATGCTGCACCGACGCGCCATGAGGCGAGATCGCCAGGTGGTCCGCGAGAGCCTGGAGTCCGTCGGCCTGCTGTCGCGCGGAGCCGATCGGATCGAGCAGCTTTCCGGAGGGCAACAGCAGCGCATGTTCATCGCCCGCGCGCTTACCCAGGAGGCCCAGCTGGTGCTGTTGGACGAGCCGTTCGCCGCCCTTGACCTACAGTCCAAAGAGGAGGTGTTGCAGCTGCTTGAGCAGCCTCCGTTGTGTCGGCTCACGAGAATCGTCGCGTTGCACGATCTGGGGATTGCCGCCGCGCGGTTCGACTCGATCCTGCTTCTGAACCGAGCGCTTGTGGCCTACGGAACACCGGAGGAGGTTCTTACGCCCACGGCGCTGCGACGTGCCTACGGTAGCTGCTTGCGCGTCGTCGAGGGTGATGGGGGGACCGTGGTCGTAAGCGATACGGCGTGTGGCGGAGGAGTCGATCATGACCCTGATTGAGTGGTTGGCGGCGCCGTGGTCGTACCCGTTCATGGTGCGCGCGTTGATGGCTTCCGGCATCGTCGGGGTGGTCTGTTCCGTGGTCGGCTCCTACGTCGTCCTCCGCGGGATGACCTTCCTCGGGGATGCCATCGCACACTCGATTCTCCCCGGTGTGGCCGTGGGCTTCCTCGTTGGCGGCCGCGGGGATCGCCGCGCGCTGTTCTGGTGGGCTCTGGGAACGTCCGTGCTGATCGCTGTCGGTGTCGGTTGGGTCGGTCGACGCGGCAGGCTGCGGGAGGACGCCGCGGTGGGCATCGTGTTTGCCGGCATGTTCGCCTTGGGCATTGCCCTCATTTCCACGGTTCGCGGTTCCGCTGTGGATCTCGTGCACTTTCTGTTCGGGAACATCCTCGCAGTATCCGGCCGCGATCTACTGCTCATGGCCGTGTTCGGCGGTGTGGTACTGCTCGTGGTGACCGTCCTCTACCGGGAGTTTCTCATCGTGTCCTTCGACCCTGTCCTCGCACGGACGCTGAGACTGCCGACGGCAGTCTACGAGTACGCCCAGCTCGTTCTCATCGCGATCACTGTGGTGGTCGCGCTGCAGGCGGTGGGCGTGGGGCTGATGCTTGCGATGCTTGTGACCCCATCAACCACAGCGTTCCTCGTGACCCGTCGCCTTCCCGCGATGATGGCCGTCGCGGCCACCGTCGGCGTCCTGTCGGGTGTGATCGGGCTGTACCTATCGTTCTACATCTCGGTGTCGTCAGGGGCGGCGATTGTTCTCGTTGCGGTAGGGATCTTCCTGGTGACGTTGCTGATGTCATCGCGGGCAGGGCCGCGTCGGATGCTGCGCCGGCGGGCTTGACCGTACGCCACGTAGCACCTACGCTGTATCCGTCGTAAGGAGGATGCAGTGCTGAAAAGGGGGCAGCGGCGCCGGATGGGGGCGAAGGATGCTCCGTCAGCGCGACCGCCTGCGGCCCACGGGAGCACCGAGCTGGAGCTTGCGCGGGCACACAACGAAGAGCTCTTCGCCAGCGCCCTTGAGGCGATGGCGCTAGTTGACAACGAGGGCCGGATCCTGCGCGTCAACCGACGCTTCGTGGAACTCTTCGGATTCGAGGAAGGAGAGGCCGTCGGCCAGCCGATCGACGAGCTTCTCGTTCCCGGCGACCTTCGAGACGAAGCCATGAATTCCACACTGCGTGTCTCACGTGGGGAACACGTAGCCCTGGAGACCGTCCGCCGGAGAAAAGACGGGACACCCGTTCACGTGGCTATTCTTGGGACTCCGGTTCGCTTCCGCGGAGGACAGGTCTGCGTGTACGGCATCTACAGAGACATCAGCGAGCGGAAGCGCGCCGAGGTGGCCCTGCTGCAGAGCGAGGAGCGCTACCGGAGGATCTTCGAGTCGACGACGGACGCCGTGCTTGTGTTCGATCGGGCGGGACGCATCGTTGCGGCGAACCCTCAGGCTGCGGCCACGTATGGCTACTCGGAGGGCGAACTGCTAGGCATGCACGCCAGTCGCATCATCCATCCGGATCGCTACCACGGATTCCGCTCCCTGGAATCCGCCGTGCGTCAGGATGGGGAGCTGACCACTGACTCGGTCAACGTTCGGAAGGACGGGACGGCCTTCGATGTCGAGGTTCGGGGAGCGTCGTTCGTGCTCCAGGAGGAGCCGCATCTGTTGGCGGTGGTTCGCGACATCAGTCAGCGGGTGCGCGCCGAGCGCGCCCTTGAGTCCACCCGCCACCGGATTGAGCGGCTCCACGAGGCGGCCCACGCTCTGGAGGCCTGCGAGAAGGAGAGCGATGTGTACTCCTTGACGGTGGACGCGGCGGAGGACATCCTCTCATTCAACCTCTGCTCCGTGCTCATCGAGGAGGAGGGGTGGCTTGTGTACCGCGCCGTGACGAAGCAATACGAAGCAGCCGCGCCGGCTCGGCTTCCCCTGGATGGCGACGGAGGGATCGCCGCGAAGACCTTCCGCACCAAAGCGACGTATGTGTTCGATGATCTGCGGGAGATCCCTGGAGCGCGGCCGTTCCATCCAGGATTCATCTCCGGACTCAGTGTGCCAATCGGCGAGGTCGGGGTGCTTCAGGCGGTGTCAACGGGCGTTGGCGGATTCTCCAAGCAAGACGTGCGCATGGCGGAGCTCCTGGTCGGCCACACAGCGGAGACGATCCGCCGGCTGCGCCTTGAGAAGGTACTGCGCGACCAGGCGATGCGTGACCCGCTCACCGGTGTGTACAATCGCCGCTACTTCAACCAGGTCCTCGAGCACCAGATCGCTTGTGGCGCGCGGGATGAGCACTCGGCGTCATTCCTGATGATCGACGTCAACCGATTCAAGGAGATCAACGATACGCGAGGACACCAGGTTGGGGATCGTGTGCTGCAAGAAGTCGCCGCTGTGCTGCAGTACACCGTGCGCGCCAAAGACACTGTGGTGCGCTACGGCGGCGATGAGTTCCTGATTGTGCTTCCCGAGCCCCTCACGGTCGCGGAGCAAAGCCGGGAACGGATCACCGAGGCGATCGCGGAGTGGAGCGCGCGCGCCGGTGAGCGACTGGCTGGTGTGCCACTCACCCTCGCCATCGGTTGTGCCGAGTTCGTGCCTCACGAGGAGCTGCCCATCGAGATGGTCCTTGCTGAGGCCGATCGACGTATGTACGAAGCGAAGCGCCACATGTCGCAGACGCGTCGCTGACCGCTGCCAGATAGCGCAGAGCGCTGCAGGTCCACCGGCTCCGGCGGTACACTCTACGGATCTACGCGCATTCGGAGGATGGATGGCTGGACAGCGTGTCACCCCGCAGAGCGAGGACTACGCCCGATGGTACACCGATGTGGTGAGAATGGCGGAGCTTGCCGACTACGCCCCAGTCCGTGGGTGCATGATCATCCGCCCGTACGGGTACGAGCTGTGGGAAGCAGTGAAGGCAGGACTTGACCGTCGCTTCCGAGAGACGGGCCATCAGAACGCGTACTTCCCGCTGTTGATCCCGATGAGTTTCATCGAACGGGAGGCCGAGCACGTGGAGGGTTTCGCTCCCGAGCTGGCGGTGGTGACCCACGCCGGCGGCAAGGAGCTCGACGAGCCGCTGGTGGTGAGGCCAACCTCAGAGACGATCATTGGGCACGCGTTCTCGGAGTGGATCCAGTCGCACCGCGATCTGCCGTTGCTGATCAACCAGTGGGCGAACGTGGTGCGCTGGGAGATGCGACCTCGGCTCTTCCTTCGCACGACGGAGTTCCTCTGGCAGGAGGGACATACCGCACACGCGACGGCAGACGAGGCGATCGAGGAGACGCTGTCGATCCTTGACATCTACGCCGACTTTGCCGTGAGGGACGCGGCGATTCCCGTGATCAAGGGGAAGAAGAGCGCACAGGAGAAGTTCGCCGGGGCGACGGAGTCGTACACCATCGAGGCGATGATGAGGAACGCGTGGGCTCTGCAGTCGGGCACCTCGCACTTCCTCGGCCAGAACTTCGCGCGTGTCTTCGATATCACCTACACGGATGAGGACAATCAGCTTCAGCATTGCTGGACGACATCTTGGGGCGTTTCCTCGCGGATGGTGGGCGGCATCGTGATGGCACACGGCGACGATCGAGGGCTGCGCTTGCCCCCGGCGGTTGCCCCGCATCAGGTGGTTATCGTTCCGATCTGGCGCAACGATGAGGATCGCGGGACAGTGCTTGATGCAGCCCAATCCCTCGAGCAGCAGCTGATCGCTGGCCGTCTTCGCGTGCATCTGGATGAGCGTGAAGGACTTACGCCGGGCTACAAGTTCAACGACTGGGAGATGCGCGGCGTTCCTCTGCGGGTGGAGATCGGTCCGCGCGACGTTGCGGCAGGCACTGTCGTTTTCGTCCGGCGCGATCAGGAGGGGAAGGCCGGCAAGTCCGTGGTTGACGCGGCGGGCGCCTGCCAAGAGGCGCATCGGGTGCTGGAATCGATTCAGGAGACGCTACTTGAGGATGCGACTGCGTTCCGCGATGCCCGTCTCCACGATGCGCGATCCCTCGATGAGTTACGGGAGATTGTCGCTGAGGGCTGGGCGCTTCTTCCTCACTGCGGAACCCCTGCGTGCGAAGCAGCGATCAAGGAGCAGACCAAGGCTACGTCACGCTGCTTCCCCCTGGATCGGAACTCCGAGTGGAATCCGCGTGGCGTATCCTGCGCGGTGTGCGGCAAGCCCGCACTGGGCTACGCGTACTTCGCGCGCTCGTACTGATCGAGGACGACATCCCGCCGTGAGCGCCGCGCGCCGCCCCAGGTTTCGAGTTTTAGTGGATCTCGCCGTCGCCCAGCGGTGAGATGTCGTCTCGCCCAGGAGAACTTCGGGCTCGCCGTTGGCGGGCGAGAAGTACCCCCCGGAGGAGCGCCCCGGCGACGATCAGCAGCGGACCGACGATGAGAAGCGGGAGCGTGCGGGGCGCGATCGGCGCGCCGAACACATTGCCCCCGACGATACCGACGGTGAGGAAGCCGGCGCCGACGGCGGCGACGACCCATCCGATGCGGTGAGGACTAGAGCCGATCCACGATCCCGCCCCGGCGACGGCAGCCAACGAGCCGACGACGATCTCCACGACACTGCCGCGCTGGATGCCCGAGGTGACGACGGCCACGCCGATGAGGGCGATGCCCCAGCCCCACCGATGGAGAAGCTCTCTCAAGGCTCCCTCCCTTCCGAATGCCGCGCGGAGTATACGTGAGCCGTGCCTTCCGACCGTCCTGCGGCATCTGCGCCGGGTCCACGCATTCCCGGGCGATGTGTGCTGCGAGCGCGATCCCCGGCGGTACGGGCGCTCGCCGTACACTGCAAGAAGGGGGCTGGAGGGCTCCGTCTGTGCACACGAGCGCGACGCGAATCCCTCGCGACGCATTCACACTCACGGGGCATCGCTGATACGATACATGACGCAGATGTCAAGACGAGGAAGGAGAAACGTGACACGCCGAGTTCCGATGCCGACGACATGCCGGCTCTCCCGGGCGGGACACCGCATCGCGCGGCTCCTCATTGCGGTCGTGATCCCGTTGGCGATAGGGCTTTCCGCGTGCGCGAGAAACGGGCCACCGATCGCGGATTTCGCTCGCCACGCAGCCCCGACGGCTCTTCTTGCTGTTACGTTCGATGCTTCGGCCTCGATCGATCCCGAGAACGCCATCGCGCGCTACCTGTGGTCGTTCGGGGACGGATCGTCGGGCTCAGGTCGGGTGGTCACGCACACGTACGAGCAAACCGGGTACTACGTGGTGGAACTGGTCGTGTTTGACGATCGGGGAGTGAGCGATGCTCTTTCCGCGCTCGTCGATCTCTCCGAGCCGAGCGGCGCCTACCCTCTGGGAAGTGCCGTGGGCAATGCAGCATTGCCGTTCGTCCTTCCGAATCTGGAGGGGCAAATGGTGGCACCGGCAGACCATCGGGGACGGGTGGTCATCCTCGAGTTCTGGGCAAGCTGGTGTCTCCCGTGCCATGACGCCATGGCGGCCATCAAGCAGCTCGCAGCGCGCACGGAAGGGGTTCACGTGCTTGCCATCTCCTTGGATCGTTACGAGGAGGGACTGCGAAGCTTCCTCGAGGGGATGGATGTGCCGAACGTTGAGGTCCTGTGGGGGTCACGCGAGCAAGCTGACCGGGTGAAGGAGCTCTACGGTGTGGTCGAGATACCTCACATTCTCATTCTCGATCGTCGCGGTGTGATCCGATTCACCGATCACTTCCGCGAATTCGACTCCGCCCTGATCGATCAGCTCCTGGAGTAGGCCATCCTCGCCGCTCGCGCGATTTCGCGCGCCGACGGCGGGGCGCTGGGGTGGTGTGCATCCCTTGATCGGAGACAAGGAGGGGTCGTAAGCTCTCGTGGTTCTCGGAGGTGACCTGTGAAGACGAAACGATACGTGGTCCTGGCGTTCCTCATGGTGATTGCCCTTCTGGTGGCGTGCGGCCGTGCGCCAGAGGAGGGACCGGTACAGACGCCCTCGGAGTCGGTTGGCGTGAGCGATACGTCCGTCGAGGGAACCCCGTCCGAAGTGGCCGACGTCGGCGAAGACGGGGCTCAGGGCGAGACCGTCGCCATGGTGAATGGTCGCCCGATCTACAGCGGGGCGTATGAGGAAGCACTGGCCAATCTCATTCAGCAGTACCGGCAGTTCTACGCGCAGTACGGCCAGGACCTCGACATGTATCTGCAGGGTTCCGACGGCAGCCTTCTCCAGTTGCGCCTCCGTGCGGAGACGATACGGGGTATGGCGCGCCTCGAGCTGCTCGCCGAGCAGGCGGAGGATCGAGGGATTCAGGTGACAGCCGCCGAGATCGATGAGCGGTTCGCCGCTGACCTCGCGGGCTTCCTCGCGGATGTGGGCATGAGCGAAGACGATCTCCTTGCCGAGATCGAGGCGCAGGGAATGGATTACGACAGCTTCATCGAGTCGGCGAAGGGGAACACCGAGATCCAGCTTCGCACGGAGCGGCTTCGCGATGAGGTGGTGGGAGAGGTTTCGCTTACGGACGAGGCGGTCGAGAGCTACTTCGAGACCCATCGTGCGGCGTACGAGGTCCCGGAGCAGGTGCGGGCATCGCACATCCTTGTCACGGATGAGGCGATGATCCAGACGGTGTCGCGGCGCCTCGAGGCCGGAGAAGCGTTCGCCGTTGTGGCGGAGGAGCTGTCCGAGGATCCGGGAAGTGCCCCCGCGGGCGGCGATCTTGGGTGGTTCGGCCGCGGGAGCATGGTGGCGGAGTTCGAGGAGGCGGCGTTCGCGCTCGAGATCGGTGAGATGAGCGACGTGGTGGAGACCCAATACGGCTACCACATCATCCTGATGACCGACTATCAGGAGGGGGAGTCGCCTACGTTGGACGAAGTCGCTGACCAGGTGCGTAGCGATGCGGCAAATGAGCAACGGGACGCTCAGTTCCAGACGTGGTTCTCCGGCCTGGAGGAGAGCGCCGATGTTGAGATTCTTCTGCCTCTGGTTGCTGCCATGAGCCTACGGGACGAGGACTTCGATGCAGGGCTCGAAGCGTTCGAGGCTCTTGCCGCCGATGACGAGGAGATCCAGGATCCCTATCTTCACTTCTACGTCGGCGAAGGGTACGAGACGAAGATGCGGACAGCACTCGAGGAGCAGGCCATCCTGGAAGCTTCGGAGGAGCTCTCCACCGAGGACGAGGAGCGGATCGAGCAGTTGGGCCTTGACGCGGAGGCGTTCCGGCTGCGGGCGATCGATGAGTATGAGCTCGCGCTTGCCGCGATCGGGATTGACGCGGCGCTCGACGCGCGGCTTCAGCGGCTGCAGACCGCGGGCGACGAAGAGTAGACGCCGCGTGTGTGGGGGGGAGAGAGATGAGTAGCGCGCGTGGGGTGCGTATGCGTGCCTCGGGCCGTCTTGCGGCGGGAGCAGCGGCGATCTGCTGTCTTCTGGCCGTGTCTGCAGGCTGCACGTGGTGGAATCAGAAGCCGACGGCTTCCTTCACCCGGAGTCCGGGCTATGGGGACGCGCCGCTCAGCGTGTTCCTCGATGCCTCGGGATCGGCCGATCCCGACGGGACGATCGTCGAGCACCGCTGGATCTTCGGGGATGGCTCGACGGGCGTCGGCGCTGTGTTGACGCACACCTTCCGCAGCCCCGGCGTGTATCAGGTAGAGCTGACAGTGATAGACGATCGTGGATCCTCGGCGCAGATGGCGCTGATGGTGTCGGTGTCCGATCCCGCCTCGCTTCCGGAGGAAGGCGTGAGCGTTGGGCTCATGGCGCCCGATTTCACGCTGGAGGATCTCGACGGCGATCCGGTGAGCCTATCCCAGCTCCGGGGGCACGTCGTGCTCCTCACCTTCTGGTCCAGTTCGTGTTCCCCTTGCCGTCTGGCGATGCCGCATCTGGAGAGCCTCCGGCATGCGTACGCTGCCGATGGCCTGGTGCACGTTGGCGTGAGCCAGGATGAGACCTGGGATGCCGTCTCGGGGTACATTGCGGAGACGGGGCTGACGGAGATGATCACGCTGTGGGGGTCGGCGCACGAAGCCAACGCGGTTCGCGTTGCGTTCGGCGTTACCGGCGTTCCCCATACGTTCATCCTCGACCGGCAGGGTGTGATCCGCCATCGCGACCACCCCAACCGAGTGCGCTCCTACCACATCGAGCCCTGGCTGTAGGTGCCGGCCGGGAACTCTGACGGAAGCGCCACTCGAGGGACACGTGTCTTGTGGTGGGGACAACCACACGGACCCTTGCGGGGGTCCGCTGTTCCGCGTTTCGCCCCACCTGTGACCTTCGGACCTCGACGTACTCCGCGTACCGTGAAACGCCTACGAGGTGTGATACATGCCTCCTTGAGCCGGGGAGGGAGATGGCCTCAAGAAGCGTCTCCCTCCCGCCCTCCACAGACGCGAAGGGTTGTTCCGTGCGTGCGCAGCGAAGGGTGCGGGCGATGCGGCTCAAGTCACGGGTGGGCGAGGCGCGTGCCGTGGCGACGCTGCGAACGCGTGCGAAGGGGGGAGACGCGTGGAGAGGATCGGACTGTTTCTCGGTGGGATGGTCGCCCTGGTGGTGCTCGGGGTCGTGCTCGCTCCGTCTGGGCCGGAGGAGGTCATCTCCGAACCCGTTGTGGAGGCAGTCGAGGATGTCGAGTGCGTCGTCATCCAGGACCTGACGCTGGAGATGTTGGATCCCGTCTACTCGGAGAAGGCAGTGTACGACGACGGCATCCTGCGTGCGTCGTTTGACATCACGCAGACGATCGACGGCGTAGAGACAGGGCTGTCGCTGTGGCTGCACAACTCCTCGGCAGATGCGATGGTCGTTCATTGGGATCGCTGCTCGTTCCAGCTTCCCAGCGCGGATACGGTCAATATCGTGCATGAGGATCAGGTGGGAAGCCTGGGAACGTGGGTCGCACCGACGTTGACGATCGGGCCGGGTGGCGACCTATTCACCGCGATCTACCCAATCAGTGATGTGGAACTCGCGGAGGGCTGGTCCCCGACCCTGGGCGTGCTGACCCAAGGCCCGTTCAGTCTCGTGCTTGCCGTCGAGGCGGAGATGATGCGGTATTACGCGTTCCGCTTCATCGTGCGCTAGACCCGAAGCGGACGTCACGCGTTCCGCTTCATCGTGCGCTGGACCCGAAGCGGGACGTCACGCGTTCCGCTTCAGCGGAAGCTCTGCAGCTCTGTTGAACACCCCGTGCCGATCTGCCTGCGGAACTGGCTTGGCCCCTCCCTCACAGGTATAGTCCCTCTGCGATGGATCTGCTTGGGCTGTCGAAACCGTTCATCGGCGTGATTCACCTGCCTCCGCTTCCGGGGGCTCCCGGACACTGTGGGGAGCGGCTGCAGGCGATCGTCGAACGCGCTGCGTCCGATGCGACCGCGCTCGCGGCCGGTGGAGCCGATGCGGCGATCGTGGAGAATTTCGGAGATGCCCCGTTTGCGCGGATCGTGTCCGCGGAGACCACGGCGGCGATGGCGATCCTCGTCTCCGAGGTGCATCGCCGCACGTCGCTTCGTCTTGGTGTGAACGTTCTGCGCAACGATGGCGTCGCCGCATTGGGGATTGCCGCCGCAGCCGATGCGGCGTTCATTCGGATCAACGTGTTCTGTGGGTCTGCCGTGACGGATTCGGGATGGGTGGACGGCACGCCGCGGAGGCTCATCGAACTGCGGCGCCGTCTGGGGGCGACGGTTGCCATTCTCGCGGACGTCCACGTCAAACATGCCGCGCACTTCAACAGCCTTGAGGAAGCGGCGTTGGACGCGTCGCGAAACGGAGCGGATGCGCTGATCGTCACTGGCGCCGCAACGGGCCACGCACCGTCGCCTGAAGACGTTTCGCGTGTGAAGGCGAGCGGCCGGCTCCCGGTCGTCGCGGGCAGCGGGATCACGGAAGGCACCGTCAGCGCGTTCGCCCACGCCGATGGGTTCATCGTCGGCAGCACGTTGCACTGTGGCGGAGACATCGTGCAGCCTGTGGACGCCACACGGGTTCGCCGCGTCGCGGAGGCCATCGCCGCGCTGAGGACGACGTAGCTCATGCGGCTTGTGGTGATCGGCGACCTCAACCTCGATGTCGCCGCGCCGTCCCCTCACCCGGAGATCCTCGGGGGCGAAGCGCGGTCGGCGATCCGCGCCGAGATCGGCGGCTCCGCTGCGACGTTCGCGCGATGGGCGGCGAAGCTTGGAGCCGACGTGGTGTTCCTCGGCTGTGTCGGCAACGACGCGGTGGGCGATCTGCTTGTCCAATCCCTGGCCGAGGATGGCGTCGAGGCGCGCGTAACACGGAACTCTCGCCCCAGCGGCGTTGTGATCGCCCTGTGGGAGGGCGAGAAGCGAACGATGATCTGCTCGCGCGGGGCGAACGACGGCCTGGATGGGACCGCGATCGTCGAATCGGCGTTCCGTGGCGCGAACCACGTCCATCTCTCGGGATACACCTTCCTGTCGAGCGCACAGCGCCCAGTGGCGCACAGGGCGATCCGCCTTGGGCGACGGATGGGGTGTACGGTATCGGTGGACCCCCCGCCGGCGATGCTGATCCGATCCAGCGGCGTGGGGCGCTTCGCGAGCGATCTGCAAGGCGTCGATTGGATGCTTCCCAACCTCGAAGAAGGGAGACTGCTCGCGGGCGTGTCCCGTCCGGGGGCGATCGTCGACGTGTTGGCCTCCCGGTTTGCCGCGGGAGCACTGACGCTCGGAGAGGGAGGGGCTGTCGCATGGCGCGGCGGTGAGCGATCGACACGACCTTGTCCGGGCATCGTCCGCATCGATCCTACGGGCGCGGGAGACGCCTACGCGGCTGCGTTTGTTGTCGCTTTGCTCCGAGGCGCTTCCGTCGACGAGTCCAATCGGAGGGCCGTTGCGACATCGCGGGCGCATCTGATGGCCCGTGCCGCTGCCTGGGGGTAGCATCCGTCCTCAGCATCCGGTGGACATCGTGCAATCGGTTACGGGATACCATCTTCCGGTCCTTCTGGTTGACGCTGCCATTTCCCCTCACTAGGATGGCCACGGAACATCCGGGTGGGGGGACGCATGCGGTTCATCATCAAGCGCGATGGGCAGTCCGTTGCATTCGATCCGTCACGCATTGAGGCAGCGATTGGGAAGGCGATGCGTTCGACGGGCGAGGGCTCGGAACGTGGCGCAACCTCCCTTGCGGTGCTCGTCACGAGGCTGCTAGACGAACGGTACGGGGATCGTTCTCCGACGGTGGAGCAGATCCAGGACGTGGTCGAGGAATCGCTGATCGAGGCGGGGCACGTCCAGACGGCGAAGGCGTACATCCTCTACAGGCAACAGAGGACGGACTTGCGGCACGTCGTGGATCTCGTGGATCGTCTCCCCCTGGTGGAAGACTACCTCGAGGACCGCGACTGGCGGGTGCGAGAGAACAGCAACATGACGTACTCGCTGCAGGGGCTGAACACGCACATCACCGATCGTGTGATCTCCCGATACTGGCTGGACACGATCTACACGCCATCGATCCGACACGCCCACGAGAACGGTGATGTCCACGTCCACGATCTAGGAACCCTGGGTGCGTACTGCGTCGGGTGGGACCTAGGCGACCTTCTCCTTCGCGGATTCCGGGGCGTGCGTGGGAAGATCGAGTCTCGCCCCGCGAAGCACTTCCGCGTGGCGCTGCTGCATGTCGTCAACTTCCTCTACACGCTGCAGGGGGAGTCCGCTGGAGCGCAGGCGCTGTCTAACGTGGACACGTACCTTGCGCCGTTCATCCGTGCAGATCGCCTATCGTACGAGGAGGTGCGGCAGCACCTCCAGGAGTTCCTGTACAACATGAATGTGCCGACGCGGGTCGGCTTCCAGACCCCGTTCACCAATGTGAGTCTGGATCTAGAAGCGCCGTCCTACTTGCGAGGCACTCCGGTGATTCTCGGGGGACGCCGCCGCGATGCCACCTACGGCGACTTCCAGGAGGAGATCGACCTGTTCAATCGTGCCTTCGCTGAAGTGATGACGGCAGGGGATGTTTCCGGCCGACCGTTCACATTTCCCATCCCGACCTACAGCATCACGGAGGAGTTCCACTGGGAGCGCGAGGTGCTCGCACCGGTGTGGGAAATGACGGCGAAGTACGGCATCCCGTACTTCGCCAACTTCGTTGGAAGCGACATGAAGCCAGAAGATGCGCGCAGCATGTGTTGCCGATTGCGCATCGACAACCGTGTTCTGCATCGGCGAGGCGGAGGCCTGTTCGGCGCCAACCCGCTAACGGGATCGATCGGTGTGGTCACGATGAACCTTCCTCGATTGGGGTATCTTGCCGAGGACGTGAAGGCGTTCATAGAGCGGCTCGATGCGCTTATGGACCTCGCCAAAGCGTCGCTGGTGATCAAGCGGAAGACGCTCGAGGGGCTCACGGAACGCGGCCTATATCCCTACTCCCGGTTCTATCTGGGCGATGTCAAGGCAACGACTGGCAGCTACTGGGGGAACCACTTCTCCACCATCGGAGTCGTCGGGATGAACGAGGCAGCGGCGAACCTCCTCGGCTGCACCCTCGACGAGCCCGAGGGGATGAGCTTCGCGGTCGATGTCCTCGATCACATGCGCGAGCGGCTCAGACGGTTTCAGGTGGACACCGGCGACCTGTTCAACCTCGAGGCTACACCAGCCGAGAGCACGGGATATCGCCTGGCGCGACAAGACCTCGAGCGCTACCCGGGGATCCGTATCCACAACCTCGAGGCGCACGGGGGAGACGTTCCCTACTACACGAATTCATCACAGCTTCCCGTGGGGCACACCGACGATCTTTTCACCGCCCTGCGGCTTCAGGATCCTCTCCAGGAGAGATACACGGGAGGAACGGTCTTCCACGCCTTCCTCGGCGAACGGCTGTCGGACGGCAGGGCTGTGGAACGGCTCGTTCGCCGGATCACCGAGCGCTTCCGGTTGCCGTACTTCACCCTAACGCCGACGTTCTCCATCTGCCCCGATCACGGCTATCAGGCTGGCGAGGCTGCGAACTGCGCGGTGTGTGGGGAGCCGACCGAGGTGTACTCCCGCGTGACCGGCTACCTTCGCCCTGTCGAGCAATGGAACGACGGGAAGCGCGCGGAGTTTGCGGATCGCGTCGTGTATGCCGGGTCCGCGGCAATCCATGCGTGACGCGCCCGGCGCCGCCGGTCGGCCTCCGATCGCCGCGTGGCAGGCGCTGAGTCTCGTGGACTACCCCGGGTCTCTGTCGTGCGTGCTGTTCTTCGCGGGCTGCAATTTTCGCTGTCCGTTCTGCCACAATCCCGAACTCGTGCTGCCCGGAGCGCGCCGTGGGCACCCGGTACCGTGGGGCCACGTTGAGGCGTGGTGGCGCGAGCGCCGTGGCTTTCTTGACGCGGTGACGGTGTCCGGAGGTGAGCCGACGCTGCACGATGGCCTGCCGGCAGCCCTGCATCGCATCCGCGCCGCGGGCCTACGCGTCAAGCTGGACACCAATGGATCACGCCCTGATGTGGTCGAGGAGCTCATCGGACGCGGCGTGCTCGACTACGTCGCCGTCGATGTCAAAGCCCCCTGGCGGCGCTACGCAGAGCTTGCGGGCGTGGCTGTCGATGTTCGTCGGATCCAGCGCACCATCGAGGTAATCGGTCGCTCGCACGTGGCGTACGAACTGCGGACGACGGTTGCGCCCACACTGTCAGAGCAGGATGTTGAGGAGATCGCGGCCCAGCTGTCCGGTGCGCGACGCTACGTTCTGCAGGCCTTCGTGGCTCGGGCGGGGGACGGGCTCCTGGATCCAAGTTGGCGCACGCGGCCCGCGCTGGATGGGGCGACGTTGCACCGCCTCTGGAAGCGGATCGCTTTGCGCTTCGGCGATGGCGGCGTTCGCGGGACGGCGCAGCCGCAACGCGTATCAGCCGAGGCCGATGCGTGACCGAACCTCGGCGAGGGTTTCCGCGGCGAGCGGTTGTGCCTTGCACGCGCCCGCGTGCAGCAGCTCGTCGATCGTTCCCGATGCTTCGAGTGCGGCGCGACGCTTGTGGATCGGCCGGAGGACAGCGAGCACAGCGTCGGTCACCGCATCCTTGAGGTGCGAATACATCAGTGTCCCCGCTTCGCATTCCGCGCGCAGGTCGGCGATGGCCTCGGTCTCGCCGATGCATTCCCCGGCAAGCTCAAGGATCTCAAAGAGGTTCTCCACACCGGGAGACATGGTCGCGCCTGGAGTCAGCCCGATATCGGTCACGGCGGATCGGATCTTGCGGCGGATTGATGCCTCGTCCTCCATGACGCCGAGGTAGTGCTGTTCTCCGGCGCTCTTGCTCATCTTCTGCGTGGGATCGGCGAGCGACATGATGCGTGCCCCTTTGCCCACGATTGGCTCCGGCTCGGGGAAGACATCGCCGTAGCGCCCGTTGAATCGCCGCGCGACGCGACGCGAAAGCTCAAGATGCTGAACCTGGTCCTCGCCGACGGGAACCCCCGACGCCCGGTACAGGAGGATGTCCGCCGCCTGGAGGACGGGGTAGGTGAACAGGCCCGCAGACACGAACTCGTGCACAGCTGACTTGTCCTTGAACTGCGTCATTCGCGACAGATCGCCATAGGAGGTGACGCAGCCGAGGATCCACGCAAGCTCGGTGTGTTCGGGGACCATGGATTGGAGGAACAGGATCGACCGTTCGGGATCGATACCGCAGGCCATGAGGTCAAGAGCCATGGAGCGCGACGCAGCCTTCAGGCTCTGCGGATCGATCTCCACGGTGATGGCATGGTAGTCGACGACGCAGTACACGCACTGCGCGGTGTCCTGGAGCTCGGCCCAGCGCCGAACCGCTCCGAAGTAGTTGCCGATGTGCAGTGTCCCTGTGGGTTGGATTCCCGAGAAGACCCGTTGAGGCATGGCCGACCTCCTCCTGTCCTAGGATGCCGGAGAGCGTACTGTTGCCCCGAGGGTGTCGCAAGGGAACTGGGTTTGGATCGCCTGCCGCGTGTCGCGTACCATAGCGGACGATCGATGGACTCAGGTCTGACAGGTGTCGTCCTTGCTGCTGGGAAAGGGACCCGGATGCGTTCCGGGGTCCCCAAGATGCTGTGTGATCTCTGCGGTCGCCCGCTGCTGCGCTACGTTCTGGATGTTCTGCGCGCTGTCGACGCTCGGGAAACGATCGTTGTCGTCGGGGAGGATGGCGCGGCGATTCGCGAAGGCTTGGATGACGACGCGCTACGGTTCGTCGTTCAACAGGTGCCGCGCGGAACCGGAGATGCCCTGCTTCAGGCACGGAGTGCCGCGTCGGGCGGAACGCTTCTCATCGTTCCCGGCGATCTACCGCTCCTCTCGCCAGCCTCCCTGTGCGATGCGGTGGGCGCCCATCGTGCGTCGGGGAACGATCTGACGGTGCTCGCGACAAGAGCGGAGGAACCCGCCGCGTACGGCCGGCTTGTGTGTGACGACATGGGACTCCCTCTTCGCGTCGTCGAGGCGGCCGATGCCACAGAGGAGCAGCTGGCGATTCGAGAGGTGAACAGCGGCATCTACGTGGCAAGTAACATCCCCGAACTCTGGGAAGCGCTTGCCGATCTGACGACGGACAATGCGCAGGGCGAGTTGTACGTGACGGATGTCGTGGCGGCGTACAGGCGCCGCGGACGGACGGTCGGTGCGTTCTTTCTTGAGCCGGCGATTCGCGCCATGGGAGTCAACACCCGCGCCGACCTCGCGCAGGCGGCGCAGTTCCTCTATCGCGAGTCGGCGGAACGGCTCATGGAGTCGGGGGTCACACTGCTCGACCCGGAGAGAACCTATGTAGATCCGGGGGTGTCGGTGGGGAGGGACAGCATCCTTTTCCCCGACACACACGTGCGAGGGAGTTCCTCGATTGGTCCGGAGTGCAGTATCGGTCCGGGGGCATGGATCGAGGACTCGGCCATCGGGGGCAACTGCCAGGTCCGCTACGCAGTTCTTGAGTCGGCGACGGTGCACGACGGTTGTCATATCGGGCCGTTCGCCCACCTGAGGCCGGGAGCCGATGCAGGGCCGGGATGTCGGATCGGCAACTTCGTCGAGGTCAAGGCATCTCGGCTCGAGGCCGGTGTGAAGGCCGGGCACCTGGCGTACCTTGGCGACGCCCACATCGGTGAGGGGACCAACATCGGAGCCGGAGCGATCACCTGCAACTACGACGGGAAGGACAAGCATCCGACGGCGATCGGGAAGCGTGCGTTCATCGGGAGCAACGTCTCCCTGATCGCTCCAGTGACCATTGGCGAGGACGCGTTCGTGGCCGCCGGTTCGACCATCACCGAGGATGTGGCCGCGGGTGAGACCGCGTTCGCTCGCGCTCGCCAGGTGAACCGGGCACGGCTCGGCGAGCCCGAGGAGGGGACGGACGGATGAACACGCAGGAGCCGAAGCTGATCTGCGGCGGGGGAAACCCGCAGCTCTCGCGGGAGGTTTCGCGGGCGCTGGGGGTCGATCTGCTCGACGTCGATCTGGGTCGATTCAGCGACGGGGAGATCCGGCTGCGCATCAAGGAGACGGTGCGCGGCGCGGATGTCTTTGTCCTCCAACCGACATGCCCTCCTGTGGACGAGCACCTGATGGTGCTCCTCGTGATCCTCGATGCGCTTCGACGCGCCTCGGTGCGTAGGGCAACGGCGGTCGTGCCGTACTACGGCTACGCTCGGCAGGATCGGAAGCAAACCGGGCGCGTTCCGATCACGGCGCGGCTGGTGGCGAACCTCCTCGAAACCGCTGGCGCCGACCGCCTGCTTACGATGGATCTGCATGCGGGGCAGATCCAAGGCTTCTTCAATATCTCCGTGGACAATCTGCGTGCCGACCCGGTGTTCGCCGAGTACTTCCGGCAGGAAGGTTTTCCCGCCGAGGGAACAGTCATCGTGTCCCCAGATGTCGGAGGCACGGCACGGGCGCGGCTTCTCGCGGAGCAGCTCGATCTCCCGTTGGTGGTCCTGGAAAAACGGCGCAGCCCAGACGGCAGCAACGTGCGGGTGATGAACGTCATTGGTGAGGTCGCCGGCACTCACGCCGTCGTGGTCGACGACATCCTCTCCTCGGGACAGACGATCGTCCGTGCTGCGAGGACGCTGCTCGATCATGGAGCGAGCGATGTGACGGCGTTCTGCACCCACGGGGTGTTCTCCGGGGAAGCACTCAAATGCCTTCAGGAAGCGCCCTTGAAACGTGTCGTCGTGACCAATACCATTACGCATCAGGACGCAGTGGAGAGTGACCTCGTCGACTACATCCCGGTGGGCAAGCATCTGGCCAAGACCATACGTAGGATCTTCGAGAACAAGTCCGTGAGTCATCTCTTCCCACACTACTAGTCGAGTAGGAGTCGATGACATGGCAACACTGCAGGCGCAAGTGCGAAGCTCGGGAAAAGCGAATCGCCTTCGGCGAGAGGGTCAAATCCCCGCGGTCGTATACGGTCCGACGATCCAAAGCATGTCCGTGGCGGTGGACGAGAGGGACCTGCGGGCGCTGTTCGCCAAGGTAACGCGCAGTACGCGCATCGATCTTGCGATCGCCGGCGACGGCGTCAATGAGGAGATCGATGTGTTCGTCAAGGCGATCCAGTACGACCCAATCACGGATGCGCCGGTGCATGTGGACTTCTACCATCCGGACACGGGGCAACCTCTCCGGCTGTCGGTCCCTGTGCGATATGTCGGCGAAGCCGCGGGGGTCAAGTCCGGTGGCGTGCTCAACATCCAGTTCCGTGCTGTGCCCGTTCACGGCCTCTCGAAGGACATTCCCGCGTTGCTGACTGTCGATGTCTCGCAGCTTGAGCTACACGACTCGGTGAGAGTCCGCGATCTCGACTTCGGCGGCGTGGAGCCGCTGCTGCCGCCCGAGCGCACGCTTGTCACGGTCCTCGCGCCGCGGGGGCTGGAGGTCACGGAAGTCGAGGAAGCGCTGGAAGGCGAAGAGGGCGAAGAGGCTGCGGAGGGTGAGCCTTCCGACGCCGAGGCCGGCGACGCGGAGGAGACAACGCCGGACGGGGGCGCCGAGGAGTGAAGGCGGCCATCGGCCTAGGGAATCCTGGGCTGGCGTACGCGCTGTCGCGACACAATGTGGGATTCCACGTGATCGATCTCTACCGCCAGGTGGAGCGTCGCGTGGGACGAGGGCGTCGACGCTGCAGCGCGCGGGTCTACCGCCATGGGGATCTGCTGCTCGCGAAGCCGATGACGGGCATGAACGCAAGCGGCGAAGCCGTGTCGCGGCTGGTGTCATTGTACGCGCTGCATCCGCAAGACCTGCTGTTGGTACACGACGATCTGGATCTTCCCCTGGGACGGATGCGCATCGTCCCCGGCGGCGGCGCGGGAACCCACAAAGGCGTTCTATCCGTGCATGAGACGCTGGGGACGTGCCGAGTTCCACGGATGAAGATCGGTATCGAGGCCGAGGATCGTGAGCTGGATGGCGCCACGTTTGTGTTGCGGAGCTTCTCGGAAGGCGAGTGGAACGACCTGTCACCCATCTTGAGGCGCGCTGCCGCGGCGATCGCGGCGTTCCGCCGACACCCGCTGGACCAGGTGATGACGGAATTCAACACGGAACCGGGGACGGTTGCCGCCGCCTGAAACGCAGCTATACTCGGAGCCGAACGGGCACATCGTGCCTGTGGGAGGCACGAATGTACGATCGTTTTTCGCGCGAATCGAAAGAGATCATCGTCATTGCCCAGGAAGAGGCCGAGGAGTGGCGCCACAGCTTCGTCGGCACCGAGCACTTGTTGCTGGCGTTCCTCAAGCTCAAGGATACCGATGTCTACCGATTTCTGACCACGCACGGCGTGACCTACTCCAAGGTGGAGTCTCTCCTCGAGGAGGAGAAAGGGCGTGGCGAGGTCAAGCTGCCGGCGGATGACCTGGAACCGACGCCTCGACTGAAACGGGTCATGAAGATCAGCTTCGAGGAGGCACGCCACGCCACGCTGAACACCATTCGCCCCGAGCATCTCCTCATGGGGATGCTGCGTGAGGGTGAGGGAACAGGGGCGGCGATCCTGCTCCACATGGGCATCGATCTGGGCAAGACCCGCGCCTACTTCCTCCCCACGACGGGCATCGGGATGACGATGCGCTCTCCCCGTCGCGGGAAGCAGAAGACGACCGATCTGTCGGAATTCGGCCGGAACCTGGTTGACGAAGCGGAGGACGGGCGGCTGGATCCGGTCATCGGGCGCGAGGATGAGATGGAGCGCGTGATCCAGATTCTCACCCGGCGGAAGAAGAACAACCCCGTGTTGATCGGCGAGTCCGGCGTCGGCAAGACGGCCGTGGTGGAAGGGTTGGCGCAACGGATCTCCAGTGGTGATGTTCCGTCGTTGCTGCGCTCCAAGGAGATCCTCGAACTGGACATGGCGTCGATCGTCGCCGGCACGAAGTACCGCGGTGAGTTTGAGCAACGCCTCAAGGCGCTGATCAACCAGGTTATGGAATCTGACAATGTCATCCTCTTTATCGACGAACTGCAGACGGTGGTTGGCGCCGGCGGCGCCGAAGGGGCCATCGATGCGTCATCGATTCTCAAGCCCCCTCTTGCCTCGGGAGCCCTGCAGTGCATCGGCACGGCGACCCTCGATGAGTATCGCAAGTCGATCGAGAAGGACCCCGCGCTGAAGCGCCGTTTCAAGACGATCCTTGTGGAAGAGCCGGACGTTGAGGAGTCCATGAAGATCCTCAAGGGATTGCGTCCCCACTACGAGAAGCATCACGGGGTCAAGATCACGGATGAGGCCCTGTACGAGGCCGCGCGTCTCTCGGATCGCTATGTCACCGACCAGTTCCTTCCCGACAAGGCGATCGATCTGATCGACGAGACGGCAGCGCGGATCAAGCTCCAGAACTCGCGGATGCCGGACGAGCTGAGGGCGCTTGTCGTCGAAATCGACGATCTCGAGGAGAAGGAGCGGGAGGCGGTCGCGGCGCAGAACTACGAGGACGCGGCTCGGCTCCGGGACAAGAAGAAGGAGATCATCGTTGCCCTAGAGGAAGGCAGCGATGCGACGTACGCGGCGCAGGAGCTGCAGGTGACCGGGAGGGACATTGCTCGTGTGGTCTCGATGTGGACAGGCGTCCCCATCGGGCACGTCGAAGAGGAGGAGACCGTCCGGCTGGTCGACATGGAGACGAAGATCCATGAGCGTCTCGTGGGGCAGGACGAAGCAGTCAAAGCGGTCGCGCGCTCGATCCGCCGCGCCTACGCCGGGGTGAAGAACCCGCGGCGGCCTGTGGGGGCGTTCATGTTCCTCGGGCCGACCGGTGTCGGTAAGACCGAGCTCTCGAAGACGCTGGCGCAGTTCCTGTTCGGGGACGAGGACGCGTTGATTCGAGTGGATATGTCGGAGTACATGGAGCGGTTCTCGGTCTCGCGGCTCACCGGCGCGCCTCCGGGGTATGTGGGCTACGAAGAGGCGGGGGAACTCACGGAGAAGGTGCGCCATCGTCCGTACTGCGTCGTCCTGTTTGACGAGATCGAGAAAGCGCATCCGGACGTGTTCAACATCCTCCTGCAGGTGATGGAGGACGGCATCCTCACGGACTCCCAGGGACGAAGGATCGACTTCCGCAACGCGGTGCTGATCATGACGTCCAACGCCGGCAGCGACACGATCACCGACCGAGGCACCCTCGGATTCAGCGATCAGGATGTGGACTCCGAGGAGTCCTATCAGGACATGAAGGGGCGCGTTATGAGCGAGGTGCGCAAGGTGTTCCGCCCCGAGTTCCTCAACCGCCTTGACGACACGATCGTGTTTCATCAGCTCACGCGGGACCAAGTCAAGGAAATCGCCGATCTGCTGCTGTGCCAGCTCACCCGCCGCCTGGAAGAGGAGCACGACATCAGCCTTCGGCTTGACGCAGCCGCCAGCGCCCTGCTGATAGAACAGGGCTACGACCCCAAGTACGGAGCACGTCCGATGCGGCGCACCATCGAACGGTTGATCGAGAATCCCATTTCCGAGCTGATCCTGCAGAAGGCTTTTCCGCGGGGATCGGCTGTGTTGGCCGCTGGGGTCGGCGGGGAGATCACCTTCGCCAAGGCCGATACGTGAGTTTTCGCTGTTCCCAATGTGGATTTGTCTCGGTTAAGTGGCTCGGACGGTGTCCTGCGTGCGGAGCGTGGGAGACCTTAGCGGAGGAATCCGCAGCGGGTGAGCGCGGCCGCGGTACGTGGACGGGCGATGTGCCCCGCCTCCTGCGTGAGATCGATCTCGCGCACGTCGCGCGGATCCCTACAGAGCTTCCCGAGGTCGATCGCGTGCTCGGCGGGGGATTGGTGCCCGGCGCCATGGTTCTCGTTGGCGGTGAGCCGGGGATCGGCAAGTCGACCCTGCTGCTCCAGATCGCCCATGCCGTGTCTCGTGATGGGGCTTCGGTCCTGTACGTCTCCGGCGAGGAATCCTCCGCCCAGGTCCGGCTTCGAGCGGAGAGGATTGGCGTCCGGAGCGAGACACTCTACGTCCTCTCGGAGCAGTCTCTGGAGCCGATTGCCGAAGCGGTGCAAGACATCGAGCCTCGCTTGCTGATCGTCGACTCCATGCAGACCACCGTGTCTTCTGAGGTGTCCGGCGAGGCGGGAAGCGTGACGCAGTTGCGCGAGGTCAGCGCGCGGCTCACGCGACTGACCAAGCAGCGAGAGCTGACGACCTTCCTTGTCGGACACATCACCAAGGAAGGGGCGTTCGCCGGTCCGAAGTCCGTGGAGCATCTGGTGGATGTCGCGCTGTACATGGAGGGAAGCCGCACCGAGGGCCTTCGTGTCCTGCGTTCGGTGAAGAACCGGTTCGGGGCCACCGATGAGGTGGCCGTACTGCACATGACGGCTGGGGGCTTGCGCGAGATCGCGGAACCGTCGCGCTTCTTCCTCGAGGGACATGACAGCGGGGAGCGGGCTGGCGCTGTCGTGGTCCCCGTTCTCGAAGGCACGCGACCGATTCTCGTGGAGCTCCAGGCGTTGGTTGCGCCGACGGGCGGCTACGGGATTCCCCAAAGACGCTGTACCGGGCTTGACCTCAATCGCGTGCTGCTTCTGCTCGCAGTGATGGAGCGGCATCTCTCGGTCGCCCTGTCAGGTGCCGACGTGTATCTCAGCGTTGCCGGGGGCATCGAAGCCAGGGAGCGAGCTGCCGACCTGGGTGTGGTGGGCGCTGTGTTGTCCAGTCTTCAAGGTCGCCCTGTGGCGAAGGATACTGTTCTCCTGGGGGAAATCGGGCTCACAGGCGAAATGCGTGCGGTACGGCGACTGCGGGAGAGGCTTGTGGAGGCGGCGAAGCACGGCTACACGCGTGCGGTCGTCCCGGCGGTGTCGAAGCTGCCGAAGGTCGATGGCGTGGAGATCGCTGCAGCAGCCACCGTCGATCGCGCGGTGGCAGAGCTGATGCTCGACTAGGACGTAGGAAGGAGCGCAGATGACCAGGGATGACGATCGTTGGTCGCGGGTGCGAACCGCGGCCGCGGCGCTGTGTCAAACGCTGCCGACTCGACCGGACGTGGCGGTGACGCTCGGTTCGGGCCTGTCCACGGCGATCCGCCTCCCGGAGGAAGGGCTATCGATCCCGTGGGATCAGCTTCCAGGATTTCCGCTGCCGACGGTGGAAGGCCACTCGGGGACCTTCTGGGCGGGAGAGGTCGCGGGAAGGTCGGTACTGATCCAGCAGGGCCGAACGCACTACTACGAGGGCTACGACATCGATGACGTCACGTTCGCCACGCGGATGTTCGCGGAGCTCGGCGTACGCACGCTGATTGTGACGAACGCGTCGGGCGCCATCGCGCCGCAGCTTGCGGCCGGAGACCTCGTGCTCATCACCGACCATATCAACATGCTCGGGGTGAACCCGCTTCGCGGTGCAAACCGAGAGGAGGTGGGGCCTAGATTCCCTGACATGTCGTTCGCGTACAGCCCGCGGCTGCGGGCCCTGGCGCAACGGGTTGCGGGAGAGCTGGGGATCGAACTCAAGGAAGGCGTGTACGTTGCCGCGCTCGGACCCTCGTACGAGACTCCGGCGGAGATCCGGGCGTTCGCTCGGATCGGAGCGGATGTCGTGGGGATGTCCACAGTGCCGGAGGTGATCGTTGCCGTGCACGCGGGGATGGAGGTGCTCGGGATCTCCTGCGCGACGAACCTCGCGGCGGGGGTCGACCCGGAAGCGGCGCTATCGCACGAGGACGTCATCGACACCACGCAGCGCAAGGGAGAGGAGTTGGGGCGGCTGATCCTGTCGCTGCTCGCAGCGCTGTAGGTGAGGGGCTCACCCGCCGACGGGCGGGGCGAGATGCCGGCCTCGATCGGAAGGAAGAGGGACCGCAGCAGGGGGAGCGATCGTGCGAGGACCCCTTCTGCCGCGGTCCCTCGCGTCGGCGCGGCTACACCCAGCCGCGAAGCCGCATCGCCTCTGCGACCCGCTGAATCGCGACCAAGTAGGCGGCGGTGCGATTGTCCACGGAGTGATCCACGGCCATCGAATGGACATCGTGGAATGCCTTGACCATCTTCTCCTTCAACCGGCGGTGCACTTCCTCGATGGGCCAATAGAAGCCTCCGATGTTCTGAACCCACTCGAAGTAGGACACGGTGACCCCCCCGGCGTTGCAGAGGAAATCCGGAACGACGAAGCAGCCCTTCTTATGGAGGATCTCGTCGGCCTCGGGCGTTGTCGGGCCGTTGGCCGCCTCGGCGATGATTCTCGCGGAAACAGCCGCTGCGTTCTTCTCGGTGATGACATTCTCGATCGCTGCGGGGATGAGCACGTCGACATCGAGCTCGAGAATCTCATGGTTGGTCAGCGGCGGCAATCCACCGTAGCCTGCCACGGATCCCGTCTGCTGTTTGTGCCCGAAGATCGCGTCAGGATCCAAGCCATTCTCGTCATGGACCCCTCCGCGTGAGTCGGTGACGGCGACGATCTTGCTGCCAGCCAGTTCCTGCATGAGCTTCGCTGCGAAGTATCCGGCGTTGCCGTATCCCTGGATGGCCACGGTGGCGCCATCCAGCGCCAATCCGAGCACGTGGGCCGCCTCCATGACGCAGTACACCGTCCCTCGAGCGGTGGCGTCCCCACGACCCAACGATCCGCCGAGCGGGATCGGCTTCCCCGTGATGACCCCGGGGGCGTTGTGCCCGACGATGGTGGCGTACTCGTCCATCATCCATGCCATGATCTGCGGGTTGGTGTACACATCGGGCGCGGGGATGTCGCGCTCCGGCCCGATGAACCTTCCGAGCGCACGGATGAAGCCGCGGGCCACCCGCTCGACCTCGGAGTTGCTCAGTTCCTTGGGGTTGCAGATCACACCACCCTTGCCGCCGCCATAGGGGATGTCCACTGCGGCGCACTTCCACGTCATCCATGCGGCGAGCGCCTTCACGGTGTCGATCGTCTCGTCGGGATGGAATCGCAACCCGCCCTTCGTCGGGCCGCGAGCATCGTTGTACTGCACCCGGAAGCCGGTAAAGCTGCGCACGGTCCCATCGTCCATACGGACTGGGAAATGCACCTCCAACGTGCGCATCGGCTCGCGGAGCAGTGCGTGCACCTGAGGGTCGAGATCCAGCGCCTGGGCCGCCTTGTCCAGCTGGCGCTGCGAGATCACGAACGGATTGAGCTCTGCTTGATCGGTCACAAGAACCTCCTGGATTGGTGCGTTGCCGCCAACCACGCCGAACGCTCCATCTCGACACTCGGCCGACGGCACGACGATCCACAGTGCGCTGGCCGTGCAGCGGCGCGACGTCACCTGTGGACCGGGCGACAACTCTACCCGAGGGCACTGCCGAGCACAACCTCCGCGCGCGGCGGCAAGTCCTGAGGGACAGATGGCTTTCCACGCTTCGTGGGAACGGCTTCCGGCATCCGCGCGACAGGGTCGGCACCGCGCGCTTCAGAATAGCCAGCGTACGACGCGACGGAGAGCAGGGTGAGCCATCCGACGGCTCATCCATCCTTCGGATACACGCTTGTTGAGAAAGGACATGGAGGGGAAGGCATGCTGCAGGAAGAGAACGCGATGCATCCGGAGACGTTCCTGCACGGCGAGCCCCCATTCGTTGATCATCTCCGGTGCGCCCTCGCCGATGATGCGTACGCCGTAGATCCGGCCTGTAGGACTCACGTACGCTCGGACCGACCCCACGGCAACACCCTCAGCGATCGCCGCGCCGTAGTCCTCGTAGCGTTCCTCGATGACTTCGTAGTCGACGCCGGTCGCCTGGAGATCCCTCTCCAGTCGTCCGACATGAGCCACCGGCGGATCGGTGAACACGGCCCACGGAACGACGTACCGTCTCGCGTTGCGCGCCAGCGGGCGAGGAAGGATTGCATTGAGCAGTGCGAGCATTCCTTGATGCATCGCGGCGTGAGAGAACAGTTGCCACCCGATGCAGTCGCCGGCTGCGTAGATGCGCCGGCGACTGGTGCGCAGGCGGGGGTCCACGAGGATACCTTCCTTGTTGTGGTCGATACCGGCCCGCTCCAGCGCCAGGGACGACAGGTTGGGCTGCCGTCCTGCTGCCACGAGGAGCTTCTCTCCGACGAGCGTCTCCCCGTGGTCGGTGCGCACGATGATGCGCCCCTCGTCACCGGCCACGCTGCGCAGCGCTCGGTGGTTGTGGATCTCGATGCCCTCCTCGCGGAACACGTTCTCAAGGAGTTTCCCGGCATCGGAGTCGCCGTGAGGAAGGAGGTGGGCATCCATGTGGACGATCGATGTGCGTGCTCCGAGGCGGGCAAACGCCTGGGCCATCTCACAGCCGATCGCTCCGCCGCCGATGATCACCAGGCTCTCCGGGACCTTTGCCAGCGAGAACAGTGTTTCATTGGTGAGGTAGGGGACGTCGCGGATCCCTGGAATCGCGGGAACTGCCGGCTGCGATCCGACGCAGACGAAGATACGCTTCGCCGTATACGCTGTGCCGCCCACGGCTATGGTGCGATCGTCGACGAACGACGCTGCGCCCTCGCCCAGCTTGAGATCCACCCTGTCGAACAGTGCTTGCGTCTTCTTGTCGCGGATGAACTGAACGTGTCGGCGCACGAGCTGCAATGGGTCCTCGACGCGCGGAGCGGGTCCGGGTTCGAGTCCGTAGAGGCCAAGGCGACCTTGTCCGTGCCTCGCTGCCGCGGCACGCAGAAGCGCCTTGCTGGGGATGCATCCGAAGCTCATGCACTCCCCGCCGAGCGCACGTTGCTCGATCCCGAGGACGCGCAACCCCATATGCGAGGCCATCACCGAGACGGCCATCCCCGCTGGGCCGAGTCCAATCACGCAGACGTCGTAGTGCTTGGTCATCGCATCTCGCTCCTCCTAGCAGGTTGAGCGGTCGGAGGCACGCCCAGTATACCGCCGCGTGATGCAGGGAACCCCACGCCGGATCTTTCTCCTCTGAAAGCGCTAGAGCGTCTCTGCCGATCAGAGAACGTCGAGGGGGAGGACGTGCTCCTGGGCGCGAGGTATGGCCAGCAACAGCTCGGTAGGATCAAGGGCCAGCTCGCGCCGACTCCCCGGACAGCCCACGGATACACACACTCTGCCGCTTTGCAGTGGAAATGCCGTGCACTCTCCGCAGACGGCCCCGAGTCCGCTCATGTCGCCAACGGCGCGGACGCCGCTGCTCCCTGCACTCTCGATGATCCACCGCATCGCTGCCTCGGGGGTAACGATTCGTAGCGTGATGTCCGGTTCGTGAGGCAGGCGGTCCGGAGGTCCATACACGAGGATCGGATCGCCGTATGGAATAGGGACGAGCCCCGAGATGAAGTACCGGGCTGCGGTCGGATCCGCGGCGTAGCCCCACTCCAACAGTGTGGCGATGAGTGTCTCCACCACGGGATCATCCTGAGGGTCGAGCCCGAGATTGAATCGCCCGAGGGGGCAGGTGATGTCGCTCGCCGACGCCCACAGGCACTGGTCACGGCGTCCTGCAGCAACGTGCGCGCAGTGGGAGCCCGCAGCGGACACGCGGTCGATGCCCAGGGGAATGTGGTCAAGAAGCACGATCCCGATGGCGTCGTCCACTCGGCCCCTCGCTCTCACGACCAGCTCTCGATGGTAGCATGATACCGCGGGCTTCGGTAGCGATGGTCTCGAGAGGCGAGCGGCTCACGCTACTCGATGGGGGGCGGTCGATCACGGACCTTCGCGTGCCTGGGTCTCGCACTCGGACGCAAGCTTCCCCCACTCCGCGATGTGCACGTTGAGCGTCTCTGAAGCCTCCTTGTGAGCTGCCCCGAGGCGGGCGATACGCGCAGCATCTCCCTCTCGCGTTGCGATGAGAAGATGGCGCTCGATCTGATCGAGTGTCTGCTCGACGGCATCGATCCTTTCCTCTACAGCCTGGAGCGCCTCGGCGGCACGACGGCGGTCACGCTTGTCGGATACGCTGGGCGCCGACGCAGGCGTGCTTCTCGTACGGCTTCGTGCGGATGGCGGCGTTTGCTCCTCATCCGAGGCTCGTTGTCCTGCACGGAACCTCTCGAAACCGCAGCTGTGAACTCGCAGCTCACCGGCCTGCACCTGCCAAATCTGCGTTGCCACCGCCTCGAGTAGCGCGCGATCGTGGGAAACCAGCAGTAGGGTTCCCTCGTAGCGCGTGAGTGCCTGCTCCAGCACGTCCTGGCTGGCGAGGTCCAAGTGATTCGTGGGTTCGTCGAGCAGCAGCAGGTTGCCACGCATCACCGACAGCAGGGCGAGCGCCACGCGGCTGCGCTCGCCTCCCGATAGATCGCGGGTCCTCTTGAAGACATCGTCGCCGGCGAACAGAAACCGTCCAAGCAAGCCCCGCGCCTCCTCGGGTGTCAGGTCGGTGCGATCGAGGAGGGTCGCGAGCACGGTCTTGTCACCGAGCAGCTGATCTTGGGTCTGTCGGAACATCGCCGGGCGGATACTGCGACCGAGCGACACCGTCCCCTCGATGGCCGCGTGTTCTCCGGCGATCGTCCGCAACAGCGTAGTCTTTCCGCACCCGTTGGCGCCGATGATGGCGACACGGTCTCCGCGTTCGAGGACGAGCTCAGGCACGCGGAACAGCGCGCGATCGAAGCCGACCGCGAACCCCTGGGTCGCCGCGACGCGCCGTCCGCCTTGCTCCCCCATCTGGATGTCAAGGGCGATGCGTCGGGATTCGTGGGGCGCCTCGACAGGGTTCTCCTCAAGCCGCGCGAGCTTCCGCTCACGATCCTTGGCCTGTCGGTGCTTCTGCCCGGCGCGATGACGCCGGATGAACTCGCGGTACTCTTCGGCTTCCGCCTGCTGCTTATCGAACTGCAGACGTTGACGCAGGCGATCGGCGTTGCGCAACCTTCTGGAATGCGTGTACCCGACGCGGTAGCCGCGAATCCTCCCCCCGCTGATCTCCCACGTTCGATTGGTGGTCCGGTCGAGCAGGTGGCGATCGTGGGAGACGAGCACCAACGCGCCCCGGACCGCAGACAGCTCCGCTTCCAGCCAATCGAGTCCGTCGAAATCCAGGTGGTTCGTGGGCTCATCGAGGAGCAGCACGTCGGCCGCGCTTGCCAAGGCACGGGCGAGCGCGGCACGGGCCCGTTCTCCCCCGGAGAGCGATGCGACAGACCGCTGGAGATCCTCCGCCGCGAAGCCGACTCCGGCGAGCGCCGCGCGAATGCGGGCGTCCGCCGTGTAGCCACCGAGGCGCTCGTACGCGGTGAGGAGCTCCTCGTACTGCACTGCCGCACGGTCGGTCGGCTTCTCCGACAGCGTCCGTTCGCTTCCCCGAAGCTGTTCCTCGACCTCCTGCAGTTCGGTGAATGCGCCGCGCAGCTCCTCGTACAGTGATGCGCCTCCTTCCAGTCGAGCCACCTGCGGCAAGTGCGAGATGCGTGTGCCGGCCCCATGCTGCACGTGTCCCTCGCTGGGTTCGATCTCCTCGGCGAGGATCCCGAGAAGTGTGGATTTTCCCGTGCCGTTGTCGCCGATCAGGGCGATGCGGTCGCCCGGCGCCAGCTGTGCCGAGAACCCGGCGAACAGGGTCCTATCGCCATACCATTTCGTCACTCGGTCCAGCTGAAGAAGAGACATCGGCGGTGGCGATGGTACGGGAACGCCGCCGACGGCGAAAGCCTCGTTCCCTCTTGCGCCCAGGCGTGCTAGGATGGGAGCGGTCGATGATGCGAGAAGCGCTCCTGTACGAGAAGCTGGATGGACTGTGGGTCCGCTGCCACCTCTGCGCTCACGAGTGTCTTATCCCGAATGGCGGTCGGGGACGCTGCCTCGTTCGTGTGAACCGCGGCGGTACGCTGGGGTCGCTGGTCTACGGTCAGCTCATCGCGGAGGCGGTGGATCCCATCGAGAAGAAACCGCTGTTCCACTTCCTGCCCGGCTCGCTTGCCTACTCCGTGGCCGCGCTTGGATGCAACTTCCGCTGTGCGCACTGCCAGAACCACACGATCGCCCAGCCGTTGCAGGTTGCGGAGCACGAGTATCGTGGGAGGCGTGCCTCTCCGGAAAGCGTTGTCGCCGCCGCGATACGCTCAGGTTGTAAGACGATCGCCTACACCTACACGGAGCCGACGGTGTATTTCGAGTTCGCCCTTGATGTGGCAAGGTGTGCCAGGGAGCGGGGCTTGCGCAACGTGTTCGTCTCCAATGGCTTCATGATGCCGGCGGCGCTGGAACTCATTGCGCCGGTTCTGGATGGGATCAACATCGACGTCAAGGGGATCCGGGATCGCTTCTACCGTGAGGTCGCCGGCGGCGCTCTGGAGCCTGTGTTGCGCGCTCTCAGGGCTTGCGTTTCCCACGGCATCTGGGTGGAGGTCACCACGCTGGTGATCCCGGGGATGAACGATGGCGAAGAGGAACTGCGTGACACGGCTCAGGTTGTGGCCGGCATCTCCCCGTCGATCCCGTGGCACGTGAGCCGTTTCTTCCCAGCCCACCGGCTTCGCCATCTGCCCCCCACGCCTGTCGCCACGCTGCGGCGAGCGCAGGCGCACGGCCACGCTGCGGGCCTGCACTTCGTCTACTTGGGCAACGTGCCGGGGGAGGGGGAGGATACCCTTTGCCCTGGGTGCGGCGAGGCTGTCATTCGACGGTCCGGCTACCGTGTGGTGGACAACCGGTTGATTGCCGGTCGTTGTCCGACATGTCAGCGCGAACTGGAAGGCGTATGGGTCAAGGCACCGTGATTGAGACGACGCGCTCGTTCACGTCTCGTAGGTCGATACGGATCACGAGGTCGCTAAGCTCAAGCACCCCATCTACGCGTTCCGGCCACTCGATGAGGGTGACGCCGTGCGCTGGTGGGAGAAGCTCTGTCAGCCCAACCTCGAGCAGCTCCTCCAGGGAGCGCACGCGATAGGCGTCGAGATGATGCAACGGCAGCCGGCCGCGGTACTCCCGCGCCAGGAGGTATGTCGGAGAGACCACGACATCCGTGATGAGAAGCCCTTTGGCGACGCCCTTCGCCAGCGTCGTCTTCCCCGCGCCCAACGGTCCTACCAGTGAGATCACCATGCCGTCGCGAAGATGCGATGCGAGATCGATCCCGATCTCTTCCATCTCCTCCGCTGTCCTGGCAATAACGGTTTTGTCCATCGTCCCCTTTTCCGCCACGCGCGGTGCCCGCAGCCACCTCGACCACGTCGAGGCGACTACCGTCTGAGAACGACGCCGAGTTTCTCCAGCTGCTGTTCGACGTCGGCGACAATCGCTGCGACTTCATTGTCGGTCAGCGTGCGTTCCGAGGATCGAAGGACGAGCTCATAGGTGAGGCTCCGCTTGTTCGCCCCGACTTGGTCTCCGCTGTACTCGTCGTACAGCAGCAGGCGTTCGACCTCGGCGACGGCTGCGATGACATCGCGGATGCGTTGCTCGGAGACCCCAGGCGGCACAAGCAGCGACAGATCGCGCTTGCTCGCTGGGAACCGCGACAGCGGCGCGAAGGGCCTCTGAGGGCGAGTCGCGTCCCGGGTGGCGTGCAGGTCCACCTCGAACACGAGGATCTCACTGCCGATCGGGAGTCGCTGGCTTACGTCTAGGGACAGGCTGCCGAACACACCGACGCCGTCTTCGCCGGCGAGAATCGTGCCGCCCCCGCCAGCCGTGATGTACGGAGGAGTCCGTGTCGTGTCGAGACGCAGGTCCTCGAGGCGTAGTGCCTCAAGCATGGCGAACAACAACCCCTTGGCCGCAGGTGCATCCACATCCCGCTTGCCGCATAGCGGGACGTGGGTTCGGCCGAACAGGACGCCGGCGACGGCATCGTGCTCCCCTTTTGCCTTCGGAAACACGCGCCCGACCTCGAACAGCCGCGCGCCGTCGATTCCCTGATGGAGGTTCGTCTCGGCCGTGGCCAGAAGCCCCGGCAGAAGCGCTACGCGGAGCGCTCCCTGGCTATCGAGCATCGGGTTTCGCAGCAGGATGCGGTCGTCTGACGTCCAGCCCATGGCGTCGCTCCAGGCGGCCCGCTCGAAGCCGTCGTTGACGACTTCATCCATGCCCAGTCCGACGAGTAGATCACGGACGCGATCCTTGAGGCGTTCAACGGGATCCTTCCGTCCGGCGCGCAGAGGGGCGTGCGGAGATAGCGAGGGGATGCGGTCGTATCCGTAGATGCGCCCCACCTCCTCGACGAGGTCGGCCTCGCGTTGGAGGTCTGCGCGGCGGCTGGGAATCGCAGCGTCGATCCCGGCGTCCGTCCTCTCACACGTCAGTCCAAGGCGCGTCAGGATATCGAGAACATCCGTCTGGGGCACCGCGATCCCCAGAAGACAGTCGATCCGCTCGGGACGGAGGCGGATCGTCCACGATGTTCCGGGGTGCGGGTAGGCGTCCGCGCTTCCCCGGTGCAGACGACATCCTGTGAGCTTCTGCATCCAATGAGCGGCGCGCAGGGAGGCGGTATCCACACCTTGTGCGTCGATCCCGCGGCTGAAGCGGTCGGATGCCTCTGTGCGTAGGCCGAGCGCGCGGGCCGCGTGGCGAATCACCGCATGATGGAACGTGGCCGCCTCGAGGAGAACGCGGCTCGTGGTCGAACGGATTTCGCTGCGCTCTCCGCCCATGACTCCCGCGAGCGCGAGCAGCTCCTCGCCATCGGTGATGAGCAATACCCCGTCCATCAGATCGTGATCCGCGCCATCCAGCGTGCGGAAGCGCTCTCCGGGACGCGCTCGTCGAACGTGGATCCGATTCGACAGCCTGTCGGCATCGAACGGGTGCAGCGGCTGGCCCAACTCCAGCATGACGTAGTTCGTCGCGTCGATGACGTTCGACAAAGGACGCATGCCGGCCTTGGTGAGCCGATGCTGAAACCACGGTGGCGAGGGAGCGACCGTGACATCGCTCAGCACCCGGGCGCAGTACCTTGGTGCGTCCCGGGGGTCCTCGAGTTCGACGGACACAAGATCCGCGGCGGGAGGATCGCTCTCATCGACATCCAGCCCCAGCGGCGCTAGGGGGGCGCGAAGAAGCGCGGCGACTTCGCGGGCGATACCGTATACCCCGAGCAGATCCGGGCGGTTAGAGGTGATGCTGATGTCGAGGATTGCGTCGTCAAACTCCAGAGCCTCCGCGAGATCGGCTCCTGGCTCCAGCGCCCACGCCGGATCGAGGATCCAGATTCCCGGAGATTTCTCCTCGAGACCGAGTTCCGCCTTCGAGCAGATCATCCCGTGCGACGCCACGCCGCGCAGTTTACGAATCTCGATTGCCGCTCCGCTCGGAAGACGGCTGCCGGGAAGGATGACAGCCACCGTCTGCCCGGCCGCTACGTTCGGCGCACCACACACGATATCCAGCGTTTCGGAGCCGGTGTCGACCTCGCAGACAGATAGATGATCAGCGTTGGGGTGTGCGGCGACGCTACGCACCTGCCCGACGACAAGCCCCGAGACAGGGGGGACGACGTATCGGGCTTCCACCTCGAGCCCGGCCAGCGTAAGGCGTTCCTCGAGCTGGCTTGCGATCTTGGCGATCGGGACCTCGCCAACACCGATCTCGACATGGTCAGCCAACCAACGGCACGGTACTCGCATGGCTAGGGACCTCTCTTGGCGTTCTCCTTCAGAAGGCAGAGAACCCGAAGAACAGGACCGGGGCGCCGCCTCCAACGAACGGGATGGCGTATCCGATTGTCGCGCGAAGCGGCAATAAGCCGCCGATCGCGGATACGTCGAATATCGCTTCCAATCCCGCTTCCATGTGGGGCGTAGTATCACCAAACGAGCCGAGGCTTGTCCAGGTCGCGCCGAAGGAGACGAACGGTCGCGCCAGGGCGCCGTCGACCATCGCCACGTTCAGCAGGTTGAAGGGGAGATCTCCGCCTGTCGGGAACTCGATGGACATCCGCGCGGCCAGCTTGTGCTGGCTGCCGATCCGCTTCGGAGTCCACTGCCAGCCATCGTGGCGCCCAAGGCTATGGATCTCCTCTAGGTCAAACGTCAGCGGCGGCGGCAGAGCGCCGAAGCCGACCCCTACAGACACGATCCCCTGAAGATAGACCTTCGGGAACAGCCGCAACTCGTCGAATGCGCGCACGATGAGCCGCCCCGCCGCGGACGGAGTGACATCCAACGCCACCGAGATCCTACCGCTGTACGCGAGAGTAGGCAGCTTCTGGCTTTCGATGCCGAGCACCACGCACGAGCTGCCCTCGTAGACCTCTCGACGAACGCTCGCAGTCCACGCCAGCTGGGGTTCCCAGTAGGCGCTTGGCGATCCGGTATCCACCTTCCCGTAGCCGAGGTACGTGTAGGCGAGGGCGCCGGCCAGATCGCCTTCGAACAGCTGTGCGGCGGCCACCAGCCGGTGATTGCGGCCACGAACGACCTCGACGCGTGCGCTTCGGTCGCTGAGGGTAAGACGGGTCCGGTCGAGGTAGCTGATGGTCACTCCCCCGGACGAAGCATCGGTTTGGATGAGGTACGCGTCCAGCGGGAACGCGTTCGCTTGTGTCGCCACGACAAGCTTCACTGGGTCGTGGTTGTTGAGGCGATCAGCATCGGGCAGCCGGTGATCCGGGTCGATGCTCACGCGACGCACCGGCCCTTCCGTCTCGAGCACGAGGACCTGCTCATCGGCTTCGCCGTCCCATAGGTAGTCTTCGCTCTCACCGGACCGCAGCGTGGCGCGAACGGTCACCGGCTGTGGCGCTCCACCGTCTCGGCGGACTCGGACCGTCGTCCGATGACTATCCCCGGCCGAGTCCCGATCGAGGATGACCACCTGGTAGTCCGCGCGCTCGGCTCCCAATACCCAGGTGTCGAACAGCGTCGTCAACGACTGGCCGGAGACCTCTTCCAGTGTGGCCTGCAGCTCCGCCGTGGTCAGTTGCTCTCCGCGGAACTGCTGAGCCGCTTGCCGGAGACCGCGATCGAAGGTCTCTTCGCCGATCGCCGAGGCGATGGCGCGTGCCACAAGATAGCCCTTGTCGTACAGGCGCACAGCGGATGCGTTGTCGTACTCCACTTGCGAGAGCGGACGGACCAACGGCTCATCGAAACCTTGATGGAGGCTGATCAGATACGGCAACTCGATCTGATGCTCCCGGAGGTTGAGGAAGCCAAACTGCGATGAGACGAACTCCTCGATCAGCCCGGAACCGCTCACCGGCAAAAGGTTCCCTGCAAATGCGTTGCGGTGCCGCTCGAAGTAGCTCACCGACAGGTACTGGGCAAGCCCTTCCGACAGCCAGTTCTCCGCGGCGAAGTCGGGCGTCGTCCCGAGTCCGAACCATTGGTGCGCGATCTCGTGGGCGAGAATGTATTCGGTGACTCGATCGAGGATCCCCGGCAGCGTCACGTCGCGATGGGTGAAGCATAGGCCGGAGAGCCAGACAATCCCGTCCGCAGCTAGGGATAGCCCGCTCGTCCCCGGGTGCTCCACGAGCACGAGGCGGCGATGCGGATACGGTCCGAAGCGCTCCTCGTAATCAGCGAGGATCTCGACCGCGTACGTTGCATAGAGGCGCGCCGCTGCCTCGTGGCCGGGGCGGTAGACGACCTCGATGGGGATCGACAGGCTCGGGAGGATGTACCGTGCGTAGTCCGTGCCAGCAGCGAGCGCGATCGTACGTACTGGAGACTGGTTGGAGACGTGTACCCGCTCCCACGCATCTTCGCCCGGCTCCGCGGCGGTCGTTGCCGGCAGGTTGCGCACACGGTCGGCCCCGACCGCAAGCACGACGTCGGGACGGACCTCGATCGTTGCTGAAACGCTCTGCACGGGGACGTAGAACGGCACGGACTCTGTGGTGATCGGAGACGTCAGATCGGCCAGTCTGAACAGATCCTGCGAGCTGACAGGGACAGGGTACCATCCGAACCTCCAGGTGAGCGCCCCGTCACTGATCCCTTCGTCGCCGGTGCGGCGGGGGATCGTCGTCGTGAACTCGATGTCGATGTGATCGCATCGCTCGCCTTCGGAGAGGTCGATCACGAGCAAGCCTTGCTCCAAGGAGTACGTCTGCCACGCTGGGGGAAGCGCCATCAGGCGGAAGGGCAACGAGCGCTGCCCGTCGGCAGTACGGCTCACCACGTCGTGAATGATCGTCTCAGAAGGCTCGAAGCCCGAGGGATACGCGTCGTCCATGGCACGCGGTCCGAGGTGGGGGTTCGGCTCGCGTCCGAGGTTGGCCAACAGCAGGAATACCATCTGATCCGTGCTCTCGGGGACGGTGACGGAGGCCACGCCATCGAGGGTACGCTCGTCCAAACGCAATCGGGCGTGGAGATCCATCTCCACCTGGGCCACTCCCGGTAGGATGAGGACGAGGATCACAAGCGAAGCACAAAGGGTCGATCGTGTTGCGTTCATGGTGTCCTTTTGCGTGTTCCGGCCTTAGGAGTGATCCGCTTGCTGCACCGCGGGATCAAGCTTAACGGTGATGCGGACGGACATGATCTCCCGTTCTGTGGCCGTCTCGACGGCGAGCTGCACATTGCCCACCGTCACCTTGTCCCCGGAGCTGGGCAGCGTGCCCAGCCTGGAGAGAATCAACCCACTGATGGTAACCCCCTCGTCCTCGGGAAGCTCCAGATCCATCATCCGATTGACGTCGTGAACAGGGGCGTCGCCGTCGACGATCGCCTCGTTCGGCGTCACGCGCTTCATCAAGGTCGTCGGCTTGTCGTACTCATCCTCGATTTCGCCAACGATCTCCTCGAGGATGTCCTCCAGGGTCACGATGCCTGCCATGCCTCCGTACTCGTCGATGACGACAGCGAGATGCACACGCTGCCGTTGGAAGTCCCGGAGCAGCAGGTTGACGGGTTTGGTCATCGGCGTGTAGTAGACCGGTCGCAGCAGGGCGTGGAGCGACGTGGAATCACTGTCCTCCAGCGCGAGCAGATCCTTCGCGTAGAGCGTTCCGACGACGTTGTCTGGAACGCCGTCGTACACGGGGAAACGCGAGTGGCCGTCTCGAGCCATGATAGCCCTGGCCTCTCCGGGCGATGTCCCCACTTCGATCGCTTGCACATCGGTCCTGGGGACCATCAGCTGCTCGGCGAGCATCTCGTCGAAGTCGAGGATCCGTCGGATCATCTCCCCGTCCTCCGCGTCCAGCAGACCGCTCTCCTCGCCAGCATCGAGCAGGGTCTCGATCTGCTCATCGCTGACCAGGATCCGCTCCTTATGGGATAGGTCGTGGCCGAGCAGCCGCGCGATTCCGTGCGCGATCCCGCGGAAGGCGCCGATCAACGGACGTAGGATCCGGCTCAGCGTGTCGATCTGGCTGATCGTGGCGAGGGTCACGAGTTCTGCGTTGTGTTTCGCGAAGTTCTTCGGGGTGATCTCGCCGAACACGAGGAGCGACGCCGTCATGACGCCGGTTGCGAGCAGCCCGGTCTGGTAGTCGGGAAGTGATGGGGCTACCTGGATCACGATGAGTGTCATCAGCGAGCTGGCTGCGACGTTCACAAGGTTGTTGAGCAAGAGGAGTGCGGTGATCAGATCGTTGGGTTCCTCAAGCAGGTGGGTGAGGCCGCGCCGCTTGCGCTCGTGGGTGTTGATGAGGAAGCGGAGCCTGCCCTGGCCGATGGAAGTGAGCGCTGTTTCCGTGCTCGAGAAGAAAGCCGAACAGACAAGTAGAAAGAGCAGTAATGGGACCTCTGCGCCGACTGGCAACCTGACTTCTCACCTCAACGCCGCGATTATAGATGGGCACTCCCCGAATGCAAGCATGTTGCTGCGTTGCTTTGCCCGCGGCGGGGTCATCGGAGTAGAATGGCGCGCCGTAGCAAGGAGACCGACACTCGTGGACCTCGAGGAACTCAAGACGATCATCGCTCTGCTCAAGGAGCAGGAACTCACCGAGATCACGATCTCGCAAGGCGAGGATCGGATAACTGTCAGGCAGCCTCTTGGCAGCGCAATCCGTGAGGATCGATCGGGCGTTGGGGGCGGGTTCTCCTCCGGCGCCGTCGACGACGGGCAGCTGGTGCGAGCGCCGCTGGTGGGCACCTTCTACCGCCGCCGTGCACCGGACGAGCCCCCTCTGGTTGAGCCCGGCGATCGGATTCATGCGGGTGACGTTCTGTGCATTGTCGAGGCGATGAAGGTCATGAACGAGGTCGCCGCGGAACGCTCCGGGATCCTTCGATCGGTGCTTGTTGACGATGGTGCTGCAGTGGAGTTCGGGGAGCCGCTGTTCCGCCTCGAGGCTGCGTGAGCTTCGATAGTGTCCTCATCGCCAATCGCGGCGAGATTGCGCAGCGTGTGCTGGAGGCGTGCCGCGAGCTGTCGCTTGACACCGTCGTCGTCTACTCGCAGGCCGATGCCGAGCTGCCGTATCTGAGGCTTGCGAGCCGAGCAGTGTGCATCGGGCCCGCGGATCCCTCGCGCAGCTATCTCAGCGTTCCCGCGATCCTCAGCGCCGCTGAACTCACGGGTGCCCAGGCGATCCATCCTGGGTACGGGTTCCTCTCCGAGGATCCGCACTTCGTCGAGATGTGCGAAGAGCACGATCTGCAGTTCATCGGCCCGCCGAGCCCGGTGATGAAGCTTCTTGGGAACAAGCTCGCCGCACGCGAGACGGTCGTCTCCGCGGGGGTTCCGGTCCTCCCGGGATGCGCGGTGCCCGATGGCGAAGAGGCTTGCCGAGCTGCGGCGGATAGCGTCGGGTATCCACTGCTTGTGAAGCCCGTGTACGGAGGTGGCGGACGGGGTGTTCGGCGCGTTCCCGATGAGGATGCCTTGCTTGCGGCGATCTCCGCGGCTCGCTCGGAGGTCAAGGTCAGTAGCGCGTGCCCTGAGCTGTACTTCGAACGGGCGCTGACGAATCCACGGCACGTGGAGGTGCAGGTGCTTGGCGACGGAGAGGGCTGCATTGTGCACTTCGGCGAGCGGGATTGCTCGATCCAGCGGCGGCATCAGAAGCTGGTTGAGGAAGCGCCAGCGTGTGCGTTGTCCGATGACGCGCGCCGGGGGTTGCACGCGGCAGCCGTGACAACAGCGGCGGCAGTTGGCTACCGCAGCGCAGGAACGGTCGAGTTCCTCCTCGACGAGGACGAGACGGCGTACTTCATCGAGATGAACGCGCGCATCCAGGTCGAGCATCCGGTGAGTGAGATGATCACCGGGGTGAACCTTGTCAAGGAGCAGATCCGTCTCGCGGCCACGGGGGGGCTGTCTCTGTCCCAGGATGATGTCACCTTCCGCGGCCACGCCATCGAGTGCCGCGTCAACGCGGAGGATCCCACGAGAGGCTTCATGCCCTCTTCGGGGCGTCTGTTCGTGGACGAGCTACCGACCGGCTTCGGCGTTCGGATGGACGCTTGCATCGTCAATGGCATGGTCATCTCGCCCCACTACGACTCGCTGCTCGCCAAGCTTCTTGCCTGGGGAACCGATCGCGAGGAGGCAAGGATACGGATGTACACGGCGCTGGAGCGGTTCCGTGTGCGCGGGATCGAGACCACGGCGCAGGTCGTGCGGCGCGTGATTGCTCACCCCGCGTTTCGTGAGGGGCGAGTCGGTACAGGCTTCCTTGAGGAGCTTCTCGCGAACGATTCCGCAGTCCGGTCGCCTGCCGATGGGGGAGAGGCCGATGTTTGACTCGCTTACTGAGCGGCTGGATGCCGTGCTCGCGCGGTTGAAGGGGCGTGGGCGGCTGAGCGAACAGGATCTCACGGATGCGTTGCGCGAGGTCCGTCTTGCGCTGCTTGAGGCGGATGTTCATTACCGAGTCGTGCGTGATCTCATCGCGAGCATCCGTGCTCGAGCGGCAACTGCGAAGGTCATGGAGGGCCTCAGTCCCGGTGGGAATGTCGTTCGCGTGGTCCGCGACGAGCTTCGCGAGCTCATGGGCGGTACGCGATGCGGCCTGGAGCTTCGTGGCCGGCCGGCAACGGTGCTGCTTCTTGGGCTCCAAGGATCGGGCAAGACCACAACCGCGGCGAAGCTCGCGATGCACCTGCGCAAGGGGGGAAGGAGGCCGCTCCTCGTGTCAGCGGATGTTCACCGCCCGGCAGCAGCGGAGCAGCTTCGCGCCCTGGGTGAGGGGACGGGGGTTCCGGTGTTCGACTCTCAGGGTCTCGCAGCAGCGTCGATTCCAGGCGCCGCCAAGGACGAAGCGCTGCGGGTGGCGTGCGACGTTGTGCTGGTCGACACCGCGGGGCGGCTGCAAGTGGACGAGGGGATGATGTCCGAGTTACAGGCGATCGCCGCCGCCGCTTCGGCGGACGAGTCGCTGCTCGTTGTGGATGCGATGAGCGGCCAGGACGCGGTCAATGTGGCCACGGCGTTCCACGAGCGTATCGGTGTGACGGGTGTGGTTCTGACCAAGCTCGACGGAGACGCGCGAGGCGGAGCTGCGCTGTCGATCCGAGCGGTCACCGGAGTCCCGGTCAAGTTCGTCGGTGTGGGAGAGAAGGTGCACCAGCTGGAACCGTTCCATCCCGATCGGATGGCGGACAGAATCTTGGGCATGGGCGATGTGCTCACGTTGGTCGAGCAGGCGGAGGAGGCGATCGACGAGCAGAAGGCGCAACGGCTGGCCGCCCGCATGACGAAGAACGGTCTCACACTTCAGGACTTCCTCGAACAGCTCGAGGAGATGACGAAGCTAGGGCCGCTTTCCCAGGTGCTGGAGAAGCTTCCGGGTGTGCGTAGGGCTGCTGCCGATCGGGCCGTTGGTGATCGCGACCTTCCTCGTGCCTTGGCGATCCTGCGCTCCATGACAGTGGAAGAGCGGCGCAACCCCTCTATAATTGGGGGGAGTCGCAAGAAGCGCATTGCCTTGGGAAGTGGGACGCGGGTACGTGATG
>Ga0272441_10001305_pt1 | contig 53294 bp, 36 predicted proteins | sample SSMProp6N_FD_193582 | JGI IMG/M metagenome (GOLD analysis project Ga0272441, IMG submission 193582) | Marine sediment archaeal communities from Little Sippewissett salt marsh, Falmouth, MA, United States - SSM-Prop-6N | ecosystem: Environmental > Aquatic > Marine > Wetlands > Sediment ...
TGTCGAGTTGGGACACGAGGCGCGCGGCTGCCAAGGCACGAGGAGGGCGCATACTCTGTGTATGCAACCGACGAGGAACGCAGGCAGCCGCGATGGATCGGGGGCCAGATGACCAGGTTGTTTGCGCCAGCCGCTTAGCGTCCGCCGCAAAATAACTAGTTCCCACCCCAGAAGTGGCTTCGAAGCGAAAGCGCGATAGGCGCGTCGGATGTGCACTACCAGATCTGGTGGTCGTACCGGGTGTACTACCCCAGATTTGGTGGTGTGCAGACGGCGTGCATGGCGCGGTTGCAGCCGATGTCCACTTCTGGGGTGGGAACTAACTAGATCGCCCAGAACGCCGATGCATCCCAGCTCACTTCGTTGCTTCTCGTTGCATATCAGTGAGTATGCGCCTCGGCGCGCCTCGCGAGCCGGGCGCCTCGACGTCCTGCATCGTCTACTTATTCTGCGGCGGACGCTTGGGGATCGAGGCGCTCCGCTGCGCTGCGCGTGCGAAGCCGCCATGGCCGTGCCGGCCCTGATCACCGACGGCCACTCCCTCGACGCCTTGAGACAGTCAGACCGGAAGGCCAAAACGGGGATCATCCTGACCAAGCCGACGAGAGCCAGACGCTTCCGGGCTTCAGTGGGGTCACCGGGCCGAGCGGCGGCGGGACGCCTTCGCGCGGACCAGGAGGAAGACAAGGACCAGGAAGCCGATGGGGATGGGAGCGCCGGACGGGACGCCGGGCGTGGTGCCTGAGCGGCAGTTGCAGCCGGTGAGGACCAGGGGCCGGGGCTCGGTGCCCGGACCCGCGTCGGGCACGCCGGTGCTGACGGTGCCCGAGGCAGAGACGTCCACGTTCACCGACGGGGACGGGCAGGCGATGGGGCTCGCGTCGGTGCGCGCCAGCCAGAAGGACTCGTGGATCTCCCCGGTGGTGTCGGGGCTCAGGGTGATCTCGAAGTCCAGGGTGGCGGCGGCGCCGGCGCCCACCGCCTCGGTCCGCAGGACCACGGAGTCGGTGAGCCAGCCAACGGCGTACAGCATGGTCGGCCCTCCTCCCTCGGCCAGGGCCCTCAGCTCCACGTCCCCGGCGGCCCAATCCAGGGCGCCGACGTTCTCCACCCGCAGGCGCATGGGCCCGGGCTCGCCCGGCGTGAGCTGGTCCGGATGGGAGAGGATGGAGAGCCGCGCCGCGTAGGCCGGCGGGGGATCGCCCAAGACCTGGGGGAACCCTTCGTCCACCAGGCCATCGCAGTTGTCGTCCAGGTCGTCGCAGAGCTCGGGGCGCGCCTGGGCGGTGGGCTCACACACCAGCTGCGCCGCCACGCAGGCATAGATCCCCGGGCCACAGATGCCCGGGTCGCCGGTGTCGCAAGGGGCAGCCGAGGGCATCGACTCACAGGTCGACCAGGCGCCCCAGGTGCAGGTCGCCTCACAGGTCCTGGACCACGTGCCACACTCGCCACATGGCTCGCTCTGGACGGCGCCGGGCTCGCAGTCGCCCTGGTTGGCGCAGGCCGACCAGTCCCCCCAGGTCCCGGCGCTGTCGCAGGTCCGCGTCTGGGTGCCGCACGGCTCGCAGTCCTGGGTCTCGACGTCGCCGGCGGTGCACTCGGTGGGGGTCACGCAGGATCCCACGGCCGTCTCGATGCCGATGTCCGCGCCGTAGTAGAAGCGCAAGATGTCGGCGTAGCCCCAGCCGTTGTCCGACAGGCAGTCGGCGCCGTTTTGCGACTTGCAGCCCCGGTTGTACACGTTGCCCGGGTCGACCCAGCCCAGGGTCGTCTGCTCGATGTTGTTCCCCGACAGGCCCCAGTTGTAGGTGACGTAGTGCTCGGTGTTGGAATAGTCGTTGTCCGACCCCGTGGCCACGCAGCTGGCGGCCGACGGGATGGCTCCGGCCACGTAGAAGGCGCAGACCGTGACCCCGGAGTAGGTCAGCACCACCCCGGCGGTCTCGTCGACGGCCTGGTAGTGCTGGGGCCCGGGGCTGGACCCGCAGGAATAGACCTGGTCGCTGGTGCCGTCGTTGATGGAGCCGGAGCTGTCGAGCTTGTAGTACAGGTAGCTCCGCGCCGCCACGGCCTGGGCCTTGAGGGCCTCGAGGCTCGCCCCGCCGTTCTCGCACTGGATCACGTGGGGCAGGTAGTCGGTCTCCACGTCCACCACGCCCACGCCGTTGACCTGGGCCGTGCAGTACGCCGTCACCGCAGACCGGATGGTCCCGGTCCTAGGCAGGGGCGTGTCAGCGCCCTGGCATGCCACCAGAGCCAACGCGGTCACGAGGGTGGTTGCGCACCCGATGGAGTGTCTTGGGTTCATGGCACATGCTCCTGGTTGAGGCAGCTCGATCATAACCCAGAGGCGCCCTGAGGCCAACAGGCTCGTAAAAGGCTAGGCCAGGGCGGCGCCGCGGATCTTGTCGATGAGGATCTCCAGGGCGATGTCGAGGTTGCCGCGGTTGCCCTCGGGGATGATGAGGTCGGCGTAGCGCTTGGTGGGCTCGACGAACTCCAGGTGCATGGGACGCACGGTGTCGTAGTACTGGTGGCGCACCGAGTCGAAGTCCCGGCCGCGCTCCTTGATGTCTCGCTTGAGGCGGCGGAGCACCCGGATGTCGGGATCGGTGTCGACGAAGATCTTGATGTCCATCAACTGGCGAAGCGACTGGTCGACGAAGATGAGGATGCCCTCGATGATCACCACCGGGTGGGTCTCGATGCGCACGGTCTCGGACTTGCGACGGTGGGTGCGGAAGTTGTACTGCGGCTTGTCGATGCCCTGGCCGGCCTTGAGCTGCTCGAGGTGGGACAGCAGCAGGTCGTTGTCCAGGGAGTTGGGGTGATCGAAGTTGAGCAGGCTGCGATCTTCGTAGCTGAGGTCCGGCCGATCCCGGTAGTAGGCGTCGTGCTCGATGACCGCCACGGAGCCGGCGGGCAGGGGATCTGAGAGCCGCCGGGCGATGGTGGTCTTGCCCGCGCCCGTGCCACCGGCGATGCCGATGATGATGGGTGGTGTCATCGAGCCGCACGATACGCCAGCCCGGCGGCACGGGCAACGCATTTCAGGCCCTCATTGCAGCCCCCAGAGCGGGGCCGCCATGCGCTCACCCGGCGTAGGCCTCCACCAGAGCCACCAGGTCCACCAGGGGATCCGCGACCGGGCCGAAGGGGCGAACCCGCTCCCGGGCGGACAAAAGGAGTGCGGTGAGGCGCTCGCCGGTCTCGGCGGCCAGGTGCTGATGCTCGGCGTCCAGGCGGTCGTCGGCGTGCTGGAAGGCCAGGCCCAGCTCCTCGCCGTACAGAGCCAGGGCCGTTTGGCTGTCGGCGTCGGCACCGCCCAGGTGCCCGCCGATGGCCGCGGAGACCCGGAAAAGCGCCGCGGTCTTGCCCAGGTGGATCCGCTCCAGCTCCTCCAGCGACGCGACGCGCTGATCCGCCTGGGCAATGTCCAGGCTCTGCCCCCCCACCAACCCAGCGTGACCGCAGAGGTGCGCCAGGTCCCGCGCGGCCTCGAGCTGCCGCCCGGGGTCGACGCCGGCGGCAGGCGTGGCCAGACTCTCGAAGGCGAGGGTCAGCAGGGCGTCTCCGGCCAGGATGGCGGTGGGCTCGTCAAAGGCGATGTGCACCGTGGGCTTGCCCCGGCGCAGGGCATCGTCGTCCATGGCCGGCAGGTCGTCGTGCACCAGGGAGTAGGCGTGGACGAGCTCCACCGCGCAGGCCCCGGGCAGTCCCTGGTCCAGGGTGCCTCCCACCGCCTCGCAGGCCGCGATGACCGTCACCGGCCGCAGCCGCTTGCCGCCGCCGAGCACCGCGTGCCGCATGGCCGCCGCCAACCGGCCCATGCCGTCGGGTCCTGCGGGGGGGAGGAGCCGGTCGAGGGCCTCGTCCACCCGGGCGCGACAACGCTCCATGAAAGGCTTGACGTCCATTACGAATCACTCCTTGTGATAGGGTCGGCGAAGAAACGACCTCGGTGCTTCGAGCCTATTTCTTCACCGACCCTGTACCAAGAATGGCCTGGATCCGCTCGCGGAGCAGGTTCATATCCAGCGGCTTGACGAGATAGTCGGCGCAGCCGCAGGCGTAGCCCTCCTCGAGGTCCTCGGGCGCCCCCCGGGCCGAGACAAAGATGATGGGGATGTCCTGAAAATCCGGGTTCTTCTTGATGGCCCTGCACAGCTCGAAGCCGTCCATCCAGGACATGACCACGTCGAGCAGCACCAGGTCTGGCCGATCCACCTGCAGCGACGAGATGAGCCGCAGCCCGTTGGCCACCACCTGCACGTCGTAGCCCTCGCCGATGAGCACCCCCCGCAGCAGCTCCCGGGTGTCACGGTCGTCGTCTACGATGGTGATCCGGGGCGCCGAGGCCAGGGCTCCGGAGGGTGTGCGCCTAGCCGGCATGATCGACCAATGGGGGGCTACCGGCCATCGGGCTGCCCGGGTTCCGGCGCGCCGTCCAGGGGCGCGACCACGTCCCCCTCCTTGGTGGACAGGAGCACCTCCACGCGCTTTTCGGCCTGTCCCAGGATACGCTCGGCGTCCCGGGCGAGGTTCACGCCGCGCTCGAACCGCTCGAGAGCTTCCTCAAGGGGGAGATCTCCCTGCTCCAGGCGCTCGACCACCCCGTCGAGCTCGGTCAGGAGGTCGTCGAACCCAGCCGCCTTGTCGTTCGACTTTTTCTTGGTGCCCATGGGCTTCTCCGAGCGGTGATGATCCCCGGCCGTTGGGGTGGGATGGGAGTCTCGAGGCTACGCTAGAGCTGGCAGCCGAGCACGAGGCAGGTGATGTTGTCCGTGCCGCCGGCACGGTTGCCCTGGTCCACCAGCTCTGCCACACACCGCTCCAGGTCGTCGGCCGACCGCTGCACGATCTCCTGGAGCCCGGGATCGGTGACCATGCCCGACAGCCCATCGGAGCACAGCAAGAAGATGTCTCCGTCCATAACGCTCACCTGGTGAATGTCCACCTCGACGTTCTCGCGCATGCCCAGGGCCCGGGTGATGACGTTCTTGTGAGGAAAATTCCGCTCCTCCTCCTCGGTCATGTCGGGCTTGGCGTCCTTGTAGTCCTCGAGGAGGGAGTGATCCCGCGTGAGCTGCGTAATGCCGTCCGCCCGAGACCGATACACCCGGCTGTCACCCACATGGGCGATGTGGACCTTGTCCCCGGCCAAGAGGGTGGAGACGATGGTGGTCCCCATGCCCTTGTATCGAATATCCGAAGCGGCGGCATGGAAGATCCGATAGTTCGCCAGCTTGACCGAGCACACCAGGCGGTTCTCCATGTAGTTCAGGTGGCGCTCCATCTTGTACGGCCAGGTGGCCTCTTCGTCCTTGGTGCGCTGGTAGAACTCGCTGATGGTCTCGGCGGACATCTTGCTGGCAACCTCGCCAGACGCGTGTCCCCCCATACCATCGGCCACGATGAAGAGCTGCTCGTCCTCGATGATGGAGAAGTAGTCTTCGTTGTGGGTACGCTTCATACCCACGTCAGTCTTGGCTGCGTATCGAATCTTCATGAGCGGCTACTGCCAGTTTTCGCGATATTACACACCGTTTATTATGCAGAGCACCGGTAAAAGTCAACGTTGACGACACGATCGGCGTAAAATTCGACCGGAAGCGCCCGGCAGAACCTTCTCACATCCCGACTCGTTTTCCACGGGCTTTTTTCTTGACCCGCGACCACACCTGAACATAATATCAGTCTTCACCCGTCCGAGGGAGCGCCCTACAAAGGGGCACGGCATGTGACCGCCGACAATGAGACTGCCATGAAGCATCTGCGGATCTTCGCCGCAATCAACGTATCCGTCCTCTCTGTGCGAAAGCTCGCCGAGCTTCAACGGAAGCTGCGGAGCCAGCAGTCACCGGAGCTGAAAATCGGATGGGTACCGCCGGCCAACCTCCACCTGACGCTGAAGTTCTTTGGCAACCTCGCGCCCGAGCAGGTAGAGGCGGTGGCCGACGCCACGCGGCGGGCCGCCCAGGGAGTGTCGCCCTTCGAGGTGACCGCCCAAGGCCTGGGGGTCTTTCCGACACCCGACAAGCCCCGGGTTCTGTGGGTGGGCTTCGCCGACGGCCTAGAGCCCATGACAGCGCTGCAGGTCCGGCTCGAGGAGGCGTCCGAGGCCCTGGGGTTCGAGCGCGACAAGCGCCCCTTCTCTGGCCACCTGACCCTCGGGCGGGTTCGCCAGGGGACAGAAGGAATCGACGCCTGGCTGCAGGACCACGCCGACGTGGACTGCCTCACCAGCACCATCAACGAGATCGTCATCTATGAAAGCCGTTTGCATCGAACCGGCGCCGAGTACGTCTCACACTACCGGGTGCCCCTCGATGGCAGGTAGCGGTGCACCGCCGGCGCGCCGGCAGAAAAGGAACCGTCCATGAGCGCGAAGAAGTCGGCAAAGGCGACCCCCGAAGAGAAGATGGAGAAAGAAAAGGAGCGCTCCCTGAGCCTCACCCTGTCGAACATCGAAAAGCAGTTTGGCAAGGGCTCCATCATGAGGCTGGGCGAGGGAGAGATCCTCATCGGCAGCGAGGACGCCATCTCCACCGGTGCCCTGTCGCTGGACATCGCCCTGGGCATCGGCGGCCTGCCCCGGGGCCGGGTGGTGGAGGTCTACGGTCCAGAGGCCTCGGGCAAGACCACCCTCGCCCTGTCCGTTCTGGCCCAGGCCCAGAAGAAGGGAGGGATCTGCGCCTTCATCGACGCCGAGCACGCCTTGGACGTGGGCTACGCGCGCAAGCTCGGGGTAGACACCGACGACCTGCTGGTGTCCCAGCCCGACTTTGGGGAGCAGGCCCTGGAGATCGTCGACCTGCTCGTCCGATCCAACGCCGTGGACGTTATCGTGGTGGACTCAGTGGCGGCTCTCACACCGAAGGCCGAGCTCGAAGGGGAGATGGGGGATTCCCACGTGGGGCTCCATGCCCGACTCATGAGCCAGGCCCTGCGCAAGCTCACCGGGACCATCTCCAAGTCCCGAACCCTGGTGGTCTTCATCAACCAGATCCGCATGAAGATCGGCGTGATGTTCGGCAGCCCCGAGACCACCACCGGCGGCAACGCGCTCAAGTTCTACTGCAGCGTGCGCCTGGACATCCGTCGCATCGGCGCGATCAAGACGGGGGAAGAGGTCACGGGCAACCGCACCCGCGTCAAGGTGGTGAAAAACAAGATGGCGCCTCCCTTCCGCCAGGTGGAGTTCGACATCATGTACGGCGAGGGCATCAGCCGCACGGGGGACCTGCTGGACCTGGCCGTGGAGAACAAGATCGTCGCCAAGAGCGGCGCGTGGTATTCGTTCCAGGGTGAGCGCGTGGGTCAGGGGCGGGAAAACGCCAAGCTGTTTCTGGCCGAGCACAACGACATGGCCGAGCAGATCCAGGACCTGATCCTGCAGCACTACGGGCTCGCGGACCAACCGCCGGCCGAACAGCCGGAGGCTGCTGCGGACGCCGGGGCCCAGGATGAGGCGCCCGGCGAGGGCTGAGACGCGGTCGACAACGGGGCGATCTCCGGACGTCCCCAAGGAGGACATCATGAGAGGTGCCGTAATCCTGAGCCTGAGCGTGGTCTTGCTGGTGGCAGCGCCTCTGGACAGCCGGGCCGACCCCGCGCACCAGAACTACCTGCGCGGCATGCGGCTGCGGCGGGCCAAGCAGTACAAGCGCGCGGAGGCCGAGTTCCGAATGGCCCTCAAAAAGAGGCCCACCTACCTCGCCGCGCGCCTGGGCCTGGCCCACACCCTACGCCGCATGAAGAAGTACCAGGCGGCGGCGAACGAGTACGCCGTCGTGGTGAAGGGATCGCCCAAGAACGCCAACGCCTGGCACTTGAAGGGCATCTGCCACTTCCGGCTCAAGCAGTGGAACCAGGCCATCTCCTGCCTCCGCAAGGCGTCCCTTCTCGATCGCGCCGACGCCAACATCTTCAAGCACCTCGCCATGGCGTACCGCAAGCGCAAGAAGATGCATCAGGCGGCCACGGCCATGGGACAGGCGGCGCGGATCAAGAAGAACAGCGCTGAGCTCTGGTCCCTCTACGGCGTGTACCTGTCGCTGGTCCGCAAGCACAGCCAGGCCCTCGCCGCGCACGCCAAGGCGCTGCGGCTCTCCCCGAACACCGCCCTGTTCTGCTTCAACGCCGCCGTGTCCTACCGGCGGGACGGCAAGCAGAGAAAAGCCCTCGCGCTCTACCTAAAGGCCGTTCGGCTCAAGCCGCGCATGGCCCCCGCCTACTTCGACCTCGGCGTGCTCTACCAGGCCAAGGGCAGCAAGGCCAAGGCCATCAAGGCTTTTTTGACCTACCTGCGCCTGGCCGGCTACCGGCTCAGCAGCAACGAAAAGAAGGCCGTCCAGGACCGGATCAACCGGCTCCAGAGATGAGGCTCACTCTCCTGCCGCTGTGCGGCTTGCTGGCGGCTGGCTGCTCCAGCCCTGCGCCGCAGCCGCCCTCGGTCAGCTGCGAATCCCGGTGTCGTCGGGCCAGCGTCCTGGCGAACAAGCTGCTGGGCGACAGGACCGTGAGGGAGGTGAGCCGCGCCGAGCTCGAGCACCTCGACCGCCTCTATTCCCACGCCGCCCGGGCCTGCGGCAACCGCCCCGAAGCCCTTCGGGCCCGAGGAAAACGCGCCGAGCTGCGAGAGGACATCGCCCGGGCCAGTCACGCGCCGGATGATGTGCGCGCGGCCCTGCTGGCCTACGCCGAGATCACGCGGATGCACCCCAAAAAGAAAGAGGCCGCCTGGGGGCTGTGGCGACGGGCCTCCCTGGCCCTGGAGTTCGACCAGCCCCGGGCCGGCTTTGCCCTGCTGACCCGGCTGGCGAAACGCTACGCCGATTCGGACCTCGGGCGACGGGGCGTCGCCGCCTTGGCGATGCTGAGCCACCTGAGGCCCCCTGACACCGACGCGCCCCGGGGACGCCCCCGGACTCGACCACTGCCGCATCCCACCATCGTGGGCCGGGCCGTGGATCCCGACCGCCTCGGCATCCGATTCGCCGTGACGCACCGACCCCGGCGCCTCTTGCGGGTCCGGCGCTGGTCCACGCCGGCCTTCTCCCGGGTGGTGAGCTACTTCGCCCGACCGGTGCGCTACCTGCACGGCGTCCTGCCGGCCACCGGCGCGCGCCCGGCGCGGATCTACATCGACTATCCCGGGGCCCAGCTGGGGCGGCGAGTCCCCCGAGCCGACGCGGTGAAGGGCCACCTGGTGCACGGCCTGCGCGTGGCCAACCGGCCGCCGACTTCAGTCAGGCTCGTGCTGGAGCTGTCGGGCGCCCTCAGGTACCAGATCTATCCGCTGCGCCACCCCTACAGAGTGGTCATCGACCTTTGGAAGCCGGGCCTTCGGCCCGCCCAGCCCCAGGGACGCCCCCGGGTGCGCGTGGTCGCCCTGGATCCCGGCCACGGGGGCGCGGAGAACGGCGCCGTGGGCCCCACGGGCCTCAAGGAGAAAGACGTCACCCTCGCCATCGCCCGCCATGCCGCCGAGGCCCTCAAGAAAGGCGGCATCAAGCCCGTGCTGACCCGGCACACGGACAAGACCGTCTCCCTGGAGGAGCGGTCCGCCATCGGCCTGGCCGTGGACGCGGACCTCTTCGTCTCCATCCACGCCAACGCCGATCCCAAGGGCAGCCAGCAGGGGGTGGAGACCTACTACCTGGACGTGGGCGCCGACCAGTACGCCGCCCGCCTGGCCGCCCGGGAGAACCGCGCCGCGGGTCGCGCCATCGGCGCCTACCGGCTGGTCCTGGCCGACCTCACGACCCGGGCCAACACCGCCCTGTCCCGCAGGCTCGCCCAGACCATTCAACGAGACCTGTACCAGGCGGCGCGTGTCGGCCGCCCACGTCTACCGAACCGGGGCGTGCGGAAAGCCATCTTCTACGTCCTGCTGACGTCCCGGGTCCCCGGGGTGCTCACCGAGGTCTCCTTCATCTCCCATCCCCGGGGCGAGGCCGCCCTGCGCCAGCCCGAGACCCTCAAGCGCCTTGGCGAATCCATTGCCCGTGGTATCCTCCGGTACGCCGGGAAGAAAAAATAGCCACGAGGAGAACGCAACCCATGCGATCCATCTGTGCACTGGTCGGACTTACGCTGGCATGCGCCGGCTGTCCTCCGGCCCAGGACCCCGACACCCCACGCCGCCGGGCGACCGCCAACGACAACGAGCGGCCCTACATGCCCCGGCGGGGTCAGTCCGCCGTGGAGGCCGACCTCCGCCCTGGCAAGTCCCTGGTGAAAAGCGGCCAGTGGCGGGCGGCGCTCAAGGCGTTTTGGGCCGTGGCCAAAAAGTACCCGACCGACAGCCGGCCGCACTACTACGTGGGCGTGTGCCTGATCAACCTCAACCAGGCGAAGGCCGCCATCGCGGCCTACCGCCGGGCGGTGAAGCACAAGCCGCACTTCTTCGAGCTGTGGAACAACCTGGGCACCGCATTGCTGGTGGCGGGGAAGGCCACCCAGGCCGTGGGCCCCCTCGAGCGCGCGGTGAAGCTCCAACCCAAGGACTACTCGGGGTGGCTGAACCTGGGGCTGGCCTACAACGAGGCCGGCCTCCTCCCCAAGGCGGCCCGGGCCCTGGAGCGGTCGTCAGAGATCATGCCCTCCAACGCCGACACCCACCTGGCCCTGGCCGACGTGCTGCGCAAGCTCGGCCGCTACGTCGCGGCCCTGAAACGCTACGACGAGACCGTCAAGCGCCGCCCCGGAGACCTGTACGCCCACCTGGCCGCTGTGATGACGCTCACCCGTCTGGGCAGGGAGGCGGACGCTCTGCAGAGGCTCGCCACCGCGGCCAAGCTGAAACCGAAGTCCGCGAGGATCCCCGCAGTCAGGGGCATGGTCCTGATGCGCTTCGCACGGTGGGCCAAGGCCGAGGCGGCCTTCCGGGAGGCGGTGAAGCGCAAACCGGGTAGCCCGGGATTCACGCTCATGATCGGCCGCGCGCAGCTCGGCCGAAAGCAGTACCGCAAGGCCGTGGTCACCCTCAAGCGCGCCGGGGCCCTGGCCAAGGGCAGGCTGCGGACCATCGACTTCTACCTCGCCGAGGCCTACCGAAAGCAAGGGCAGTGCCGCCGGGCCAAGCCGCTTTACAAAAAGTTCGTCACCGCGGTGAAGAGGGGCAAGCTGGCCACCCAGGCGGCAAAGCACCTCAAGTCCTGCCGCCGATAGCACTTTCCCTCCCAGACGTGGCTTCGGATGGAACCTCGCTACAGCTTGCCCGACGTGGTCGCCTTTTTCACGGTGAGATCCAGCCACGCCAGCACTATGGCCGCCAGCGGCGCGAAGTCCTCGTTGTAGTTGTGGCCCACGCCGGGCATGATCCACAGCCGGGCCGCCACGCCGTGTCTCTTCCATCGTCGGACCGCGCGTCGCGCCTTGGGCCCACACCCCGAGTGCTGTCCACAAAGGTATGCCACCCGCCTCAAGCCCCTCTTGGCCAGGTTTCGAATCTGCCCGTGGGAAACCCCGCCTCCCCCCTCGACGAAGATCGCCCGGGTAAAACGCAGCCGGCTGCCGATCATCACCTGGGGACCGATGATGCCCCCGAGGGAGAATCCGATCAGCGTCGCGTCCTCTTCCCGAACCAGGGACACGAAGCGCTTGCTGAGCACGTCGAGGACGGCATGGACCTCCCGGGTCACGAAGGCCGAGCCCGCATAGGTCCATCGATCCATCCGACGCGGCACGCCCGGCCGCCGCCTGCCGCGCGGGCACACCAGCCAGCCCAGGCGGCGCGCCGGCAGCCACCATTCGCACTCCCACTCGGGCCGATCGAAGTTGCCGTGTAGGATCACCACCACGGGCCAGGGGGCCCGCCCCGCGCCTCGAGGCGACACGAAGACCGCCGGGCGGTACTTCGCCACCTTCAGATTCACGAGCCCTCGCGGCAACACCGGCGCCACCACCCGGGGCGACGCGGGCCAGCGACGAGGAACTGGCCGGGGCGACACGCGCCGCCGCATCGCCGCGCCATCGACGGGCGAGGGCAGAGCGGAGACCTCAGGGGAAGGAGCCGCCCCCTTGGTGCAGCCGGCCAGGGCCACGAGCCCGCCGACCAGGCCACAGCAGATGCGGGGCGATGGGGGTTGCATGGCGACAGGGGGAGAAGCACCGGAGGTGGGGATCAGGGCTCCTTGCCGTCCTCGGACTCTTCGTCGTTGGCCTCTGGGTCGCCGGACTCGTCGTCGTCGGGAGGTTTCTCGTCGTCGCTGGCGTCGTCATCGAGCGGCTTCGGGTCGCCGGACTCCTCGCCCCCGGACCCCCGGTCGTCGTCACCGGCGGGGCCCGCGAGCCCTCCTCCGTCGCCTCCCCGGTCCTCTGCGTCCGCGTCTCTCTTGAGCCAATTGGCGCCCAGACGCGCGAGCAAAAAGCAGATGACGCCGAGGCCGACGATCGTCACAAAGCCCAGAATGCGACCCGTGGCGCCGGTGTACCAGGCCGAAAAGTCTTCGTGCAGGGCTCCCTTCTTCACGTAGAACCTCACGCCCACTGCCAGGTGTTTGATGGGCGCGCCCAGGTCGGTCAGGCGCAGGACCGCGGTAATGATCCCGACGATGGCTGCGCCCGCCATCATTCCCGACGCGATGAGGATACCCTGATCCGACCGCGCCTTCTTCTCGGCCTCCGAGGCCCCGGTCTGGGACACCACCCAGGCCGTGAATGCACCGCCGAGCACGGCCAGGTTGATGGACAGGGGCAGGTACATGCCCAAGGCAAAGGCCAGCATGGGCACGCCGGCCATGTACAGCAATACCGCCACCACGGCGCCCAGGCCGTACAGCAGCCAGGGCTGGTTGGCCGCGTCGGTCATCAGCCCCTTGGACACGGCCGCCAGCATGTTCGCCTGGGGCGCGGGCAACATCTCCTGGTTGGAGAAGTCATAGGCCTTGGACATGACCGGGATGACGAAGGCCACCACCGCCGCGGCCAGGAGCACGCCCACGAACTTCCACACCTGCTGGTTCCGCGGCGTGGAGCCGATCCAGTAGCCGATCTTGAAGTCGGTGATGAGCGCCCCGGAGGTGGACAGGGCCGTGCACACCGCCGTGCCGATGATCAGCGCGATGGACATGCCCGCCGGCCCCTTGAGCCCGACGACGATCATGGACCCGATGGCCAGCACCACCGTGATGAGGGTCATGCCCGACACCGGGTTGACGCCCACGATGGCGATGGCCTGGGCGGCCACCGGCGTGAACAAGAAGGACAGGACGAAGCCCACCAACATGCCCACCAGCCCGAACTTGAGGCTCTCACCCGCGTCGTAGCTGCCGCTGGAGACGATGAAGAAGAGCACGCCCATGGCGAGGGTAGAGGCGAGCTGGATGAGCAGCACGTTCTTGGGGTTCATGTCCAGCTGGGTGCGCTCGGCCTGCGCCTCGCTACCGGCCTTCTTGGAGAATCCCTTGAAGCCCAGCGACAGGGAGCCGACGACGATCTTGCCCAGGCGGATGATGCCGATCAGGCCGGAAATGGCGATGGCGCCGATGCCGATGGGCTTGACAAAGGCGCCGAAGATGCCGCTCGGGCTGGATATGTGGCTCCGCTTCAGGTCGAGGCCCAGGCCCGCAAGCAGGGACTGCACGCCCTTGAAGGCCCCACCCGTCTCGGGGTCGCTGGCCGCCTGGGCGTCCAGCGCCGACTGCCCCGCCGCCGCCGCCTGGTGGGCCGACTGCTCCACGCCCCCGAACATCGAGGAGAAGTCCGGGATGTGGTAGAGCTTGCCCGCATAGAAGAACTCGCCGATGTAGCTTCCAAAAAAGTGGATCAGGGGCACCAGCACCAGGAAGGCCAGGACGCTGCCCGAGGCGATGATGGAGGCGTACCGCATGCCGATGATGTAGCCGAGCCCGAAGAGCGCGGCGATGGCCATGAAGCTCACCTCCATGCCCATGCCGTGCATGGCCACGCCCACCTCGCCCAGCATGGACGTGGTGTTGAGCCGCGGGTTCCACAGGTGCACCGCCTCCACGCAGAAGTCGAAGCCGGCCCCGAGGAAAAAGGAGATCAGCAGGATCTTGCCCGCGCTGCCGCCGGCAGACTCCCCCGTGACCAGGATCTCGTTGATGGCCGTGGCCTCGGGGAAGGGCAGCTCGCCGTGCAGGTCTTTGACGAAGTACTTTCGCAGGGGGATGATGAGCACGACGCCCAGAAATCCGCCCAGGGCGCAGGCCACCAGGATGTGCCACCAGGTGACCGGCAGCTTGTTGATGTACAGCGCCGGGATCACGAAGCTCGATCCCGCGGCCACCACCCCGGCGGCCTGACCGATGGACTGCACCATCACGTTTTCCAGGATGGTGGACTTCACCTTCTTCATCTTGCCGAAGAAGATGGCCAGGATGGCGATGGGAATGGAGGCCTCGATGGCGTTGCCCGCGCGGAGCGCCATGTAGACACACGCCGCCGAGAAGATCACCACCATGATCAGCCCGAGGGTGATCGACCAGGCGGAGACCTCCGGCCGGAGATCCGACGCAGGAACGATGGGGTTGTACTCCTCGCCGGGCTTGAGCCTGCCGTAGGCGTTTGCCGGCAGGAGCTTGGATCCACTCTGGGTCGGCGCTTCGTGCATGGTGTCTCCGTCTGAGAATACCTGTGGGTGGCCCGCACAGTAACACCGGGTCTACGGGGGTTCAACGGTCCCCTCTCGTGGGTCGCCTTCGGGCTCGGGCGAGGGCGCCACGTCGTGCCCCGCCCCCTCAACGCCCGCCAGGTGGGCCAGGTCGAAAAGCAGGTCGCACAGGGCCAGCAGCCGGCCCAGGGGCACGTCGCCGTCCTGGGCCTCGGACGACGCCAGCTGCGCCAATGGGATCACCTCGGCGAGGTCTACCGACCACTGCCCAACGGCACGGTAGCGCAGCCCCAGGCCGTGCCAGATGTCAACGCGGCCGCGAAGGCTCTGCTGAAGCCGCTCGACCACCGACTCCTGTAGGAGCCGGTCCGAGAGCCGCGCCCTGTCATGAACCTCTAGTCGCCGCTCGGGCTCGTCGGACCCGGGCGTCCGGGTCCCCCGCTCGGCCAGGGTGGCGGTCCAGTCGGCGCGCTCGTCGGGCTCCTGCCCCAGCACGATGGTCAGTGACAAAAGACGCCGGCTGCGGCGTCCGAACCGGATGGACAGGTCGGCGCCCCGCCAGGGCCCCTCGACCAGGGAGATCTCGGTGGCGTGGTGTGCCGTCACGGAGATGCACGGGCGCTCCTGGGGGCTGGGGGCGAGGCTCGCCGCCAGGGACTCCAGGAGCTGCCGCCACCGGCTGTCCTCCACCGCTGGAGTGGCCGACGCGAGGGCGACCTCCTCGGCGAGGTCCCACGCTCTGGCTATGGCCTGGCCGAGGGCCAAGAGCCCCACTGCTCCGAGCAGATAGTAAAGCGGCGCCGTGAGCCGGAGATCGTGCAGCGGCTGGGCCAGGCGGAACCCGGCCACCACCACGGCCAGCAGCCCCACCGCGGCCAGACGCGTGGGCCCGGGACGCCACGCCAGACCCGCCAGGGTCAGGGTGAACAAAAAGACCGACGCCACCACCAAGAGGCCCCGGGTCGACGGGGCCGGCAGGTTGTAGGCGAAGCCGGCCTCGACAACCTTGACCGCGGTCTGGTAGCTCAGCTTCACGAAGACGCCGAAGATCAGCGCCGTGGCCAGGGCCGTGAGCAGTGGCCCGAGCTCGAACAGGGCCCGGCCGCAGCTCCGCAGCGCGCCGACCAGCCGCGCGAACGCCCCCGTGGGCGCGGGACCCTCGCGCTCCACCAACCCGATGAGGGGATAGAAAAAGACAAAGCTCCACAGCCCCACGGCCGACAGCCAAAGCAGCCCGTAGCGGGGATAGAGGGCAGCGTCGCGCAGCTGCTGATAAAAGGAGCGAGTGGCCGCAGGATCCCCGATGATCCGCGCCGTGCGATCGCTGAAGTAGGCGAACAGGAGCAGCGGCACCAGCAGGAGCACCAGACCCACCTTGGGTAGCACCGGTCCCCGGCGGAGCAGGACCCCCGACGCCACCACCAGGGCCATGGTCACGAAGGTCACGTTCAGGTACGGATGCAGCTCCAGCAGGGAGCGGCTGGGGGCCTTGAGCCCGGCCGTGGAGACGAGCACCCCCACGGTGGCCACCGGCAGAAACACGCAGGCGGCCAGCCCCAGGACGATGCGCCAGGACACCAGGAAGAGCCCATCGTCCAGGATCACGTTGACCAGCAGCCAGGCGCAACAGGCAAGGGCAACAAACGAGGCGAAGAAGAAGACCACAGGTCCGATGCCCTCGTTGAAGAGCCGGAACACCTCGGTCTCCGGCTGCAGAACCTCGGGCTTGAGGAGCTGGAGCCCGATACGGTGCACCACGAGCTCGGCCAGCACGGCCAGAAGCAAGGTAGGAACCAGCGGCAGCGGCTCTGTGTGGTCCTCACGGATCATCCGCTCGATGTAGCCACCGAAGGAGCGCAGAGTCAACTCGGGCCTGCCACTGGAAATCGAACACCAGAGTTGACAACCTGCTGGTGGGTTGTTATCCTACATATACCTACAGAGAGGGTCTCATGGTCCGTATGGTCGCGATGTCGTTATTGCTACTCACACCGTCCTTGGCGATTGGGGCGCCCCGCCAAGTGATCGTGGTGGTGGACGCGGGCCACGGCGGCACGGCCAGTGGCGCCGTGGGGGTCACCGGAGCCCTGGAGAAGCGGGTCGCACTGAGGGCCGCATTGAAGCTCCGCCAGGCCCTGGTCCAGCGGAGCGGCATCAAGGTAGTCATGACCCGAGACACCGACAGGTACCTGACGTTGAGTGAACGCGTACGGCGGGCCAACCGGGCCGGCGGGCACCTCTTCGTGAGCTTGCATTGCAACGCCTCGGGCAGCCACAACCAGCGAGGTTTCGAGGCCTTCGTCCTTTCCCCAGGAGGTCTGGAGAACCAGGCCCGGCCGTTGGCCACGGGCCCCCTGACCGTGACGGCGGCGCTGCGCACGCCGCAACCCCGCCGGCTGGCGCTCTCGGCAACCCTCGCGGATCTCGCCCGGCGGGGGCACAGGCGACGCGCCGTGGCCTTTGGCAGCGCCGTGATCAAACACCTGTCGCGCAGCCTCGGAGCCGCCCACAGCCGGGGACTCCGGCAGGCCCGCTTCGACGTGCTCACTGGCCTCAAGATGCCAGGCCTCCTGATCGAGATGGGGTTTTTGGATCACCCTGTGGAGGGCAGACAGGTCGTCACCGAGCGGTACCTGCGTCGGGTCGTCCACGCCATCACGCAGGCGGTGGGGCACTACGGCAAACGCTACGGGCTCCTTCTCCGACGCTCCGCAGCCAAGGCCGCTGACTCGCCCGGGATCGCGCCAACCAATCGCCGCAAACGCCGCCGCAGGGACCGCCGCCGCCCCGAGCCCACCCGGCACAATCCGCCCCTTCTGAAGCCCGAGGTCGCCCTGGGCACCGAACGCGCCTGAACCTGGAGCAGACGGGTTAGTCCCTTGTCAACCAAATCGTGCGCAAGATGGTATCAACTTGTGCACACATCGAGCTGGTATCGAGCTGCTATTGGCCGTTGGCAATTTGGTATTGGCTTTCTGATTCCGGAGTGTTGGCTAACGGCCAATCGCTAACGGCCAGCAGGTCCCGGCGGAGCCGGGACCTGTGTGGTTCCGGCTACGCCGGGTTAGGACCCGCTCACAAACTACTTGGTCAGCGCAGGGCGTCGAGGCGCCCGGCTCGCGAGGCGCCAGAAGGGCGCACATCGGGAAGATGTAACCGCCTGACAACGAAGCGAGCCGGAGTGGATCGGCGGCCAGGACGACTGACTTGTCCATTCGCGGACCCCTACCGCGCTAGCCCCTCGAGCTCCGACCTCACGCGGTCCAGCAGCGCCTGGGTGGACTCTCCCGATGGCGGGGCTTCGCCGCGGAGGGCCTCCTGGATGTTGGCCGCCAGCCGACCAACCCGCCGTTGCATGGACTCCATGGAAGCGTGCAGCAACAGGATCTCCGCGTCCTTACCGCCGATGGTGTTGTTGAGCTCTGTGATGCGCGTTTCGCTGCGCCCGACCGCCTCCTCGGTACGGAGGCGCTGCTCCTGGAGCAGGCGCTCGGCGAGGTCGGCACGCTGGGATTGATCCCCCCCCTCTTCGGAGGCAGCCTGCGTCCTGAGCACCTCGAGCTCCAGCTCCAACTCTGACAGCCGGGCCGCCTGGCTCGCTGCCGTGAGACGCTGCTTTTCAACCTCGGCGTTCTCCTGCCGATCGGACAGGAGCTGATCCTGCAGGGTCCCGGCCTGGTCGCCCAACCGCGCCAGGGACGTGGCCAGCACGGTGATGCGCTCCTCCTCCATCTGGCAGGCCTTCTCCAGGAGGCGCACCTCGTCGAGGGCCGACCGCAGGGCCGCCAGATCCACCGCCGGCGCCCCGGGCTCCGGCGTGTAGGGAGGGATCTCCTGGGTCTCCGGGCCGATGCCGATGAGCGTCTCCCGCTTCTTCGGCGACGCCAGGACGCTGCCCTTGGCCCGCTTGGCAAGGTCCAACAGTGCCTCCAGCTCCTCGATTCGATCCTCCCTTTCGGCAAGGGCCTGGTTGGCGTCGTCCAGCTGCTGCTTGTGGGCGGCCACCTCCCGGGTGGCCTCCTCCAGTGCCCGACGCCTCTCGACGTCGTCGACACCCGACGTGGAGGCGGCCTGCGCCTGGTGCCGAAGCTCCTGCACCTCGGCGACGTGCCGCACCACCTCCCCCTCCAGCCGAGCAACCCGAACACCGAGGTGCTTGGCCTCGGTTTGCGCCTCGGCCAGACGGGCAGCGCAACGATCCTTGGCCTCTCGGGCCGATTCGAGCTCCCGGCTCCTGAGCTCCTCCTCTGCCACCATTTCGGCGTTCCAGGCCGCCTGCTCCGCCAGGGCGATCTCCCGGTCGGCCATCTCGAGCCGATGCTGTTCCGCCCCGGCGAGCAGCTGCTGCACGTGGTCGGCCTGGACCTGCAGCCTGGCCTCCATCTCCACCTGGGCCCTCTTCCGCTCCTGCAACTCGGCATGGACCTGAGCCTGGTCGGCCTCCAGCGTCCGCAGCCTCCCTTGGTGGATCTCGGCGTCCCAGTCAGACACGCCCTGCCCCTCGGGCACCGACGAGGTGGGGGCGGTCGGTGCCGCGGGCTCCCCGGCGCCCTCGAGGCCTTCCCTTGCCTCCTGGAGCTCGGCGGTCCGGCGATCCAGCTCTGCCCGCAGGGACTCCGCCTGGTTCTCGACCTCCTTGAGCTCCCGTCGGTATTGACGCGCCCGCTGCGCCTCGGCGGCCGCCTCCCGGGTCACCTTCACCGTGAACTCACCCCGCTCCTCGACGCGGGTCCGGAGGTCCCGGACCTCGCGGTCGAGCGCCTCGGCCCGCTCCCTCTCCGACTCCAGCCGGGCGATCACCATCTCCATGCCTCGGGCCGTCACCTCGTGTGCCCGCTCGGCCGCCTCCAACCTCTCCGCCACCGCGTCCCGACCATCCTCGGCCAGGCTCGCCTGGCGCATCAGCCGCGCGCGCTCCGCCCCCAGGGCCGCGCCCTGGGACCGCACCGCCTCCAGCTCCGTCCGCAGCTGACCGACCGTCTCGCTCATGTCCACTGGTTCGGGCGCACGCTCCGGGCCCGTGACGCGGTCCCGGGCCTGGTGCAAGTCCCGCCACGCGTCCTCGCACTGCCGCTGCCACTTCGCCGCCTCTGCCGCCTGGTCCGCTGCCTCCTGTCGAGCCGACTCCACCTCCCGCACCGCCCGCTCCCCAGCGTCAGACAGGTCCCTCACAGAGGTCTCCACCGCGTCCAGGGAGGTCTCGATCTCTGCCCTGACCTGCCGCTCTTCAACCAGGGCTTGCTCCAACGTGGTCACCTCTCGTCGAGCCGCCGCGAGCCGACCTTCCCGTGCCGCGCGGTCGGCTTGGTTCGCGACGAGCTGCCTTTGTACGGCTCCCAGCTCCGCCTCCCGGGCGACCAGCGCGTCGGCGACCGATCGCAGCCGATCCTGCACGCCGTGGGTCTGGTTCTCCTGGTCGATCAACCTGACCACCAGCCCCTGGGCGCGCTGCTCCAGGACAGCGGCCAGCGCCTCGGCGTCCCGCAGGTTTGCCTTCAGCCCGTTCGACATGTCGGCAGCGGTCGCCTCACGCTCCCCAGCCGCAGCCCGGGCCTCCTCCAGCTCGAACCGTAGCCCGGTGAGGGCCTCCTCGCTGCGGGCCGCGGCGGTCTGCGCCTCGATCCCCTGGGAACGCGCCTCCTCCAGGTCGGACCGCTGCTGCTCCAGCTCGTTGCGCGCCTGGGCCTGGGCGGCCCGGGACTCTTCCAGCTCGGCGATGAGCCGGGACTCGAGGTCCTTTTTGCGCGTGCGGAGGTCCTCCCCGCTCACCTCTGATTGGTCAGCCCGGATGAGCGCCTGCTCCAGCCGAACCTCCAGGCTACGTCGATCCGCCAGGGCCGTGGCCAGGTCCCGCTCGACCTCCCGGACCAGCCCGTCCTGCTTGGCACGCTGCTCGTCCGCGGCGAGGAGCTGCTGCTCGACCCGCCCGAGCTCCGCCGCGGCAGCGCCCGCCTGGTCGGAGGCCTGGGCCAGCTGCTCGTTGAGCCCGGACAGCCGCTCCAGGGCGGTCCGCAGCTCCTCTTCCCGGTCCTCGCTCTCCCGGTGCGCCTGGTCCGCAGCGGTCTTGAGGGATCTGACCTCTTCCCGGGACGAGTCCAGCCCCACCTCCATGGCCTCCAGCCGCTGTCCCAGGGCCGCCTGCTCCTCCAGGGACTCGGCGAGCCGAGCCTGCGTGGCCTCGCGCTGCTCCTCGGACCGCCGCGCCGCCTCCTGCGCCGCCGCCAGCCCGTCCTCCAGCCCGCTGCACTGGTTCTGGGCGGCGCCCAGGGCGGCCTCTGCCTCGCCGATCTGCTGCCGGAGCTGCTCGATGCGCGTGGCGGCCCGATCCTGCTCCAGGTCGGCCTCGGCTCTAACGCTGTCCAGGGCTCGCTCCAACCCATCGATGCGCTCCTGGAGCCCATCGGCCCGGCCCCCGACGATCTCCACCTCACGCTTGAGCTCGCCGGTGCGCTGCTTGCGCTGGGCAGCCTCCTCACGGGCCTCGTCCAACACCCGCTCCAGCTCGCCGGTGCGCTGCTTGCGCTGGGCAGCCTCCTCACGGGCCTCGTCCAACACCCGCTCCAGCTCGCCCACCCGCTGGCCTCGCTGATCCAGGGCCTCGTGGGCCTCGCCCAGCTCCTGCTCCAGCTCCGCGAGCCGGTGACCGCGCTGCTCGACGTCGCCGCGGGCCACGCTCAGGTCCCGCTCCAGCTCACCCACGCGATGATCACGCCGTTCGGCATCACCGCGCACCTCACCCAGGTCCCGCTCCAGCTCGACGATGCGGTGGCCGCCCTGGTCGGCGGCGTCCCGCACCTCAGCCAGGTCCCGCTCCAGCTCGACGATGCGGTGGCCGCCCTGGTCGGCGGCGTCCCGCACCTCAGCCAGGTCCCGCTCCAGCTCCGCGATGCGCAGACCCCGCCGCTCCAGCTCCTGCCCGACCTCGTCCAGCTCCTGGCGCAGGTCAGTGGCCCGCTGCCGATGCTGGTCCTGGTCGGCGCGCGCAGAGACCAGATCGCGCTCCGCCCTGTCCAGGGCCTCCAGAGCCTCGTCGCGCTCGGCCGCCCGCCGTTCCACCTGCGCCTGGACATCGGCCAGCCGAGCAGACAGGTCTGCCCGGTCCCGCTCGCTCTGGTCGGCCCGGCCCCGGAGGTCCTCCACCTCCGAAAGCGCCGCGGATTGGCTCTGTGCCGCCTGGTGCAGGTCTGCGGCCTCCTGCCGCACCGCCTCGCGCTCCTGCTCGGCGACCTCGGCCCGCTTGACGTACCGCTCGGCCTGATCCCGCAGGCCGTCACGCTCCCGCTCTAGCTCCTCGGTAGACGCCTGCAGCGCCTCGAGGGCGCGGGTGACGTCGGCGAGCTCCGCTTGAAGGGGCTCTACGGAGACCTGGGTCGCTGCCTGGTGCTCGGCGGCCTCGGCCAGCCGGGCCCGAAGGTCGCGCATGATGTTCTGACTCTCCAGCAGATCCCGCTCCAGGTCACCGGAGGCATCGTCCAGTCGGAGCCTCTCCTCACGCTCGGCCGCCAGCGCCTCCTGCAGCTCCCCAAGCTCGACCTGCTCGGGAGGCTGCCCGTCGAGGAGGTGCTGAACCCGCCGGGCCACAGGCGCGAAGGGCACCTGGGTGATGGCGAACACCTCCGGTGAGTAGGGCTCCTTTGTGCACAGGGCCACATAGTAGGCCACATCATCGACGAGATCCTGCGCCAAGGTGTCGTCCAGACCGACGTCCAGCTCCTCCGCAGACGCCAGAAAATCCACGAAGGTAAAAGCGAACATGGGGGTCTGGGCCACCATGGTCACAGATGGGAACACGGGCTCGAGGGATTCGATCATGTCGTAGTAGCTCAACCCCTCCGGATCAGGCTCCTCGAGATCACCGTTGGGAGCCGCCACCAGGCACAGGCCATCGGGCCGCAGCACCCGTCTCACCGCCGAGAGCAGCTCACCGTCCCCGACGGCCTGGCTGCCCTCGGGGATGAGCACCAACCCGAACTCGCCGTCCGCGAAGGGCAGGTCCGCGCCCTGGGCCACCTCGAAGGTGAGGTTCGGCCGCTTGTACCGGGCACGGGCCTTGAGGATCTGCCGCTCGTCCGCGTCCACGCCCACCACCCGTCCGGCGCCCTGCTCGACCAGGAAATCGGCGCCAAGGCCGGATCCGCAGCCCAGCTCGAGCACCGGTTGGTCGCGAAGTCGATCCTCAATGAACAGGTAACGAGGAAGTCTGCGGTACCAGACATCGATCAGCGAGAGACCACTCATGGATCCTCCGGGAGTTTCACCGTGGCGATGGCCCGAAATCTAGGCCAGCACATGATAGGGGCAGCGGCTGAACGTGTAAAGCACGCCAGACAGACTCGGCCGCTACCGAGGATCGGGGCGCGGGCCGCCGAGGCCCGGGTTCCAGCCCGGGACCGGCAACGTGCCACGATTTTGGCCACCAGGCGATATAACTGTTAAAATCTTACGACGCTCATGGCTACGGATCTGAAAATCATCATCGAGGCCGACGGGCTCATCAAGCCCATGAGTGCCCGACTGGGACGCTGGCTGGCCAAGCGCAGCGGCCTGTGGAGGCTTGTCCCCACGGCAGAGAATCTGCTGGTCTTCTCCCGGCTGGGCTCGGACGGATCCAACAAGAAGTCCAATACGGGGGACCTGCAGTTCACCGGCAGCGCGGCGGCCATGGGTGGGCTGATGGACATGATCACCTTCCTGTCGACCACCAAGCGCACCGGCGCCCTGGTGATGCTCGCCGACGACGTCAAGAAGACCCTCTTTTTCACCGAGGGAGACGTACGCATGGCCACCTCCAACGTGCCGGAGGATCGCCTGGGCGCCCTGATGTACCGGTTCGGCCTGGTGACCCGGGACCAGCTGCGCGAGGCCCTGAAGCAGCAGTCCGGCGAGCGGCGGCTCGGGCGCGTGCTCATCGACATGGGCGTCATCACACCCCACGACCTGTACACCATAATCCGCCGCCAGGTGGAGGAGATCTTCTACTCCGTGATGCTGATCCGCTCCGGGGTCTTTTACTTTTACTCCATCCGCGGCAAGGACCGGCTGCCGTCCCAGATCAACCTCACCACCCAGAACCTGCTGCTCGAAGGAGTGCGACGGATGGATGAGATGTCCTACTTCCGGGAGCGGATCCCCAGCAAGCACTCCATCATGGAAATTCGACCCGAGATCGCGCCCACCCAGCTCGACGAGGTGACCGAGAAGGTCTATGGGCTCATCGACGGTCGGTGCACGGTGGAGGAGATCTCCCGGGAGACGCACCTCGGCGAGTTCGAAGCCACCAAGGCGATCTTCAACCTGATGCAGCTGGGCTACGTGCAGAAGCGCCGGGACACGGACATCACCCACCTGCCCATCAGTGAGGAGGCCCAGTCCGCGCCCGACGCCTCTGCGGCCATCATCGACACCTACAACTCGGTGTTCGGTCGGTTCTACGCCGAGATCCAGGCCAAGGGGAACGAGTCTGCCCTGCGGGAGGCCCTCGACTCCTTCTTCAAGGGCGACACCAGCTTCACAACGCTGTTTCACGACGTGGCCATGTCCGAAGACGGGACCCTGCCCGCGTCGCTGCTGCTGGACAACCTCGCCAGAGTGGAAGTGGACAACAAGATCCAGCACCTGCACACGGGCCTGAACGAGTTGCTCTTTTTCGAAATGTTCACCGCCGGGGAGGCGATCTCCCACCAGGAGGAGGAGGGGTTGCAGAAAAAGCTCAGCGCCATCTTCCGCGACCTGGCCGAATGAGCAGTCGGCGCGCCAACGATGACAACGCAACCCACGCCTTCGCTGGCCAACACCGCGGGTATCATTGACCTGCCCAACCCCGAAGGGATACTCTAAGCGCATGAAAAACTGCCTGCAGAAGTCCGGCCCGAGCGCAGGAGGCCTGGGGCGTCGGATCGCCCTGGTGGCGACGCTGGCGTTGGTGAGCGTGGGATGCGCCGCCAGCGCCGACAGTCTCGGCAAGACCCTGGCCTTCGCCTCCTTCGAGTTCAACGACGGCGTACGTTGGCGAAAATACCAGCAGGTCTCCAAGCGACTGAGCCCGGTCATCCGGGACGCCTACCTGGACCACGCCGAGCGGGCGGACGAGAAAATCAACGTGTCCGAGATCAACCTGCTGCGCACCAAAATCGACGTCAAACGCAAGGCCGCCGTGCTGCGGTTCCGTTACATCTGGCACCGCACCAACCGCGGGCTGGTGCGCAAGACCGTAGTGGTCGAGCATTGGAAGCAGATCAAGGACGTTTGGTTCGTGATCAAGATCCTCCACGCCTCGGGCAAGGAGTTCCCGTTGTTCGCCGAGCTCACGCCCGAAGCACAAAAGAAGAAGAAGAAGAAGAAGAAAAAGACGCGACCCCAGCCTCCGCGGAAAGTGCGGCGGGCGGCGTCCCCGCTACGCCCGCAACCCAGCGGGTCGACACGCCGCTGATCTCACGGCGCACGGGGCTCGGGGCCGCGCCGGGACAGACCGATTGCAATTGAAGGAATTCGTCCACAACGGCCGGAAGCTTCTGGCGACTCGAAAGTTCCAGGAGGCGGTGAAGGTTTGCCGCATCGGGCTTCTCGAAGACCCCGCCAGCGTGGAGGGACGTCTGGTCCTCGCCCAGGCACTGATGTCCCTGGCGCGATACGACGAGGTCATCGCCGAGACCCGGGCGGCGCTGGAGCTCCGGGAAGACTCTGCCCCTGCCACCGTGCTTTTGGGGGAAGCGCTGTTTTTCAAGGGCGCCTACGTCCAAGCCCGTGACACGCTCGGGCGCGCAGCCGAGCTGGATCCGGACAACGCCTCGGTGAAGCGACTGCTCGACGAGCTGGACGCCACCGTCGAGGTTGGGATCGAAGAGACCTTGGACGAGGTGGGAGACGCCACCCGGTCCTATCCGGACGCCTCGGTGGACCCCTCAATTGGTGACGAAACCGAGATCCAGGAGCTGCCAGCGGCGCTTCAGGAGGCCATGGATCGATCCGGGGCCGGTGAGCCGCCCGGGGCAGACGCGGCCAACCGGGGAGCTGTGGAGGCGGCGCACAAGGCCGCCGAAGACCAGGAGCGCCCGGACCCCATCGCCGGCGAGGTGAAGATCAGAACCGGCGAGGTCGCCATAGGGGACAACGTTCCGGCCGCGCCCGAAATCAAGGTGGACATCTCCAGGGTCGACGAGGCGCCGCAACCCACAGCCGCCGACTCCCAGGAGGAAGCCACAGGCGGGCCGGCTCAGGCCTCGCCGCCGAAGGCGGGGAAAGAAGAAGCACCGTCAGAGGCGCAGGCACCACCACAGGCGGAGGCACCACCGTCAGAGGCGCAGGCACCACCACAGGCGGAGGCACCACCGTCAGAGGCGCAGGCACCACCACAGGCGGAGGCACCACCGTCAGAGGCGCAGGCAGCGCCACAGGCGGAGGCACCACCGTCAGAGGCGCAGGCAGCAGCACAGGCGGAGGCAGTAGCACAGACACCCGACGCGGACGCCCCGGACGCCTCGGGCGATCCGCCGCAAGGCGCCTCCATCGTGGCGGACAACGCGATCCACACGGGCGAGATCGTGCCCCCATCATCGGACGCCAGCGCCACGGGTGCGGCCACCAAACCGGTTACCCCCGAGCGCACCGAGGGATCTCACAGCGGTGCCCGGCGCTGGGCCGAGCGCAAGTGGATCGGGACGGACGAGGCCGCCACCAAGGAGGCGGTGCTTGTACCCACGCCGACCATCACCACGGAGGAAATGAAGGACTCGGATCTCTTCGGCCGTGGTGCCCCCGCGTCGGGGGAGCGCCAGCGCAAGCCCGGCGCCTCCCGGTCGACGGACAAGGAGCCGAGGTCGATACTGGTGGAGAACGGGACCGTGGAGACGAAGCTCTCACGCCCGGATCCTTCGGGAGCCCGGGCCGCCCCCACGCCGGGGAGCCGCAGCCCCGATGAGCGACCCACCGCCGCCGCCAGACCCCGACCCGCTGCAGATCCCTGGTCAGAGGAGGACGACGAGGAAACCCGGCCCTTGCGGGGGATCTCCCAGGATCTTCCGGCACAGAGCCCATCCAAGTCGTCATCGTCGTCCCTGGCCAAGCGTCAGCCACCGCCACCACCCGCGCCGCCGGCGGCCAAGTCGCCCTTCCGGATCCCGCCCCTGGCCGGACGGGGTTCCGGACCCGGCCCCGGGCTGCCGCCGCCCGCCGGACCTCAGGCGCCCGGACCTCAGGCGCCCGGCCAGGGCCTGCCCGCACCCGGGGCCCGGGGTGTGCCCGCGCCACCGCGCCCTGGCCCGCCGGGACCGCACCCACCGGACCCCTCCCTGTACGACTCTCCGGAGCTCTCGGGGGTACACTTCGACGCACCCCCGGCGGCCGCGCCGGCGGGCGCCGCAGGGGCACACCCGATCATCCCACCGCGCCCGGCGCAGCCCCAGGTGATCTCCGCTGCGCCGGCGGGACCGATCCCGAGCCCGGTGCCCGGCCCATCCCCTGCCGTCCGGGCCCCGGTCGCCCGGGCCCCGGTCGCCCGGGCCCCGGTCGCCCGGGCCAACCCCGCCATCGCGCCCGCACCGCCGGTCAGAGCGATCGGCCGCGCCGGCACCGAGCGGGTACCGCCCACGTCGCCCAGGGAGCACACCGCCCCGGCAGCTCGCTATCCCAAGCGCGGCTGGATCAACGCCCACTGGCGACTGTCGGCCATCGCTGGCGGCGCGATCGTCCTCATCGCCACGGTGGTCCTCATCACGGTGGCCCTGCAAAAGGACCAGCAAAAACAGACGGTCAACAAGCACCTCAAGGAAGCCAGAGTCCAGGTGGAAATCGCCAGCTTCCGCTCCCTCAAACGCGCGGACGAAAGGCTCCTCAAGGTGCTCCAGGAGGCCTCCGGCCACAAGGCTGCCAGGAGCCTACGGCTCTTCGCCGCCGCGGTCATGGCCGTGGAGTTCGGGGGGTCCATCGACCGAATGGAGCAACTGCTCGACAAGGGAGGCCACAAGGACGACGACCTGCTCGCGGCGGCGCGCATCCTAGCGGCGCTGGCCAGCGGCGATCGCCAACGCACCGTCGCCGAGTCGAAAAAGGGCGCGGCCCGCTGGCCACAGTCGGCCTACGTCGCTTACGGCCGCGGGCTGGTGGCCCTGCGCATGGGAGCACCGGACAAGAGCCTTCGCGTGCTGGACGCCATCTCCGCGCAGCGGGCGAAGATCTTGCTGCTCCACGCAAAGATCCGTGCCCTCCTGGCCCTTGGCCAGCTCACGGACGTCAAGAGGCTCCTGGGGACCATCCCTGAAAAGTCACGGGAGACCCCCTGGGTCAAGATCCTGGGCCTGCGGCACTCCCTGGCGCACACCCAGGACGCCGTACCCCTCAAAGGGCTGGATCCAGCGCTCTCCCTGGCTGCCGACGCCACGGGTCGGGTGAGCCCGCGTCAAAAACGTTGGGCACGGTTTCTCCTCGCAGAGGGGTACGGCCGGCTGGACAACGACGTCGAACGGAAACGCCACCTGGCCCAGCTGCTCGCCAGCGGCGCCTTCCGTGATCCCGCCCTGGCCGAGGCCGTGGCCACCCACCAACTCCGGTGGAAGGCGACTGAGGACGCGCTGCGCCTGATTCAGCCCGTGCGGCGGCGATACCCCAATCGCCTCACGGCGGTCACAATCGAGGCCCGCGCGACCCTCCGGCAGTCCAAGTTCAAGGAGGTGCTCCGGCAGCTCGACAACGTGGACTCCAAGATTCGAACGCACCAGATGAACCTGCTCCGGGCCCGCGCCGCCCTGGCCCTCGGCCAGATCCCCTTGGCGCGACGCATCCTCAACGACCTGCGCAGGGCCTACCCGAACCTCACCGGCGTCCTGGTGGCCCGATCAAAGCTCCTGACCCAGGAAGGGCGACTCGACGAGGCGCTCGGCGCCCTGGAGAACGTGTTGAAACGGGAACCCCGCAACGTGGAAGTGATCCGGGCCGCGGCCCGGCTGGAGCTCCGCCGGGGCAAGGCCGCCGACGCCGTGATCCGGCTGGAGGTGGCCGTGCGCATCCGAGCGCGGGACCCCGAGCTCCGCGCCGAGCTCGTGCGCGCCTACCTCGCCGCCGGGAACCACAAGTTGGCCGAGACCTCCATCGAGGCCGCCATCGCTGCCTTCCCACACGACCCGTCGATCCTGTCGAGCAAGGGACAGCTGATGCAGATCCTCGGCCGATACAAAGACGCCCTCAAGGCCTTCGACGCGGCGCTCAAGAAGAAACCCCACCTGGCCGACGCCCTGGTGGGTCGGGCCGAGGTTTTGCTGGCATCGGGGCGCCACGGCGAGGCCAAGGAGGCTGTGAACAAGGCGGTGAAACCCGCACCGGAGATGCGACGGCTGCTCAAGGGCTGGCTGCACCTGGAACGGTGGACCAAGCGCAGGGGCGACCGCAGACAAGCGCGACACCTGCTGGCCGCGGCCGCGAAGCAAAAGGGCGCCACGGGCGTCCGGGCCGCTGCGCTGCTACTGGAATACTACGCCAAGGCCATGTCCCGAAGGGGCGGCGAGAAAATGTACAAGTGGCTGACCAGGCGGTTCGGGGCCCGGCCCGAGCTGCGCACTGCCCTGGCCCTGGTTCAACTCGACGACGACTCCTACGGCGCCGCCAAAAACCAGCTCAAGGCGGTCCTGGCCGATCCGGCCTTTTCCCGGCTCAGCCCCGTGGCCCAGGCAAAGGTCTACGCTCGTCTTGCACAGGCATTCTGGTTGGCCGGGCGCTACGGCACCGCAGGCCATCGCGCTCGAAGGGCCCTGACGATCTGGCCGGGTTGCCCCCGGGCCCTGGCGATCCTCGGCGTGGTGGCCTACGAGGTGGCGAAATTCAGCAAGGCCAAGCGCCACCTGAAAAAAGCCGTGGAGGCCAACCCCAACCTCGCCCTGGCCCATCACTACCTGGGCAAGGCCTACAAGCAGCTCGGCCAGCGCCGGGCCGCCCGCCGACATCTCCGCCGGTACCTTCGACTCCGACCCGATGGTCCCCTGGCCTCGGACTCCAAAAGAGCGCTCTAGACGATCCGTTTAGACCATCAGGAAATACAGAAGCACCGACAGGACGAAGCTGCCGGCGCCGAGGGCGAAGCCCTTGAGGCCCCCGACGAAGGTGACGATGACGAAGTACCGGAAATAGAGCAGCCCGAGCAGCCCGTTGACCCCGAGCACGAAAGCGCCGATGCCCATGGGGATCACCGCGACCAATGATCGCCCCCCGCCGACGGCGTAGTTGCCCACGGCCATGGACGCCAGGGCCAGCACCACGATGCCCACCACGAAGAAGATGCCCTTGGTGGCGGTGCCTCGGGCGGCGCTCTCCACCTTGCCGATCTCCCTCACCGAGGCGTGACACTCCGGACACAGGGCCGTGAACTGGTGGATCAGGTGACCACACTTGGGGCAGTCATGAAACTGATCGCCCAGTGGCCCATTCCCCGTCTCGCCGAGGTAGCACTCCTGGCAGAGTCTGACGCCGCCGTAAGTGAAGACCTCTTCATCATCGATCTTCTTACCGCATCTACATTTGACGCTGCTCATCGATTGGGTTCCGGCTGCCCGGATGGGCTTGCAAGGCCCGCGGAATGGTCCGCGATCCGGCAGGCACCATGCCCCATCTTCGTAGACGGGTCAAGCCCGTGAGTTGCGAATGAGGGGCCGTAGGAGGCCGGGGGACATCGGTGCGGTCAGCACGGGCCAAAGGCTTTGCAGTGCAAGGATCGTTCTGGTAGATTCTGACCCCGACCAGCGACCAAGGACTATGGCGATGAACATTGAGAATGGAAAAAAGGTGAAGGTGGACTACTCGATTTCCGTAGAAGGAGTCGGCGTCATCGAGTCGTCCGAATCGCGGGGACCGCTGGAGTACGTCCACGGAAAGCACTCTCTGCCCATGGGCTTGGAGACCCAACTCAAAGGCATGGGCCAGGGTGAAGAGAAAGAGGGCAGCTTCGAGGTGGAGATCCCCACCATGGACATGGTCAAGTCTGAATTTCCCGAAGACTTCGAGCTCAAGGAGGGCGCTCGCTTCACGGGCAAGCGAGAGGACCAAGAGGTGGAGTTTTCCATCGAAAAGATTGGGGAGGACAAAGTGGTCGTCCGCCCTGTGCATCCGCTGGCCGGCAAGAAGCTCACCTACAAGGTGAAGGTGCTTGAGATCAACGACGAGGAGTGACACGTCACGCGCGGACAAGGGCCCGCGCAACAACAAGTCATCGATTCAGGGCGTCGAGGCGCCCGGCTCGCGAGGCGCGACGAGGCGCACACTTATTGATATGCAACAAGAAGCAACGAAGTGAGCCGGGATGGATCGGCGTCCTGGACGATCGAGTTGTTGTTGCGCGGGCTCTAGAGGGGACACCGGTGCCCACGCATGAGGTTCTCCTGTCCACGCTGTGAGACCTGGCAGGCGCCTCAGCCCATCCTGGAAGAGGAGGGCGGTGGGGAGACCAGCTGCCAACAATGCGGAGCGCTGCTCGCCCTGCGGCCCGCGCCCGATGGCGAGTCGGGCTGGGCCGTCGAGGAGCTGGAAGACGCCCCCATCGTCCTCGGTGGAGAGGATCCCCTCCGAGACTATCTGACCGCCGCCTCCGACCTGCCTCCTTCGCGCCGTGCCGACCGCCTGACCGGGACCCGCGCCCAGCTCTTGGCGCTGACGGTTGCCAGCTCGCCTCGCCTCTGGCTGCCCTGCGCCGGATTGCTGGCCATGGGGCTGACTTTGGGCGTCGGGCTCATCATGGTGGGCCATCGCGTGGAGCAGTCCCTGGCCCTGCTCTTCGTGGCGCCTGCCATCGGCCTCGTGGCCTGGTTCCTGGTGCTGGCGGCGTCTGCGGTGGCCAACCTCCTGCAGGTCCGGCTGAAGGGGACCGCCGTGGGCATGGGGCGCAGCCTCCGGATGATCCTGGAGCACGGAAACGGCGCCATCGGATCAGCCCTGCGCTGCGTGGTGATGGGCGTCATGGGCTCGCTGCTGTTGGGACTGGTGACTCTGCTCGGCGCCCTACCCGGCCTGAGTGGCCCCACTGGTGTCGCCATCACCGGCCTGGTGCTGTGGCTGCAGGTCCTTGCCGCAGTGGGCGCCATCTCTGCCCTGCTGGTCATGGTCCTGGCGCTGCTGCTCCACCCGGGGCTGGCCGCCGCCGGTGCGCGAGATCCCGGCCGGGTGTTCCGGTTCGTGTGGCAGATCCTGCGGCGTCAGACGGCCGAGGTGGTGACCCGCGCAGCCCTGCCCCTGGGCTCCACCGTGGTGCTGGGGCTGCTGGGCCATCAGCTGCTGCGCGCGGCCTTCGGGCTGGTCTTCTCGCTGAACCACAAGATCCTGGGCGCCCGGTTCGGCGATCTGCTCGCCGCCTCGCCCGTTCGCTTCTTTCTCGGCGCGCCTGAGCTGCTCGATCCCGGCACGGTGCTCAGCGCTGGCGGCGCCTTCGTGGCCCTGTCGGTGGTCCTGGTCCTGGCGGGGCTGCTGGGGTTTATCGCCAGCTTCGCGGGGGTCTCGGGCCTGCTGCTCTGCCACGGTCTCGACCTCCCGGCCCGTCTAGACCGGGCCGGGTGAAGACTCGAACTGTGATACAAACAGAGGGCAGGTCATGAAGCTGCTGCGCACAACGGCCCGACTCCGACTCCGGCGTCCCCTGGTTCTGGCGTTCGGCTGGACCGTCGTGCTGTGCGCCGGACCCGGCGCGGCCACCTGCCCCGGCATGGCACCACCGGCCACCCTGCCCATGCCCACCACCGCCGACCCGCCCGTCGAGCGAGAGATCCGAGTCAGGGCCTTTGCCGGCGGCGGCGGCGACACCAAGGGGTCCGGCTTCGGCGGGGGCGGCCTGCGGGCCACCTTCTCGCCCATCGCCGGCATGGTGGTGGGCACCGAGCTCGGCGGCGGGGCGCGCCACAACTCCGCCAAGCTCCAAACCGAGCAAGGAGTCGAGCGGGAGACCGCTGTCTCGAGCCGCCTGCTGGTGGGCTACGGCTTCTGGCTCTACCGACGGACCCTCTCCGCGGCGGCCGAGGCGGGTCTCACGCCCGGGCTGCACAGCGAGTTCGGGGGCTTCGTGGGGCCGGACCTCACGGTATCGATGACCGCCGGGGGCCAGAAGTGGTGGGCTGTCACGGCAGGCTACAGGCTGGCCTACATGGTGCCGAGCCGCGACGAGCACTGGTCCCCTGCCCTGTATCACCTGGCGGCGCTGACCCTCGTGGTTCCCCGGGCGGCGCGCTACGGGTTCTTCCTGCAGTGTGGCATCGTCTACGGCCACAAGTTTCCGACCCCGGGCAACGCCTTCGGCGTGCTTGGAGCCGTTGGGTTCACCTTCCGCTACGCGCCTTGACCCCGGGCCAGGGCCTCTCCCAATCCGGCGGGGAACTGGCCTGACCACAGGATGATGGTATACTTTGCAGCCGCGGTAGCGGTGACTCAACCGTCATGGCCGCCAGACCCAGAATTCCTCGAGAGCGTAGATGGTGCAGCACTTCGAGTTCCAAGTGATATTTTTTCGATGGTCATCGGTCCTGCGCGCCGCGGGCGGCCTGGGGCTCGCGCTTGGGCTGCTGGCGTTGACGCCTTCCTGCGCCCGACGTGACGCGGGGCGACGCTCCCACGACAAGAAGCGCGCAGGGAACGGTTTGCAGAAAGACAGGCTGCTCGCCGGTCGCACCGGGGCAGTGGGTCCCTCTGGCCTGGCTCACGACCGGGGCAAGACGTCGCCCCTCAGGGTCCTCTCCGCGGCCCTGACCACCATCGCTGAAAAGTACGTGGCCCCCGAGCGCATCAACGCGACCAAGATGTTCGACAAGGCCCTCGAGTTCGTCGAGGCCGAACGCGCGGAGCTGCGTATCACTGGCAGCGCCAAGGAGCGCTCGGTCCTGGTGCGCGTGGGAGCGCGGTCTCGCCGCTTCAGCGTGGGCCCCATGTCCAGCGTTGCCCTGATGTATGTGCAGCTCAAGGCCATCCTGGGCTACATCCGACGGACGGTGATCAACCACACCTCGCCCAAGCCCAAGGAGCTGGCTCAGCTGGAGTACGCTGCGGTCAACGGCATCGTGTCCACTTTGGATCCCCACTCGGTGCTCATGCCGCCCAAGGTGTACGGCGAGATGCAGATCCGCACCCGTGGCGCCTTTGGAGGCATCGGCATCGTGATCTCCATCCGCGACGGCAAGCTCACCGTCATTTCGCCCATCGACGACACCCCCGCCGCCCGGGCGGGCATCAGGGCCGGCGATCGCATCGTCAAGATCGGCGACGAGTCCACGGTGAACATGCCCCTGACCGAGGCTGTGGCCCACCTGCGGGGCAAACCGGGCACGGCGGTGACGTTCTGGGTGGAACGCGAGGGGTGGCCCGAGCCCCGCCGGTTCGACATCGTGCGCTCACGAATCGAGATCAAGAGCGTCACCTCGAAGCTACTCCCCGGCCGGGTGGGATACGTGCGCGTAAACCGCTTCTCCCACAACACCACCGACGAGCTCAAGGTCCACCTGCGAAAGCTCAAGCGCGCCCAGGTCAAGGGGATCGTGCTGGACATGTGGAACAACCCAGGCGGCCTGCTCCAGCAGGCGGAGCTGGTGGCGGACACCTTCCTGTCGTCGGGTGACATCGTGATCACCGAAGCGGCGCGAAACGTCGTGCTGCGCGTGCGCAAGGCCTCCGCCGACACCACGGTGTTCACCAAGCCCGTGGTGGTGCTGGTCAACCGTGGCAGCGCCAGCGCCGCCGAGATCGTGGCGGGCGCGTTGAAAAACCAGGGACGGGCCCTGGTGCTCGGGGAGACCACCTTCGGCAAGGGCACCGTGCAGATGCTCTTCGACAATCCCGACGGCTCGGCCCTGAAGATGACCGTGGCCCAGTACCTCACCCCGGGCAGCGTGTCCATCCAGACAGTGGGCGTGCAGCCGGACGTGGCCACCAACGCGGTGCACCTGCGCAAGACCTGGACGCGCATGTTCGGTCACCAGGTGGATGCCCGGAGGCGGGCCAAGCGCCACGACCTCGTGCCGGCTCGCAGCCAGCAGCGCCGCCGCCCCTCCATCCGGCTGGACTACCTCAGCCCCCAAAGCGACATCAAGGCAAGCCGCATCCACCAGGCGAACGTATCGGCCAACGCGGCGGAGGCGCCGGTTGTGGAGCTGGCGCGGCTGCTCCTGGTGCGCTACGCCGGCAGCCGGACCGAGATGCTTCGCGCGGGAAAGGCGTACCTGGCCGAGTGGGGCCGGGTCCAGGAGCAGAAGATCATCAGCGCTTTGCGCGCCCGGAATGTGGACTGGAAGGCGCCCCCGCGGGGAGGGGCCAAGGTGGATGGGGCTGCCCTCGATGCGAAGATCCAGGTGCTGCCCAAGAGTCCCGCCAAGGCCGGCAGCACCGTGACGCTGAAGCTCACCGTGAGCAATCGCGGCAGCCAGCCCATCCACCGCCTGCACGGCCGCACTGACGCGGCGTCCTACGTCTTGCACGAGCGGGAGCTCATCATGGGTCTGGTCAAGCCCGGGGAGACCCGCAGCGTGTCCATCCAGGTGAAGATCCCACCGCACCTGCGCTCCGCCATCCAACCCCTCAAGGTGGAGCTCATGTCTCCGGACTTGTCGCGACCCAGGCGGCTGCTCACGAGAGTGGCCATCCAGGGGCGGCCACGGCCGCTGTTCAGCCTCACCTACCGACTTCACGACGATGTGAAGGGCAACGGCGACGGTCGCCCTGAGCCCGGTGAGACCATCCGGCTCCGGGTCCGGATCAAAAACAGCGGTCCCGGTGGGGTCGACGAGGGGGTCGTCGCCCTGCGCAACCTGGCAGGCCGGGGAATCAACGTGCAGAAGGGTCGCCACGCCGTAAAGAAGCTGGCGCCGGGCGGATCCCGGGAAGTGGACCTCACCTTCCGGGTGGAGCCATCCTTCCGAAAGCCCGTGATCAAGCTCGAGCTCTCGGTCTTCGACACCAAGCTCCGGGCAAGCCTCCAGGGGCACGTGAGCCTGCCGCTGAGCCCGAAGACGGCCACGGCGCCGGGCCTGGTAGGGGAGATCTCGCCGCCAAAGATCCACCTCTCCGCCGCACCCCTGGCGGTGGACGCCGCCGCAAAGCACATCGACATCGCCGGCTCGGCCACCGACGAGACCCAGGTGCGGGACCTCTTCGTGGAGGTCACCAACTTCGACGCCAAGAAGGTACGCCACAAGGCCTACTACGCCGCCTCGCCGCGGAGGACCAAGACCCGGGTCCTGCCCTTCAAGGTCCGCGTGCCCCTGTGGCCCGGCGTGAACCGGATCCTGATCGTGGCCCGGGAAAACGACGAGGTGATGGGTTTTCGGCGAATACTGGTAACCAGACCCTGAGATGCCTTCGGACAGCCCAGACAAGACCTACTACTGCACGCAGTGTCAAATCGAGACGACCATGGGCAAGGTCTGCCCAAAGTGCCACCGCAAGACCACCCTGCGTCGGCGAGATCAGCCCATCGACAACCGCGAGGGTGGTGGACGAAGGGAGGTCTCCTCCGCCTCGGTGGCGGCGCACCGTGGGCCGGCGCGCTGGGTCTGGGTTCTGGGCGGAGCGGCGGCGACGGCGGCCCTCCTCGGCGCGATCTGGTGGGCCTTCGCCCGAGGGCCCAACCGCCAGGCCTCTCCAAGGACCGCTACGTCGGCCGCCCGCGAGTCCGGCTCCGCCTCCCCGGAAACCTCGAGCCGGGTCTTTGGCGCTCCCCGCCCCGGGGCCCGGGTGGCGCCGCCCGGGCCTCCGAAGATCTGCGGACAGGCCTACCGCGCCTCCATCCACTACCGATTCGCCCCATCGTCGAAGCCGACGACCGGAAAGGCGACCAGGGCCCCGAAGCCGCGCAAGGCCGCCAAGGCCGGTAGGACCCCAAAGCCGCGCACCTCCCCCCGTCGCCCCGCGCCCCCACCCTCACGAAAGGGGCCCGAGACGCTGCAGCAGCGTCACACGTTCCTGGTGGCCAGGCGTCGAGGTGGCAGGATCTACGTTCCCCTGGCATTCGAAATCCGCGTCACCCTGGGCGGCCGGACCGTCACCGCGCTGAAGCTGGACCGGTCCGGAGGCATCCTGCCGGATCGCCGCACCCGTCGCCCCCGCCGGCTGGGCTACCACGATTCGCTCCAGCCCGGTCTGCGCGTGAGCGACCTCATTGGACGAGTCCAGGCAGATCTGGTCCCCGAGCCCCGGGGCGGGCTGAGGATCACCCGGCAGCGGCTCCGGAACCGCATGGTGAGTCAGTGGCTACAGGTGGGACTCGGCCTGGCCTCCTTCCTGCACCCGCGCGCACCCAAGGCAGGCGCCCGGGCCTTCGAGGATCGTCGGCTGCCGCCCGGTGGCATCGCTGAAGGGCTCAAGAGCCTCGTGCGACGGTTTCGCCGCCGGCGCGCAAAGAAGCCCGGGGCCGCCGGGGCGTCGGTCACCTATGACGTCGACTCCCCTCGGCTCTCCATGCGGCGGGCCAAGTCCACCACGCCCGCGCGGGGGCAGGTCTCCCTGGCCCCGGGGGATCCCCTTCCGAGGAAGGCCGAGCTGCGGCTGGACCACCTGCCCCGCAAGGGCGGGGGCACCCAGACGATCACCCTGCGGCTGGACCACCTGGGGCCGCGGTGCAACGACAAGTAGTCTCGACTCCCGCGCCTGGGCTGTTCGCGTCCGCCACAAAACAACTCGATTTTGCGGCGAACGCTTATGCGGCGGGCTTGTGACGGCGGATCCGGCTCAGGGCGGCCGAGGCGGCCGCGGCGTCAAAAGCCCCCTGGCTGGCCAGCTCCCGGGCGAGACGGTCGATCTCCTCTCCCTCGGCGCCGGCCGACGCGGCCACATTGCGCGCATGGAGGCCCATGTGGCCACGCTGAATGCCTTCGGTGGCCAGGGCCCGGAGCGCAGCCAGGTTCTGGGTCAGACCGCAGGCCGCGGCAATGCGGCCGAGCTGGGCGGCCGTCGTCACCTTGAGCACACGGTGCACGGATGCCTGCACCGCCGGGTGGGTACGCAGAACGCCCCCCACCGTACCGACCGCCATGGGTAGGGTGATCTCGCCCACCAGGCCGTCGTCCGTGATCCGCCAACGGGACAGTGCGGTGTAGCGCCCCTTCCTGGCGGCGTAGGAGTGGGCCCCGGCCTCCACGGCCCGCCAGTCCTGCCCCGTGGCCACCAGGAAGGCGTCCACGCCATTCATGATGCCCTTGTTGTGCGTGGCCGCCCGGTAGGGGTCTCGTTCGGCCAGCACCGACGCCTCTTCGATGCCATGGGCGACGTCGCGGCCAAGCAGCGGGTTGCCCTTTCCCAGCAGGTCGAAGGGCACGCGGCCCCGCGCCGTGACCAGGCGCCGGTCGGCGAGGTTGCTCAGGATGCGCAGACGTACGCGGCCCCCGGTGAGCGCCGCGATGCGCGGGGCGAGCTTCTCCACCATGGTGTTGATGGCGTTGGCGCCCATGGCATCGCGCACATCCACCAGCAGGTGCACCACCAGCATGGGGCCGAGGGGGTCTCCGGAGTCCAGGGGCTGGAGCACCCGGGTCTCGATGCCCTTGGCGCCGCCCCCCGCCGCCACCAGGGCTGGATCGAGCCCGTTGGCGGCCGCCAGCAGCTCGGCCGTTGCGCTGCGAAGGGCCTGCCGGGCGTGATCCAGGTCGGGCACGTCGAGCACCTGCACCTGGCCGATCATCACGGGGTCGGTGGTCTCGGTCTCAATGCCGCGATCGCTGCGCAGTAGCTTGGCGCCGTGGCTCAGACCCGCCACCACCGACGGCTCCTCCACCACCATGGGCACCAGGTGCTCACGACCATTGATCTTCAGATTCACACCCACACCCATGGGCAGTCCAAACACGCCCACCACGTTCTCCACCATCCGGTCGGCAACCTCCAGGCTGAGGCCGTTGCCGTCGTTGCCCATGAGCGCCTGCACCTCCTGGAGACTGCATCCCGCGGCGCGGGAAAGCTCCTCGAGCCGCCCAGAGGTGGACATCTTGTAGAAGCCGGGTATCCGGGACGACGTCCCGGGCTGATCATTGCTCATGACAGGTCCTCTCTCAATGGGTCGCCGAAAGGCTCCCAGGTGTCTCAATCAAGTCGCAACGGTGATTCTCGGCTGCCTAACTTGTAATCACCAGTCAGGAAGCCAGCCCAAATATCAAATAATTTTAAACACATCTGTCGAACCACCCAAAGCACATACATTCTATAGCACGCAACCGCTTTGTTTACAACAGAATGTCATTCTGTTTTTGGAACGTCGCTTCGTGCAGTCAAAGGAGGGCGGTCAGAGGGGGTCGCCGGTGGATTACGGGGGGTGACCGGGCGTCGAGTCAGAAGCTCCACCGCACGTCGGCCCACAGGAGGTCGTTCTTCGTCCAGGCGCCAAATAGCGTGTCGGACTCGCCTTCGAACACGAGCGCCCCCACGCCCACCCGCCAGTGGTCCGTGATCTTGTAGTGCACCATGGGCGCCAACGTGAAGCTGCCGTGCACCAGGTCAACCGCGGCAGCGGCAGTGATCAGCAGCGTCTGCCGGATCAGGTTCAGCCGCACGTAGGCTACCAGGAGCGCGACGTTCGCCTCGCGCAAAAATCCCATCAGCTGCCGCGTGTCGGCGCGCCGCCGATCCAACAGCGCCAGGTGCACCCCCTGGAGCTGAGCCACCAACTTGCTCCCCCAGGCATAGTCCAGCGACAAGGCCGACACCAGCGTGTGGTGCTCCACCCGCAGGTCCAACATGCCGTTACCAAAGGGACCGGCCACCGGATCGGTGCGAACGAACCCCCGGTCTGGCTGGTAGGAGACATCCAGCTTCACGGCCACGTGCTCGAAGGCCTTGCCCACCGACAGCCCGACCTGGTGGGTGTGCTCAAAGGTGGAGCGGTACAGGGATCGGCCCTCCAACAGGGGCATCAGCGCGGCCAGGTTGATGGTGTCATTGACGAAGAGCCGCCCCTCGATGGCCATGCCGTAGACCTGCTCGTCCACCGAAAGAGCCGGGGTGAGATCCCAGCCGAAGAAGTACTGCAGGGCCACGTCCCATCCCCGGTGGGAGGCCGAAACCCGCAACCCCGCCGTGGAGCCTGTCAGGTCGTCCGCGGGCCGCCGGGTCTGCAGAAGCAAGGGCTGCGCCAACCGGTGCAGGGTCGGGTCCAAAAACCGCTCCACCTGGTGCTCTGCCTCGGCCAGTCGCGAGGAAGAGCCCGGGCCCAGCACGGCGAAGTCGCTGCCGTACAGATCCATGCGATGGGGCTTGAACAGGGGCAGCCAGACCGCCTCCACCTTGAGCCAGCGCCAGTGGTAGGAACCGCGCACGGCGAGGACAGGCAGCCGGAGGTCGTCGTCAAAGGCCAGCAGCCCCTGCCGCAGGTCCCGGGGGTTCACCACGTCGTTGGGATTGATGAGGTCCCCCAGCCCCCAGGAGACGATCTGCTGTCCCAGACGCAGGTCCACCGGACCCAGGTACAGGTCAACATAGGCCTCACCCAGCTCCACTTCGGCCCGGGACCTCCAGGCCTCGCCGTTGCCCAGCCACAGCACCTGGTCCGACCCGGGGCGCTCGCATGACACCCACTGCGTCAGCCGCGCCTCCACGCGGACCTTGGCCCACCGTCGGAAGCGGGACGTCACATTCAGCCGCGCCCGGGTGAGCAGCTCGAAGACGTCCTCGGTGGCGCGGTGGTCGCTCTCATCTCCTCGGCGGCGCCCCTCGTGGACCACGTCAAAGGCGGTCCAGAGCTGCAGGAAGCCGCCCACGAGAATGCGGGGCACGAAGGTCGGCTCGGAAGCGGGCTTCCTCGGCTCGGGGCGGTCCCGGGGGGAGGGTCGACGATTGTCCTCGGGGTCCTCGATGACCTCCTCGGTCTCGGTGACACGGCGGCGCGCGACGGGCCGGGCCCGCGGTCGGTGATCATCCTCGGGATCCTCGATGACCTCTTCGGCCGGCCCGGGCGCACCCACCGCCGGAGACATCGGGGCGGCGGCGAGCCAGACACCGAAAGCGACCAGCCCTGCCGTGAGACGCGGGCGGAACAAAGCTACAATCCGCGGGCGAGGTTGCGCACGGTGAACAGGCCGGAGGTCCGGCCGGCGAGGGACTTCGTCGTGAGGACGCGCAACAAGGTGGACGTGCCGCTTTGCTGGCTCACCATGCGTGTCTCCTTGATGACCGGCTGCCCCGACCTGCTCCTCCCCAAACGGCGCACGAAGAGCTTCTTTGTCAACTTGCCCCGCTTGTCATACATCTTGAGCCGGATGGCCACGAAGTTGTCCTTGCGAATCCAGGCCACGATTCGGCTGTAGGCAGACCCAGATCCGGCCTTGGGCCTGGCCTCGATCACGTAGCAGGCGAACCGCGAGATCTTGGAATCGGCGAGCCGCTTGTGGGTGGCTCCCTTGAGCCCCCTGGCCTCGAGGTCGGCGTACGTGAAGTCCGACCCCAAAAACCGCCCCTGTCGGGCCTTGCCCACGATGCGGCGGGTGCGCTTCAGCGCCGGGATGTAGAGCCACATGTCGTCCCGACCGCTGGCGTTCTCCTTGAACAAAAAGCTGGTGCCCCGCACATCGGCCGGGGCGGTGATTCGCACCAGGCTCCGAGTGCGCTTCGCCACGCGCACCGACCATATCAGCAGGGTGCGCCTTCGCTGGGCCCCGCGCCGACTGGTGAGGGTCATTCGAACCGTGGCCTGGGATCCGTCCTTGCCCAGGTAGCTGTGCTGCATGGACTTGTCTACGATCTGCTTGGCGGTGAGACCGCGCACCTCACCACCCAACATCAGACTCCCCAGCAAAATGCCCAGGATCAGACTCTTACGCATGTTCTACTCCATGTCGGATTGGGAGGCTTGCAGCTCTCCGGCCCGTCGCACCACCGCTGACCGCAGCTCGGGCGACAGGAAAATCTCCTCGGTGGGAAACCGGGCCACGGCGCTGAGCAGGACACTGAGCCGCTCCAACAACGGGACGTGACGATCGATGAGCACCCGGTATTCACCCCCCACCTTGCACAGCCCGCCCGGGCTGGCCTCGGGGGTGAGCCGCTCATAGACCACCTTGATCTTCAGGGCCTCGGCGGCCTGCTCCAGCTCTTCCAGCATTCGCTCACGCTTCATCGGTCGACTCCAAACGGTGCGCCGGGCCGCGTACGGGCAAGGTGACGGTCACCACCGTGCCCTCGCCCTCACCGCTATCTATGTCCACGGTCCCGTCGTGCACGTCCACCGCGTCCTGCACCACGGCGAGCCCGAGCCCAACGGACCGGTCATCCGGGCGCGCGGTGTAAAAGGGCTGTAGCACATGGGCCAGGTGCTCCTCGCCGATGCCTTCGCCGTTGTCAGCCACGGAGATCCCGATGGTACCATCCCGGTTGTCCCAGGTCCGCGCGGTGATGCGCCTGCACCCCGCCTGGCAGGCGTTGACGACCAGGTTTGCCATGGCCCGCTCCAGCCGCCCGGGCAGCCCGAGGATATCGGGCAAGTCCCCGGCCAGGGCCGTTCGCACGCGCACGCCCCGCTCCGAGATCAGCGCCGCCGTCTCCTTCAGGGCGGCCTCGACGACCTGGTTCACCGCGATGGAGGAGACCTGCTCGTCGCGCGCACCCGACAGAACCCCGAGCTCGTTCGCCAGGACCTCGAGGCCGAGGCGCACCCGCTCCAGGTCGACCAGTGGACCGGTGTCCGACGTGGCCTTGCCCGGCGTCCTTTCGCGCAGGACCGTCAGCACCTTCCCAAGCTGGACGGCCGGCTGCATGAGCTTGAGAGACACACCCGCCGCAACCCGGCGCAGCCGCGCCATGCGGTGCTCCTGGCGGTCGGCGAAGTCCGTGAGGTGGTGCCGTCCCAACCCCATCAAGGCCACTCCCCAGATGGCGTGATCGTCGTCGTGAACAGCCGCCGCGGTGATCAGCGCCGTGGCGCAACCACCGGTCTTGAGGGGCAGGCTGGCCTCGAAGCCCTGGGACGGGCGCCCGCCGAGGGTCTCCAGGATGACCTTGGTCAGCCGCTCGTCGCCCCCCTGGCAGAGCCACTGCCCAAAGGGCACGCCGACCATGTCCGGCTCCGCATAGCCCGTGAGCCGCTCCATGGCCCGGTTGAACAAAACCACCCGCGCGTCCGCGTCCAGCACACACACCAGGACTTCGCTCTGGCGGAAGGCCGCTCCAGCGAGGGTCTGCTGGTCCAGGCGACGCCGATATCTGCGGTAGGCCGAAAGGGCACCGGACAGGGCTCCGGCCAATGCGCAGGCCAGCCGCTGATCCGCGCCCCCCCCGCCGTCGGCCTGGTGGCGCTCCACCGAGACGAGCCCAGAGAGCCCCGGGCCGCACAACACCGCGCGCTCACAGGCTACGGCTCCTTTGACCAGGGGCTTTCCCTCGGCCAGAGGGGCAAAACCCGAGGCGTCCAGCTCCAGGTCGGCAGCCTCCTCGGCGGTCAGACCCAAGGCCATGGGGACTGGACCATCCCAGTCCCGCGAGGCCTCCACGGCCACGAGCTCCGGCGCCTCGGGCCGGGCGGTCTGGATCACCACCGACCGCGGCGCCAGCTCCGCTCCCAGCCGATCCACCAGCTCCCTCACCACCTCCTCCTCGGAGAGGTCGAGCTGCACGGCGGCGCCCACCGCGCGGAGGAGCGACGCCACCAGCCGCCCCTCGGCGGGCGATGGCGCTGGGCCACCTGAGGGCTCCGCGCTCATTCTTCCGCCGCTCGCTCCAGATCCAGGATCTGTGTCCCGCCCACGTAGGACTTGGTTTCGTACCGCGTGATCTTGCCTATCTTGCGCACGATCTCCGCCATGCGCTCGGCCTCCTGCATGATCACGCCCACCGAGCTCGCGTAGGGGCTGTCGTCACCCATCTTCTTGATGAGCAGCTCGGCGTAGCCCAACACCGACGTCAACGGCTGGTTCAGCTCATGCGCGGTGGTGCCCGCCAGCTCGGCGATGAGCGCCTGCTTCTCGGTCACCTCGAGGCGCTCCTGGGTGATGGCCAACCGCTCCTGGATCTGGATCTGCTCCCGCTGGTCGGTGATGATGGCCACCAGGGCCACCTCCCGCTGCTCGTCGGAGATGATGGACGCGGTCATGCTCACCGGCACGTGCTGCCCCACTGCATCCCGGGCGTGCTTGTGGCACTGCTCCAAGCGGCCCTCGCCACCGAAGTGCGGACTGTGCAGCTGCCGCATCAGATCCTCGTACTCCTCCTCCGGGAACAACCTGTCCAGACGCTCCTTGCCCACGGTCTCTTCGGCGGCCCGCCCGAAGAGGTTCTCCGCTCCCTGGTTGAACAGAATGATGGTCCCGTCGGCGGCGTCCGCGGCCACGATGGCGTCCACCGCCGAGGCAATGAGCCGCTCCAGAAACTCCTTGGTGTTCAGAAGCTCGTTCTCGATGTCCCGGGCCTCGGTGACGTCCCGGAAGGTAAACACCGTGACGGTCTTGTCGAGCTTGAGGGAAGACGTGGACACGGCCACGGTGATACGATCCTCGGAGGTGGTGAGCAGCTGCAGGTCGAAGTTGCGCAGGGGCACGTCCCTCGCAGCGCTCTGAACGATCTCCACCAACCCCTCCCGGTGGTGCTCGGCCACGATCTCGGCCAGGGGCAGTCCCACGAGGTAGCTTGCCGCGTACCCGGTCGTCATTGCCCCGGCCTGGTTGATGTGCAGCACCCGGGCGTCTGCGTCCAGAACGATGACCCCGTCGGGGGAGCTCTCGAAGAACTCCTGGTAGCGGCGGAGGGAACGGGTCCGCAGCTCCGTGGCCACACGCTCGAGGCTCACCCGGGCGGTCTGCTCCCGGAGGCGCTTGAGCAAGGGGCTGTCCTGCAGGGCGGCTCCCAAGAGCTGGGCGAGGAGCGCCCCGACCCGCAGCATCAGATCGGCGGGCTCGGGGCCGTCCCCCTGCGCCACGATCAACGCGCCAGAGGGGCTGCCTGCCACATGAACCGGGAAAGAAAGGCTCTGCTCGAGGTCCTGCGCTGAATCGCGCTCCAGGGCCAAGGCGAGGAGGGAGTCCCCGGCCGCCTCCTCGACCAGCAGCACGTGACCCCCTTCGATGCGCCGCTTGAGCGCCACGGCGGCCGCTTCGTCCAGCGGCACGAGCAGCCCCTCGCCCAGCTCGGTGCTCGCGGTGACGTAAGCCTCTCGCTCGTTTTTTCCCAACATGAGCAGGGCGCAGGACTGCACCCCGAAGAGGTCGGCCGATTGCCGCATGAACTCCCGGAGGCATTGCTCCAGGTTGTTTCGGTCCGCGATGACCCGACCCGCCTCCGCCACTCTGGTCAAAAGATCCCCGGCCTCCACTTGGACCTGCCGGGCATGGGACTCGGCCATCCAGCGAGACAGCCGGTGCTCCAGGAGCGCCCCGTCGAGGGGCCAGCCCAGAAAGTCGTCCAGCCCCTCCTCCCGCGTCTCCCCGAACCCGATCACGGGCACTTCGGACAGGGTGGGATGGGAGGTGATCTGCTCGGCCACCCAGGTCGCCCGTGGACAGGACGGCAAGAGGATCAGCGCGCCCGGCGCTAGGCGCTGAAGATGACCGAAATCCTCCGCTATTTCAGTCGAGAACCCGGCGGTTTCGAGGGTCTCGACGCAGGCTTGGACGTGGGCTGCCCCCAAATCCAGGACCATGATTGTCTCACGCTGCCGCATGGGCTCACCCTCTTTGTAGGCTAAGGGTCCGCGAATGGACAAGTCAGTCGTCCTGGCCGCCGATCCATCCCGCTGGGCGGCGTCGCTCGTCGGTTGCGTAGACACCGCTATGCGCCCTCCTCGCTTCTTGCCCAGCGGGCGCCTCGGCTGCCATCATCGATCGAGTCGTCCATTCGCGGACCCTAAGATACCATGATTTTTTTTATCGGAATAGCGGCCCCTTACCTGGAAAGCTCAACCTTCTTCCCCGGAACAGAGGCGGTCGTAGGCCACCAGAGCGGCGCGGTACACCTCCTTGAGGGACACGCCCCCTTCGACGGCCGCGCGCCGACAGTCCTCGAACTCGGGCGCCACGTTGTTGGGCATCGCCCCGTCGAAGGAGACCTTGACTCCCACGGTCCCAAAACCTGTCTCCACCTCCACCCGGCTCCGGCGGGACTCCACCCGGTCCACCGCGTGATACCGGACGCCGATGGTCGTCGACTCTGCCAGCAAGACCCTGGCGATCCGCTCCACGTCCGGCTCCACGCACAGAAAGCCGAGCTTCACACCCGCGCGCCCCTTCTTCATGACGATGGGCTCCTGCCAGGCGTCTGAGGCGCCCTCGGCCAGCAGCCGCTCCACGGCAAAGGCACCCCACTCCGGGCTCATGTCGTCGATGTTGGCGAGCCCCTCCACCCACCGTGCCTTCGGCGCCAACCGCTCCCCCGCGAGGATTCGGAGCACATTGGCCCGCCCGGGGACCTCGCGGGTCCCGGCCCCGTAGCCCTGAGCGACCAGATGCATGGACGGCGCCGGACCGTACTCGTCGCACAGCTCAGCGATCACCGCAGCCCCCGTGGGCGTGACGAGCTCGCCGTCGGCCTCCGTCCCCCCGATCACCGGCGCCCCTTGGAGCAGCGCCACCGTGGCGGGCGCCGGCACGGGCAGCCGACCATGGCGGGTCTGCACCGTGCCGCCCCCCAGGGGCAGGGGCGTGGCGGTGATGCCCACGGGCGCGAGGTGGGTGACCGCAGCGGCAATGCCCACGATGTCGCACAGGGCGTCCAGCCCGCCCACCTCGTGGAAGTGCACGGTCTCGACGTCTGTGCCGTGGACCGTCGCCTCGGCGCGGGCCAGCCGCGCGAAGATGGCCTCGGCGAGCCGGGCCACATCGGGCGCCAGCGGGGCGTCCCGGATCACTGTTCGAATGTCGGGCCAGGTGCGCGATGGCACGTCCTCCCCCTCCACCGGACCCTGCACGTGGACCGCCGCCAGGTGGCCTCGGGTCACGGCGCTCACCCGCAGGGTCAGCCCGTCCACACCCAGGCTGGCCAGCGCAGAATGGACCACCTCCTCGGCCAGACCGAGCCCGATCAACGCGCCCAGGGTCATGTCCCCGGCGATGCCGCTGTGGCAATCGAAGTGCAGATGCAGTCCCTGTTGGATCAAACCGGCTCCTTGCGGTTGATGAGCGCGGCGGCGTACCCCGCGCCGAACCCGTTGTCGATGTTCACCACCGTCACACCCGCGGCGCAGGCGTTGAGCATGCCCAGCAGCGGCGCGAGCCCGCCGAAGCTGGCCCCGTAGCCGATGGAGGTGGGGACCGCCACGATGGGCCGTGACACCATGCCTCCGACGACGCTGGCCAGGGCGCCCTCCATCCCCGCCACCACCACCACCACGCTGGCCGCGCGCAGGGTGTCGTAGCGGTGCATGAGCCGGTGGATTCCGGCGACGCCCACGTCCACCACCAGCTCCACGCGATTGTCCATGAGCTCAGCGGTCAGGGCCGCCTCCCGCGCGACGGGCAGGTCGGACGTGCCCGCGCAGACCACCACCACCTGTCCCCGTCCGCGATCCAGCACGGGCTGCTGCCGAAGCACCACCGCCCGGGCATCGGCCTCGTGACGGGCGCCGTCGAGGGCCGCGCAAAGGACCTCTCCCTTGGCGGGATCCACTCGGGTGACAAGCACATTGCCGCCGCCCTTGGCGAGCTCGGAGACGATGGCGATGATCTGGTCCGGGGTCTTGTGCTCCCCGAGCACCACCTCGGGAAACCCCTCCCTGAGCTGGCGGTGGGAATCCACCGTGGCAAAGGGCAGCTCCTTGAAGGGCAACGCCTGCAAGGCCTGCACCGCCTCGTCCACCGGCGTCTCCCCCGCGGCTACGCCCCGGAGCAGCTCCGCGAGACGTTTACGATCCAATGGCGCCTCCTGGTCACTTCGCCTCAGGTATACCGCATGTCGGCCGCGGCGATACGGGTTTTTGGTGGGGGGCTGTCTGACCTTGGGCGGGGCGGCTCAGATCACCGGGGAGACCGCCCTCCGCCGCCGCGGGCGGGAGCGCCGGGACGGCTTGGAAGAACCACGGTCCTGCCTGCGACGGGCAAACACCGCCTGGAGGAGCTGCCGGGCCAGGAAGTGCGGCTTGGTTCGCCAGCGAACCTCGTTGCCGATAAGGATGGCGAAGGCCACCTGGGGGCGGTCGAAGGGTGCGAAGCCCACCAGCCAGTTGTAGTCCATGGGGGGGCTCTTGCGGGTGAGTGTGCCGGTCTTGGCCGCCACCTTCACCGTGGGCAGATAGGCGCGTCCCTTTCGGTCGTAGAACCCGTCCCGGGCCGTGCCCACGGTGGTGGTGAGCACCATCATGCGCCCCACCACCTTGGCCGTGAAGGGCGTGACCACCTGCTTCCGCCACCGCTCGGGGAGCTTCACTTTCTGCCCATCGGGCCGGCGGATCTCATCCACGAGCCGGGGCCGCACCATCACGCCCCCGTTGGCGAGTGCCTGGACCACCAGGGCGCCATGCAGGGGGCTCAGGGTCGTCTGCCAAAAGCCCGCAGCCACTCGCGCCCGTGGGATCTCCTCGGCGGGGATGGCCGCCAGCGAAGGTCGCATTCCCAGGTCGAAGTCGATGGCGGCGTTCCAGCCGAACCGGTTCGCCGTGTCCAGCAGCTCGTTTCTGGACAGCCGCTTGCGCGCCAGCTTGCCCACCACGGGATTGAGGGACATCCCCACGGCGTCGGCCAGGGTGTGACAGGTGGTGTCCTTCTTCGGGTCGTCCGTCAGGTTGGCGGCCGTCAGGCGACGCAGCCCTCCGTGGTAGCAGACCCGTGTCATGGTGCGCGCCTTGTTGCGCTCGATGAGCGCCGCGACGGTGACGAGCTTGAACACCGAGGCGGCCGGGGCCCAGGCCTGGAGGGCGAGCTGACGGGAGGTCAGGCCGGGATCGGCCTTGGAGTATCCGGCCATGGCCAAGATGCGTCCCGTGCGCACCGACAAAAGGACGATGCTGGCATAGGGGAGGTGGTAGCGCCTCAGAAGCCGGTCGGCGGTCTGCTGGAGCTCGGGCTCGACGGTCAGGCGGATCCGGGTGCCGTCGGCCAGGGTCTGTACGAGGCGCCCATCCTCCAGCGCGGCCCTGCGCAAGGACACCTCTGGCTCCCAACGGAACTGTCGGACCCGTTCCGGGGGCGAGCCGGCCTGGACCACGCCCACCGCGTCGGGCCCACTGCGCCTCGGCGTCGCGGCGCTGCGCACCCGCTGCTGCACGGCCACCACGACGAGCACCAGGGTAAATCCTCCGAGAAAAAGGGCCACAGCCGCTCGTTTTTCAATAAATACCTTTTTTATATCAATGTCTTGTGCCATCTTGACTACAATATACTACATGTGATCCATGGTGGCAACAAAACCGACATTGCGACGAAAACCCTGACCAGACGACGAAACCGCAGTATCTTGGGTCTCATGCGCTGGCGAAGGTCACTGGTCTGGCTGGGCTGCGGGGCCCTCCCCCTGGTGATCCTGTGGGCCGTCCTCGCGGACCGCCCCAGGGACCGGACCGCGGAGCGGGCCGTGGCTCGGGCCGTGTCCGCCCAGCTCGACGGGTTCCTGGCGGCCCAGTCCGCCGTGGTGCTGGAGCTGGCCGAGCGGTTCAGCCAGTGGGAGACCCTCCCGGCGCCTGCCGTGCTCGACTCCCTCCGGACCGCCGCCACCCGCAACCTGGCCCTGCGCCGCCTGGTGGTGGCCGACACCGCCGGTCGGCTCGTGGCGGGCTACGACACAGACCGGCCTCCCGGCCGCGAAGGCCTGCCCGGCGGCAGCCTGGACACCGTGGTCGGTCGCACCGAGGCCCTCCGGTCCACCAACCTGGTCCTGGCCTCCGAGACCCGGGCTGGCACGGTCAGGCGGCTCGAGCTCGCCGCCCCAATCCGACGGACCGATGGGACCCGCCAGGGCTATGTGGGGGCCTCGGTTTCCCTGCACGGCACCCGCAGGCTCCTGCAAGAACTGGCCGCAGGCGACCTCGCCATCCGCGTGGCAGATGACCAGGGCGCCCTGGTGTTCCCCTGCCGAGGACCCGCCTTGGTCGGAGGAACGACCATTCGTTCCGGGCAATTCTCCGTCACCGTGGTCGGTCGACGCACGGGTCGCTCCTGGTCATCGGTGGCCGCCCTGGCTCTCGCTCTCGCGCTGCTGGTCCTGGGCTTGGGGCTATTGCGAGTCCTTGACAGACGGCGCTGATGCGGATTTATTGAACAGGGTCAACCTCCGCCGGTGATTTTCGCCGTGAGCCAGAAGAACAAGACGGTCGTCACCGTCATCCACAATCTGACCGCCAAGCCCGAAGCGAAAGAGGCTTGCGTCGTTGTGATCTACGGCCACGACCTGGGCAAGAAATACAACCTGGACACGCCCTCGCTCATCATCGGCCGCAGCTCCAAGTGCGACATCCAGATCGACCAGGAGTCGGTCAGCCGCAACCACTCCAAAATCGTCAACTCCGGCAAGCGCCTGCTCATACGCGACCTGGGCTCCACCAACGGCACCTACGTCAATGACCAGCCGGTCGAGGAGTGGATCCTCCGGGACGGGGATCTGATCAAGATCGGCCGCACCATCTTGAAGTTCCTCTCGGGGGGCAACATCGAGCACTCCTACCACGAGGAGATCTACCGCCTCACCACGGTGGACGGCCTGACCCAGATTTTCAACAAACGCTACTTCATGGAGACCCTGGAGCGCGAGATCAGCCGCTCCATACGATACCAGCGCGCCCTGTCGTTGATCATGTTCGACCTCGACAAGTTCAAGGACGTCAACGACACCTACGGTCACCTGGCGGGGGACTACGTGCTCAAGCACCTGGCGGCCGTGATCAGCAACCGCATCCGGCGCGAGGACGTGCTGGCGCGATACGGGGGCGAGGAGTTCTCCATCATCCTGCCGGAGATCGACGCCCCCAACGGCCTGGTCTTCGCCGAAAAGATCCGTCGCCTGGTGGAGCGCACCAAGTTCACCTTCGAAAACACCGACATCCCCGTCACCATCTCCATCGGGGTCTCCACGGTGAGCGAGGTTCTCCAGCGCACCGAGGAGCTCATCCGGGTGGCGGACGAGCGTCTCTACGAAGCCAAGGCAGCCGGCCGCAACTGCTGCAGAGGCTAGGCTCCTTAGCGTCCGCCGCAAAACAACTAGACGATGCAGGACGTTGAGGCGCCTGGCTCGCGAGGCGCGCCGAGGCGCATACTTTTTGACATGCAACGAAAAGCAACGAAGCGAGCCGGGATGCATCGGCGTTCTGAGCGATCTAGTTGTTTTGCGGCGGACGCCTAGTCGGAGAAGTTGAAGTAGATGTCTCCGCGGACGCCGTTGGTGCGGGTGTCCACCCACACCACGTAGGCGGCGCCGCCCGTACCGGCGCCCAGACCCACGGTGAAGGAGTCGGCTGCACCCGCCGCGGTGCCGGTATCGAGGCGCAGGTCTGCGGGCTGGAAGTGGATGCCGTCGTCCATGGAGTAGTTCACGTAGACGTCCCGCAACCCGGTCCCCGGATCATCGGCGGCAAAGGCCACGAAGACCTTGCCGAGGCCGTCGGCGGCCAACTGGGGCTCGGAGACGAAGGAATCGATGGAGGAGGCGATGACGCTGTTGGCGTAGCTGACGCCGCTGTCGGCCGAGGTGGCCACGCGAATGCGGGGCAACCCCTCGCGGAAGTCCCGCCAGGCCACGTGCACGTACCCCGCCTGCCCCAACACCACCCGGGGCTCGTAGGAGTCGTGCACCGCGCCCTCGTTGTCCAGCCACACGTCCGCCCCGAGCCAGGTGACGCCGTCGTCGTCCGAGTAGCTGTAGTAGATGTCCGAGCTCACCAGGCTGCGCAGGTCCTGCCACGCCACGAAGACGCCCCCCAGGCCGTCGGCGGCGATGCGCGGGAACTTCGAGACACCGGCCCCGGCGACGTCGGTGTCGAGACGCAGGTCGGCGCCGAGCCAGGTCGCGCCCAGATCGTCGGTGCGGTTCAGGTAGATGTCCCCGGCGCCATCCCGCTGGTCCGCCCACACCGCCAGGATCCGACCCGCCGCGCCAAAGGCCACCCGGGCCACCGTGGCATAGGCGTCCGAATTGAGCACAGGCAGCTGGTTCACCCGCACGTCGCCGTTCCACCCCGCGCCGTAGTTGGCCGAGCTGGCCAGGTAGATGTTGCGGTAGGAGTCCGTGGCACCGGCGCCCTCCACGAAGTCCTCCCAGACCACCGCCACGTTGCCGCCGCCGTCGGCGGCCAGGTCGATGTTCAACGAATCGATGTTGCCCGAGTCCAACCGCACCGCGCCGTCGAACCCACCGCCACACCCGGCCGACCGTCGCAAGAAGATGTCCCGGTCGTTGCCCGAGAACTTCTCGTAGGCCACATAAACCCGCCCCGTGCCGACGGGATCGATCAACACCCGGGGCTTGACCGCGTCGTTTCCGTCATTGTCGATGACGATGTCGCCGCTCCAGGTGGCGCCGCCGTCCGACGAGCAGTTGTGCCGGATGTCGGCGGTGCCGCGGGCGTCGAGCCAGACCACGTGGATCCGATCGCCCTGGGCCGCCATGTCCACCTGGATGGAGTTGTACTGACCGGCGCTGCTCGCCGTGTCGAGTCGGGTGTCAGCCCCATTGGCCGTGAGGCATTCGGGCAAGTCGGGGGTGCCGTCGCAGTCGTTGTCGATGCCATCGCACAGCTCGTACTCGGGGTCGATGTTCCCCACGCACGTCAGCACCCCGCTGTTGCAGACCGTGGCCCCATACGCGCAGGGGCCCACGTCGGTCACTCCGCACTGCAGCCCCACGTCGGAGGGGCTGTCGTCAGCCGCGCCGTTGCAGTCATTGTCCGCTCCGTCGCAGACCTCGACGCCGGTGACCGTGCAGCCGTACTCACACCCGTTGCCCGACTGGCCCAGGGCCAGATCGCCGTCCAAGTCGTGGAAGTTGGCCAGGCAGGCCCACTGACAGGCAGAGGCCACGCAGGCGGTGGCCGTGGCGTTCGCCGGCGCGTGGTCGACGCAGCGGTACCCACAGGAGCCGCAGTTGTCCACGTCGGACGTGAAGTCGAAGCCTTCGTCGATCAGATTGTCGCAGTCGTTGTCCACCCCGTCCCCGCACTGCTCCACGCCGCCGTTGGACGGGATGCAGGGGTACTCGCAGCCGGTCCCGGTGTCGCCGCTGGCCACGTCTCCATCGAGATCGTAGTGGTTGGGTTGGCACACGTACTGACAGGCGCTGGCCACGCAACCCGTGGCCAGGGAGCTCGCCCCAGCGTGGACCACACAGGAGTAGCCACAGGCGCCGCAGTTGGCCAGGTCACTGGTCACATCGAAGTCCTCGTCCACCGCGCTGTCGCAGTCGTTGTCCGCCCCGTCACAGGCCTCACCCGCCGGCGTGGTCTCGCCGACGCAGGCGCCCCAAACGCCGGTGACGCAGGTCTGAATGCCCGCCGCGCAGACCCCGACGCCCTCGGTGCCCCCGGGGCCCGTGTAGCAGGACTGGGTCAGGGGCCCGCCTCCACCCGCCTCGTCGGTGGCGCCGTCACAGTCGTTGTCCGCCCCGTCGCACAGCTCGGCCAGGGGCGTCACCTCCCCGGCGCAGACCCCCCAGGCGCCGGCCGTGCAGGTCTGGGTGCCCGCGTGGCAGGGGCCCACGCCATCGGTGCCGCCCGGGCCGCTGTAGCAGGACTCGGTCAGGGGCCCGCCACCCACGTCTTCGTCGGTGAGCCCATCGCAGTCGTTGTCCGCCCCGTCGCAGGCCTCTATCCCGCCGTTGGTCACCGTGCAGCTGTACTCGCAACCGTCTCCGGCGCTCCCCACGCTCACGTCCCCATTGAGGTCCA
>Ga0272441_10001306_pt1 | contig 53288 bp, 95 predicted proteins | sample SSMProp6N_FD_193582 | JGI IMG/M metagenome (GOLD analysis project Ga0272441, IMG submission 193582) | Marine sediment archaeal communities from Little Sippewissett salt marsh, Falmouth, MA, United States - SSM-Prop-6N | ecosystem: Environmental > Aquatic > Marine > Wetlands > Sediment ...
GCCTTTTTGCCGGGCATAACCGCGGTCCACAATCTGCGACAGCCCGCGAAATGCCGACGCCTTTGTTACACTGCCGCGTAAGCGGATGGGGTGCTTTTTGTCCTTGGTCATGATATCATACGCCTCCCCTACACCCTGCGGTTCTTTACCGGCGAACGGTTCTTCGGGACCATCCGGATCCTTGGCCATGTGCGGCGCTATGTCTGGCTCGTTGAGCGTCAAACGGGCATGCGCACCCACATCCCGGCCCCGGGTTACAATGTCCTTAATGGATTCTCCGGAGTCCTGTACTAAATAAGACATACGACTCATGGCAGTACTCCAGTATTCAATACCCTATTCAATCATATCCCAGGATGGATGTCAATCTTTTCGGGCTCAGATTTTTTCCCGTATACCCAGGTCTTTTTCCCACCCTTGGTACGATCGGGCGGCCGCTGTTCCGCCCCGCTGAAGTCGACCTCTTCCAGATTCTCTTTGTACTTCTTCGTGTCGCGGACCAAGTTGTGCCCGTCATTACCGCGTGTTCCCAATGTCATTGGCATTTCGTCTTCTCCTATTGGTGGGAGCGGAGGGAATTGAACCCACTCGGGCCCTGTTGGACACCAGATTTACAGTCTGGGACGGCTACCTTATCGTGCTACACTCCCGCCAGTGGTTGCTTGTCGAACTCCCCGAATATGTCTTTCATTACCTGCGGCATTTCCTCGTCGAGGGCCTTCCGCAGCTTCTCCTTTTGTGCCGCTTCCTTTGCATCGAACTCGGGCATACGCGGCTGCTTAACGGCTCGGATATTGCGCACGTTCTCGTCAAACTCAGCCTGTAACTGGGCCAGACTTTTTGTCATCGCTCTTCTCCGGTTTGATCCAATGATTCCATATTCCCTGGAGTATCGCGTAACTGTAAGCCGACCATAGCACAATAAGCCCCCACTGTCCATGCTTAATGTACGATATCAGGAAGAAGGGCTGGGCGGCTATGCCGGCTATCCAGCCCCATCGATTCACCTTGTGCCGCTTGAGAGACAACAACCAGATCTGCAGGCAGCCAAATATCAATGCGCCCACCTGCACGATGTTCTCATTCATTTACCTTTTCCCGTTTCCTTTGCTTCCGGATTTGGATGTACTTGCTTGCCATGCTGAAGATCTTTGCAAACGCGGCCAGAAACGCAGCGAACGCAATTATGCCACCGGCTATCCATTTGATGCGAGTCTTGAAGTACCCGCTGGTCTTCTTCTCGAACTTCTCTGTACCCTTTTCGGTGTCCAAATATGCCCCGGCATTATACTGCATGATGGCCCTGCCGGCGTCCGACGACGCCCAGTGCATGGCGTACGTCGTGAAGCTGTCGTCCATGTTCTGCTTGAAGTGCTTTTGTTCCCGGTACTTACCAGCACGGCGTATCGTTGTGCCGCACCCGCAGAGCATTATGCTAATCAGCGTCACGCTAATCGGTATAATACCATTCCGCATCATTGCCCGTGCTCTCCTCCGGTTATTGAGACCACCGTTCGGTTCTTGACGACGGCCTTGCAACCACGATCTATAGGAACCTGACCCGATCCCCCTGATTCAGCCAGTGTGCGCACACCTTCGGTCAGTATGTGGTCGCGCACCTGCTTCATATCCATCCCCAGCCCACGTTCGAGATACCGCAGGATAGCGTGCTCCGTAACGATCGTCCCCTTGTTTTCCATCTTGGAGATCTGGTTATTCACGGTACGTAGCTGCTTATCCACTTTGCGCATACGAGCGTCAAGCGCTCTGCTCTGCAAATCAATTTCGCGCTTCTCGGTCTCCAACGTGCTGCGCCGAGAAATCAATCCCTTCAACTCGGAGCCCAGTGATCTCACCATGGACTACCTGCAACAGGGGCTCCCTTTGACGTTCACCCAGCCCCGTTTGTCCTTCAGGACAACCTTCTTGATATACTTCATCGCGTTCTCCCTTGGTACGTGCGGCGGGAATTGAACCCACAACCCACGGATTAAAGGTCCGCTGCTCTGCCTGGTTGAGCTACGCACGCACTGTTGTTTATCAGTACCATTTGAAGCGCATGAGACTGACTTGTACGCCCCATGCTTCGTACGGACCAACAGCGACGTACGCACCAATCTCGGGTATCAACCAATTCCCCCGCTTCGGGGGCAGAAAAATGTTCCGGTAGGTAAGTGAAAATTCCGGCCGGGTCCGCCAGTCCGGGTCCTCCGCGGGGACCACGACACCGAAGTTCAGTGCCAGGCTTGCTTCATCCCAGCGCACGATAGCCGTCTGTAGATACGCCCCGGCCGTAAGGTCTACGCCGTACGCGTCGGAGTATGAGCATACGCCGACCGTGTGCTCAAAATCCTCAGACTGCGTTAACACGTTGAAGGGAACAAAGTCAATGTCGGCACCTACCGTCGACAAGGCCAGTAACCACAACAGGATCATGGACAGGGCAATGCGCATCACTTACCTCCAAGCACCAGGTTTGTGGCGTTTGATTCCAAATTTCGTATTCGAGACGGTTCCTATAAAGCCACGATGGCATCGTAGATTCCAGCGTATCCCAATCCGGCGGTCCCGGGTCTTTCGTGGTGCAGCCTTGCGGCCACACAAAACACATTACCACAGCGACTACCATGATACCGACGGCTATACCTTCGTGCCATTTCATTTCGCGTTCCTTTTCTGGTGGGCCCAGCGGGAGTCGAACCCACGACCAGTCGCTTATGAGGCGACCGCTCTACCACTGAGCTATGGACCCTAATCGAGCAGTCTTTCGAGCTCTCCGCGTATCTTGCGGAGCCGATCCAGGTCAGCTCTCAGCTTCGTCGGGGTATTCTCCCCGAACTCAAGTACCACGTCCGTGAGAGCCAGGTACTTGTTCTGAATCTGCTCGTCAACTCCCTTCAGGATCTTTTTCTTACTCATCGGGCCGAACAATGCCATCACAACTCCTCCGAGTACTTCCCATTCAAAAACACATTATAGAAGTCTTTGTGCCTGTCGATCAAGCTCAAAATCTTCCGGGAAGCGTCCACGACCTTGCGGCTCCGCGCACCGTCCCCGTACCAGCTGGGAATGGTGTACGGTCTGAATCCGGCTCCATGATGGTATACGATGTCCCCATACACTCCGAAGTACAGGGGATGCCAGTTCTTCTTGTTCGTGCGCAGCACCTCATGCCATTTCTTCCCCTGTGCAGTCAAACGCTGGTACAAGCGGCATCCGGTGTCCTGTATAACATTGTTCCCGACCTTGCAGGCCGAGTTGTCCCATATGCCCGGCAGCTCCTTCCAGAAGGCCGCCGTAGCAGCGCAGAACGAAGGATGCGGGACAAGGGGACTGTTCCCATTTTCCCGGCGGATAGCGATGAGCCCCGGATCAGTGGTCCACCTTCGGATCTCGGGCATCAACGCGTCAGAAATTGGAAATGCATCACCGTCCAGGAAGAGGACGATGTCTGTGGGGGCTGCAACCTTCAGGACCCCGCCGGCCAGGTGGTCCAGCTTGGCAGAGTGATTGGCTGACCCTTGGCCCTTGAACACCTTGCGGCAAACCGGGCCGTGCTGTTCGAGTGCCGCGCCAAATCCTTTGTCACAGTGTGAGTAGATCTGAAACGGCTCGTCGATATGCCTCCGCAGATACCTCAGCTGTATGGGCACCCAACGGTCCGATTTGTAATGAACTGTGACGACGTAAATCATATCCCACTTCGGTAAAAGTGGGGGGCCAGGATCATAGCACTTTCCCCAGCCCCCCGGGTTTATTTCATTTTCTTGTTTGCAACACACACGTGGCACGTTGGCCACTGTTGTGTAGAACAGGTTAATGAGCTTCTTTCAGCTTTCCCTGAATGCACGGTCTCAAGATGACAAGATCCCTCACTCTACCACTGAGCTACCCCGCATCAGCGGACACGATCTCGCCGTGTGCGCTGGCTGCGGGGGTCGGAATCGAACCGACGACAGAGATTAGTTATAGGGCCTTACACCAGTTACTTGCTGCTGTCCGCAAATAAAGCTATCGGTCAAAAAGACAGATAACAAATGCCCCATGTGTACTACGCCAGTCTTATAGATCTAGTCTATATACTAATCTACGTAGATCCATTTTTCTCGCCGGCGCGGCGACGGGGCGACAACAAAAATAAAGATAAAGCTAGACCGAAAAATCGGTTACTGCATGATAAACTCGACCAGCTTCTTGCCGAGCTTCACGTTCTCTACGTCCACGCAGTTGGCGCGCTGCCGTGCCTGTTTGACGGCCCGGGCCAACTTGTCGAGGTTGCCGATGATCTCGCTCTTACGAGCGGACGACACCATGCCGGACCAAGTTTCCTTGATCTTCCTGCCGGCGTTGTACTCTTCGACGTCCTCTTTCACCTGCGCAGGATGCTGGGTCGTGGCCTCGGCCACGGTGATGAACTTCTTACGCTTGAGCGTCCGGACCTTCTCGACCGGCTTCTCGGCGCGGAAGACATTCTTACCCAGTTGTTCGTCCGGCATCCACCGGATACCGGCTGGCAGTGTCGGCATGGCCAACAGTACCGCACGCACCTGCTTGAGCTTGGATTCCAGGCCCAGGAGCGTGGTGGCCGGCACAGCCTTTGCGATCTCGACTCCGTCGACAACCAGATCGGCGACTGCCTTCTGGTTGGATGCATCCTTCTGGAGGACAGCGTCCACGTACCGTACGACGTAGTTGAACATGTAGCTCAGCTTGTCGGGAACGGTTGTCGTCAGCTCCTGGTGCTCCGGCGGCAGGAAGTCGTGTGCGGATTCATCCAGGAACGATTCGTATCGTTCCTCCGAGCCCATGAAGAACCCGGGCTTGCCGCTGAACGTCTTCTCTGTTTCGGCCAGGATCTGCTTGTAGGCGCCTTCGAGTTCGCCCTCTACTGCCAGTACTTCGTGTAGTTTTGCCATTGTGTTCGTATCTCCATTCGTGTTTACGCTTACGATGATGCTGAGTGCCCCGGTTAAGGGGCGGAGTCATATAGCTACCCTCCTTTCCTGTCCCGTCACATTTAACGGTACAATTTCAAAAACTGAAAGAACTTCGGCCATTCGACCCGGGGCGCAAACACCAGGGAAACCTCTCCGTCGTCAAGCGCGCTCTCGGTCATGATCCTGTACGGTAAACTATGCTCCTTCGCCACCTCTTTTGCCTTGGAAAATTCCCGTACGGTAACTTTGCACACGACCTTGCGGAAGGACTCTTTGGCCCAATCGATAGTAGCTGCGTTCACACCCTCGGGGTGAAGCATGCCGTCAGTAAAATCCAGGTATCCGCCCAGTGAGGCGTGGGCTGCGCCGAGGATCGCGTGGCCCAGGTCCACCGTATCCAGGATGAGAATGTACATCTTCGCTTTCGAGCTCATGGGTCTCCTTCGTAACGTTAACGATCCTTTCCCTTAACCGGGTTAATGCGCAATATATGTTACATTAACCCCCATAGTGGGTCATAAAGCATCCATTATGATGCATTGCGTTAACAGGCAACATATTGCCCGTTATACCCGATCTGGGGCACTAAGGGGCAACATATTGCCTGTTATACCCGATCGGTGGTAGGGGCGGGAGGACTTGAACCTCCGAAATCCTTACGGCCTCTTCCTTATCAGGGAAGCGCTCTGACCAGCTGAGCTACGCCCCCGGCTTTTCATGACGTCTCGCCATCCGATGAACACCAGGCCCATGAAGACGGCGGCCACGCCGAGGAATATGATGGCTCCCATGCCAAGCTCCTCGTTCGCGATTCGTAAATTGTATCTGCACTATAATGTTGTATCTGCAAGTCAAACTGGTGTCCCCAGCGGGATTCGAACCCACGATTACAGGGATGAAAGCCCTGTGTCCTTGGCCACTAGACGATGGGGACCACAGCATGATCGTATGTACGGCGGCGGGTTCGACCGCTGTCCGTTTTACTGATGGATCGATTTGTCCACCCCGGTTCGCCGACTGAGAACACCGTTTATCAAACTGACGCGTTCCGCACGGCAGGGCAATTTCTTTCAGTGATAGCCGCTGGTCTATGATCTGGGCGGAAGTTATCAAACCCCCACCTTTCGGCGACGGTCCCACCCGGCAATATTGCAGCCTCCCGTTGTGCCAGACTCACACGTGCTGGTCGGGTTTATCGAACTCACCCGCCAAACGCGCCGTACATACTCAAACTGTCTAACCTGCGTAGCGCTGACGAACGCTCAGCCAATGTGCGATTGCCGCGGCTTCGGTCTCGAAGCCATTATGTCGTACCAGGTTCGCAATCTTCTTCTTACGAAGACGCTTGCTGCTCCAGTACCGCGCACGAGCCGGACGGTTGTCAGGGCGCTTGGAACTCTTGGACTTCTGTCGAGTCTTTTCGGCCATGACGATCACCTCCTTTCACTAGAAGGGCGTCATGGTCTTCTCCTTTCCTCGGTTGCTACGCATTGTCGTTCTCCTATCCTGAGGATTTTCCGAATGCTCCACCAAACCCGGTGATGATGCGAATCGCCTCTTCCCGGGTGAACTTTTCTTTCTTCAGTTCTTCGTAGTACCGGCGTGTTGCCTTGGCCAAGTTGGGGAGGAATTCACAATCCTCATCCGCCAGCTTGCCGATCGTGATAGCGGCCACTTTGGTGGCCAGATCTAGCTGTTCGCTAATCGTTTCTTCGTCCATCTCGTCTCCAATAAATGGCTGCTGGGAGAGGGCTCGAACCTCCAAACCCGAAGGCGGCAGATTAACAGTCTGCTGCGGCTACCAGTTTCGCCACCCAGCATACGGTCCAAATGTATCAAGCCTACTTCTTTTTGTCAACCGGTTTCGAGGGCAAAAAGCCGCCGCACCGCGGACACTCGTACCCACCCTCGACTACGGTAAACGTGCCGATGCGAGGCGGACACAAACAGTCTTTACGCTGGAGCTCGGTCCAGGTCTTACCGCAGGCGAAGCAATGGTATTCCCAGATCCAGCCGTTGTATACGCGTATACGGCCCTCGTTCTTCACGTCGGGCTTATCGCAACACTTCTCCTCCGGTGGCTTCAGCTTATGTAGCCTTCTCATCCTTTTCCGTGGGTTTGAAGGGCAGCGTCTTGCACGTGAATCCCGCTGCGTTCTTGTGTCCGCCGCCTCCGTTGTCTTTGCAGACCTTGGATACGTCAATATCCTTGCTGTCCGAGTACATACTGACTGTGAACTGTTTGCCGTCGAACGTATAGGCGATGCACGCCTGGTAACGCTTCATCAGCTCGCCAAATGCCTTGGATCCAAATCCGTACACGCACATGGCATAGCATTTCAGGCCGCCCAGTTCCGTCTCGTAACCATAGGACTTGCGCATGTCCCGGCAGTATGCATCACGATACTTGATACCGATACGCCCGTCGTCGCGGATCCTGTCCACTTTGTCGGCCAGGCTCGGGCTCTTCTCCTGCATGAGCAGGGTCTTCCACAGTTGCGATCGGGGATCGCTCGCCCCGGGCTGTAACTTCAGGCCCTCGAAGAAGGGCGTGGAGTCTGCCAGCCTATGGGCCCACTTGTCGTAGTCACCCACTAGCCGAACGGCGGCCGGAGCCGGTGAATCCGGATAGAAGAAGCGCCACGTCAACTCGCACCCGGCTTCCGCCTGGTCCTCAAAGTTGCGCAGCCCGTCGAGCTTGGTCCCGTACGCTTTCTCGTACGCTCGGGCTGTGTTGTGGTGGTCAATCCAAACCACGTTGGTGGTCCGTTTGAGCACTTTCTTCATCACGTCGGGCTGGAACGAGAAGTCTACGATGTAGATCTTCTCGCCCAGGGTTATGCTATCGACAGGGACCTCCTTCGCGTAGTCCATCTCGGTAAGCTTGACCTTGTCGCCCAACTTCTTTACGACTACAGCTGCGCTGCATCTTCCATCCGGATCATTGTGGTAGAATACTCTCACTCCGTGTCGTCTCCTTGTTTGATCCGACACGGTTCGTAGCCACGTTCCTTAGTGAACTGGTCCACTTCTTCCTGGGTCATCTCCCGGTTTGCTCCGTTCTCCCGTATGTACGCCCCCGTGCCGGTTGGTTTGTCAATGCGCTTAGGACAATGAAACCAGGATTTGATCTGCTGCATCCACTCTGCCCTACACGCTTTACACACACGCATGGTGTAGAAGTGCCTGGGCGTAAGGTCACCCGAACACTTGACCGTGCCGGGCTCCAGCGTAAGCTTCTCCCCCTTCGGTCCGGGAAGCTCTATACTTACGGGCTCCTGACCCATTGTCATGTCCCTGGGATCACCGTCGAACAGAATATCCCGCTCAAACGGTAGGCCCAGCTCCTCCATCGCGTAGAAACAGGCCATCCACAACGTTCGACGGTCCTCGCCCATCTCCCCGCATCGTGCACACTTTTCCTGGTCATCCATCCTTTTTCTCGTTCTCCTTACGCAGCGCCTCGATCATAGCGCGCCGCTCATCTTCCACCTTCTTCAAGTCGATGCCGAAGAAGTCGGCAATCAACTGTTCCCGGGTCTTCATGCACTGACGGTAATGCCGCCATTCACACCATTCCTCGGGCTTATCACCTTCCTCCAGCTCTTCAAGCTGCTCGTCGGTAAGTTCCGTAACCAGGTGGATTCCCTGTCCCTCAAGCCACTCCAGGAATTCGCCGATCTTCTGGGAGCCCTCGGCGCGGGCCTGTTGCATCTTCTCGCACTCCGGATACTTAGTGACGTCCGAAGACGCGGTCGAAGATTCCTCCCCGGCCGAAGACTTGGCCGAAGATGCCTTTGATTTGTTCGTCATTTTCGTTCTCCGATAAGTCGAGTTTCGTATCGTCCGGTCTCACATGTTTGTTGTCGCGCACATGCACCCCAAGTTTCCCCCGCTCCTGCACAACAATGTGCATGTCCTTGTACCGAATCTTCTTGGCAGCCTGAACCGCCCCCTCCCGCTTGACCAGCCGCAGCATACGCTGGAACTGCGAGCTCTCGGGGTTCAGGCTTACCATTTCAAGTATAAGGTACAGGAATGACGTTTCCGTAAGGTAGACGGTGTCCGGCTTACGGTTGTGCCTGTGGAGATGGTCGTAGTACGCCTTGTTGACGTCAGCTATTACGCTCATTGACCTTTCGTACCATGTTGGCCAGGATCCTGGCCTCTTTCTCCGTAGGCTCGACGTTGTACGCGGATTTATAGATCGCGCCATCGTAATCTCCATAGTCGCTGCCGTAGTGGATGTAGAGGTATTTCGGTGCCGGATCATGGCCGTCTTTCACCAGCTGGGTAGTCTTCTTCAGACCCAGGGCACGGCGGCATCGGCTAACAGCGAGCTTACGACCTTCTCTCCGATCCCACTGATCTTTGTCGGAGCAGATTGAAATGCCGCGTACAATCTTGCCCTCCTCAGTGCTGGGGCCAATGGCCACGGTAGCAATCGGCAGGGCTACCGTATAAGCCTCTTTGGTGCGCTTTTTGACCAGCTCCACAAATGGCTTCAGGTAATAGTGCTGAAACCCGTCTTCCTTGAACGGGCTCTTCTTACCCTGTGGCTGTGCCTGTTTCTGGGGCATTGTCTGGGCCTCCGCCAATTGTTTTCCCTGTTCCAGTGTCATCGTTGGTATCTCCTTCGTAGTTCGTCACTTGTACAAGTACACCGCCCGGACACGTCTGCCTGGGTGGAATTTCTGGTAGCAAAAAGTGCACAATCGTGGACTTTTACCCACCAAAAAGTGGTAGCAGGGACGGGACTCGAACCCGTATATCTCTGGTTATGAGCCAGCGCCAGTTACCAATCCTGGCCCACCCTGCAATCAAACCTCTGCGACCAGGATCCCCTTGGGACCATAGTCAATGACCCTGGTCTCATACCAGGGATTTATTTCCAAGATAGCAACCGTAACATCCTCGGCCGTGATTGTCAAGCTCCCTGGAAACTTTTTTTCGAACAGCCCATAGTCGTCGATCAGCAACGTGTGCTCCGTCACTGGGTGTCTGGCCAACACATCCAGCTCTCGGAGAATGGGACAGTTGCCTCGGTTAAACCCACAGTGTCTAACGTGGACCTGATGCGCGTCCAGCCATACTGTGGCTGGACAGCGTATGTCACCCATCATCTGGCCCAGGACCTCACCTGAATCCCCATGGAAGATCATAACCCTGTAGTCTTCCATGTAGCGCTTGAGCGCTTGGTTGTACAGGCCCTCGTCCAGCTCTACGCTGCGGACGTCCTCGAACCCGGCCTCAAGTGCAGCGGCAATACCCGCGCCACGTTGTGTGCCGGTCTCGACGAACACCTCATTCGGGAACTGTCTCAGAATCTGTGCGTTCAGGGGCATCTCGCCACCTTATCTTCTCGCTGAGCACACCGGTGCCCCTACAATGTGGGCACCAGTCACGTTCGACTTCCCCGTACTTCCCGTCCTTCACCGGTACACAGGCCGAGATGTGCTTCTCGGGCTGGCCGTCGGAGCAGGGCATGAAATGCTGACCGCAGTGGTGCGGATCATACTCATGCTGCACATTGTGTTTGCACTCCCGTCTGGGCTTGCATTTGTGTGTTGCGCTGCAGATTACCAGCTTACCCTTCTCCACGACTCAGTGCCTCCTCAGCCAATTGTGCCAGCGCCTTATCGAATACGCACTCCGCATCTGTCAGCGTGAACTCGGTGTCAATCAGGAACACGGCGTCAGGCACGGACTCGCCCTTGCGCTTCTCCTCGGTACACATGTCCCACAGTTTGGCCTTCTTATCAACGACATCGATCTCACCCCATACCTTCCGGGCAAAGTCGAAGTCTTCGCAGAAGATCTCGCAGCGTGCAGGACATGGCTTTCCGAATGGGAAATGCCGGAGTATGAACCCGTGTGACTTGACCCGGGCCCCAAACTCTGGGCGATCCTTGCAGAACGGACAGTCACGTAAACGCGCTGTCAGGTCCTCGTCTATCTTAATCTGTTCGTTATTACCCATGAACCGCACATCCTTCCTTAAAGCCCGCTACCCAGCTGGTGAGATCCAGCTGCGCTGGCGGATAGTACAAGCGCACCAGGTAGTAATCGCCCATCAAACCGCCCGGTTCGTCGGTAATCACCATCATGCAGGGATATCGCTCAGGATAACCTGCCCGGGTGATCTTATCTTTAGCGTACGGATAGTTGTCCTCAAACTGCTCCGTATTTTCAACGAGCTTCGGACTCTCCCATTTTCCATATCCCATTACCTGCCTCCGCTTTTGGCAAGGAATTTTCCTATACCAGCCAATAGCGCCGTAGCCATTTCCGGCCAACTGTCTTCGTCTACCAACTTGGATTGCGGTATGCGCATCAGCTCTTTGCCGGCCCGCTTTGCGGTAAAGCACCACTCGCTGGACTCGTGTTCACATTCCAGATTGTCCTTTCCGCACTTCGGGCAGTATGTGCGCTCATACCCAAAATAGAACTCCAGCTTGCCTACCGTCAGAGTAGCATAGTCGTCGCTGACTCCGACCTCAACCTTCTTCGCTCTCGGCATCGTACTCTCCTTCAATTACGTAGCCCGCCAGCTCGGCCAGGCCCGATCGATTATTGCCACAATCGTGCCATGTCACCATCGAAACCGGTATCTGGTTCGGCGGATATGAGAACCCATGCATGGCCGCTACCAAGTGCTCATGTGCACAATGCGCACCGCACTCGGTGTTGCTCTTGAACACATTGCCGCATTGCCGGCATCGGTATGTGAAAACTGCAACCGCATCCGCATCACTCATCTTCTACCTCTTTCTCCTTTTTGGTGAGATGTTTGCCGATCCAGAGCTTGCGCCAGGACCGGTAATCGCATTCGGGTTTCTCGCCCGTCTGCTCGTATCCGTAGTCGTACGGATCGGTGGTCTTGTCGTGCACACAGCCGTGTACATCGCACCAGACCTGGTCCATTAACGGCGCAAATCTAGGCATCTGGTTCCTCCTACATGCACAGGGCGATCTTGTGCTTGCGGCCCGGGCACTCCACACAGTCCCCCGGGGCGGCACTGTCGTTGACACCAAGCTCCCTGGCATGCTCTTTTGACTTCACTACCGTATGCCAGCCGCCAGTCACCATCTGCGGGTTCTCGGCGTTGCACACCTTCAAAATCTCATCGTCGGTCGCGTCCTCGACACAGCACACCTGCATGGCCCGAAAGCCAGCAAACGGAAGTGTAACGCAGACGCGTTGGCCCTCTGCGGGCATGGGTGTATTCATTTCAGTGTTCTCCTTGCTTTCGATTATGCTGCCTATTGTCCTCAGATGGGACAGCATTTGCAGGGGTCCGACAGATCGCTAGTCTGACACGTCCTGGTCCCCTTCGTCCGGGTCCCCGGATTTCAGTTCATTCTTGATGCGCTCAATGGTCCTAGTCAAGCTATTGAGCTCGTGTTCGAATCGTTTCGGTAAACCCGGGTCCATTGCCTCCAACTGGTCCCGGATGTGCGCCCTGGTAGTCCATTTATGCGGCGGCCACAGGTCCGCTTGTTTGAGAAGCTCTATGGACTCGGCCTCGGCCTTGAGCAGCTCCTCCAACTCGTGGTTGCGCTGCTCTACCTTTGTGATGCGCCCGGCTATGGTTTTCTGGATGCTTTTGCTCACGGCACGACCCAACTGACGGTCCTCTTCTTTACGTTGCAGCCAGGACCGCCAGTATTGCCGCTCATCATAAACATACTGGTCCCGTGTGATGTTGACCCGGTTCATAAGCACGTAGCGGTACAGCTCCTCAGGGACCTGGACCTCACGATAGGGCGCCTTCTTCTTGGTATACAACCGGCTGCAGTTGCTTGAGCACACTATCAGGCCCACATCAGGGCTAACCTCGTCCGGCTGTATGAGATTGGGCGGTGTAACAAAGTACAGGCAGTTGCAGAATGGCAAATAGTTGGGCCACTTGTCGTCGGATACGAAGTCCCGGCGGCTGACCTTGATCTCGTAGCCAACCGCCATCGGGTGGGCCCAGCTCTTCTTCATGGCCCAGAGATCGAGACGGCCTTCGCCGCGGGTAAACCACGTGGGGCCGGTTTTACACTCGGGAATGCACACGTCTTCTGCGTGCCGATAGAGCAGCAGATCCAGGATGTCCCTGGCCGTTATCTTCGGCGGTGGTTTCGCTTTTCGTGCCATTTATCGTGCCATTTTGGCGTGATACTATTCGGCCGGTTTATTCGTAGCCGTAAAGGGCCGCGTGGGCTCCATCGGCTCACCCCATTCCGGGCTCGGGTCCTTCGGCTCGGTATTCAACCAGCGCCAAACGCCGCAGCCGGATGCAAATGTGAACGTCAGTATCAGCAATGTCGTGATAACTGCCTTTTTCATGGTAATCCCTCCATATCGCGACACTATGTCGCGATAAATGTCGCGATTGGCTGGCCCGTCAGGATTCGAACCTGAAGTCCCCTGATCCAGAGTCAGGTGCAATACCATTATGCCACGGGCCATTGTGCAATGTATCGCGCAACGATTGCGCGATATGATTGCGCGATATGGCTGCCCCGCCTGGAATCGAACCAAGACCCTGAGGTCCAAAACCTCATGTGCTACCGTTATACCACAGGGCAGTACACAGCTTTGCCCGACGCACCCGCGGCTTACCGCAGAGCCTTCGCAATGGCATCCGCCATAGCACTTGCCTGCTGCGCGGCCTCCACGCCGGGCTATCGTTGCTGTCGTCTATTTCCCTGTGTCAACATAACGAATGTACCTTACACAAAGATCGGCCACAGTGTCAATGTCTTTCAGCGAAACCGTCTCGATGCGGGTGTGTGGGTTGCGGACCGGGACCATGATGACCCCGGTCTTCGTCCCGCCACTCGCAGACTGGATATGAATACTGTCGGTGTCGCCGCCGCTCAGCTCGATCTGGTATGGCAGCGGGGCCTTCTGGGCAATCTGCTCAAGGGCCAGAAACACGTCGTCACTGACCCCTACGCCCCGAGCCAATACCGGTCCCCGGTCGAGGCGGATGTCGCCGTATTCCTTAGCTATCGCAAAATCCGCGTTGTTGACTATGGCGTCCGTGGCAATTGTCACGTCCACCGTGATGGCGATATCAGGCTCTGCCGTATGAACCACCGGTGACGCCGCACCCATGGCTGCTTCCTCCGAAACCGTGGAGACCAGGATAACCGAACACTTCTTGGTTCGGTTTGTCCGGGCCAAGCGCTTGGCTATTGCATAAAGGCAATACAGTCCTACCCGGTCGTCCAGGTTGGTGGAGATAAGCCGCTTCTTGTTCTTTGTCAAACGTGGTTCACTTTTGAACACGACGTAGTCGCCTACCGACACGTGGCGCCGTGCTTCCTGGTCATATGCTCCGATATCAATAGGAATCTCCGATCGTTCCACCGCATCTTCGAGATCGTCCGAGCTCACAAGATGGATGGGAACAACGGGATTGAAATGGCCCGGGATGACATCATCATCCTTCCGGCAGAGTACCTGTACATCCGTACCCGGCAGGCTGCGGGGGTCCACGATGTTTGTTTCGTTCCCTCCGATATCCTCGGTGAATATGAAGCCGCGATCATCGATGTACTTGACCATGAAACCCACCGTGTCACAGTGAGCATTCAAGACAATGCGCGGTTTGTTTTCATCCCCAGTGATCTCGCAGTAACAGTTCCCAATACCATCCGTGTACCGCTTGTTCACATGGGGACCCATGACCTCAAGGAAGGTCTCCTGGATCTTGGCCTCCATACCTGTCGGGCCCGGGACTTCCAGGAATCTAGTAATCGTCTCCAGGTCCACTCGCATCGGCACAACTCCCCTATACGGCAACTGCCTGTTGTTCGTCATTCTCCGTTACGTTATCACAATTCGCGTTGGCTGGCAAGTCGTTTTCGGCCAAAGACCATTCGTATGCCTCGTCCCTACTTACCCTTCTACCGGCCAAAACCTCCAATTGTTCCCACTTTCCCATGAGTTTTCGCATTTTCGCACGAACCTGGCCTCTGCTTAGCTCACCGTCGCACGAGAGCACTTCGGGCTCCATATTGTAGATCAGGTCTGCGAATCTGGTCTTCAGTTCATTATTGATCGCTGTGTCGAGGGTCATCTGTGTTCTCCCGGCATTGGGTGCATTTAGGACAGTCTGGATCATGAACTACGGAACTGTGCCCTCCTTTCTTGAACACTATGTACGTATGCCCCCGGTATTCCCTCGATGTGATTTCCTCGTAGGTTTTGACGTAGAGGATCGCCCCACAGACGGCTCCCAGCATGAGTAGGAACGCAATCGTCACGATGATGTTGTGAATCCAACGTCTAATTCTGCCCATCTTCGTCTTCGGCATCTTCGGCCTCCAGTAAGAGTTTGCAGACAGGTACCTTGACGAGAATGCTCGGCCGCATCCAACGGACCGGATCTGATACTACACCGGCCTTCGTGAGCGCTGCGAGCATGCCCACGTTTTCGCTGTAGTCCTTGATGATGACTTCATCGTCTCCCAGATGCACATCCGGCAAATTTGTCGTGGCACGGGCCACGGGCTCGGATGTTTTCGCATCAACAAGTTCCAGGGCGGTGCGTCCGTTTTCGTACTCGCCACGCAGAAGCTTGCATTTGTAGAGCTTGGACCCAGGCCAATGTGGCTTGAATTCGAGCTTGATCCCGGTATCGATCATGGTTCTGGTTCCTCCTCCGTGCCGGCATAATTGCCGAACGGTTTTGCTGTTATCTCCCACTGTTTATCATCCATCATCTCTATCAGCTGGTATATCCGCCGATAGGCTTCTTTCAGCAGGGTCCGCTTCAGTGTCCTGCCATCCTGACGCAGCTGCACCTCAACCCATTGACCACAGCCCCTGCACTTGGTGTAGAAATACTCGGCGTCCAGCGGCTCAGCCGGATGTATGCCGAATGCCCGTTTGGTCTGGAAGTCTTCGAGGTGTTCCTTGCAATTGGGACACACGCACTTGAACTTCACCCAGCTAAATGCGCCCATGTGCGCCTCCTATTTTATCAGCGCCGCAACGGCGCCGGATAGATCGTCCAGCTTGTCGAGCTTATCCATCGATCTGCTGACTTCGTTCAGCTCGCTGGCGATTTCGCTCAATGCATTGGCCTTGAGGGCTTCGATTACCCGTTCACGCGGCCATTCGAAGCTCTTGGCCAGTTCATCCACTTTTCTCAGGAACAGTTCGTTCTGCATCGTCTACTCGTTTGAGGGGTTCTCCACAGAAGATGCAGTATCGCATTCTGCTGTGGTTGGTGAAACCTCGCCATCTTCCGGCTTGCCATTCTGGGCAGTCGCACCAGTCATCAATTCCTCCCGGGAGATCTTTTCCATCACCGCCTGTTTCAGGATCATCTCCAGGTACAGGCCGATTATCAGATGGTCTGGGAGCTCTCTCAGTGCTCTCCTCAGGAACAGCCGGGCTGTCTCCTCGTCCATTTCCACCGGCATCGTGATCATCGGGCTCGGGGTCCCTTCTCCTATTCTCAGGTCCATGTTCTAACCTTTCTCGCAGCACACGGTCGTGTTCACGCTGCGCTTCCTCGTGTGTCACCACGTTGCCGCCACGGCATTGGCAACATAGCGGCGATCGTCCATAGATATGCGTAGCCGGCTGACCGCAGTTGAGACACTTAAGGCCGGCCACGTCTTCCCATTGTGTCATTGGCATTAGTCCCATCCTTTCCTTGCAGACAGGTACAGTACCTTACCCAGATCGCCCCTGTCAATGAGCAAGGGCTGTGGCCCCTGCGGTACCAGCAGTCCTCAAGCTTCATCATGGGTACTTCGATGCTTGCCTTCATGCTTCCTCTCCGTAGGGTTCAAGCTCTTTGTCGTAGGGCATATATAGCGGATGCCGCGGCTCCCCGTTCTTGGTTCGCCCCAAACATCGCAAATGTACGCCGTTTTTCTTCAGAAACTGGACCAGCCGTATATCCGCTGCCTGATGTGTTCCGTGTACGCCCCATGCGGCCACGACGATCCTGGCCCCTTGTGCGGCGGTCAATATCTTGCTCGGGTTCTGAAAGTGCATGGGATCCGACGCTTTCTTCATCTCCCGGGGATCCGTGGCCCTGAACGCGAACAGGTTGGTCATGATCAGGCCGCCGGTCTTCCACTTCTTGGCGAAGCCAATGCAGCGGCGCACCGTGGGATCGTCTTGGGTCTCGTCGGCGGTGGATGGATTCAGGCCGATGAACACCGTTGGTGGGGTGTCCTCGTCCCAAATCCTCCACAGCCTGAATCGATACCGACGGTCTTGATTGAACTCAGCCCCTTTACGCATCCGGCGGTTCGTCTCCATTGAGCTCCCGATCGATAAATTCGATCACTTCCCGACTTTCCAGGAATTCAGTTTGTTGTTCCGCCGACATCCTACCGAATGCCAGACTCAGGAATTCCTCTGCGTCGCCGAGCTGTGTTTCTGTACCTTCGCAGTCACCGTGGCATTGCATGGCTCTTAACAGCGCTGAAAGGCGTTCTTCATCGGGTTGGGATTTCCCTGTTAGATCAACTCTGACTACCCTACCATTGGGTTCAATTACGTCGAACACCGTGGCGATGGAGTCGGGATCCCGTTGTATTTCCAACGCCTTCCTCGCCGCTTCACGCGGCGAATCGGCGTCAACATCAATTTCCCACCTAACCCTTCGCATGATCTTGCGTGCCCTTCCACTTTTCGTAGTCATCCTCGTCCAAGATATAACACTCAGACGGTATGCATTCCAAATATGCAGCCAATATCTCTACCCGGCAGTATTCTCCGTTGGCGCCCCATATGGCTCGGGTAAGCCGGCGAGCAAATTCGTCCTCGGACTCACCCCCAGTGAGGTAACCCTCGGCACTGCCCGTAAGCTCCGGCGGGTTATCCGGCTGCGCCTTGATTGGAGTCTCGAACATATCATCGAAATCCCATTCCTGTGTGCATGCTTCGATGATTTCGTCCTTCTTCTCAGGGTGATATCCGTTGATCTTTATCTGCATCCCATACAGTCTGCTCATTCGCCTTCTCCTTCAGCTGCTCCATGGCCATCTTCAGGCCCACCAAGTGCCCTTATCTCTTCATATTCGTTTGCCGCCGCCTGAGCCAATCTCTCGCTCATACCTCTATCCTTTCTCCAAATACCACCCGCCCCATGCCGCCCACCCCACTATGGCACACAACGCATGGAACACAAGAACACTTATTAGCCATCCCTTCTTGTCGTTGTAGCACATCACATATGGAATGCCCCAAAACCCCGCAACATAGATCAACGCCCAAAAGACGCAAACGCCAGCCATTGCCAATATAGTCATACCATTATCCTTTCTCCAACAAAGCTGCCGTGCTTCACAGGTATGTAACCATGTATATGCTCGTCTCTGGCTTCTGCCAGATCAGAGCTTCGATCGAATCTTCGGGCTGCGTGCTCCGGTATGAGCGCCGAGTCGCTACGTGATTGGGAAACCAATCCTTCCTAATCTGCTCTTCTGTTACCACGATAGAACTCCGTTCCCGAGGCGGAGCACACCGGCGCTCCGCCCTTTACGTGTTTACGGATCCGGTGCTTTACGAGCTGGGGATGTTTGCCCTTGGTAACCCCCACCCTGCGTCCGCATATTCCGCACTCAACCCTCATTGTCGATCTCCTTCTCACCGGCCGCCATCTCTCCCATCTCCTCCAGCGCCTTGGGATAGTCTTCTGCCGACATATCGTTCTCGTAGTCGCTGAGCCGGAAGTCGATGATCAACCGGGCCACGCTGCCATTGCCGTCCATCTCGGCGAATACCGGATAACAACCGTCTCCGGCCTGGGTACGGCTTGCCACGCCCACACCGGGATGCCCCACCTTGTAAATGAGCTGTCCATGTCCGGGCTCGTTCAGTGTGACGCGGGACACGCCGCCATAAGAGAACTGGCCCTTTGGCGGGGCTTTTGGGGACACCCAGTTGCCTGCGTGCTCCCATAGCTTTTCATCCCGGCACTGATTGGGAGTTTTACCTCCATAATCTGGGAGCGGCTGTTCCCAGCTCATGTACAATACGTCCACGGCCTTGCGATCAATGCCAAACCCCTCATAGGCGTAAGTTTTGCCCGTTTTCTTGTCCCGATACATCGGGGTCTCGATATACGGGCGTCCGCCTGTATCCTGCCATTCGCTGTCAATGTAACACGGGTCACAGATCATGACCTGCCCGCTGTTTACGCCGACGACGCCCACCTTCTGCAGGCCCTTGACCTCGAAGCCCTTGCGCGCCATCTCCTCGTACTGCTTCTCCAGCCGGTCAAGCTCCTCTTTGGACATCTTGGGCTGGGGCGGTGGTTCGTTTTTGTTGGGTGCTATCATTTGCCTCCTTAGTACATACTGCTGCCCAGCTCGCTGAGCTTCATCCGCATCTGGTCCCGGAAGTCCTGGTCTTCGGACTGCCGCTGCTCTATGTCATCCATGCGGTTCATGACCTCCGCCATGTGCTGGGAGAACCAGCGCTGACTGGCCCGCATTGCCAGCTCGGGTGCGTGATCCAGGACCACCTTCGTGGCTGCCTTGACCCATTTCTTGACCTCTTTGTCGTTCTTGGCCGCCTCGCCGATCTTCTTCCGCATGTCCTGGCACAAGTCGTTCAGCGCGTCCTTCAGCGGCCGCGCTGGACTGTCCCAGGTGCTCCGCTCGGCTTCCAGCTTGCCCTTGAACCATTTGGTGAGCAGGTCCTTGACCAGCTCGTCTTTGCGCTCGTCGGTTAGGCCCCTGAATGCCTTCAGGAACGTGCCGTCGAGTTGTTTCTCATCGAGTTCTACTGTGACCTTCATCGGCTGCGTACTCTCCCCGTCGTCGTGCCGCCCTGTGCTGTTACACCACGGGTCAATACCTCCCGCTGTGCCTGTTCGGCGAGGTGATTGGCCAAAAGGTCCCCAATTGGGTGATCCGATTCCTGCTCGGGCTCCCCAGCCTGCGGACAATCCATCAGGTGTTTGTTGACCGCTGTCGCGGTCATATGCTTCTCTTTGTCGCTCGGGTCCATCATGTACTCTTTGAGGTCCTTGAGAAGCCGCTCACGGCCTTCCTTGCCCTCATAGACGAGGATCTGACACCCTACGTCGACAATCCATCCATTGAGCACGGCTCGGATCTTCACATTTCTCATATCTGCACTCCGTTCTTCCCGCCGGCCAGCTTGTATATGCGTTTGAGCTCGGCGGCTGTGATCTCCCTTTCGGTGGGAGTTACCGGACCATCGACTGCCATGCATCGATTGTCTACGTCCTCGATAATATCCCGGATTTTGTCCAGGCGGTGCTTCAGTGCCTCAAGTTTGCTCATCAGTACGCCTTTCTCATAGCCGACGTCTGCGTGCAGCGTAGGCTGGGACTGCCATGAAATGTCGCATCCGGCTCCATCGTGAGTACAAATGCCTCTGCACGTTGTGCGGCAGTAGATTCTATTGCGCCTACTTCAGAGCCAGTTAATTCAATGAGCTTGTTACAGTAATCAACCAACTGATGATATCGTAATTCCTTTACTGCTTCGTGCATGGCGTTCAGGTCGTTGAGGTAGTCGGGTATAGGCGGCCCAACAAGGCCAAGGTATTTACCTTCAGGAGAGGTCCAGTCCCTAAAGGGTTCGGAACGTATGTAATCAACCACCCTCCACTTCCATGTCCACCCACACAACTCAGCCACCTTGACCCGTTTTTCTTCAGGGGTCAACTTAGCCCATTGTTTGCGTGTCATAAGCTCACTACCTTCCCACAGCGCTGGCAGTACATGCCGTTGCGTCCGTTAAGTATGTTGGCGATGCGTTCCATGCCCTCGCCCTTGGCATCCGCGGTGAAGCACCGCCACTTATGGCCGAATATCAGACATTTCAGCCACGGCCGCTTCTTCATATCCTCCTCGCTGGGTTGGAATCTTACCATATGTTAGTTGCTCCTCCTCTGTTCCGTGATGCTTCGCCCACCATCTGACTACCATGCGTCCAGACACGGTATCCCACAGGTCTGCGATCCTATCCCTCAGTGCATCGGTACTGTACCCGTCCGGCGGGCTGGCGTGGTCGACTACACGGCCTTCAAAGGGCTTCAGCCCCAGGTCATGCAGCGAACATTTACCGGCCTCGTCCTGGAGGACACAGCGCGGAACGCCCGACTTGGTCCCTGTCTCCAGTTTCTCCCGCTTGGGCGCCAATACGGGACACGGTATGGCCCGGTTCTTCCTGCGGATGTGTACGTCGAGCGCGTACCCATACCCCTTGCGCATTAGCACAACCGCCTGGTGTGGCAGCGGCCAACAGGGCTCAACGCACATATCCCTACACTCGACGCACCCACAGGCCAGCGTATCGGGATAATCGTTCAACAGAGCGCATAAACGCTCCATGTATCTAGGTTCAGCTGCCATCCGAATCTCCTTTTGTTCTCTCCTTTTACGCTCTTTCCCATTACGGCAAACCCAGATGAACTGAGCTGGGATGTTTACTCACAGGTCCTCCCTGAACCGCTCAGCCACGGGAAACCGCGGCACCTTCGACTTCTTGGTGTAGCCTTGGAACTGTACCGTCAACGTTCTGCCCACGGCCAGATCTGGCTTTTCCCAGTACTGTTTCAGGTCCGCAATGGGACCTTTCATCTTCGCCTCGAACTCCGCACCCGCTGGAGTCACGCAGACGAATATGGCATGGCCCGCCAGTTTACCCCGACCCTCTGTTACTCCGACCACCTTGAACTCTGCGTCGTCGAACTGCTTCACCTTCTGCAGGTCGTAGGAGCGCTTGTTCACGTACGCACCGTCCTTGTTACGGACAATGGCACCCTCATAGCCCTGCTCCAGGAACCGTTCGAATGCCAGCATCAGCTCATCTTCGTCGGCAACCTCGATGGTCTCCACCAGCACGAGCGTACAGTACGGTAAGTTCTCCGGTATCGTGCGGTCATCCCAGCCAGCCTGCCCAGAAACATCCCGCAGGATCTCCCAGCGCTCCTGGTAGGACGGCATAGGGACCTGCTCGCCGGCCCAGTCGTAAACGTGGTACTGCACAACCTCGTGCCCTTCCGCCGGGGCATCGCGCTTGATTAAGTGCGTAAGCACCTCGAATTTATCTTTGTACTCGTGATTATACAGCTCGCCGTCCAGCACTATGTCCCTGCAACCCATTTCCTCCAATGCCCCTACGATGTGTGGCATGGTCTTTATGGGCTTTCTGGTACGCGTCCACAGCGCGCACTTGCCCTTTTTGTCCAATGTGGCAATGCACCGGTGTCCGTCCAGCTTGGGCTGTGCGTACGCCGGGAATACGATCTTTTCCGCATGCTTGTCGTAGCGGTGTGCCAGCATGGGTAAGATGCCGCCCGCCACCAGCTCGCTGGCGTTGCCCTGTTCGGCTTCGTCTATGGTCCTGACGTAGTCCTTTTTGAGCTTCTTTTCCCAAAGGCTTTGGGCTTCTTTCTCCGCCTGCTGGGCAGGTGTGGTCTCGTTGCGTTTGCCAACGTTCTTACCCTCCACGATCACGTCCCGGGTTTCCTGGATGGTTCCCCCAACCTGGCCCCAACGGCTAATGATCGTATTACCGTCGACCTTGACGGTCCACTGTTGCAAAGCCCCTGTACTGGTCTTTTTGTACAGGGTCGGGTGTTCTATCATTCGTTTCCTCGCATATCTTCACTTGCGTATTCTCATGTATTTGATCTTCAGCACCAACCGACGCCAAAGTCTGTAGATAAGCGACGCCGTCTCCTTGCGGACCGTCAGCTTGTTTGTCTTGAAGTACTTGGCCAGGGCATTATGCAACGCCATCGCCGATTGTTCGTCTTCGAATACCAGGCCACCAACCCCGGTGTTTGGATCGTATGTTCCACCCGGCATCCGTTCGTGCCCCGTACCCCAGATGGAGCATGGCAGCACCAGGTGGCCTTTGTATCGTTGTGCCTTGCCGTCCACGCTGGTGAACAGCTCGACGTTGTAGCATGTCCGCTTCATTACTTCCTTCTCCAGACCGTCTTGCGGCTGGTTATGTCAATGATGCACACAACGACCAGAAACGTGCCTACTGGAGCTAACAGCACCCCTAAGACCAGGAACTTGTACACCGTCCCCAGCTCCAGGCTCCCCCCCTTCCTGATCAGCGTAATACCCGCTACCAGGTTCGTAACGAAGCACAAGCCCCATACGATCGCCACGATCAGTAACTTTGTCTCGGGCGTCACGCAGCCTCCTTTCTTCATCCATTTTCCGTTGTTCTCTCAGCAACCCGGACGTCGCCACAGTGCCGGCCGGTGCGAGTATCATGCAGATCAACACCCAGGTGAATATGCCGCTGGGCGTCCCCAACTTCATGGCGTCATGGGCGTAGCACGTCAGTACTACATTGGCACATATGTGCGTACCCCAGATGATCGCCGCTATGAGTAGCCACGTCTCACGACACGGCATCTGTATTTCCATGATGTTCTCCTTACCAGTCCATGGCGTCTTCTTTGATGCATGCGATTCCAAATATAGCTGGCACCGCTACGTCGGCGAGCTCGGCTATCATCTCACGGTACGGCATATTGTCGTGTACGGCGGCACGTAGTTCCTGCACTTCCTCGTCCAGCACCCCGTAGAGCTCGTGGCGCGATACGAAGGCGCCCTGCCCCTTCTCCTTGAGACGTCTGTCCAGCTCGCCGGCTACGAAGCGCAGAGCCTCACCGATCGCCTTGTCTGACACCTGTGGTCGTTTATGCTTGCTCATTCTCCCAGAACGTCGAGCTTTACGCTCGCCTCCTCCAGCATGACCAGAGCCGCCTCGATGTATTCCTTCCATCGCTCCGGTATATCCATGGTACTGACCACCAGGCGCTTGATCCCAGATTGGATAATCATCCGGGCACAGTTGCAACACGGTGGCAGTCCCGACAGATACATGGTGCACCCATCAATGGACACGCCCATGCGAGCTGCCGTACACACGGCGTTCTCCTCGGCGTGCGAACAGAACTTGTACTTCTCCGGACGTTCCCATCGTTCCGGCACGTCGTCATTGACGCCCCGGGGCGGCCCGTTGTAGGCCGTAATCCGCACGTTGCGGTCATCGTCCACCACCACTACGCCGATCTTCGATGAAGGGTCCTTGGACCACTCCGAGACATCCTCGGCGAGCAAAGTGAACCGATCATCCCACTTTTTGTTGGGATTCATCCTGCTTTTCCTCCTCTGCCGGCTTCTGTTCTTCCGGCTTTGGCTCTGCCGCTTTTTCCACGGGTTTTGGTCTCAATCGGGCACCCGGGCCGTGGAATATGGTACGCCGTTTACACTTGGGCTTGCACTTGTGGCAAACCGTACGGTTGCTGCTGTACGTCGAGAACTCCTCGCCGCATTGGCATGTGAGCTTACGGCGCCGCGATTCACGCTTCTTCTTGGCCATTCTCTTCCTCCTCGATGCCCAGTTCCATTTCCTGCACCGATTCGCTTTGGGCCTGTTCGATCTCTGCCCGAGACCGGTCGAGACCTGGGTTATCCGTTCGCAAGCTCTCCGTCTGAGCCTGGTCGATCGTCGGCTTTGCCGGCGGCGTCGCTGACTCGTCCTGGGCCTTCTCTATGTCGTTACGTTCGTCCGGCATCTTCCTCCTCCTTTGTCACGTACTGTCGTTGGGAAAACTACCCCTGTTTTTCTAAATGTTCTGTCGGGCTATGTTGCGATTCTTGATGGGTCAACCATGTCGGCAATCCAATCCCGACGAAAGTCCAGCGTCAGCCCGTAATGCCGACAATTAAATTTCCACAAGAGTCCTCCCCAATACCGATTAAAAGAGAACCACGACCTCCAGCAATCCGAGTTTTTGGTCTGAGGAAACTCCTTGTGGTAATTCGTCCATCGAATTTTGGGCCATCGTCGTTTTGACTTCTTCATTCCGATTCCTCCGATTCTGTCGAAGAATGTTGCAATTCTTCAACTTCAACTTCTACCATCGTGGTGCACCCTCGGCAGACCATCATTGCCTTAACGCCATAGAGTATCTTTACTGGTTCGAGCGTAGCCCCGCATATCGGGCATTGACTGCGTATCGTCTGTTTCATCCCGATACCTCCGGTTCTGTCGATTTATGATGTTATCGTGGTGTTCATCCAGGCCCTATATGTGAATAGCGAGGCCGCGTTCGCACTTGCCGATGTGGACTGATTGTCCCACGTCGATTTGGTACTGAACGTCGCGCCGGTCACCTTGAAAACACCGCCATACGTGTCCGCAGACGGCCCGTAAATCGTTTGCATTGAGGCAATCATACCCCCCAGGCCATTTTGAGGCCCGTTGCGCCGATCCCAGCGCCTGTCCGAGATCCGGCCATTGTGCACGTATCGACAGTGTTCATGGCCGCAATTCGGGCAGTCCAGCACGTGCTTGCCGTTAAGATCGAGGTCCAGATCAAACTGGACGTACATGCCGCACGCGTGGCAATACAGCTCCTGTTTCTCCACGTTCATGTTGTATCTCCTTCATCCATCGAGACTTACAGTCTTCACAGATTACGTGCCTCGGATTCGGATCATACCGGGGCTTCCAACAAATACGGTTTTTCGGCGGCTTTTGGCCGCAGAATATGCAGATAAACCTCATGTTAAGGCCCTCCACTGGTACAGTAGTCCCGGGTTGCTTATTGTCGAAACGAACCTAAACCTGTGCATTTTATGCATAGGGTACCGTCAAGAAATGTATACTAGTCGACTGGTCGTAGGTGCTTAATTATGCGACGTACATCTATTGCATAGTGGCCTGACAAAAAATGTACACATACCCCTACACGTGAGGCCAGTGTAAGTGTTCGGGTAGGGGGTGTACCCCTAGTGTAAGGGTTTTAGGCTTATCCGGGCCATAATGGCCCGGAAAATGGCCCAAGTGGGCGGTTTTACCGTAGAAAACCAAAATATCCCTGAGCATTCTCAGATGTGATAATTAGGCCGATGCGCACACGGGTTGTACCTCAAGCTCCGGGTCCCCGGCGCCGGGCAGCATCTGGGGGTCCAGCAGCGTGTGCAGGCCCAGTTGACAGGCCAGTGCATCGGTTACCATGGCGTCAAGGGATTTGCGGTGGATCCGGGCCAAGTGTGCGAGCTCCCGCTCAAGCACATCCTGATTGATGGTCACAGTCAGCATCTCGTTCCTCCCCTCTCGTATCGACGAACGCACCCCATAACGAGCCGTAGATTGCCCGTCTGGTGATTCGTATTTGCCCAAAGCTATACCCCTTCTCCGGGGTATGTTCATAGTGTACCACAAGAGGTCTGGGAGGCAAGTCCTAAATGAATTTTTTTACCTGGGAGAGAGCGCCTGGGAGCCAACTCAGTGGCTCCCAGGGGGTTGTGCTTTGAATTCTTCGTAGCGTTTGTTCTCCTGTTCCATTCGCTTGAGCAGGGCTTGTGATGAGGATCCGGACTCGTTGCCCAGCACCATGTTCAGGTGACGCACGTTATCGCGCACCCGGGCCTCGTCCTCTCGCCGCTCTTCACGCTTACGCCATCGATCGACGAGGCGCATAACCCGGTACATGATCCTCCAACCCAGGTCATCCATGATCCGGTCTCCTATCTCTATTGTGACTGTGCGCCAGTACGTACCTTCGGGTTCCAGGCTGGCACGCAGCTCCACCTGGTGTTCTTTGTGGCTGAGTCGCCAGTTGCACTCTCTCCACCGGGACGGGTAACACCGGATGTTCTGCTCGATGATACCCAGTGCCCGGGTGGCCAGGTACCGATATTGTCTAAGCGTCGCGTTCATGTGGCTCCTTTGCCGGTTTGAATTTCGGCCATAGTGGGCAGTACTCAATGGCATCTTCGGAGCATTCCCCCATCATAGCATTTTTGTGTCCACAGTGAACTGTGTCGTGACATTTGGGACAGTTACAGACAAAGCGATAATCACAATCTTTAGCAAAGCTCAACCAATCGTTATACACACCTTTCATCCCCTCACTCCTTTCCCGCGCCGTCAAGGGCGGCTTTGTTCATATCTACAAACCCACCATCACCGGATGGTGATATTCTGCATTGGTTTCTGTAGGCTATAGCTTCCTTTACGGAGAGATTGCCGACCTTCATGGCCAGCCACGCTGCCGACGTTGGTAAGCCAGCGTTCTTGAGAAAGGTGATGATGTTCTTGAACTGTAGCGTGTTGAGCAACTCCCCCGCCGCTTCCCGCTCTTGGCGTAGGGCGGTGAGTTCTTGCTTATGAACTACCTCGTGATCGTCATAATCGAATGCCCCGCAGAACACACAAAAACCATTTTCGTACAGGTGCTTAGTGTCGCGGCTTGTATACTGTCCCGTACAACTAATCATCCCCTCGCTCCTTTCCCGCGCCGTCAAGGGCGGCTGAAAGTTCCGATTTCACTCTCCCTAAAAATCCACGAGAAACTTGGCCGCTAACCTGATTCAGTTGGGCTGCTGCGCTTTGAATAGCCCCCCGCAACCTCTCCCGCTCTTGGCGTAGGGCGGTGAGTTGGGAACAGTCTGTCATTCCGGCTCGCAGGTTGCGTATCGTTCGATCTTTCTGCTGCAACACAAGCCGCACTAGTTCAGCCGGAGGTGTTCCGTTTGGACCGTGTTCGGCAATCGCGGATTCCGACAGGTCAAGTTCATTAACTACGTCTTCAAGCATCTGCTCAAGGGCTTCTTTATTATGACAACTCATCCCCTACTCCTTTCCCGCGCCGTCAAGGGCGGCTTTGGCATTGAGGCAGGTCTGTCATGTTGGTACTGTTTCATCCTTCTCCCGCAAGTTCCAGGATCCGTCGGCGCGTCGCCCTCCAATGGTCAAGGCGATCATCAATGTCCCGGCAATCTTCTTCACCAATCTCCCCGTGGTCGAGTATCATCTGGCGCTCAGTCTCCAGGTCGCTGATTTTACTCTCCACGTCATTACCATACATCATGGCCATCTGACGCAGGTTCTTCGCCTGTCCCTCTAAGTTGCGCAAGTTGCCGGCCGATTCAACGATGGCAGCCAACCGTTCGCGCCTCTCAGTCCCGGTAATGTTCACAACGTCGCCATTCACTAACAGGGTGTCCGCTATCTTGAGTGCCAGTTCACTTATCATACTTCTCTCCTTTGTAAAATAGAGCCGGGGAGCAGGCAACAATAGCCAGATTTCTCACTGCCGTCCTTTGGATCCCGCACCCGCTCCCCGGTAAGTTTATTCATCGTTCATGCAATGGCACCGGCCGTCCGCAAGAGCATAGCCACAGTGGATACAGTATCTGTCTTTAAGCATGTCAATGAGTTCGAGGCGCTGCTTTTCGCTCATGGCCCCCATCTCCGACAGGATGTGGTCAAATACTATATCTAGGGGCATAACCTCGTCCGTGGCACTGCGTACCAGCGCCTTACGGATCTCGTCCACCGAACCGTGCGGGTCCGGCAACTCCTGGAGCAGCCATGCCAATGCGTACATGACCATCTGGTCATCAGTCATCTTTGAGAGTAGGCTCTGCGTCTGCTGTCTCAGGCTCTTCCCCGTCGGTGTCATCCTCAGGCTCCTCCTCGTCTTCATCACCCGAGCCACACAGCACATCCTCAACTGTATCCCCGAGGTCCTTGTCCTGGGGCCCGTCCTTGTCCGGATCGTCCTCGTCGGATTTGGGCTCCTCGTCCTCTTCCCCCGAAGGCAAATCTACCGGGGGGCTTACGACCCCTTTCTTGAAGTTCTCGGCAGCTTCGTCCATGCCCTTGGGAACTTCCACGGGCTCACCCATCGAGGGGCCCGTTACTACCGTGCCCTTGTCCTCGTCGACGCGCTCGAACGTACGCCGCATCTTGCCACATACCCGCAGCTCACCTGCGCGCATGCCCTCCAGCTCACCGTGGTAAGCCGGGGTCACCTGCTGGCACAACGTCAGGACTTTGCCCGCTGGATCGTAGGCGTCGTTCTCACCCAGCTGCCGGACTACGATCTTGTGCCCATATACAGCTGGACGCGCTTCTTCCACGACCCACAGTCCGTCTCGTTTGGGTGCCTGAATGATATCTCCCACCTGGGCGCAGTTTGTCGTCTTGGTCATGTTTATCACTTCCTCTTTGGTTTGAGCTTCATCGCCTCAGCCTGGCGCTCTTTCAATTCGTCGAATGCATCCTCGTAGCGGCTGGTCTGCGTGAGCAGCAGCAACTGTTCGTTCGTCATATCGCTGATACGCTTGGTCATCAGCTGTTCAGTAAGCCTGTCCTTCAGGTACTGTACGCGCAGGTCGCTGGCCAGCTTATGCGAGTCGGCTACCTGCTTTGTCAGGCTATCCACCCGGGCCATAAGATTGGTCTCCAGGAGCATGACCTGTTCCAGACCATCTTTTACCAGGTCCAAAGCCCTGTCAATACCGCCGTTAACCCGCAACTGCGACCTGATCTTCACGCTGTTGTAACACGAATTTGAGAGGTTTACAAACCCCAGGATCAGCGCTATCAGGACCACGATCCGGGCCAGTGTGTCTTTGCTGCTTTCCATATATCCCCCGAACGGAGGAGCGGCAACCCCACCCACCGTGACGCTGGTACGAGCTGCCGCCCCGATGCGTCTGGTTTCGACGCGTTATTTCTTCTTTACCGTATCCCTCATCGACTGAAGCTGCTGAATCATCCGGTCCATGGATTCACGCGTCAGCATAGTGTTTAACAGCCCACCGCCCGACTGAACAGACTCAATGGGGATGATTACCGTATTGTTGTTCTGCCCCTTAGCCAGCTCAACCAGGGTCTCCAGCTGCTTGACCTTCAGGATTTCCGGCGTCAGGCTTGCGGCCCGGATCTTGTTCGCCGCGGCATCGGCCTCGGCCTTAACGAGCATGGCCTTACCCTTCTCCGCTTCGAGTTCGGCATCGCGCTTGGCCTTGGCGACCGCAGCTTTGGCGATCGCAGCGTTCTCCAGGTCCTGGAGATCGGCCTGCTTGATCTTGTTCCGCATCTCAGTCACGGACGGAGGGTAGTCCAGGTTGGTGATAAGCACATCCGCGGTGTGCACCGGATATTTGAGCGCATTCAAACGCGCCACAAACTTCTCTTTCACCTGCTTCTGGATCTCTGCCCGTTGTTCCCGAATGTTATCCGTCTTGTACGGACTGATCACATCACGCGCCGTTGCCGACAACATGTCTTCCATCGCTGTCTTGAAAAACGCATCCAGCGAAATGCGTCCCGTAATGCCTGGCTCGTTGGATAGTTCACTCGGAATCTTCTTCTTCAGCACGTCGATGGTCTGCGGCGTGACCTGGAAGCTACCGATCCATTTTATGTTGACGCTCATGTTGATGTCGTCGGAGCACAGCACATTCAGCTTCTTGGGATAGCTTTTCAGCTTCTCATCAACGATATATACCTTGTCCCGGCCCCAGGCCTTGAATACGCCTTCGCTCTTGATCACCGGCTCCGCCCTTGGCTTCAAGATCACGACGGTGGACCCCGGAGGTACCACGCGTCCACATCCCGACGTCAGGATTAAAATGAATACCAGGACCAGAAGCCAACTCATGTTTCTCAGTTGTTTCATACTCGTCAGTTCCTCTACTTTTGTGTTCGTGTCTACTCTACTATTTTGCTGCTTCGCGGAACAGGTCGATGGCCTCGCCCATCGCTTTCGTGTTGTCCTCCTCCGCCTCCTTCTCCCGCGATTCGTGCTGCGCGTTCACACGCTCTTCATTCGATTCCGCTATTTCCTCCTTTGTTGGCGGCACGTAGTTTTCGTCGACCAGTGCCTTGGGTATCGTAATAATTTCATTTGGTGGACGCTCCGCCGGGTTGTATACGAAGAACGCAAGCGTCAGGGCGAATATGGTCGCCGCGGCCGTAGCGACAATGCGACATATGGCAGCTGTGTCCTCGACGGCTTTGCGCCCGGCATTGTCCTCGTTCGTCATCAGCAGGTTCCTCACCTTCAGCGTGTGGTATTTGAGTACGGCAATGATAACCATCGCGAATACCCATGCGACCCCAACTGCTGCAAGGTGGTAGGCCAATGATGTTAGACCCTGTACTATCATAGTGCCTCCCAAGAAAGAGAAGGCCGCCCGTTTAGTCGGAGTATCATCGTTGTTCAACGACGTCCGACGGACGGCCTTCACCAATCTTCAGTTGTGGAGCCTCAGGCTCCGACCATCTCCTGCAGTTTCTGCCGGGAAACGGTCAAGGGTTGTGTGAGCTGCAGCGTGCGTCCGCCGATCTGCAGGGAGGGGATTTTGATCTCCGACTCCAGACAGAACAGCAGACTCAGCATTTCGGGCCGCACTTCCAGCGTCCCCTGCGAGAGCTTCCGGCGCTCCAGTTGCTTCTGACGCTTGGCCTCACGGGCTTTGGCCAGCTGGTCCAGGACCTTTTGCGGGGTGGCCGGCGACTTGACCGTGGGCGTATGCCTTTCTACCACCTGCTGGTCGCTCCGGGGCTGACGCTTCTGCTTACCCCGACCCTTGTGCAGATCGCTCCGCGACTTGTGGCACCCGAGCTTCCGCTCGTGCGCCAGCTTGATGATGCGCCCGCTTGACGAGGGTTTGCCCGCCAGGTTCAGGCCTTTCTCGGCGATTTCCCGCACGTAGTCCTCTCCAACGCTGTAAGGGTAGGTCTCGTTCTCCAGCGCACGGATGAGGTCGACGGACACGCCGGCTCTACTCGCCACATCCCTCTGTTCCAGGCCCAGCCGTTCCCTCATGTTCTTCAGCGCTTCGCCGAGGGTCTTGGCCTTCCTCAACAGATTCCTGCGTACGTAGTCGCTGATTTCTTTTGCCTTCTTCATTTAGTCTCCTCTTTGTGTATGCGCTTGATATGCCTGCGGGCACCGCGCCCGCGGCCATACATCGTTCGTACACGCCCCTGTTCGACGTTCGAAGGGGTGCAAGTGCTTCGTCGTAGTCGTAATCGTCTCTGCCGTATACCTCCTTTCTGCGTGCTTGCCAGGGTTTCCCCCGCTCTTCCAGCTTAAGCTTCAACACTTCCCAGGGAACCGGCATATAATCCCATACGTCCAGGCCTACGTCGCATCGCAAGCGCGTCTCGTATTCCTTGGTACGGCCATGGGAATGCCCATACAGATGCCAACTGCCGTGCGGGGATCCCCGCCAGGCATCCATCGGGTAGTGACACAGGACAACGAGATGCTTATCCAGGGTCAGTTCCAATATACCAGGTCGCTTATTCGTACCCACGACCTCTGAAAACTGTGCGGCTGTCAACCGATCTATTTTGTCGTGGTTGCCGCGCACAAGCACTTTCTTACCGCGGAGGCGGCTGACAAAATGCCTGTGGCGCCTCCACGCAAAGTCGCCCAGTATGTAAGTCAGGTCCTTTGGTCCCACCAAAGCGTTGAAGTTTTCTACCAGCGCTTCATTCATGGTCTCGATATCGGACCACGGACGCCGGCAATGATGCAGGATTCCCCCCGTCTGGGGGTTCCAGTGATCAAAATGAAAATCTGCTGTAAAGAATGTACTCATCGGCCCAGTGGTGGGTGGGCCGAACACCGGGGCATCCTCCGGAGAGGATGAAAGGGACCAGCGTCCGGGCCCACCCAGACATCTAATCTCTTTCCTCAGTTTCCGCGTCTTCCGGTGGCAGGAATGCGGGGCACTCCAGGACCGGGGTGACGAGGTTGAAATCCACACAGTTCTTGAAGATAGCATTGGCTATCTTGCAATTCTTGCTCCTGTTGTCGGGGTGAAACCGCCCGCAGGGCGCATGGCATAAGCACATGTCTCTGTGTTTCCCTTTCAGGTCTTCGCGCACCCACACCTTCTGGGGACCATGGTGAGTATAGCGCACGTACTTGCTCATACTTTTTCGCCCTCCTTTGGTTGGTCTTCTTCGCTAAATCGTTTAACGGTGTCGTGTATCCGCTTGAGAAATGCGTCTACATCGACGCCCTGATCTTCAAGGTCTTTACGCAATTCCTCCGGCGACATGTCGGTTGGATCACATATGAACTCGATGAGTCGTTCCCATGTGGCAGCCTTGTCTTTACGGTCGCGGGCTTCGACCCCCTCGACATGCTTCAGATAATCCGCTACCTCGATATGATCGCCCGGCGTCGGTTTGCTGATCCGATCGCACAGCTCCTTGAGCGCCCGGGCTATCGTCAGGTTCTCAGTCCTTAGATCCAGAATCGTCTCCGCCATGTGCGCCATCGGCTTGTTGGTCCCGTACCTGAATTTCCGCAATTGAGACAGGCTGATGAACCCGTGCTCCTCCAGGATCGTTCTCTGACTCATCCGATCGTCCCTCCAGTTTTGTGTCCCACGCCTCTGTAAGTGCTTGTCGGCCCATCTGCGGTGCGCCTATCAGGAAACGAGCCAGGGCCCGCCGAAGCACCGGCCCCTCATCCGGTTCAAGCCGTAGTCCTATCACCAGCTTGCCCAGCGACACCATGCCGGGTTTGCGCAAACCACGTTCGTAGGCCCGAATCGTTGAGAGCGAGAGCCCGGAGGCCCGGGCCAACTCTTCCCGGGTCATAAGCCGGTCTTCCCGCAGTTGACGGACTGCGCGGCTGAACTGGCTGGGCCTCCGTTCGTTTTTCATCTCAGTAGCCTCGTTTTTTCGCCTGATACCGGCGCTTGCTTTTGGGCACGCCCACGATCTTCAGCTCGTCGTGATACCATTCCTTGAAGTCTGTGCGCACTTTACCGCTAACCACACCCCAATGGAAGTATAGCCTACGAATCCACTTTGCATATTTCTTGCGCAGCGACTTCCGGCAGCGCAGCATCCCGGCCAGCTTGTAGAACTTGAGAATGGAGTCACCCGTCCCCCGCATGTCACGATACCGCCAATCCTGGCGACCAAGCCAGGGTAATGGATCGCGCCACAACACCTTTATCTGTTCCTCCAGGATCCCCAGCAGACATTCATGCGGCGTATACGTGTACTTGAGATAACCCTCTTGCTTTTTCTTCTTCAAGTTGCGGCGCCTTGTCTCCAGCGCCTTCACCCGACGAGGGTTGTAGATCAGCTTGGTACCCCAATGCGTATTTTCGACAAGGAAGCCGTTGCCCACCGGATTTACGCGCCGACGGTCGTAGTAATCGAACTTCCAGTCGGCAGGTATCTGTTTACCACAGATAATACCGTCACTACTGAGCTTGGCCTGTGCCATCATGTCGATCTGAGTGGCGTCATTGTCGGCCTTGGGATGGGGACGTACCTTCCAGATCTCGACTTTATCGATCTCGACTTTATCGGAGCTGTGATGCTGTTTCTTTCGGGATTCGGGATCGCCGAGCTTCTGGATCAGCTCTTTGACCATCTCCCTTTCGGCTTCGCTCTGGTCCTTGTGGCCGTCCATCCAAACCCACATGCTGTCTTTTTCCAGGCGCGTGAACTTGGGCGGACTGCCGAGGTGACGTTCCAGGCCCTCCAGTGCGTCGTGAAGTGTTGCCCCCACGATACCGGCTGCCCCGGCATTAGTGATTATGGACGGGTCCTGGGTCGAAACCCAGCACCCGTCATAATCCTGTAAATCTTCTGCCCGGGAGCCGGTTTTCAATAGCTCTTTGGGGCAGGGCAACATCGCCCACATACTACCGGTCCCTCTTGGGGCCCAGGAGTTTGCTGGCCGTCAGGCCGCCGGACATATGCTCGTAGATGTCCTGCACCTGCTGCTGTTCGTCCTCGTCCATGTTCTTAAGGGCAAGCAGGCCCTGGGCCTCGGCCAGGCGGTTGGCATAGTCGCGACGTGCCGTCTCAGCTTCGACGATGGCATTGTGAGACCGGTCATACTCTTCCTTGGCCTCGTCGTACTTCTTGAGCTCCTCTACCATCTTCTCGGTGAAGGGCATCGTGTCCTCGCCGGTGATGCTGCGGTAACTGTCCGTGTGTTTGAGCTCACGCTCGAACTCGATCTCCTTCGAATCGAGATCGAGTTCCTTATAGCTGATCCCGTAAGAGATGCTGCCCATGTTCAGAGCCTGCAGCGCCTTCCTCAGGTCCGCAAACTCCTCGCTGACCTTCAGCTTCCGCACAGCCGCCTTCCCCATCTTCTCCAGGCGTTCCCGCGTCTTCCTGCGAGCGATCTCCGCCTTTTCGAGTTTGGGCCGCTCGTCCTCGATCACCTTCTTCTGGTGCTCAGCGTGGAGCAACATCACGGCCTTAAGCTGGCGACCTTCCCGCTGTTCGGCCTCGTACTGCTGCTTGTTGGCGCCAAGATTGAGGTCGATAGCTGTCGGCACAAGGGCCTGGGCCTTGACCTCGGTTGTTGTTCCGTCTTTGGGTTTTGAATGTTTGTCTGATCCCATGATCACTGTCTCCTATCCACTGTGTGAATTTGTCCGTTTTTACGTCTGACGTACTGTACCATTGTGTTCAGCTTCTTACCGACGCTCCACTTCGCGATGGGGGCGGCGGCGATGATGGTACCATTCCGGACAACGATCCCGAAACAGGCATAGGATAAGACGATGCGATACAACTGATCATCCGTGGATGACATTCTGAATCGTTCCGTTCATGTACTGCCGCGCCGCCAGGATGATGGCGCGTATGGTCTGAGCTGTACGTTTACCGTAGACCTCCTTTCCTTCCTCATGTTTGTACTGCTCTTCGATCCGGGCCGCCCTATTGGTGGTATCACGGGGATCCCGGGAGTATTCACTCGTCAACAGAGTCCGGGCGAACTCGTGTACGTTGGCATATTCGTCCTGAAAACCGTAGAGATTGTAATGGGCAATGAAACCCATGTGAAGAATAATGAGGTTGTACGCCTCTTTGTTGAGTCGCCTAATATCACTATGCTTGAATACCTGTCGAACGTTTTTGCTTATGCGTCTTACCTTCGTCGTTGAAAACGCCCAAGGTTTCTCCGACGGTAGAGGACGATACGCCTCTTCCTCGTCGGGGTCAAGCAAAAAAGTTTCAAACCTGTGATCGATCTCCAGCTCACAGTTACCACCCGTCCGACGTTTCCACGCCTGACGGATGCGTCGCTGCAGCAGGAGCCGACTGCACTGTTCCTTCCAGTATCGAGTGAACTCACGGATGACGATGTCCGTGGCCTCGGCTGGATACGGCGGGTAGAAGTTTGCTCGGAGATGCATGCGTAGAGCCCCAGCACGTTCTTCAAGCCACTGCTTCTGGGTTTGTCTTTCGTTCATCGGTTTCCTTTCGGCGGATCGAATTTAAGGGGTGTACAAGAATTGCCCAGGTAAGGGAACAGGTGGCTGGCATCTCCCCCTAAAGGGGGAGATGCTCGTCGCCAGAGCACCATACAGGGTGAATCTTGTGTAGAGGGGGTAAAAGACTACGACTAGGGTACTTAGTCTTTACTTTTTGAAAAACCCCAATGTTTTCCCGAGAAGTACGATACTTAAGGTCAAGTGACTGGTAGACTGGTCTATAGGCCCTGGCCGGGTAATCGGCCAGGGCCATGCAGAAACTCAGACCGTCTGTTCACGTGGTAAGTCGTAAAATCTGCGGGTGAAGCCAACGTTAGGATCGCCGGCCAGCAGCGTTTCCTCTACCCAACCCACCTGTAACAAGGGCGACGCCTCCAGCAACAGATCCACCAGTTCGCTCGGACGGTCTGCGCTGCAGCTGTTTTTGTACGCGATGTGGAATGGGCGAATAGTGGCCTTGAAGGCCGCGTTTACACGCCGCTCTATCTCGGCGGCTTTACCGTCCCGGGGTATCCAGTCCGACGGCGCCTTGCCTATCGGATATATGCCCCAGATGCGGGGTAATATCTCCGGTGTCTCCCTCACAGGCCGGTTCCAGGCCTCCGCAATCAGTTTCAGCTCGGGATCGTCTACCGTATTGTATACGGGATCCGCGGGCTGCCACGGTGGCCAACTGGCGGGGAACATCGTATTGCGCATAAACTGCTTGGACATGATCGTTTCCCTGCCCCTCATACTACAGCGGCTACAAAGCACCACGCCGCCCCTGATTCCCTTGGCGTATTTGTACGCCTCTGCCTTGGCTGCCTTCTCAGGCGCACCATCTGACGTCAACCGATCGACCGCCTCGCCCCGTTTCTGTGCCCGATACTGACCGCCGAGCCTCCTCATCTCGTCATCCCATAGCAAATATTCGTACCCGCATGTCGGACAGCTAACTTTAACCCTTTTCGCGGGGATAATCGAAGGACGACCGCGGACGAGCCACGGCCGTTGTCTGTCCATCTTCACGGGATTCAAGACCCATCGATATGCCTTGCACGCTCCCAGGAGATCCGTCCTGGAACTGCTGCCCAGCATTTCGTGGGAGGGTCCAACGATGATGACACCCTGCTGACGCAGGGTTGCCTGCACAGTTATTTTATCGGCTGCCATCTTTTCTGTCTTTACCGCCACCAGTCGCAAATTGGTGGCTGGCCCCGCGTCAACCCTGTGGTCTTTGACCTGCAGTTGAGACGAAATTTCCGCGCCAACGTTTGGTCCGAACCGTTCCTGCATCCTGCACCTCCTCCTTGACCTGTGTTAGTCATAAAAAAATGCCGCGTCCGGGTGTCAGGCGCGGCAACAATAAAACACTACTTACCATATAGTTATAACTATATGGCTTGCAAAATTAAGCGGGCTCTGGGGCGGGCTTTTTGAGGTCTTCCGGGAATTCCGGGATGGTTATGTCCTGGTTGTCACATTCAACCAGGAGGTCAACGTAGGCCAAGATCCCCATGTATGGCGGCACATAATCCGGGTCGTCCATGGCCCGTAGCCTGTGCTCACGGAGAGCGGCCGCCATATCGGGGTACTGTGCTACACATTCGCGACTGGCCTCAGCCAGATGGCCGATCACACGCTTTATGTGCTCTGGGTAACCCAGGGGCACTTCCTCTTCGTGTATGATCATTGCCTGCGATACGTGCTTCGTTACGCAGTTCAAACATGCTTCCATGAGGATGCTCCTTCCAATTGGAGTACCAGATGGGGTTCGAACCCACGGCCTGCAGCATGGCAAGCTGCCGCTCTACCAACTGAGCTACTGGTACCCTGGCGGGCTCACGGGGAATCGAACCCCGGTTATCGGATCGACAGTCCGACGTTCTAGCCGCTGAACTATGAGCCCGTAGGGGACCGTCTTTATTCTTTGACCGAGCCTACTCGGTAGTCGGGCGGATTGTCCAGTTACGCATTTGGTCCCCTGTGCATACTACCTTCGGTCTGTGACCTTGGGTATGCCATTTTATTGCTTCCCAGACAGTTCACAAAGAAATCGTAAGCTATTTGTCGTCCGGTGTCAACACCGCACTAGGGCCACATGCAGGGCAGTCTTTTTTGCTGAATTCGATGCCCACCGGATCGGGGGGCTTGATGTCCATCTCATTGCGGACCAGCTTGGCCAGTTCCACGTCGGCTTTGATCACCCCGGATCTTTTACAGTCGGTGCACTTCCAGTAGATGCCGCCCTTCTCGACTTCTTTCCTGAATTCATTCAGCTCATCCCGACATTTCTTGCACGGATTAGGTGCCGGCAAACGTTCCCAGTCGGTCAGCTCCTCTGATTTCCAGTCACCCCCGTATTCCCATCCACATTTCTGACAATGGCGTCCTGATGATTTACGCCCATCAGGCATTCGTTTATCCGGAAGGCCGAAGTGAAGTGTACCACATTTGGAACATGTATATTTCTTGTTCTGGCTGCCGAGCAGCAGTAGTTCGTCGCCGTCCCCACCACAGCGGGGACAGACAGTAAGCCTGGGGTTAACGCCCAGCTTCGAGTGGAGGGTAATGGACCCGGACATCAGTACACCAGGTCTTCCACCAGTGTCGGTGGATTGTCGACGTCGCTGAGATACTGTATACTGCGCACCGTGTTGTACTCGTACCATTCCCGGGCCGTATCCTCGTCCCAGGCGTTCTCACGCATAAAAACCTCGATAACCTTAGATTCAAGGTAGGCTACCGATACCCTGGGCGTCCATATGATGCCGAGAATGGCCTCAGCAAAGGCTTCGGGTGGGTGCCCTATGTCACCACCTCCCAGAAGCAGCGCACTCTCATCAGAGGCGTTCAGGGCCCCGTTTACGGCCTCTATCCGGGCCTTACGTTCTTCATCCGTCATTGTATCTCCTGTTCACTGTTTCACTGTAAAAAAGGCCCGGGCTCATCGTAAGAACCCGGGCCAGGTTAGATTTCGTAAAAGGCTATGGTTGTCGGCTTTCCACGAGGGCTTTGATTTCCTCGGGCGGTGCCGTTCTGATCATGGAATCTGTGCCGCAGAATACATCTGCTGTGTTTTGTGCGTCGTGTTCCAGAACGGTCGGGGGACTCTTCAGCAGTTCACCATGGATGACTGCGTAGTCATACCGCGTTAAGCCCAATTTACCGACATATTCGGCTAACCTGCACAAGTCGGTAAACGACTTGACGGTAAAGCCCGTCTCATCATCCTGATAGATCAGCTGATAAGGCGAGATCAAGGGATCAAAGCGTTTGTGTCTGAAATCGTCACTCACAGCTTGATCTCATTCATTACTACATCGACCCGGTCGAAGCCGTGTCTCAAGCGGTGCGGGCGGAACACGGTCTCAACCGTGTACATGGGCCGCACAGGATAATTGGCTCGGCTGGCATAGGTCGATGGACCAGCCTTGTATGTGTACAGAAAGCTGCCCCAATTGGCTGCGTGTTTTTCCTTCACGAACGAATCTTCGGGAAGTTGACCCGATCGCGGGACCCAGAGCACCGGAGTTGGGGGCAGAATGCAGAATGTGTGTGAATGTCCGGTCAGGACTACATCAGCATCTTTATCCGCCGCCAGGCGGTACAATCGATTGGGCTCCGTTCCAGGTGTGCGTCCGCCGCCGTGACCGTGGCAGATGAAAACGGTCGCCGTCATGGTCTTCTCGCCATGGCCCTTCTTAGTGTTAACCGCTGTACGGCGCCTGAACTTCAGCCGGATAAACGAACAATCTGTCAGGTTATCCACCTCCAGTCTGTCGCAAAGCATATTCATGTGGTCACGATTGTGATACTTGAAGATGCTGTACTCGTGATTACCTTCAATGAGGCCCAGGCACTTGTCCCGGATCGGTTCAACGAACTTGCAGAAGCGGTTACGCTGTGCAAATAGGATATCGCCTATACGCTCCTTGATGGTCTTAGGATTTCCACGTAGCATCCAGTTGGGCAGCGTGTTTACGTCAAAACGTTTGACGTCGCCCAGGATAACGGCGTCGCAATAGTCACCGCCCCCTATCCAACGTGCAGTCGGATCCTTATCGATAATTCCCACGAGCCGTCGGAACTCTTTCTCCGCACAGTTTAGCGCCCCGATGTGGACATCGCCCAGCACGTAGAGCTTGAATTCTGCGGACCTTGTCGTTGAATTCAGTTGTCGTTCAACGATTTTCATGTGCTTCTCCTTCAGCTTCTCGCTTTGGCTCCGGCAGCTAAAAGAGTAGCTCCGACGCCAACTGTATTACTTTGGGTACGGACATATGCCCATGTCCTCACCCAAATGGAGTCCGGCGAACTAAACTGTTCACCTACTTATAACGCGCATTCGGAACGTATTAAACGCATGCGTCATTCGCTGTCAACCGCCTGATCAATGGTTCCATTGGGTTCAGTTGGTTGCAGGGTACCATTACCACCGGCAGCTTGCTCTTGAACGAGGGCGGTGGTATCGTCTTTTTCGCTTTTTGGATTCCGTAGGTATCCGTCCACCCGGCCACTTCCACTTCGTCGACATTCGGTATGACACCGTTTACTACCTCACCGCGCAGGAACACACCAATGATGTAGTGTGCCTTAAGCTGTGGGTTTTTCCACATCAGGTCCCGCGGCAATATCATATTCTTGAAGATGACATCGCCGCTCTTGATCAAGGACGTGGCAGCCGATACGCCGAGCGTATTGCGCTGTTGGTCCTCCGTAAGCAAGGACACCCCGAACTGTCGTGCTGCCTCAAGCTGTAACTGGAACACGTCTGGTTCCACATTCAGCAGGCGACCTATCACGGCCTCCCCTATGGCCGCTATCTGGCTCGTTAGCTCCTTAGTCGAATAATGAGGCGGCGGCATTTGTCGATGTGCCAGGAGGCGATCCCGGTCCAGCTTCAGCCGCACGATATGCTCCGCTCTAAGCATGTATTCTCCTGTCTTTAAGTTGTTAGAGTATTGTCTTCATTTCGTCTTGCGCACCGGGTCCCGGTCCGGCCCCCAGCACCTGATGTCCTGGCCATTTGGCAATGCGCTTCTGGATTGATTCGGGAGCGAACTTCGAACAGTGCGGCAGTTCCTTCGGGTCTACCATGGCCTTCGGGAAACGCTTCAGGCACAGCTCTACAGCTTGCTCCAACGAAATGTGTTGGTATGTTTGACACAGTCGACTACGCTTTGAGCAGTCCATAAACGTGAGGCCAGCCTTCTCAAAGACTGGCTTCATCATACGCAGCTCTCGGACCTGGCTATTGTAAAGGTCGAGATTCCATTTGCGTTCCAGCTTGCCAAGCTCGGTCTCGTGGGCATACATGCGCCCATCGATACCGAATCCAAACTCTGAGCCTCCAAGGATGATATGTCTCACGCCCAGCCTGTATAGGATATGGATCCCTACGAACAGCGTGTTATGGTACCAGGGCACAGACTGCCTGAGGGCAAAGTACTCATCCCAAGGTACGTTCTCCTCCTGGAGGTAGAAGTATGTGTTTGGCATTTGGGCGTAGCTGCGCCCGGAGATCATGACTCGATGATGCACGAACGGCGCGAACTTCATGATCCGGGGGTCCAACAGGATCTGCGGCTCATAGCATTCTGGCCTGTCACCACTCACCCAGAGCGATGGTTGAAAGTGTCGCGCTGCGTTGTTCATCGCCATGGTAAGAACGCCGCGTTTGTTGAGCAACTCTAACGGTTGTTCGCGAAGACTCGGGGCACCGCCGATCAGCATTGCCGCTTGGCCGGAGAAACTGTTTTCCAGATCTGCGGTCTTCCTCGCACCGTTGGCTGAAAAATGTATGAATATCATACTCTTTCCTTTTGCTGCGCTTTTCGTTCGTAGGCCCAGAGCTTAGCCCGTCCGCGATCAGTTATCTCATATCGAACGTGCATGCTACATCCTACCTCATATACGCATCTCTTTGCAAGCTCTAAATGCGCAAGGGCTTGCCCCACCTTCGTGGCCCAAGCTCCTGCCGAATCACGGGTCGCCTCGCCCAGTGGACAGTAGACTCCCCGCGCCTCGGCGCAGAAGCCCCATTCCACGAGTCCCATTGGTCCCCCGTGCACGTACAAACACTTCAGCGCGCCACGGATCACCCGGTCGCTCGGATTCCAGCTGCTACGTCTTGAACCAGACCGCCTGCGGGTTTTTCCCGAAACATTGTTTGCATTTGGCACAACCACCCTCCAAGGCTAATTTCTTAGTGTCCACAGGACACTCACGGACGGGTACACCGTCCAGCCACTCTTCCTTGCTGGGATAGCCACAGCGCTTCCTCAATTCGTTCTCACTATCCAGGATCTGTCGGGCTCTAAGCCGATGATCATCAAAGTCGTTTTCATTGTTCATATAGCAAATCTGTAAATTGTTTTGGTCGTTCTTATTCTCGGCAAATACCGAGAGTCCGCGTTGAGCGTTCACTGGGTCGAGGGAGATATACAGCGTTAGGTTGGGGATGTTACATAATGTCGGCACTGCGAAGAACGATCTGGTATAGCACCAGAAATGGATATCACTGTTTAACTGGATGGCGGCCGCAAGGGCCTCTGCGTAAGTCTGACTGAAGATATCGCCCGACCAATGCAGACGATACGGTGTATACATAGGTCTAGCACCATCGGTACTTACCTTTTTTCTGTGACGTAATTCTGCGGCCCGAAACCGGCCGAACTCGTCGTCCAGTAGCTCGATCATCTGCCACTTCTGGGCAGACATAAGCAGCTGGGTATTATGTGCCAGTACGCCGTGTACGTTCTTGTACGCGCTAAGCGTACTGGATACATAGCAGCAGGGCAGCTTCTTACCCGGTGCTATATGCCAACATCCGCCCGGAGCCGTTGTGGCGCCTGGGCACGTGGCCTCCAGTCCCGGCAGCAGACCAAACGTATTGCGCTGGTTGCTCCAAAACCGGGTCTTTCGGTCGCATGTCGGTTTCAGATTGCCGATCATACTGAACAGTCTCCCAATGCTGTCTCGGTATCGTTTGCGCGTGGAGGCGGGACAAGCGACATGCTCATCGTCTCCCCCTGCAAGTATCGAAACGAAGCTATGGTCTGTGGCACCTTACCCAACAGCGCGTCATACTGCTGCTGAGAAAGTTGCACAGCTATACTCATACCCACGCCTGGAGGCGCGTTTTCTATCTTAACAGGCTTTGGCCTCGGTTGTACCTTCAGTTTGATCTTATGCCACAGGTGCTCCCAGAAGCCCATGGGCCTCATCCTGGTTACAACGGGGCGCCCGCCCGGGAATACGTGATAACTCCCGTCGACGTAGCCCTTGTACTCGGGTACGCGTTCAATTGTTACCACAACTGGACGTGGTTTCTTATCTCTCATGCTCCAATCATCCTAAGGACCCGCTTCAGCTTACCGATATGCACAGCCGTGTCCTGCCAGGAGGCCCACATCTGTGCGTTGGCGGCCAACTGCGCGGTCACCGTCACATCCCTTCGTATCCGTGCAACGTGATCCAGCGCGTCGTGGGGTGTGTCGTAAAGCAGAGCATTCACGCCGTGCTCCAGCATCTCGGGGTAAATGCCGCTTCGCTCACATATCACGGGTTTTCCCATGGCCATGGCCTCGACGGCCAGTCGTCCGTACGGCTCCCTGTGGGATCCCCGGGAGGCAACGATTACCACGTCCGAGAGCGCCAGGTAACGCAGCGTCACGAGTGGCATCACAGGTGCTTCCTTTAGCCGGCCCGGATACCGCTTTTCCCGCTCCGCGATAGCTGTCGGCATACCCGGGTGTAGGTATTTGGGCAACACGTTTAACAGTATGACCGCATCGCCGGGTAGTTTGCTGAGCAGCTTAATGACCATGCCGCAGGGGTACTTATCGTAAGCCCCACTGGTCAGGATGCCGATCACGAACGGATGCGGTGGCGCCTTGATACGGCGCATCATACGTGTCCGCACCATTGGTGGGATTACGTACTCGGCCTCCGGGCCCTTTCCAATTGGGTCCTCTTCGTAGCGGCTATGCGTCACCGCGTACTCGGAGCATGGAACTATAACATCCTCCGTAGGAGCCATGTCATATATCCCGTATGAGTAATATATCGTGGGTACAACCTTGCCGATACCGGGATGCCCGCGTACATTGTAGAGGATGGCTCCCGTGTAGTTGCCTCGATCGATGACCTCCGGAGTTATCCGGTCCACATTGTGTACCATCATACCCGAAGCCTGGGCCTGGTAAACCAGGCTCGGGTCCAGTTCTCCGATGGGATTTTCGAACAGCAGTGTGTGTGCGTAATCCTTGTAGAGCTCAGACGCCATGGTAGTGGCAAATGCGTAGCATCCACTGACCTCCAGCGTTGGCAGTACGTGTACCAGGTGATCACGATCTGCGTCGAGTACGCGTTTCCGCTTCATAGGCTACCCTGTCAGATTGATCTGAAACAGAGCATTTGTCTCCGGGTTAATGGTTGGCGTCTGCTTCTTCGCTGCGCTGGTGGCCTTGGCCTCCGCCATTTTGGAATCAAGTTCCGCCCGCAGTTTTACGATTTCCGCCGGCCAGGTCCAGCTGCACCGCGGCGAGTATTTGGTGACAACCGCTTCCTTACCAATTGGCCAGGACTTCTTGTCGGGCGCCCGTGCCTGGAGCGTTTGGAAGTCCTTGTTAGCGTGTGGAAGCAACAGCTTGCGCGTTGCCTCCAACATGACCTCGGCACGCTTAAGTATCACCGAGATCTCAAGCGCGCTGCGATTATTGACCTGCTTATTGACCAGGACGTTGTTGACATCTGTCAAGGCAGACATGTCGCCAGTAAGAGCGTCGTGAAACGTTGTATTGTCCATGTTTTCTCCTATAGAGGTTGCTTTTCCCAAAGCGTATAAAAATCGTCTTTGCCCACCGGTTTCAACCGGGTTTGGTTCTGACCGATGAGCACCTGAAGTCGAGTGCCCACCGGGAAGTGGTGTGCGGCCTTAGCCGTAGCCAGGACATAATTCTCATGCAACGTCAACGGAAGTCCCGGGTATTCTTTCGCAAGGCGCTTTGCCAAGAAATCGAGATCCAAGTGCGGACACTCGGCTACTTCCGCAGACGGGGCCTGCTTAAAGCTTTCAACACTCAGGAATACATTGACCAACGTAGCGGGATACCACGGAACAACCGGCTCACCAGCCGGAGCCCAGCGCTCCTCTTCGTTGACGGCTGTCTCTGCGGGAGATACCGAGAGCAGATAACGCATCTATCCTACCCTGCCCGGCCTCACATTGAGGTTGGGTTTGCCGCGGATCTGATCCGGTGTAACGATCAGGTCCTTGTCCGGATCGTCCGGGTTCGGGAACTCGATGCCCTTTTTCTTACGCATCGTGTCCTTGAACAGTTCCGCCTGGTTTTCGGCTGAGGTAGCCAATACTTTGATGTCCTCGTCGCTGACATCCACCGATTCGCTGATGAACCCGAACCCCGCTGCGGCCGTCTCGCCGGCCGGGCTGGCGAATGCGGTCGTCAGGATAATACCCCGCATACTTGACAGCTCTGCGATCTGCGAAACCACCAGCTGTAACTGTTGCATCGCCTTTACGGGGTCGATTATGCGGTCCCGGAGCGTGGCCACGACCTCATCCAGCTTCCCCTTTGCGATAGTGAACTTGGCCTTGCTGTCGTCCTCCTTATCGGATACGGCTGACAGGTAGATCTCAAGCTGTTCGTCTTTCCGGTTCGGATCTTCGTCCAGCTTCTTAGCCAGATACGCGTGAAGTTCGACGGCGCTACGGTAGGAGGATTCCTCTCCCGCAACCTTGCCCTCGTCGTCCAGCCATGCAATGATTGCCTTGGATCCGATTTTGACCATGTCGGGCATACTATTTCTCCTTCTCGACCCATGCAAGGGCCAGTTGTACGTTACCGTTATGGCCCTTCGGGTCAAAGGTAACGTATATGCGCAGCGTGCCGGCAACCATCTTACCGTCAGCCGCTTCGAGTATCGGTTTTATCTCAGTTGCTACGTGTTCGACGATGTCATCGAACGATGCCGTAAGATCGGCCAGCTTAAAACCGGCCAGCGTCTGGTGATGGATCGTAAAATCCTGCCAGCATTTGTTGTGCTCTTCGGGCGTAAACGTTATGTCCAGGTAGTACTTCTTGTCGTTCAACTCGGGGTTTCGGTTAAACACCGTGCCTAGAATTACGTAACCTATGGACTGCAGCGCGGCATCAAAGAACATGTTGTTCGCCAGCGCCATTAGAATGTACAGCTGGGGAAGCGGCTGTTCTTTTTCCAGGCTTATCTCTTCTGCTGCTGCATCCTCCAGGACTTTGGCTCCGAACAGGGAGTCCGCCGTCGGCGAGCTGTCGTCTGGTTTCTCTTGCTTCTGTTCCATCACGTTCCTTTCGCACTTCTTCGAGTGCCTGTTGCAATCCTTCCCTACAACGTTTCGCGTATGCCTCGCCTAGGGGCGTCAGGCCCACCACTTTCGCCACGACCCGCTCTCCGACGATTTGTACGTCGGTACGAAAGTCCCGGCCTTCTGTGGGCATCAGCTTGGCGAGAGCGTCGTATATCATTCCCAGCTTATAAAGCTGGACTTTGTTCTGCTTCGCAGCCGGCGCTTGCGGCCGGGGGCTCTGTTTCTGTTGCTGCTGCCGGAGCAGCTTGTCCATCGGGAGCTGAAGCTTTCTGCTTAGCTTCCGGCCCTGTTTCTGGTTTGGTGTCGCTTCCGGGTTGCTCATCTGGTGTTTCCTCCAGCACACTTTTACCCGTTGGGTCGTTCTCGATGTTCAGCTGGATTTCCTCCCGCTGCTGTTCAGCGGTCGCCGGCTGACTGAGGGTCTCCCACCCTTTACGGATTGTGTCCATCTCCGATTCGTCGGGGAGCATCTCGATGTCGAGGACACCGAAGAGATGCATCATCTCCGCGACATTTCTGAGAGCGAAGCCCTTTGCCTTTTCGAAGGGTTCCGGCGGGTTTCCCGGCAGAGGCCGGAAGCTCACGTCAACCATCGACTTGATACCCACCGACTTGGGCCGTGCTGTTATCCGGGCAATGCCGAATAGGCGCATAAAGCCCAACACGTATTGCAGGACAAACCCCTTTGCGTTGAAGAATTCCACTGGCAATGGTGGCTGTTTATTGGGATCCTGTGCCTGATAGAGCTGTACGCGTGTCTTCATCTATTCCTGTCCTTTCTTGAATTCGACCTTACCGGTGTCCTTGAGTTTCAAGCGGTATCGGCCAATTACCTTTTCGCCCTGCAGCACCTGGATGTGTGGCCCCATGCTCTCATTGCCGTAGAAAACCGGCGTAAGGTCAATGGTCCCCCCATCCTGCTTCAGGAGTTCCATGTCACCGAGACTTGGCATAACCAAGCGCAAAGTTAGCTTTCCGTCCATGCCGTAGACTCCTCTTTAGGATTTACCTTGAACTGTTTGTATCCCACGGTACCGGGTTTGTACGTCTTCTTCACCCGGCCCTTTTTGATTTTCTGTTTCGGCATCTTAGCGGGCCGGATTTCCCATATCCCGCTTTGTTGTATGTAATCCCAGTAGCTGCCCAGGTAGAGGTTCATTATGTTGCCCAGGTGATCGATCGCCTCGTTTACCTGTTCGCGGTGCTCGGGGGCAATCTTGTCAATGAAGAAGTCATGGAATAACGCGTTGACCGGACCCGTGTTGGCCTTCGACCACACCCACCTGTCGTGGCCGTCCAGCTCGAAGTGCAATTGGACCTCGCCCATTATGACGGTTCTACGCATTACCTCCCGAACCAGGGGTATCACATCGAAATCCCTGTGGCTTGCCTGGAATACCAGAACACCTTCGAGAGCCCATTGTGTCTTTTCAAACCAGGGCTCAAAATGGGGCCCCGAGTATCCAACATCGACGCAAAAACGGTGCAAACCTTGCGTCACACCCGTAGGTGTGTAGAGGCACATGGCCTTATCGGGCCAGTCAAGCGCACAGGACGGCAACGGGAACCTGAGGGGGTCCCCGCAATCCCACCGGTGGGCTACCGGATGCGTTTGTTTAATGGCCTCGTCCATATTGCGATGGACAGGCATGATGCTTCGATTTTCCCTACATGTGACGATATAGTCATCCAATAGGGTCGTCTTCATCGCGTTCCATTTCGTGTGCGGTTATGGCCACACCTAGAGCGGCCCACATATCTTTACTGATCCCATACAGGGGACCAGGCGTTTTCTTCTTACCGATAGCCCGCTCCCGCGTGGAGCCGTAGCGGTCCATGATTGCCTGCCGTATGTTGCTGTCCTTGGCCTTGGTACTGCCGCAGAGCAGCATCTTCACGTCCTTCCGGACCAGTTGCTCGTAGCTGCAACCGCGGTGGAGTGCCCCGTGCTCTACCCAGGCCTGTATGAAGCGTCCAATCCAGACACAGGTATTGAACACGCTCTCACCGACAGGCATACCGTAGCTGGCAATCATTTCAACAGCCATATGGTTTACGGCGGCTCCGAACCCGGCTTCCGCGTCGGCACTGTGCTCGCACATCCGTTTGAGCAGCACGCTGTTGGACTCCTTGCAGGTCCGGAGGGGTTTCTTTGTCTCAGTATCGTAGGTGGCCCACGCCGACTCCTCGTCGCCGGGGTCAATGCCGAGTATGATCATTCGCTTCTCCTTCGGTTTCGAGCCGATTGTTGACGTTGTTTGTACACCCTCTTGTGGTGCCTTGTCAAGGTCTTTCCCTCTTTTATTTTAGCTCGTGCCTCATCATACCAACGATCCTCCTTCAGCCGTTCCATTTTGGCCTTGTGCCCCTCCCGCCGATCCTTCCGCCGGCGATTGCAGGCAGCTCGACTACCGTGGAACTTTCGCTCGAAGTCCAAGACCGATCGTTCGATGATGCCATGGATTGCATCGACCTCACTATACCAACGTAACCAATTCCCAAGGTGCTTCTTCCGGGCCTCGGCACGTCCGGGTTCCTTACCCTTCGGGCGTTCCGGCCGAAACTCCGCGTAGTAGTTCCAATTCAGACACCCCTTACAGAACATGGGCGGCGTTTCGTTGATCAGCCGCCGGAACTGTGGGCTGGCCACCCAGTCCCAGAAGTACATGTATCGGTCGTTCGTCTGCGCGGGCCCACGGGCTTTACGGCCAAGCTCTAGGTAGCCCCAGAACAGATCTGGGGGCATCATGTCCGCTGCATGCATGCCGTAGCACGTAGGTACGTGCCGTTCGGACGGCTTGGAACTTACCAAAGGCTGATGAGCAATTACGTCCACTGTCTCCCAGCCAACAATCATCGCCATCGAAGGCAAACAGCACCAACGGTCCCGCGCCGTGTGCTGGAGCGTTCCCGAGATGAAGCCATAGGGATGGGGCTCAATGAAGATGGCAACCGACACCACGGCCAAAGTCTCGTCCATGCGCAGGGCCTCCCTGTTAGTCCAGGGCGCCCGCAAAAACGGAGATTCAAAGCTACTCGACGACTTGACTTCGATCCCATAACAGGGGAAATCGGGCTCCGCGGGTTTGCCCTGGTCTCGGGGCCCCACGTCCAGAGGCAGGTCATAAGCCAACGCCACTATGATTTCGGCAACATAGGCCTGGATGTGTGGTCCCACCTTACTTAGGCCCTTGGCCCAATAGCGAGTGCTATTCTTTGTGTCGCCACGCAAATGGGCCAAAGCGTGTGCCGCTTCCAAGATCCACCATCCGTCGTCCATTTCTGTCAAGTCAAAAATCCAGGACGCGGTGGGACGCAGCAGCTTTTTGTTCTCACCCAGTGGCCCCACGCGTAATAGCGCCGGGCCGACGATGTCGTTCCAATGCCGATTGTGATTACGCAGTATCGGCGTGTCCCGCATCGAGATCACCCTGGATACGCGATGCTGACAGGCGGGGACGCCTATTGCAGCATCCCACACCTGATAGCCCTCATCCCGGAACCTGCTGGGAGCAAACGGGTTAGGGTCCACCAGGTCAGTCGGGCGCTGACCCAGGATCGTATGCCATGGGTCAGCGCTCAAGCTGCCGATGCGTTTGTAGTAGGGATAGTCCTGACTACAGAACGGGGCGTACTCGACCACAAGGAGATCGGAAGACGGCACGCATATATTCGCTGGACTCTCGGTTAATACCCATTGCCGGTAGTCCAGCAGCGCCTTCAGGTGCTCGTCGGTCCATCGTCCGGTTTCGATATCGAATCGTCGTTCTTCCACGGATGGAATTCCTCTATCTGCTTGATCGTCGACGTCCAGTCGCCCCGAAATGTCAGGGCCTTATCGTCGACGTACACATCGGCCGGCGGCTTGTTGGAGCATACGCCGTCGACCCGTATGTTGTATTTGTTCAGATATTCTACGACGCCCACAACGCCGCCGCTGTAGCTACATCGTGTCGAGTGAACGAGAACCAACCAGCCCGCATTGCGGAGATCCTTGATCGCATCCTTCACACCCTCGATCGGCTCCCCGCGGACATCTGCGTAGCCCTCGTTCTCCCACCCGGGATAATTGTTGATTACCCCGTCGAAGTCAATACAAACGATGTTTACGTGCATGATATACCCTTCTTTCTACTTCTTCTTGAACAGCGCGGGCTCGAATTTCTTATACAGCCCTGGCTTACCCAACAGGAGCCGCGTATGCCCATCCACGATCCGCTCAAATTCATGGTCATAGACCCCATCGTGCCCCTGCCCCATGCAATGCGCAAGCTCGTGCAGACACACAGCTGTGCATCTGCTCACCGGACGTTCTATCATGTGGCGCGTCATTCGCATTACGTTGAAGGTAATCGCGTTACCCTGTTCATATATAGCCGCAGTGGAACCCGGCCACTGTGCAAATTTGATAGCAATCGGGCGGCTATACAGATGCTGTGAAAGCATCTGGACATAGGCCGCCAGGTTGTCCCGTGTGGGATTCGGACGAACTACCTCCTTGAAGCCTGGTGGAAGACCGATGTTCCGCTCCAGGCGCTCCCGGTCACGGCAATAGACCTCGCTCGTGGTCCGGACGCCGCCGGTACGGAGCTTATCGTTGATCGCCTTGCCAAACGTACGCGGGGATACCAGCGACGCACCCTGCCGGGCCGCTTCCTGGTTGCTGTCCGCATCGAACGGGTTTGTGATTACCGCATCGTCGCCGAACTGTTCCTTGAACAGGCGTGTACAGGTGTCTGCATCTACCCGGTCGTCCTCCATGGCCGTGCGGATGTGCGCTTCACCCAGGTCACCGGGCTCGATAAGTTCGCCCAGGGCCACCAGCATCTCTGCATAGATGTCCTGTAAGTAGGATTGGGGCACCAGCGTTCGGTCGTGGGAGAGCGGGATCTTCTGCTGCACGTTGGCGTCGAACCGCCCATCGATCTCACAGACCGGGATACCCAGCTCGTACAGGTACGCGCTTTCAAAACGCTTCGGATAGAACCAGACCTCGGTCTTGCGATTCGTCTTCGTCATGACCTGGGTGCCGTCGCTGTTGGTCTTCAGGTACTCAGTCGCCAGTTTTGTCTTCGTCGTCTTCATCGGCCGCTGGTACTTGATCTTCTTGTTGCCGACCATGAAATTGATGCCCTTCGGTACGTAGAGCTTCGTCAGAAACTCGATGACCCGGGCGTGTATTTCGGGCTTCCACTTTGGAAAGTAGACGGTGACCGCGGACCCGGCTTTGCGCTTCTTGCGGGGCCGGTGTTTACGCCCATCCTTTCCGAACTCTACGGTGCCCTTCGTCGTCTCGATGACACCACGCTTGGCCCGGGAGAAGACGATCTTCTCTCCAATGTTGAAGCGACCACGTTTTGTGGGATCGCCGCGTTTGTCCGTACTCTTGAACAGCGTGTAGGCGTCCCGCAGGTCCTTGAACCCGTCGGGGTGGTCATCTGTAACACACAGCATCGTGCCGTCTTTTACGTCGCCCAGGTTCACGGCACACGTCTTAGCGCCGTCGCAGTCCCACACGTTCTGTACGAGTTCCGCCACCATCCGCTCTTCCGGGAAGTTGGCGAACATTTCTTTCAATCCGGCCTTGTCGACTTCAAACCAACTGTTTTGTGTCATTATCCATATTCTCCACTGTTTATTTTATGCCCAACAACAAAATCGACTTTACATCGCATAGGCACGACAAACATGCTTGGACATAGTAACCTCCTTTTTCGAACAACCGGCTGCACGGTACGCGGTTACCCGCGCCCGTACAACCGATACATTATTTCTTAACCCAACACCGCTGCCGGATCCGGCGGCGTAATAATCGCGCCCACAGAGCCCGGGCGGAATGTTGCGGGGATCTCATACAGCCTGTTCTGCCCGTCGACGATGCTCTTGCGGATGTCCGCATTGAGCCGTTCTTCGCCAACGTAGCAGTTGCACTTTGCGAGGTCCACCTTTGGATGTATCCGCTTGAAGTCATTGTACAAGCGGGTCATGACAAACGCGGAGATCGACGTGTCTTTGCCGTTCACCGTGTTCTCCTTGAGCCAGGTCTTCAGGGCCCAGAGGCCAACCGGACGTGCGTGCGCAGACTTCTGCTGCGACGGCTGTTCGCCGATGCACACCCATTCGGTCTTGTTGAAGACGCTGCCCTTCCACTGGTGCTTCCGTTTACCCGTTACAGGCATCACGTTGTAGCGCTTGCCCATCTCGGCAGTGATGTCATCGATCGTAATCGGACCGTTGGCTGCCATTGTCCGACCAATACGCCGTGCGACCTGGACGAGTTCATTCTTACTGTCGCCGGCAATATCGATCTTCTTCTGGCCCTCGATCTTACCCTTCTCGGGGTCCATCTCCTTATCGATGGCTGTCTGGCGCAGGACCTGCACCTGGGCATCCAGTGGCATCGCGCCCTCAGCGACCTTGCGCCGCAGAAATTCCTCCTTGGCTTGCGTGAGCTGGGCCGGTTCCTCCATCGTCGGGTCGTTCATCATGTCGACCATGAACTTGGCTTCGAGCAACTGGAATCCCGTTTGTTCGCGAATGTACTTGATCACGGGAATCACATTGCTGCCGTGTACGGTGAGTAGACGGCGTGCCTCCAATTCGATGCCCGTCAGCAACGCCTGTCCTTGCGGGACGGACGTTGTTGTCGGCTGCGCATCGGGCTTGGGCTCCGGCGTCGGCGGTGCTTTGGCCGCGGTCTTCTTGGGCCAGTTTCCGGCCTCCTGCAGGCGCGTCCTGGCCTCACGATAGAGCTCCCGGCTCTCCTTCCTGGTCAGCTTCCATTCGGCGTGGGCCCGCGAACAGAAGTCGTCCATCTTCCGTGTTTCAAGCGCCAGTGCGTCGATGTTCGCCTGTGTCGGGCCCTCGTCGGTAACGATGCCGTCTTTGATGTCACCCAGACCCGGTACGCTGGCGTCAATACCCTCCGTGACGGTGGTG
>Ga0272441_10001307_pt1 | contig 53272 bp, 39 predicted proteins | sample SSMProp6N_FD_193582 | JGI IMG/M metagenome (GOLD analysis project Ga0272441, IMG submission 193582) | Marine sediment archaeal communities from Little Sippewissett salt marsh, Falmouth, MA, United States - SSM-Prop-6N | ecosystem: Environmental > Aquatic > Marine > Wetlands > Sediment ...
CACCTCCTGAAGGCGGTTCCGGCAGTCGGAGTTGATCGGATGGGCGATGTCGGCGTGCAGTTTGCCCTGGGCATCCTCGTCGGAGACGCGGTTCTCGCCGAGTTTGGCCCCGCAGTCGTTGCAGAACTTGGCGCGGAGGTGATTCTTCCCACCGCACTTCGGGCAGTGATCGGTCAGTTTCCGCGACGGCATGGCGACAAACAGGCCGCTCGTGCCTTCGATGACCTTGAGGTCGCGCACGACGAATTCATCGTCCAGAGTCATCGTGCAGAAGGCCTTCAGCCGATCGGCACTCTCCGGCGCCAACTTCACTGAGACATTGGTTACTTTCATGACGTGTTCCCCTGCTGCTTGGTCCGACCTCCCAACAGTCGAGCGACATGAACCTCCGCGCCGGCGGCACGGACGGTCTCAGCCCACTGCCGGGCCTCTCCCTCGCTATCCGCCACTGCGAAGTAGGCCGAGCCGCTTCCGGTCATGCCAACGGCCTCGGCCCCCGCCCGGTGAAGGCAGGCTCGCAGGTCTAATCGGGACCTCTTTACATTATCGGCTGCACGCTCCAAATCGTTGACCAGAAAGGGGCCGGCGTCGCGCGCCGCCCCGTCGAGGCGCTTGAGGATGTCGGTCGCCGACGGCCCCTCGTCCTCCCCGGCCGGCAGGCGGTCATATGCCTTATACACCTGTGGGGTCGCAAGTTCCTCCTCCGGCCACGCCAGCGCGAGATACCAGCGGCACCGGGCCGCCACCGGTTCGATCGTCTCCCCCCGCCCGCGCAGCACCGCCATGCCAGGGCCGAAGAAGAGCGGCACGTCGCTGCCGAGCCGCGCGCCGAGACGCGCCAGCGCCTCCACCTCCAGCCCGCCGCCCCACATGGCGTTCAGCGCGGCGAGGGCGGCGGCGGCGTCGCTCGACCCTCCACCGAACCCGCGGCCCGGTGGAATCCGTTTCGCCAGGTGCATCCGCGCCCCGGCCGCCTCCCCGCAGACCTCCTGCAAGGCTCGCGCGGCTGCCAGGACCAGGTTGTCGTCGCCCTCCGGCACAGCACGCCCATCGCAGGTGAGGCTCAGAACCTCGGCGGGTTCAACGGTGAGCGTGTCGCACAGGTCCACGCCGGCGACGACGCTCTCCAGTGTGTGGTATCCGTCGGGGCGTACACCCAGCACCCGAAGCGTCAGGTTGACCTTGGCGGGAGCCTGCACGCGACAGCCGCGACGCACCGATGTGATGTTCAGCAGCGGACCGCCTGGCCGGAGCAAGAAACACCCTCCTCTTCGCCGTCGACCGACACCGGCAGCCAGTTAACCTTATGATAGCGCGGCCGCAGGGGCCGCGTCAATGCGGCAGTCACGTTTTGGCTTGCCCGTTCGGCGGGGCGACCGTAAACTCTGCCCGCAAGCGGCCGGGCGGGTCCGTTCAGCCGGCCGGGTGCGTCGCCCCATCGCCCCACGGGAGCCCGATAACGTGCCCAGCGAAGATGACTTGCGCCGACCGCCCGACTCGGGTGTCACGGACGCGCTTATCGAGGAAGAGGTCCGAAGCCACTGGCTCGCCCGGGTTTTCAGCCCCGTCCGCCGGTTGTACGAGTGGGTGTTGGGGTGGGCGGAAACGCGCTACGCCGGGACGGCGATGGCGGCTCTCGCCTTCTCGGAGGCGATCTTCTTCCCCGTGCCGGCCGACCTGCTGCTGGTGGCGCTCTGCCTGGGCCGACCCAAACGCAGTTTTCGCTGGGCGGCCATCTGCACCTTCTGGAGCATCGTCGGCGGAATGACCGCGTGGGGGCTCGGCACCGTCCTCGGCCGGCCCGTCCTGGAAACCCTCATGGGCTACCTGGGCCGCCAGGCTCTCGTAGCCGAGGCCGACGCCCTGTTCAAGGAATGGGGGTTCCTCGCCGTCGGCGCCTCGGCCTTGACCCCCATCCCGTACATGGTTTTCTCGTGGGTGGCGGGCACGCTGAGTCTGCCGTGGTGGAAGTTCCTGTTGGCGTCAGCGCTTTTTCGGCCCCTGCGTTTTCTTGCCGTCGGTGCGCTTGCCTACACGCTCGGCGAAAGGGCCAAACGCTTTATCGACAAGTACTTCAACCTGTGCACGATCGTGTTGATGCTTCTTGTGATCGGGGTGGTTGTGCTCCTGAAGGTCCTGTAGAATGGCGATGGCCCGAGGACCGGTGCCAGCATCGCCAGGAGGCAGGCGGATGCTCTCCGACAGCGACAAGAAAATCCTGCTCCGCATTGCCCGCGAGACGGTCGAGGCGACGGTGCGCGGGGGTTCGCCGCCCGCCGTCTCCGTCGAGAGCGAGGCCTTGAAGGCCCCCTGCGGGGCGTTCGTGACGCTGCGCAACGACGACCAACTGCGCGGGTGCATCGGGACGTTTGCCGCCCGCGGCCCGCTGTACGAGACCGTCCGCGAGATGGCCGCCGCCGCCCTCCGCGACCCGCGGTTCCTGATGAATCCGGTCCGGCCCCAGGAATTGCCGGACCTCGACATTGAGATCTCCGCCCTCTCGCCGCTCGAGAAGGTGGACGACCCGCACCGCGAGATCGAACTCGGCCGGCACGGGATCCGCATCGACGGGCCGTACGGCTCCGGCTGTTTCCTCCCGCAGGTGGCCACGGAGACCGGATGGTCGCTGGAAGAATTCCTTTCCCAGTGCTGCGCCGGCAAGGCCGGTCTGCCGCGCGACGCCTGGATGTCGCCGGACGTGACCGTCTATCGCTTCGAGGCGGAGGTGTTTGGCGAAAAGGGCCTGCAGGGCGACTGAGCCGTGAAAAGCGTTGTGCACCGGTCAGGTCCGGCACCCTGACGTTCAATTGGTGATTGACAATTCTCGATTGAACAGGTCACAATCTGGCACCGCACGCGCAAGATCGAACACCGCAGATCAGGAATCACAAATCAAAACTCCCCATCGCCTCCCCCACCAGGTACAGCGACCCGCACACGACGACGAGGCCGTCCGCGCCGACCACCTCGCCGGCCCCTCCCAGGGCCTCCGCCACAGTTCCCGCCGTGGCGGCGTCCGCCTCGCCCAGCGCCCCGTAGCGCCGAACCAGGTCCTCCGGCTCCGCAGCGCGGGGATGAGTCGTTCGCGTGAAGACGATCGCGGCCCACGGCTCCCGGCGGGCCAGAACTTCCAGCATGCCGTCCACATCCTTGTCCGCGGCCGCAGCGAAAACGACCGCCGTGCGCCGCTCGGGGAAGTGGACCGCCACGGCCTCCAGCAGGCGCTCCATGCTCGCCCGGTTGTGGGCCCCGTCGAGCAGGACCGCGGGTGACCCCGGCACGTACTGCATCCGCCCAGGCCAATCGAGACGGGCCAGCGCCTCCCGCGCCCCCTCCGGCGTGAGCCGTGCCGCCAGGACCGGCACCTGCTCGGCGGCCGCCAGGGCGGTGGCGGCGTTGACCGCCTGGTGCTCGCCCATCAGCGGCAGGAAAAGGTCAGCGTACGTCCCCGTCGGCGTCTGGACGGTCAGGAGACCGCCCGGCCGGCCGGCCTGCTCCGCCGGCGACCAGGCGTACGTCACGTCGCGGCCGACCACGGTCAGCGACGCCCCGGCTTCCCGGCAGGCCCGGTCGATGACTCGGCCCGCTCCCTCCGGCTGGGGCTGCGAGACGACCGGCACGCCCCGCTTCACGATACCGGCTTTCTCGCCGGCGATCTCGGCCAGCGTCGTCCCAAGTTGGGCGGTGTGGTCCAGGCTGATGGCCGTGATAACGGAAACCTCCGGCCGCAGGACGTTCGTCGCGTCGAGACGACCGCCGAGCCCCACCTCGGCCACGGCTAGATCCACACGCTCCCGGACGAAGTGGTCCAGCGCCAGGGCCGTGAATATCTCGAAAAAGGTCGGCGCATCGCCCTCGGCGCGCATGCGGTCGACGTGCGGCCGGGCCCGGCGGATGAGGGCGGCCAGGGCGTCCGGCGCGATCAGGCTATCGTCCACGCAGATGCGCTCGCGGATATCCACGAGGTGCGGCGAGGTGTAGAGACCCGTCCGCAGCCCCGTTGCCACAGCCAGCCGATGAACCATCGCCGCGGTCGACCCTTTACCTTTCGTTCCCGCGACGTGGACGGCCCGCAGCCGACGGTGCGGATCGCCGAGCGCGGCGAGCAGGCGGCGCATGCGGTCGAGGCTGAACGTGTCCGCGTTGTAGCGGACGCGGCGCATCTTCTCGTAATCCGTGGCCGAGAAGAGGTACCCGAGCGCCGCCTCATACGCGCGCGCCGTGTCGCCGTGGCGCGCCGTCTGGTCATCGCGGGCCGTCATCGTGCGGTCCTTCCTACCTGGCGTCCGGCGATTATAGCGGCGTACGGAAACGCGCCGGCGGCAAAAATTTGGCGCGACCGGGGTTGCCGGACACACCGGGCCGAGCGAATACTAGAAATGGAGACAACCGAACGCAAGCCCGGGTTGTGGGGAGCGATGTGGCTGAGGGGTAGGACGGCCAACGGCACCGGCCGAGACGTCCGGGCAGTCACGAGGGGCGCGACTGCCTGACATCGGCCGGTGCCTGCCGCGCCTCGGAGTGTGTGGCTCCGCGGCGCTTTTTGTGCGCTCCGCGTGCAACATCACCCGCCGGCGCCCGTACCTATACCGGAAGGGCCGAACGGATTCCCGTTGACCCTTTCCAAGAACAGGCATTACAATCGCCGGAGGAGACGACGCGATGAACTGCCTGCTGCACCCATCCTGCCTGCTGCTCCTGACGGCCGGGTTCTGGCTGCCGGCGACGCCGGCGCCCGGCCTTGCTGCGGCCGAGACTGACCCTGCGCCGGCCAAAGCGCCGGCGGAGGCGCCTGACGCGTCCGCCCAGGCGCCGCCGGTAGAGGAACCGTCCGAGGAACCGCCCGCCGACCAACCCGCCGACGCGTCCGCGGACGGCGCCGAAAGACCTCCCGACGATGCGGCCGATGAGCCGTCCGGCGAGGCCGCGGTCGCGGCGCCCGAGCTGCCGAAGGGGCAGAAGATGATGCGGCTGGAGGACATCAAGGACCTTCCCCCTCTTCGGCGCTATGACCTGCCCCTGGAAAAGGGCGAGCAGTTCCTCGCCGACGTCGAGGACAACACCTTTGGGTACGATGAGTCGGCCTTCTGGTGGATCGTCCACCTGGTCTCCCAGCTGCCGGACGAAGCGTTTAAGCCCGGCGACGTCACCAACGGCTTCTCGCAGCTGATCGCCATGCCGTCCTCTTACCGCGGTAAACCCGTGACCATCAAGGGCGCTTACATGTCGTGCGCCCCGTTCGAGACGCCGGTGCTGGCCATCCGCAAGGACGTGCCCACGCTGTACGAGGTCAACATCCGCGAACTCCCGCTCGTCCAGGAGCGGCCCGTGGCCACGGTCATCGTCATCGACAATCCGATGGACTACCTGCACAAGACGGACATGGTGACCGTTCGCGGCTACTTCTACAAAGTCAGAAGGTATAGGAACCTGGAGGGCGGTGAAGGGTTCGCACCGATGCTCATCTCCAAACGGCTCGTGCGGACCGAGCCCACCGCTGCCAGCGGGCCGTCCTCTACCGTCGACCTGAGCGGGAGCAACATCCTGCTCGTCTTTGCGATCGCCGCCATCCTGGCCCTCGGGGTCGTGTACGTGTTCCTGCGGTACAAGACGAAAGCCACGCCTCATGCAGCAAGTTCAGGTCTGCGTCACCGATTCAACCTACGCCGTCCGGATCGGGACAAACCTGCTGGACGCGGTGGGCCGCCAGGCGACGACGGCGGGCCGCAGCCCTAGCGCCGTCCTCATCACCGACACGAACGTGGCCGAGCACTACCTCGACCCCGTGGTCGGAAGCCTGCGCGCCGCGGGCCTGGCGGTGGAGACGGTCGTCCTTCCCGCCGGCGAAGCCTCCAAGACGCTCGAGACCGCCGGCCGCCTCTACGACCGCATGCTCGCCGCGGGACTCGACCGAGGCTCCGTGGCCGTCGGCCTCGGCGGCGGTGTCATGACCGACCTCGCCGGCTTCGTCGCCGCCACGTACATGCGGGGCATCGCCTGGGTGGCCGTCTCCACCAGCCTGCTGGGCCAGGTGGACGCCAGCGTAGGCGGCAAGACGGGCGTCGATCACCCCGAGTGCAAGAACCTGATCGGAGCCTTCCATCAACCCTCGGCGGTTCTGGCGGACGTCGCCACGCTCGCCACCCTGCCGGCGGAGGAACTGCGGACGGGGCTCGCCGAGGTCGTCAAACACGCCATGATCCGCGACGCCCATCTGATGGCCCGGCTCGAGGCCGACGCCGATGCCCTCCTCGCCTGCGATCCCGGCGTCACGGAAGCCGTTGTCGCGCGGAACATCGAGATCAAGGCCGAGGTCGTCGCCGCCGACGAGCGTGAGGGCGGGCTGAGGCGCATCCTCAATTACGGTCACACGGTCGGCCACGCCATCGAGAGCCTGGCAATGGCCACGGGTGGCCGCCTGGCCGACATGCCCCTCACGCACGGTCGGGCGGTGGCCCTCGGAATGGTGGCCGAGGCCCGCATCGCCGAGCGCCGGGGCCTGCTTGCGCCCGACGCGGCGCGCCGGCAGCGGACGCTCCTCGACCGTTTCGGTTTGCCCGTGGAGCTGGACCAACCCCTCGATTCCGACCGCGTGCTGACGCTCATGCGGCACGACAAGAAGGCGGAGGCCGGTCGGCTGCGGTTCGTCCTGCCGGAGGCCGTCGGGTCCGTGTGCCAGAGAGACGACGTCACGGACGATGAAATCCGCGACGCCCTGGCCCTGCTCGCACGGGGCGACTGATACGGTTCCACCTTCTCGCGATTTCTTTTCGGTGTCAAGCGGCTCAAAAAGAGTTGACACCTTTTGCCGGCGGGAGGTATCCTGCCTTCTATACCCGCGCTACTACTCACTTCCGCGGAGGGCTGCCGCTCGATGGACACCGACGAACGCCTCGCGGTCGTGCGGCTTCATCTGACACCCGGGGTGGGTCCCCGTCTGTACGCGGCGCTTATCGAGCACTTCGGGTCGGCCCGCGCCGCCGTTGACGCCCCGGGGGCGACGCTTGTCGAGGTTCAGGGCATCGGACGCGACACGGCCGGGCGCATCCGTGACGGCGTGGCCGACGCCGACCCGCAAGCGGAACTTGACCGCGCGGCGGACGCGGGCGTTTGTGTCCTCGTACGAGGCGAGTCCGCCTACCCGCCCGGTCTGGGCTATCTGAACGCCGCCCCGCCCGTGATCTACGTCAAGGGCACCTTGGAGCCCGAGGACGCCCAAGCCGTCACCGTAGTCGGTACGCGCCGGTGCAGCCTCTACGGCTCGGACCAGGCGGAGCGGCTGGCGGGCGGCTTGGCGCGCGCGGGTTTCACGGTGGTGTCGGGCCTGGCGCGGGGGATCGATTCGTCGGCGCATCGCGGGGCATTGGCGGCCGGCGGACGGACCCTGGCGGTTCTCGGCAACGGCCTGGGCGCCGTCTATCCGCCGGAGAACGCCCGCCTGGCCGATGCCATCGTCGAGCGCGGGGCGCTGATCAGCGAGTTCCCGATGGCCACAGGTCCGACGGCCGAGAACTTCCCCCGCCGCAACCGGATTCTGGCGGCCCTGGCCCTCGGCACGGTCGTCATCGAGGCCGGCCGGCGCAGCGGGGCACTTATCACGGCACGTTTCGCCAGCGAACTTGGCAAGGACGTCTTCGCCGTGCCGAACCGCGTGGACGCCCCCGGCGCGGCCGGCGTCCACGCCCTGCTCCGGGACGGCGCGACGCTGGTGGATTCCGTGACGGACATCCTGGATGAGTACCCGGACTTGGCGGTTCCGTCAGGCACCGCGGCGGGCGACGCCGAACACGAGGCCACCCTGACCCTCAAGTCCAACCTTTCCGCTGAGGAAGCCCGCCTCCTGGAGGTGCTGGACGGCGACCCGAGAGGCACCGACGCGCTGGCGGCCGAGACGGGGCTCGATGCCGCCCGCGTCAGCGGTGCCCTGACGCTCCTGGAACTGAAGGGCTTCGTGCGGGCTCTGCCGGGCGGCCGCTTCATCCGCCGGCGGCCACAGCAAGCGTAACGGGGATTGACATTGTGCACGGTTCCCGTTACAAGAGAGTTCCAGGAAACGACGATGGGGGACCGCATATTTACATTCAGGAGGAGGATGCGTGGGAGGCAAACGACCACGACGCCGACGTAAAGTCGGAAGCAAAAAACGCCGCATGCGATGGAAACGCCGGAACAAGAAGTCCTAGCGCCGCCGCCAGCGTCCCATCCGCCGCGCTGGGACGGCCGTCTCCAGTCCAAGTGGAGGAGACATCATGGCGAACGAGTTCGAGGACAGACGGCAGCAGGCAGGCGAAGTTCCAGGGCAAGTCGCCGAGGCCTTGGGTATCGACCGCCGCCAGTTCCCCCCACCGGACGATCCGTCATGTATGACGGCCGAAGCGGTGGAACTTCAGGACGCGATCGACACCTACAAGATCGAGCGCCGACTGAAACGCATCACGGTCGTCGAACTGATCGGCCTGCTCGAGGACCTCGGGTACCGGCGCAACTGACAGCGTCGCCCGGGCGAAACGAGACCATGCCTCACCTTGGCGTGAACATCGATCACGTGGCCACGCTGCGCCAGGCGCGCGGCGGGGTGGAGCCCGATCCCGTCTGGGCCGCCGTCGAGGCTGAACTCGGCGGCGCCGCCGGGATTACGCTCCATCTGCGCGAAGACCGCCGCCACATGCAGGACCGCGACCTCGACCTGCTCCGCCGGACCGTTCAGGTCAAACTCAACCTGGAGATGGCCGTCACCGACCCCATGGTCGGCGTCGCCTGCGCCACTCGCCCCGACCAGGCCACGCTCGTGCCCGAGGGGCGGCAGGAACTGACGACCGAGGGAGGGCTGGACGTGGCCGGCTGCGAGACGGCCGTCACGAACGCCGTCGCCCGCCTGCACGAGGCCGGCATCGTCGTCAGCCATTTCATCGACCCGTCCCCGGACCAGATCGAGGCGGCTGCCCGGACGGGGGCCGAGGCCGTCGAGTTCCACACCGGTGAATACGCCAATGCGGCCGGGCTCGAGGCCCAGACCCGCGAACTGGCCCGCCTCGCCGACGGGGGCGAACGAGCACGCGCCCTGGGCCTCATCGTCCACGCCGGGCACGGTCTGACCTACACGAACGTGGAGCCCGTGGCGGCGATCGCCGGGATGGAAGAGTTGAACATCGGCCACAGCATTATCTGCCGGGCGGTCTTCGTCGGCCTGCGCGAGGCCGTCCGAGAGATGGCCCGTCTCATCGCCACGCCGGCCGAGTGAAATGGGCCAATCGTCTGCCGACACATCCGGCCCGTCTGCCCACAACCGGCCCACCCGGCCATGAGGCCAGGTGCGGTGGAGGTCCGCACATGACCGGAATCCGCTTCTTCCTCATCATCGTAGTCTTCGCTGTGGCGAGCATCGGATGGATGATTCTCGGCGGCACCATCGAATACCGCACCGCCCGCCTGACGGATCGCCTGAGCAAAGACGTCGACACCCTGTGGGGCCCGGCCGGGCTCATCCAGCCGGCGCCCATCCCCGATCCGGCCTCCAGCGATATCCAGGTCCAGTTCGACCACGAGCACCGGTACAAGGGCCTGATCTGGTTCAGCACGTATACGGTGGACTTCAGCGGCACGTACGAGATCGCGCCGCAGCCGGGCGAAGCGCCGGCCGATTCCACGGTCTTCCCCAAATCGCAGGCCACTCGGACCGAGACGGCCGCGCCAGCCCGGACCGTCCCCGTGCAGTGGAGCCGGGGGGAACGGCTGTTTGTCTTCTCGCTGCCCTCGGGGGCGAGTGTCTTCGAGGACCTCACCGTCACGGTCGACGACGAGCCGCTGAATCCGGCCCCACTGAAACAGAGTAACCGCCTTGGCATCCCCTTGCCCGGTGATACAAAGCCCCACACCGTGGCCGTCACGTACCGGACGTACGGGCGCGACTACTGGCTGTACGACCTGAGCCGCGGGGGCGACGAGACCTCCATGATCGCGAAGTTCTCGCTGACCGCGACGACGGACTTCACGGAGATCGGCTACGCGGAGGACCAAGGCGGCCGAAGCCCGGAGCCGGAACCGGCCGAACGCATCGACGGCGGCATGCGGGCCACGTGGGAGTTCGAGAACCGAACCACCCGCGAGAAGATCGGCATCGACATGCCCAGCCGACAGAACGCCGGCGCCGTGGCGGGCCGCATGGCGTTCTTCGCCCCCATCGGCCTCCTGTTTTTCTTCACGGTCCTCTTCACCGTCGTGATTCTGAAGGACGTGACGCTGCACCCGATGCATTACCTGTTCATCTCGGCGGGCTTCTTCGCCTTTCACATCCTGCTGGCGTACGTTGTGGACCGCATCACGCTGGACTACGCCTTCTGGATCTGCGCCGTCGTCAGCGTGTTCCTGGTGGTCTCATACATGCGGTTGGTGGCGGGGTCGACGTTCGCCATCGCCTACGTGGGCCTGGCGCAACTCGTGTACCTGGTCGGATTCAGTTATGCGTTTACGTGGGAGGGGAACACGGGGCTGACGATCACGATCGCGGCCATCGCAACGCTGTTCGTCCTGATGCAGGCCACGGGCCGGTTGGACTGGGGCGAGGTGTTCAAGCGTCCGCCGGCCGCATCCGCCCCGGCCGGTACGCTGCCGCCCCCGTCGGTCGGGACGCCGCCCGCCTCCGCCGCCGACCGTGGCCGCGCGCCTCCGCCGACGCCCGGGCCGACAACCGAGGGCTGAGGGCTCCCGGCCGCTCCCCGCGTAGCGCGTCGCGACTCGGCAGGCTGCATGGGACCGCCGCTGTGCGGGAAACCGTGTCTACAGGCATGTCCCTCATCACGTTAGGGCTGGACACACACCTCGCGGCCCGTAAAATGGGCGACTTGAGACAGCACGCACGGGAGGTCTGTATGTTCGAAGGCACACTCGTCGCCCTCGTCACCCCCTTCCGCGAGGGCAAGGTGGACACCGCCGCCATCGAGCGGCTCGTCGACTGGCACGTCGACCAGGGCACGGACGGCCTCGTGCCGGTGGGGACGACCGGCGAGAGCCCCACCGTGGACGTCGACGAACACGAGCGGATCATCGAGACAGTCGTCCGCGCCGCCGACGGCCGTGTCCCCGTCATCGCCGGGACGGGCGGGAACGCGACGGCCGAGGCGATTGAACTGACGCGCTTCGCCCGCGACGCCGGGGCGGACGGGTCGCTCCAGGTCTGCCCCTACTACAACAAGCCCACGCAAGACGGGCTGTACGCCCACTTCGCCGCCATCGCCGAGGCATGCGACCTGCCCATGATCCTCTATAACATCCCGGGCCGGACCGGCGTGTCGATGACGCCGGAGACCATCGCCCGCTTGGCGGACCTCGACCAAGTCGTCGGCATCAAGGAGGCGACCGGGTCGATGGACCAGGCGAGCGAGATCCTCGCCCGGTGCGACCTCACGGTTCTCTCCGGCGACGACAGCCTCACCTTGCCGCTCATGGCCATCGGGGCCCGCGGCGTCATCAGCGTGGTGGGCAACCTCGTGCCGCAGGACATGAAGCGGCTGACCGACGCGATGCTCGCGGGCGACGTGACGACCGCGCGCGAGGCCCACCAGCGGCTCTATCCCCTCTGCCGCGCGATGTTCGTCGAGACGAACCCGATCCCGATCAAGACTGCCATGATGTGGGCGGGACTGCTGGCGTCGGACGAACGCCGCCTGCCGCTGACCGACCTTGCCCCGGCGTCGGCGGAGGCCTTGAGGCAGGCGATGACGGCGTACGGGCTTCCGGACAGGACCTCGCAGGCCGGAACCTGAAGGCATGGCCAAACGACGCAGCGCCAAGACGACGCTGGAGCGGAAGAGTCGCCTCCTGTTTGGCCTGGTGCTGCTGCTGACGGTCGCGGCGTGTCTCTGGTGGCCGTGGTGGCAGATGGGCCCGCTCTCCCGGACGGCGGATGCCGACCGCGAGCAGCAGGCGGCATGGGCGTTTCTCCAGCACCGGCACGCCCTCCGCTTTGCCGCCAACCCGGAAAGCGAAAAGCAACTGCGCCACATCCGCATCGCTAAGGGGGAAGAGGAGCCCGGTCTCATTCGGCTGGACCCCGCGCCGCCCGGCGAGCCCCAACAGCCCCCCAAGGGTCTGGAGGGCGTCGACCGCGACGCCGTCGACGTGTTTCTCCAACACCCGGAGGAGACGTCGTACCGCCGGACCGACGGGAACACGCTGCATTACGTGCAGGCCCTTCGTTGTCGTCCCGCCTGCGCCGACTGCCACAACAACTTCCAGCCAAGCGAACTGATGGGGGCGATCTCGCTGCGGCTTGATGTCAAGGACCGCCGGCACGCCCTCCTGGTGAACCGCATCATTCTGGCCGCCGCCGGCCTTGGCATCGTGGCGGTCTCCGTCGCCGCCTTCTACATCCTCTTTCGCTACATGGTCGCCAAACCGGTCCAGCACCTCAAGGACGTGACGCAGCGCGTCAGCGAGGGCGACCTGCAGGTGCGAAGCGAAATCGACACCGGCGACGAACTCGAGGTCCTGAGCGACACGCTCAACCGCATGCTCGACGGCCTGGCCAAGGTCCAGGTCGACCTCCGCGCCGCCACCGAAAGCCGCGACGCCAAACTCGACGACCTCGCCAAGGCCAACGTCGCCCTGTTCGAGGCGAACCGGGTCAAGAGCAAGTTTGTCACGACGATGAGTCACGAACTCCGGACGCCGCTGAACTCGATCCTCGGCTTCGCCGAAATCCTCTCGAAGGCCGACGCCGTCACCGGCGATCCGAAACTGGCCCGTTACGCCGAGAACATCCTGTCGAGCGGCCGGATGCTTCTCGAGATGATCAACGACCTGCTGGACCTGGCGAAGATCGAGGCCGGCCGTGTTCAGGTCCGGTGCGAGCAGGTCGCCCCGCAGGACTTGGCCGAGATCGCCTGCAACATGGTCCGCCCCATGCTGCGGGAATCCAACGTGCGGCTCCTGCACGAGGTGGACCCGGCCACGCCCGTCCTCGTGACCGACGCCACCAAGGTCCAGCAGGTCCTGTACAACCTGCTCTCGAATGCGGTCAAGTTCACGGAGGAAGGCGCCATTCGCCTCACGATCCGGCCGGTCCAGGAGAATCGGGTGGCCTTCGCCGTCCAGGATTCCGGCCCGGGCATCGCCCGGGACCAGCAACTCCGAATCTTCGACCGCTTCACACAACTGGACTCCAGTTACACGAGGCGGTATCGTGGTACGGGTCTGGGGCTTTCAATCGTAAAAGAGTTGACGAACCTGCTGGGAGGTACGGTGTCGGTGGAGAGTCAAGTCGGCACAGGCTCGACCTTTACCGTGGTTCTGCCGGCCGACTCCAGCGCCGCCGAGGGGCGCACCCCCGGCGACGCCGACGAGGCGGACCACGCCCAACAGGCCGCCCCGGTAACGCGAACCGACGATTTCGAGTAGGTTCTGTCTGATGAATCCGTCGTCGGCCAGAGCGCGAGTGAATTGGCCCCTGGCAAGGAGGCCGAAGCAGGCGATTCGTGCCTGAATCGCCGATGCAGGCCGACGCTGCCAGGGGCAAATGCAGTCGCTCGAAGCCAGATCGGATGCGTCAGACTGAACCGGACGCCCGGCAAGGGAGAACGCGATGTCCATCCTGTTCCGATGCCCCTGTGGGCGCAGCATGGTGGTGGAATCCGACAAGGCGGGCGCCGTCGTCATGTGCCCGAACTGCCGACGCCGCCTCAAGGTGCCGAGCGGCAAGGGGCGCGGCGTGGAGATTCCCGCCGCCCCCACCACCGCGGCGCGGACCTCCCGCCGGTGTCCCCGTTGCGGCAAGGACGTGCCCGTGGACAGCCAGATCTGCCCGCACTGCCAGACGGTGCTGACGGACGACGGCGCCGCGGCGCCGGCGAAGCCGGCCCCCAAGGCCGCGCCCGTCCCCGCCGGCAAGCCCCGGTCGCACACGGCCGGCGGCCGGAGCCCCATCGGCCGACCCGCGGGAGGCATCGTCTACGGCGGCGCGCGGGGCGGATGGTACAGCCGCCTCACCCCCGGCGGCAAGGCCGGCGTCCTCATCGGCATCTTCGTCTTCCTCGCCCTCTTCGGCGTGGTGGTGCTCGTATTGGCGACCTCGCACCTGAGCGGCGAGTTGCGCCTCGCTCGCGAAACGTGCCAGAAGCACCTCACCGAAGGACGGGCCCTCGAAACCGAGGGCAAGTTCCAGGAAGCCTACGACCTGTACACGGTCCCCGAAAGCACCCTGAGGGCCCTGAAGGAGAGCGACCAGACCGGCGACGGCCAACTGGCCGCCCAACTCGAGCGCCGGTCCAACGGCCTCATGTACCTCGTCCACCGGCCCAAGATTCGCGGGCCCGTCTACTGGAATCCGCAGAGCCAGAAGGAGTTCGACCAGGCCATGACCTACCTGAAGGCCCACTACGGTGAGTACCGCCAGTTGGCCCTGCGCGTCATCGAGGCTGGACTTACCGCCGTCAAGGCCGGCCAGGCCGACCCCGGCCGGGCGGCCTTCCAGGAGAAGGTGGCCGACGTGATGGAAGCCTACATGCGCTTCATCGACCAGACCACCAAAGAGCAGCGGTCTCAGTGGACGTTTCAGCAACTGGCGCGGGCCCTGAACGAACTCTCCAACGCCAACGAACATTACGCCGACGCGCAGAAGCGCAACATGCACCTCATCAATTCCGAGCAGTATTTCCTCGCGATGAAGGAACGTGTCTCGAAAGCCGGCTACCCGGACGCCATTATGAATCGGTAGAGACCGCCGGCGGCACACGAAACGGCGGGGAAGCGCGGCGGGTCTCCGCACCCGCCGCGCGATCGCTCCACTATCTCCTGCATCATGGTTGTTCGTCGCCCAATAGCAGCGCCCAACCTAACACCGATCCCAGGAGCCTGAAGGGCTCCTGCGGCCGTCAGCCCGGGGCATCGCCCCGGGATACAGGACGGGTTGTAGAGGCAGCGAGCCCTGAAAGGGCGACACGGTTGTTACGCCCCTACAGGGCTTCAGCTTTGAAACCGCACCGATTACCCGGGGCGTCGCCCCGGGCTGAAGGCCGTTTCAGCCCTTCGGGCTGCACGCCGACGACCGGTGAAACGGCCTTATAGCGCCGTAACGTCAGCCGCTCCTGGGAACGGCACGCACCCTTGTACCATTCCCCCACGGGAAGCAAGAATGTGAACGGCCCTACCGCCCCAGCCGCTCCGTCTGCCACGGCGGGGCAATCGCCATTTCGACGGGGAAACCCAGGACACGGGCGGCGAAGATGGCCCAGTCCGCCACGGCCGCGCCGCACGCCAGAGGGACGCAGCCGTCGACGTCGCGGTCGGAGGCCGCCGGCTCCGCAAACGGACTCCGGAAGTAGACCGGCGTGTGCCGCCCGCGAAGCCGAATCGGGCTCGTCTGCATCGGCTTGAACGACCGCACGGTCACGGGCCCTAACCGCTCGCCGTCCGCCTGCGACGCCGCCTGCGTGGAACCCTCCTCCGCGGCCATCGCCGGCGCCGCGAGCACCAGCGCCGCCCCGATCACAATGCGTATCACGCCAATCCTGGGAGAGGCTTTGGCGCGGTGGGTCTCCGCACCCACCGCGCTGCGATGGGCAGATTCCCCTGCCCGCGGCGGGTACGGAGACCCGCCGCGCACGGAACGACCTCCCCATGCTCGCGTGCCAGCCATGTCAGCCCTCCTCGGGATACATCGACAGGCTGTAGTTGGGCGACTCGCGGGTGATGGCGATGTCGTGCGGGTGCCCCTCGATGGCCCCGGCCCGGCTGATCCGCATGAACGTCGGCTTGGTGCGAAGGTCCTCGATGGTCCGGCACCCGCAGTAGCCCATGCCGGCCCGCACGCCGCCGACCAACTGGTAGATGAAGTCGGCGAGCGTGCCGCGATACGGCACCCGGCCCTCGACGCCTTCGGGGACGAGTTTCTCGCCGCGGCGGTGCTGCACGTCCTGGCTGTAGCGGTCGGCCGACCCCTGGACCATCGCCCCGAGCGACCCCATGCCGCGGTACTGCTTGAAGGTGCGGCCCTTGTAGATGATGACCTCGCCGGGGGCCTCTTCGAGGCCGGCGAGCAGGCTGCCGAGCATGACGCTGGACGCCCCGGCCGCCAGGGCCTTCGTGATGTCGCCGCTGTGCCGGATGCCGCCGTCGGCGATGATCGGGACGTCGCGGGCGTCGCCTTCCTTGGCGCAGGCCACAACCGCGGAAATCTGCGGGACGCCGACGCCGCTGACGATGCGCGTCGTGCAGATGGAGCCCGGGCCGATGCCAACCTTGACGGCGTCCGCCCCCACCTCGACGAGGTCGGCCACGGCCTCGGCCGTCGCGACGTTCCCCGCGACCAACTGGATGTCGTAGTTCTTCCGCAACTCGCGGATCGTTTCGATGACGTTGGCAGAGTGCCCGTGGGCCGTATCGACGACCAGGACGTCGACGTCCTGGGCGACGAGCCGCTCGGCCCGCTCGTAATCGTGGACGCCGATGGCGGCACCGACGCGCAGCCGGCCGCGCTCGTCCCGGCAGGCGTCGGGAAAGTTGTGAATCTTTTCGATGTCCTTGATCGTAATGAGGCCGGCCAGTGCCCCGCCGTCGTTGACGAGCGGGAGTTTCTCGACCTTGTTCGCCAGCAGGATCCGCTCGGCCTCTTCCAGGGTGGTCGAGGCCGGCGCCGTGACGAGGTTCTCAGAGGTCATCACCTCCGCGATGGGGCGCTCGGGATCCTCCAGGAACTTCATGTCGCGCCGCGTCAGGATGCCCACCAGCCGGCCGTCCTCGACGATCGGGATGCCTGAGATGTTGTTCTCGTCCATCACGCGCTGGGCCGTGGCGCACCGTTCCTGCGGGCCCAGGGTGACGGGATCGGGAATGACGCCGTTCGCGCTGCGTTTGACCTTCTCGACCTCGCGGCACTGGGCGGGGATGGAGAGATTCTTGTGGATGAACCCGATGCCGCCCTCCTGCGCCAGGGCAATGGCCAGCGACGCCTCGGTCACCGTGTCCATGGCGGCGGAGACGATCGGCACGGGGATGGAGATCTGGCGCGTCAGGCGGGTCGCGGTGTCGGCGTCGCGCGGGACGACGTCGCTGTAGGCGGGCGTCAGGAGCACGTCATCGAAGGTGATGCCGTCGGCGGCGATGCGGTCGTGAACGGGCATAGGGCAGGCGTCTCCCGCGGCCGTGGCGCGTCAGGTTCCAGCGGCGCCGCACGTCGGACCGCCCCGCCGGGGCCAGGGGATACAGGCCCGGCCGCTTAAGCCTGTTCCACGAGCGCCTTGGCCCGGCGGCAGATCGAAGGCACGTCCAGGCCGACGTACGTGAGCACGTCGTCGGCCGACTTGCCGGACTTCGGCATCCGCGCGGGGGTCAGCGCGTCAAGCCGGACACAGCCGGCCCGCCCGGCCGCCACCGCCACCGCCGCGGCGAGCGCCCCGGGGTAGTTGTCCTCGACGACCAGCACCGGCACCCCGTCGGCCGCACCCGACGCCTGGAGGAAATCCCCGCCGAGCGGCAGGCTGTACGCGTCGACGACGCGGCAGGCGATGCCGTCGCCGGCGAGTGTCTCGGCCGCCTTCAGCCCCTCGTGGACCATGTAGCCCCACGTGACGATGACCAGGTCGCCGCCGTCGCGGACGACCTTCTGACCCATGAGGTCGAACGCCTCGCCCGGCTCGTACAGCATGGCCGTCGCCGGCCGCAGCGTCCGCATGTACGCAAGACCATCGTGATTGGCCATCGCGACGGTGAGCTTGTACGTGGAGACGGCGTCGCACGGGTTCAGGACGACGGCGCCCGGCTGCCCCTTGGGGGTCGTGACGCCGGCCAGCGAGCCGAAGAAGGCGGCGTCGACGACGCCCATCTGGCTGGGCCCGTCGGCGCCCAGGCTGACGCCCGAGTGGCTGCCGACGATCTTCAGGTTGGCGCACGTGTTGGCGGCCATTTCGATCTGGTCGTAAGCCCGGACGAGGAACTTGGCGAAGGAGTTGGCAAACGGGATCTTCCCGGCGGCCGCCAGTCCCGCCGCGGCCGAGCACATGTTCTGTTCGGCGATGCGTCCCTCGAAATAGCGGTCGGGGAACTTCTCGGCGAAGAAGCGCGAGAAGGTGGAGTTGGACACGTCGCCGTCCAGGGCGACGATCCGCTCGCTTGCCTCACCCAGGGCCCGCAGCGTCAGGCCGTAGGCGTGCCGCGTGGCGAGTTTCCCCTTGGCGGCGCCGTCGGCCAGCTTTTTCTGGTCCGATGCCATGGCCACAAAGTCCGGGTCCGGCAAGGAGATGGGCGTGCGGTCGGGTTCGGGGATCTCGCCCTTCGGCATGGCCGGGCACAGTTCCATGTCGGGAGGCGAGTCGGGCAGCGCGAGGTGCTCCAGGGCCTGCTCGGCGTCGTCGCCGGAGAGCGGCTTGCCGTGGTAGCCGACCACCTGGAGTTCCGGTACGCCCCAGCCCTTGACGGTCTTGGCGACGACGACGACGGGCTTGCCCTCGGGCGGGTCGAGGCTCAGGGCCTTCGAGATGGCCTCCGGATCGTGCCCGTCGATGCTCACGGGGTGGAGCCCGTAGGCCTCGATCTTGCGGGCGAGCGTTTCGGGGCTCTGCTGGGCGCTCACGTAATCGCTCTGGCCCATCCCGTTGCAGTTGAAGATAACGCGGACACCCGTGAGGCCGTGCTCGGCGATGAAGTCGAGGGCCTCCCAGATCTGCCCCTCGCGGCTCTCGCCGTCGCCGCAGAGCACGTAGATGGTGCGGTCGGTGCCATCGACACGGGCCGCAAGGCCCAGCCCGGCTGCCACGCTGACGCCCTGCCCCAGCGACCCGGTGGCGGCGTCGAAGAACGGAAAACCGACGGCGGGATTCGGATGGCCGTCGAGAAGGCTGTCGATTTCGCGCAGGCCGTCCAGGTCGTCGACGGTGAGTTTGCGGGCGTCCTTCGGATCGGTGCCGACCACGCCGCCGAGGTCCGCGTACGCCGCGTAGATAATCGGGACGGCGTGACCCTCGGAGAGGACGAGCCGGTCGGCATGCGGGTTCCAGGGGTTGGCCAGGTCGTACCGCATCTTGTGGTACATCAGGACGACGGTGATGTGGGCCAAGCTGGTGGCGGAACTCGGGTGCCCGGAGCCCGCCGCGGCGGTCATCCGGACGGCGTGGCGACACAACTGCCTGGCCTTGTAGTCGACGGCGTCGGCAAAACTCATGGCCGGTCTCTCCTTGAAGCCGGTCGGGGGAAGCCCTAAGAGCCTATCAGGATAGGCTCTAAAAGACATCGGGCAAACCCCGGCGTTGGTGGAGTTTGCCCGCGTCGCCGGTATCCTTATCTACCGGAACGGGTGCGGCAGGTCAACAAGAATCTGGGTTGGGACCAAAAGGGTGCGGCGAAACAACATCGGAAGGCACCAGCCAACCGGCAACAGGCCACAGCGATATCTCTCCGCTCGGGCCGGAAGGCCTTCGGTCGAAATGACACGTTACCGTTCCGTACCTCCATCATTCTTCACTGTTGTTCCCACCGCCCTCAACCGGCCCGCCCAGGGCCTGGAGCCGCTGACGGGCCTGGTCGCGGTGCGGGTCTTCGGGGTAATCCTCCACCGCCGTCTCCAGCAGCAGACGGGCCTTTTGCCCGTCGCCGCTGGCAGCGTGACACTCGGCGGCCAGCATGAGGAGGCGAACGGCATACGGGCTGTCGGGATTGGAACGCGTCAGGTCGAGGGCCTCGGTCAGGGCGGCGTCGCGATCGCCCCCCGCGCGGAGGGCCCGCGCGCGCAGCAGGGACCAGTGCCCCTCGAGTTTCGCCAGAGGGAATTCCCACGCCCACTCATCCAGATAGTGGAACGCCCACTCCCAATCCTGCTCGCGCGTATACTCCTCCACGTACCGGGCGAGCGTTCCGATGCGGACAGCCTCCATCTTGGGAGGCCGGGGGGCGACCGCAATCGCCCGGGCAGCCGTGTAGGCCTTCCGGGCCTCCTCGCCCTTGCCGCGATGGCGCTCGATGTCGCCGACCCCAACGTGGGCCCGGCGCATTTCGGACGCCGCCCCACCGCGGGCGTATGTCTCCAGGACGCGGCGGTAGGCCTTCTCGGCGGCATCGTACTCATGGAGGTCGCGCAACAGGATCTCGCCGATGCGGACGGCGGCCGTGGCCTTCCGGTCGCGCCGCTGGAGACGTGGCTCCAACCGCTCGCACGTCCGGATGGCGTCCTGGTACTGCTCGGCGGTGCGAAGGTTCTGGGCCAGGAGGAGCCCGATCTCAAGAACCTCTTTCTCCTCGACGCCCTTGCGCTTGAACACGAGTTCCGTGGCCGCCGCAATCAGCGCCTTCCGCGTCTTCGTGTGGGCGAACAGATCCACCGCCAGGGCCAGGTTCCGCGTGTCGAGTTTCGCAAGGTCGTACGCGGCGACGGTGCGGGCGTAGTCGGCCGCCGCGTCGATCTCGTCGCGCGTCTGAACCCGCCAGTCGCGGTCCACGTGGACCACGGTCTCGAACACGTGGCTGCGCGTCCCCCGCTTGGTCTGGAGGGAGACCTTGTAGTCGCCGTGGGCGAGGTAGACGTGGGCGGGGTGCGTCTCGGTGGACCCCTGGCCGTCACCGAAGTCCCAGACGTACGTCCCGCCGCCGGCGGCGACGCCCTTCGAGAGGTTGCGGAAGCCCATGCGGACGGCGTAGCGGTCGGGCCACCACGCCTCGCCAACGTGTTCGGGGCAGAAGTCGGCGACGAGCGGTTCGCCCTGCAGGTCCATTTCGACGAGCCGGGCCCGGACCACCGACAGAAACGTATCCTCCGGGATCGCGGCGAACGCCTTGCCCTTCTGCTGGGGCGTCCGCCAGGCGGCGACGGCGACCGTCGCGCCCCCCGTGGACGCGTTCCAGTAATCGAGGCGATGCGGCCGCTGGGTCAGCGGCAGTTGCTCGGAGCGGGCCACGCGGCCGGTCGGACCGTGGTCGCCCGGCCAGGCGATCACCGGCTGCTCGTCCACGTGAAGCCACGAGCCCCCCTGGCTGCTGGTGGCAATGTCGTACGTGCCCGGCCGCGGCGGTACGAAGTACCCCGTGAAGTGCAGCAGCGCCGACCGGGTGCTGTCCATAAACGGGTTGCTGCCGAGGGCGACGTTCGGCACGAAGTCGACGCCGACGGGTTCCGCCTGGCGCCAGGCCTTGCGGAACGCTTCGAGCGAGTCCGGCTGCGACCCGCCCTCGCCCAGGCGGACCTCAAGCAACAGGCCGCGACGAATCTCAAGCGCCTCCGCCGGCTCGGCCTTCGGGTTGCCGAAGTACACGTAGTAGCGCTCGATGTCCGGATTGGCCTCAAACGCGACGCGGACGAGGTCGCCCGGTCCCACCTGGAGGACGCGGTGCGCGACGAGCCGGCGGCCCTGCACGCACACGCGGACGTCGGCGGCGTCCGCACGGGCCATGCCGCCCGTGTAAAACGTGACGACGCCCACCTCGCCGCCCGTGTACCCGGCGTCACGGACGGTGCACTCGACGACGCGGCGGGCGGTCCAGTCCGCGTTCCACCATGCGGCCTGGTCGGCGCGGGCCGATGCCGCCACACCGACGACCGTCAGCAGCAGGAGCAGCGGACCTTGCAGCGGGCGCGGCAGACGGGCCACGGGGTTCCTCCTTCGCGGGGCGGGTCTCTCCCAACATAAAGCGGCCCGGCGGCTCACGCAAGCGGCCGCCGGGCCGGAAGTGGGTCAGGTGCAAGCGACCACGATCACCCCTTGGGCTTGTCTCCGGCACCGCCCTTGGCCTTGTACTCGGCGTTGAGGATCTTGAGGACGTCCTCGGTCAGGTCCGTGGCATCGGTCGGATACAGGACGCGCTGGCCGATGATGCGTTTCTTAAGGTCCTCCAGGCCGACGGATTCCTCGACGTCGATTTGCGGCGGTTCGAGGAACGCCTGCGTGAAGACCATGTCGAGGCCCTTCTCTTTGGCCACGCGGCTGACGACGCTGGTGATGCTGTGATACATGTCGAGCAGGACGTCGCGGTGGCGTCGTTCGATTCTAAACCGCTGCAGGGCCACCCAGTTCCGGAGTTCGAGTTGTTTCTGGATGATCTGATCGTTGAGCTTTTCCCATTCCTCGGTGCCCCTGTTGAACCCGTCGCGTTTGAGGCGGAGGTTCTCGATCTCCTTGACTTTGGGTTCGGTTTCGGCCTTGAGGTTGGCCTGCTCGACCTGGAGGTCGGCGCTCGCATCCTTCGTGCGCTCGTAGCTGTTGGTCACCTTTACGAGGTCCACGACCCCGACCTTCAAGGCGCCCAAGGCCCCGGCGGGCACGAGCCACGCGGCGGCCGTCACCAATGCGACACACAATCCGATCCTACGCATGAATGGCTCCTTTTCGCGATAGACACTCCAACAGTCGTACCCCCATTATCGGAAATCCAGAAAGTCCTCGCCACACAAAACCGCGAGGGGCTCTCGCCATGTCGTCGAGGGGAAGAGGTTTCAGGACTCTCTTTCGCCGTCTCCAGCCTGCGCGATCGGACCTGCCTGGGGCGCCAACGAAAAGGCACGTGCGCACAAAGACTCCCGGGACCTTTTTCGCCTTGTCGCCACCCGGAAGCGGGGTCTCAGAACGACGTGCCGATGGAGAACGAGAAGACCTCCTCCTCGTCGTCGCCGTCGCTGGAGATCGGCACACCGAAGTCCAGGGCGAACGGCACGGGCCCGAAGAACGGGACCGTAAACCGCACTCCGGCCCCGACGGCGGCCCGCCACGTGGTGATCTCGATGGTATCCTCCACCGTACCGGTATCCAGGAACAGGACACCCGTGAGATTCTTGCCAAAGATCGGGAACGAGTACTCGGCGGAGGCCAGGGCCAGGAAATCGCCGCCGAGGCCGGTATCGAATTGGCGCGGACCGACGCCCCGGAACTCGAACCCGCGGATGCTGCCGTGCCCGCCCGCAAAGAAGCGCTCGAAGATCGGGGCGTCGCCCGCGATGAACCCGGCCCGGCCGCGGACCGCCAGCACGCTCTTGCGATCGAGCACGTCACGCGTCACCGTCCAATACCGCCGGCCGTCCACCGTGAACCGGGTGAAGTCATAATCGCCGCCCATCGCCCCCGCCTGCTCGACCGCCCCGGTCAGCCGGTACCCCTCCGTGGGGAAAAGGTAACTGTCGGTCGTATCCTTCGTCAGACCGACCTCCACGCTCGTCAAGCCCGACGAGCCCTCCACGTCGCGCACGGCGGCGGGGACGACCGCGTCGAGGTCCGAGATGCGGATGTCCTCCAGGCGGAAGTTGATGAACGCCCGCAGGTCTTCGCGGATCTCCCGGCCAAACCCGAACCGCCCGCCGATGCGGCGCTCGTCGTACGCGTCGCGGATGCGGTCGAAGAAGAAGACGCTCGTCGAGAAACTGTATTCAGTGTCAAACACGTGCGGGTCGCGGAACCCCACGCGGTACCGCTGCAATTCCGTCCCGGGTTCCAGGACGATGGAGAAGTTCTGCCCGGCCCCGCGAAACGCCTCGCCGCGCCAGAATTCGTCGTTGGACTCGGGCCAGTCCATGGCGTCGAAGTTGCGCTGCGTGAACGAGATGTTGCCGAGCACGCCGCTGTTGCTCGAGACGCCGGCTCCCAGGATGAGGTTCGCCGTCTCGGACTCCTCCACGCGGACGAGGATGTCGGCCACGTCGGGGTCGGCGGTCGGGATGGTCGTGATCGTGACGCCCTCTCGATCGAACAGCCCCAGGCCCTTCAGCCGCGTCTCGGCCTTCTCGATGAGTTTGGTGTTGACCGGCTCCTCCGGGAAGAAGTGGAGTTCGCGCCGGATGACCTTGTCCTGCGTCAGGCGGTTCCCCTCGATGCGGATTTCGCCGATCGATACCGCCCGGCCCTCCTCCACGCGGAACGTCACGTCCACCAGACCGGGCTCTTCCGTAAAGTCGATGACCGGACGTACGGACGCCTGGATGTACCCCACCTCGCCGTACGTATCGCTCACCAGGTCCACGTCCTGGCGAACGCTGTCGGCGGTGTAGGGCACGCCGGGGCGGAGGTTCATCTGCTTCTTCAGGAGGGAACGGCTGAAGCGCTCCACGCCCTCCAGGGCGACGGAGCGGACCTCGTAGCGCGGCCCCTCCTCGATGATGATGCGGACGGTCAGTTTCTCCTTGTCGTCGCTGAACGCCAGTTCCCGCCCCACCTGCACGTCCAGGAATCCCTGCTCCACGTAGTAATTGCGGATGGCGATAACGTCGCGCTGAATCTTCTCCTCGTCGTACAGGCCCGGGATGATGAACGGGAACCACGTGCGGGTCTCCATTTTCTGCTGCAGTTCCCGCGACCCGATGGAGGCGTTGCCTACGAACTCGATGTGCCGCACACGCACCCGCGGGCCTTCCGTCACCGTGTACCGGGCGGTCTGCTTGCGGCGGAGAAGTCCTTCGTCGAGCGACACCGTGACGAAGTAGTAGCCCTTGTCGCGGTAGAGCCGCTGGATCGCCTCGACGCCCGTGAAGACCTTGTGCCGGTCGATGAGGCTGCCCGCCTCGACGCCGACCGCTTCCGCAAGGTCCTCGTCGTCAAACGTTCGGTTGCCCTCGAACTCCAGCTCCGCCAGCACCGGCCGCTCGGTCACCTCGACCACGAGGACCAGCCCCTCGTCGCGCCGCTCGGGCCGAATGACGAGGTTATCGAACTCGCCGAGTGCGTAGATACGTTTAAAGTCCTGATCGACGGCCTCGGGGCTGTAGCGGCTGCCTTCGCGCAGGCGCATCTGCCCGAGGATGCGGTGGGTGCTGACGCGGTGATTCCCTCGTACGATGACGTCGGCGATGCGCGGCCCGTCGATGGCCTCGCCGGCCACCAGACCGCCCACCAGCCCCGCCAGCGCCACCAGGGCCAGACCGGGGGACGCCAACCGCCTGGAATACGGGTGATGGATCTCGGAAGTGCCCGTTCGCTGGGTCATCCTGGCGTTTTGACTCCGCTGATGAACGCACGACCGGAGCGTAGTAAACGGCATTCTACCGGGCGGCGGCCCCCAATACCATGAAGAAACCCGCCCGGCGCCGTCCAGCAACCCGCGTTACGGTCCGCCGTCCGCCTCCCCCACCGGCAGCGGACGGAAACGCAGCAGCGGCCAGAGGAGCGGAAACAGCGTCACCATCGGCAGCAGGAGCCCGAGCAACCCGGCCGCGTTGTCTGAACCCGCCCCATGCCGCATCTGGTGCACGAGGAACCACACCAGCCCCAGCGCAACGAGCGCGGCGTTGGCGAGAATGAAGACCGCGCGTGGCCACCGGCGGCCGGCCATGTACTTCCGCCCCATCCAGACGCCGAGCCCCAGGACGGCGACCGTCAGCAGCAGGCCGACGATCCACGCCGTCGCTCTCGCCGTCGGGCCGGACACGCCGACCAGCAGCATGCCGCGCAGCACATACGCCTGGCTCACGCCATAGGTGCAGGCCACCAGAGCCAGGACTTCCACGCCGACGAGCAGATAGCCCAGCCGCCGTCTACTTTCGGGGTCGCGTTGCCAGCGTGCCATGGCACCTCTCCTCTGCGCGGCCGGCGGCGCCGCTGGATTCGAAATCGGCCTCGTCAGGATTCCTCGAATGTCGGCCCGACCAGCACGTCGAAGGCGTCGATGGTGGACCGGTCGCCGCTCATGATGACCCGCAAGCGCTCGTCGCACCGCGCCGCCGCCCGGTCGATAAACCGCTTGGCGAGGATGGCCCGTTCCTTCGACTGCCGCGCCATGTCCAGCCACAGGTACCCGAGATACACGTCGATGGCCGTGTCGACGAGCCGGCGGGCCATCAGGTCCAGGTAATCGGCGGACTGGTCGTTCTTCAGGTACGTAACGGCCTGGGCGAGTTTGTCGCGCAGGCGCGCGAGGCGGTTGGCGCGGCCCTTGAACCCGCGGGGGGGCTCGGCCTCGGCCATCTGGGCGAAGCGTTTTTCCGCCGTCCCGCTCGTCACGCCTCGCACCGCCGCCACGATCTGGAGTTGGCTCGTGCCCTCGTAGATCGTCGTGATGCGGGCGTCGCGGTACAGCCGCTCCAACGGGTAATCCTGCATGTACCCCGACCCGCCGAGGACGCTGATCGCCTCGTAGGCCACGCGGTTGCACATCTCGCTGAGCCAGTACTTCGCCACGGGCGTCAGGAACCCCGCCAGCCGCTTGTACCGTTTCTGCTTCTTGTTCAAGGCGGTGCGTTCGTCGCGGTCCTCGGCGCGCTCCTTGGCATCCTCGTACAGGTACTCGTAATCGGCGGCGAGGGCCGCCTCGTACAGGAGGGCCCGGCCGGAGGTGACCGCCATTTTCATTTCCGCCAGAAGGTCCGCCACCGCCGGGAACCGATCGATCGACCGGCCGAACTGGACCCGCGTGGCGGCGTAGTTCCGCGCCTCGCGCATCGCGGCCTCGGCGATCCCCAGGCTCTGGGCGGCGATGCCGATCCGGGCCCCATTCATCAGGGCCATGACGTACGTGACGAGCCCGCGCCGCCGCTCGCCCACGAGTTCGGCCGGCGCGTCGTGGAACTGCATCTCGCACGTCGGCGACCCGTGGATGCCCATCTTCTCCTCGGTCCGCCGGATGCGGATGCGCGGGCCGCGCTCGGCCAGGAACAGGCTGAGCCCCATCCCGCCCGTCTCGTCCGGCTCGCTGCGGGCCAGGACAAGCAGGATTTCCCCGCACCCGTTCGTGATGAACCGCTTGACGCCGCTGAGGCGCCACGTGCCCTCCCCGTCCTCGTAGGCGCGGAGCCCGACGTTCTGGAGGTCGCTGCCGGCCTCCGGCTCCGTGAGGACCATCGCGCCGGTCACCTCGCCGGCGGCGAACCGCGGCAGGGTGGCGGCCTTCTGCTCGTCGGACGCAAACATATTGATCGTTTCGGCGATGCCCTGGAGCCCGAAGATGTTCATGAGGCTGGCGTCGGCCCGGCTGACGATTTCGGTGGCCATACTGTAGACGATGCCCGGCAGATTCAGGCCGCCGAACCGGCGGGGCAGCGTCGCCCCCATGAGGTCCGCCTGCGAGAGGACCCGCAGCGCCTTGGCGAGGCCCGACGCATACCGGACGCACCCCTCGTCCGTGCAGAGGTGCGAGCCTTCCTTGTCGATCTCGTCGGCGAGCGGGGCGATCGTCTCGCCCGCGATCTCGCCCGTCAGGTCGAGCACCCGGCGGTAGTTGTCGAGCGCGTCGGCCACGTCTTCCGGGGCGTCCGGGTACTTCGACGCGTCCGCGAACTCGTGCTCCCGCAGCCGGATGAGCGGCGCGAGGTCCAGGCGATCCAGGTGGAACCGGATGTCCGAGTTGTCGGCATAAAAGTTCGGCACGGCTATACCCGCTTCTTGATGGCGTCGACCATCATCGGGACGACGCGGTTCAGGTCGCCCAGAACGGCGTAGTGGGCCACGTCGAAGATGGGGGCCTCCGGGTCGGCGTTGACGGCGACGATCTTGGCGGCCTCGCTCATGCCGGCCCGGTGCTGGACGGCCCCGCTGATGCCGAGGGCGATGTACAGGGCCGGCCGGACCGTCGTGCCGGTCTGGCCCACCTGGTGGTCCTTGTCGATCCACCCCGCGTCGACGGCGGCGCGGCTGGCGCCGACGGCGGCGCCGAGGCAGTTCGCGAGGTCCCAGACGACGCGGAAGTTCTCCTTGCCGCCCACGCCCGCCCCGCCCGCCACGATGATCCGGGCCGCCTTCAGGTTCACTTTGCGCTCGGCCCGGTGACGTTCGAGAATCTCGAGGACGCGGTCGGCCTGCGAGAGCGCCGGCCTGAACGGGACGACCTCGCCCGTGCGGCCGGGATCCTCGTCGGGCATCCGCATGACGCCCTCGCGGACGGTGGCCATCTGAGGCCATCGCTCCGGGTTCACGATCGTCGCGATGATGTTCCCGCCGAACGCCGGTCGAATCTGGTACAGCAGACGGTCGTACGTCTGCTTGGCGGCCGCTTCAGTGTGCGAGCCGATGTCCAGGTCCGTGCAGTCGGCCGTCAGGCCGCACCGCAGGGCGCTGGCCACGCGCGGGGCGAGGTCACGACCGAGGGCCGTTGCGCCGAAGACGACGATCTGCGGACGGTGCTGCTCCACCAGGGCCACCAGCGCTTTGGCGTACGGCTGGCTCTGGTAGTGGGCCAGGAGCGGATGCTCGCCGGCCAGGACGCGGTCCGCCCCGCACCGGATGAGCCGCTCGCCGTGCGACGCCGCACGCTCGCCCAACACGACGGCCGACAGGCGCACCCCGAGCCCATCGGCCAGTTCCCTCCCCTTCGACAGGAGTTCCAGGCCCACGTCGTGCAGCACCCCGTCGGTTTGTTCGGCAACGACCCAGACGTCGCCGTCGCGGTTCGGCTCGATCATGCTGAAGCCATCTCCATTCGTCACACGGGTGGCACTGGCGGCTTGCCCGCCAGCGCGCCCCGCATCGCAACACACTGGCTGACAAGCAGCCAGTGGCACCCGGCTACCCGATCGTATGGTCCTCGATGAGTTCGTGGACCATTCCGGTCAGGCCCTCCTCGGTCGGCTCCACCTTCTTGAAACCGGTGCCGGCCAGGACGACCGACTGGATCCGCTTGACCTTCGTCGGGCTGCCGTCCCGTCCGCACCAGTCCAGGTCGGCCTCGATATCGTCCAGGTCCCACTGGGTGATGAGGCGGCCTCGGGCGGCGAGGGCGTCGACGCGCCGCTGGGCCTCGGCGTCGAGCGCCTCCGCATCGGCGGCCGGCATCTCTTTGCGCAGTTCCGATTCGATCTCCGCCGGCGCCCGCCACTTCTTCGTCGCCATGATCCGCTTCGCCGACGCCGGCCGGGGCTCGGGACCCTGGTCCGTCACGGTCAGGAGGCACGGCAGCGGGCACGCGACGCGCTCGAACCCCTCGCCCGTGTTGCGCCGGGCGCGGACCCGGCCGTCCGCGACCTCCTCAATCGCCTCGACGTAGGTGACCTGCGGCCATCCGAGTTTCTCGGCGGTCTGCGGCGGCACCTGGGCGGTGTCGCCGTCAATGGCCTGCCGGCCGCAGAGGACCATGTCGACGGGCATGTCGCGGCCGACGCGGCGCACCGCCTGGGCCAGGATGTAACTCGTGGCCAAGGTGTCGCTGGCGGCGGCCCGGCGGTCGGTGAGGAGGACGGCGTCGTCGGCGCCCCGCTCCAGGGACGCCCGCAGGACCTCGGCGGCCTGGGGCGGCCCCATCGTCAGGACGGTCATCCGGCCGCCGTATGCCTCGCGCAAACGGAGAGCGGCCTCCAGGGCGTTCAGGTCCTCGGGATTGAAGACGGCCGGCAGTGCGCTGCGGTTGACGGTCCCGTCGTCGCGCATCGCCTCGCCGGTGATCCGCTTCGTGTCGGGCACCTGCTTGACCAAGACAACGAGGTTGTACGGCATCGTATCCAAATCTCCCGGCCCAGAAGAAACGGCAGAAGAGACATCGAGAGCGTCACCTTACGAACGGCCCGCGGAACGGTCAAGGACAAAACGCCCGTACGGCGGCTATTCGGGCGTTTCGCCCCGCTCCTCTTCCCGGTGCCCGTGGCGGTACGTGATGACCTGGGCCTTCTCACGGGTGACCAACCCCTCCTCGACCACCTCATCCAGGTAGGGCAGGAACGCCTCGATGCGGTCCGTCCGGTCGACGATCTCAATAACGACGGGCAGGTCTTCCGAGAGCCGAAGGATCCCCGCCTTGTGCAGGCGGCTGTGGGCGCCGAAGCCGAGCACCCCGTGCAGGACGGTGGCCCCGGCCATGTGGCGGCGGCGGGCCTCTTCGACGATCGCCTCGAAGAGCGGCCGCCCCTCGTGCTTGTCGCTCTCGCCGACGAAGATGCGAAGCAGTTCGGCCTGCGGCGGCAGTGGCATGGCGGTTCCTCGTTAGAGCATCCGTCCGATGGCCATGCCGCCCACGACCGCCAGGAGCCCCAGGACTGTTTGTCCCAGGACGTTGCCGGCAGCCAGGGCGTACTCCGACTCCTCAAGCATGGCCCCGGTCTCGAACGCGAACGTCGAAAAGGTGGTGAACGCCCCCAGGAACCCGACGAGGAGGATCGTCCGGGTCTCGGGCCCGACGGCCATCCGCTCCTCACCCAGCACCCAGATGACGCCGAAGAGGAAACACCCGCCGGCGTTGACGACGAGCGTGGCCCACGGGAACGCGGCGCCCAGCCCGCGCTGCACCAGCCCCGACAGGCCGTACCGCGCCAGGGCGCCGGCGGCGCCGGCCGCGGCCAGGAGAGCGAGTTTGCTCCACACGGCGGGGCTCCTCGCGGGGCGGGTCACTCCGCCTCGTCCGATTCCACCGGAACCGCGTGCCGGGCGGCCGGGGCGTCGCCCGCCTCCCGCAGCGTGCCGTCGCCCGGCAGGCGCTCGATGCGAATGGGCAGCGTTTCCTCGTCGGTGATCGGCTCGATGTACTTCCGGCGATAGCGGGCGGACTGCATGCGGCAGGAGTGGCGGTGCGGGCCGAACTCCGGGTGGCTCACCATCCGCCGCCAGATCGTCTCAAGCGGCTCCTCGGTCACGTTGCCGAAGGAGATGGGATTGAAGTCGCACGGGTTGACGTCGCCGTAGCAGGTCATGTAGAACTGGGCGAACCCACCGAAGCACCCGCCCCCGTCGTACCCGTTCGCCTTGGCCTGGGCGATGACGCCGAACGGATGCTCGTCAGCGTTGTACTTGTCCGCCAGGGCCCGGACGCGTTTGATGTCCTTTCGGCCCATGATGACGTCCGGCCGGGAGAGGAACTTGCCCGTCGGCACGCAGTCGAAGATCGTGATCTCGTGGAACCCCTCGTCGCGGGCCATCTGCACGAGGTGCTCCAGGGCCCCGTTGTTGACGGTCTCGTGGCACCCGTAGGTGGAAACGCCCGTCAGGATACCGGCGTCGCGTGCGAGGCGTGCCCCGGCCATCGCCTTCTCGTACGCTCCCGGCATGCGGCGGAGGCGGTCATGGACCTCGGGCGTGTCCGCATCGATGGAGACGTTCAGGCTGTCGAGCCCGGCCTCGGCGAGTTCGGCCACCTTCTTCTCGTTAAGCAGGACGCCACTCGTGAAGATCATGGCGTGGGCGCGGGTCTTGTCGACGTGGGCGATGAGGTCCGGCAGGTCCTTCCGCGCGAGCGGCTCCCCGCCGGTGAACACGACGTTCGAGACGCCCAGGTCCACCGACTGCCCGACGATCGACTTCAGTTCCTCGGTGGTCAGTTCCCGCCGGTCCTTCACGACGAACCGGTCCGCCGAGCAGTGGACGCACCGGCACGGGCACCGCGGTGTGACCGACAGGGTGCACGTGCCGGGGAAGACGATTTTCTCGGCCATCGTCCGGAGTTTGCGTTCCAGGTGTCGCATCGCCGCCGCCGTCGGCATGGCCGGGTTGTACAGGTTGTAAACGTTCTTGCCGTCCACTTCGGCGATGACCTTGAGGCGGTTGATGACCGAGAGGAACGCCTCGACCTTGTCGGCGAAGGCGCCCTTGAGGGGCCCGGCCAGGTCGCAGTGGATTCTCTTCTCGGGCCCTCGCCAGGTCTTGAGTGTCAGCAGACGGACACCGAGCGGCCCGACGACCTCCGTGTGGACGACGCCGTCGGGCGTTTCGCGGTTTTCGATGCGGACCCGCTTGAGCAGACCCTCGCTCACGTGCTCGCTCACTGCACCCATGAAGGCTCCTTGCAGCCGAGGCGAAGTTCACACATTCTAGAGAATGCGGCGCGGGTTGGCAAGGCAGGGCCTAACAATGAGGATTGACGAAGCCCGAATGAGGAGAGAATGACGAATGCCGAATGCGGGGCAACGCCAACGTTCCGGCGCCCCCGTTCCGGCCGTGGCAGGCCGTCTCGACGTGCGCCATTGCATCGTCATTCCTCATTCCTCATTCGTCATTGGCTCAAGGCCCCATCCCTTGCAGAATCGCCTCCGCGAGTTCCACCGCCCGGACGCCGTCGTCGAGGGTAACGGCCGGTTCGGTGCCCGTGCGGACGGACTCCAGGAACGCGGCGAGTTGGGCCCGGAGGGCGTCGGGCTCGGCCTCCACGGGGATCGACTCGGTCGAGACGAGGGCGTCCATCCCCTCGCCCGCGAGGGTGCCTTCCTCGAGGCGCCGGCGGAGGTCCGGGTTCGGGCTCAGCAACTCGACCCGCCGCTCGCCGTAATCCATCTTCAGGTACACGCCCTCGGCGAAGACGCGGACGAGCCGCTCCTGTCGCCGGCTCATCCGGCTGGCCGTCACGTCGGCCACGCACCCCCCCGGAAACGTGAGGCGGGCGCTGACAAAATCCTCGTGCGGGCCCACGACCACGCCGCCCACCGCGTCCACGCCCTCGGGCTCCTCGCCCACCAAGTCCAGCAGCACGTCCAGGCCATGGATCATCACGTCCATCACGACGCCCGTATCGAGACTGCGAAAGCGGAACGGCGAAACCCACAGGACCTCGACGTACTTCGGGTGCAGGTTCCGCCCCACGACGGCGCGCGTGACGGGGTCGAACCGCAGGATATGCCCCACCTGCACGAGGGCGCCGGCCCGCCGGACGGTGTCGGCGATGCGGCGGGCCTCCGCGGCCGTGCCCGAGAGCGGTTTCTCGATGAGCATCGGCGTGCCCTGCGCCGCGAGCGCGGCCGCCACCGACTCGTGGGCCGACGTGCTCGCCGCCACGACGGCCGCGTCGATCCGGCCGACGAGGTCCGCGACGTCCGTCACGGCCTCGCCGCCGCACTCGTCGGCCACGGCGCGGGCGCGGTCGGCGTCCACGTCGCAGACCGCGGCGAGGCGCGCGTCGTCTCGCTCCGCGACCGCCTGGGCGTGGAACCGGCCCATGTGTCCGGCGCCGACGACGGCCACGCGTAACGTCTCTGCCATGGGGAACCTTTCAGAGATGCGTTCACAGCGTCAAGCGCGGCGCATCACGTGCCACGGCCGGCCTTGCCGGGCCGTGCTTCCTGAAAGCGGCAACGGCGCGCGACCCGCAAGCGGGCCGGCGAACCCAAACTGCTCCGCGCGGTGCGACTCGGCCGACATTCGCACCCTTACGCCGGCGGGCGTCGGCGGAGGGATTCGCGGTACCGGCCGCTCTTGCCCGCGGCGCTGGCGCGGAGGGCGTCGCAAAGGTCGCGGACTTCCTGCGGCCAGCCGACCTCATTCTCCATTTCGTCAAGGACCTCGGCCCGCGGCCGGCCGTCGCGGTAGATGCGGCGGTAGGCCTTGGCCATCGCCTCAATCACCTCGTCCGCCATCTCCGCCCGCCGCATCCCCACGCTGTTGATGCCCCGGACCCGACTCGGATGGCCCTCGACGATCATGAACGGCGGCACGTCCTGGACGATGCGCGTCAGGCCGCCGATGTATGAGAGCCGCCCGATCGTCGTGAACGGGTGGACGGCCGCCCCGCCATTCAGGTTCGCCCCGTCGTCGATCCTTACGTGCCCGCCGATGAGAACGTTGTTGCCGAAGATCACGTCGTCGCCGACGATCGCATCGTGGGCCACGTGGCTGCACGCCATCAGATAGCACCGGCTGCCGACGCGGGTCACGCCCTCCTCCTTGGCGGAGCCGCGGTGGATGGTCACGCACTCGCGGATGACGTTGTCGTCGCCGACCTCCACGCAGGTGGGTTCGTCGGCGTACGCCTTGTCCTGCGGCGGGGTCCCGACGACGGCGTTCGGGTGAATGACGTTGCCGCACCCGAGGCGGGTGCGGCCCACGACGGTCACGTTATGATGGAGGATCGTCCCCGCCCCCACGACGGCCTGGGCACCGATATAGCAGAACGGGCCGACTTCGACGTCGTCAGCCAGTTCGGCCTCCGGGGAGACGACCGCGAGTTTACTGATGGCCATTCGGGGCCTCACGATTCCTGATCCGCCGGGACGAGCATGAATCGGATTTTCGCCTCGGCGGCCAATTCCTCCGCCACCCAGGCCCGGGTGTTGACCTGGGCCCGTCGGTCCTTGGCGCGGACCACCTCGGCCTCCAGGCGCAACTGGTCGCCCGGGTGGACGGTCTTGCGCAGTTTCACCTTGTCCATGGAGAGGAGCACGGCCACTTGGCCGGTGTGCTCCAGTTTCTTCAGGAGCACGACGCCCGAGAGTTGGGCCATCGCCTCCACGATGAGCACGCCGGGCATGATGGGCGTGCCGGGATAATGGCCTTGAAAGTAATGTTCGTTAATCGAGACGTTCTTCAGGCCGACCGCCCGCACGTTATCCTCCAGCGAGACGATGCGGTCGACCAGGAGGAACGGGTAGCGGTGCGGCAGGACGTCCATGATCTGGCTGACGTCCATCGCCTGTCGGCGGGCGGCGGCGGGGGCCTCGCCCCGATGGGCCGCCTGTTCCAACAGCCGCCCGATGAAGCGGTGGTTCAGCACGTGGCCGGTGCCCATCGCCACGATCCGGCCGCGCAGATCGGCGTTCAGCAGGAACAGGTCGCCCACCAGGTCCAGCGTCTTGTGCCGGGCGGGCTCGTCGTGAAAACGGTACGTGTTGTTGATGGGTCCGTCGGGCCCGATGACGAGCAGGTCCTCGTAGGTGGCGTGCGGCCCGTAGCCGCGCTGCCGCAGGTCCTCGACCTCCGATTCAAGGATGTACGTGCGTGTGGCGGCGAGGTCCTCGACGAACGCGTCGGGCGTCAGTTTGATGCTGAAGATCTGCGGCGGGATGACGCCCCCCGGCCCGTAGTCGAGGTGATACGTCAGCGACAGTTCGTCCTCAGGGCCCGGCAGGGCCGTCACGACCGAGTCCCCCTCCTGCACGGTCACCGGCTCGGTGACGCGAAGGACCGGCCGCTCCTCCTCCTGCTCCACGATACCCGCCTGCCGCAGCAGACGCACGTAATCGGCGGACGACCCGTCGCCGCCGGGCAGTTCGGGGGCGTCGAGTTCCACGTACAGATTGTCGATGCCGAGGCCCGTCAGGGCGGCCAGCAGGTGCTCGGTCGTCTCGACGCACACGTCATCGGCCACGAGGGTGGTCCGCTGAAACCGCTTGGCGACCGCCTGGATGGTGGCGGGGACCTCGGCCCCCTCGCCGAGGTCGACCCGGCGGAAAATGACCCCCGTGTTCGGCGGCGCAGGCTTCAGGTGCAGATGGACCGACTGGCCGGTGAAGAGCCCCTGGCCCTCGATTTCGGCCTCGAGCGAGATGGTCCGCTGGTGCCGGCTCACGCTTCCTCCCCGCTCGGAGGTGCCATTCGGCGCGGCTTGTTCCGCTTGAGCCAATCGAGAACCTCCGCCGACCGCCTGAGCGCCGCCTGCTGACGCAGGTGCTCGCGATGCTCGACGGCCGGGTATCCGCTCACGTCCGTGCCGGGCGGCACGTCCTTCGTGACCCCGGCCTTGGCGCCGACGCGGGCCCCGTCGCCGATGGTCAGGTGCCCGTCGATGGCGGCCTGGCCGGCAATCTGGCAGCCGCGCCCGATGCGGGTGCTCCCCGCGATCGCCACCTGGGCCACGATGACCGTCCCGTCGCCCACCTCCACATTATGGGCAATCTGGACGAGGTTGTCGATCTTAACCTTCCGGCCGATTCGCGTGGCGCCGAAGCGGGCCCGGTCCACCGTGACGCCCGCGCCGATTTCCGCGTCGTCGCCGATCTCGACCGTGCCGAGTTGCGGAATCTTCTCCGGCCCGTCCTCGCCCGGCAGGTAGCCGAACCCGTCGCTGCCGATGACCGACCCGGCGTGGACGATCACGCGGTCGCCCAGGCGGCACCGTTCGCGGATGACCGCGCCGGAGTGGATATCGCAGTCGGCCCCCACGGCGGCCTCGTCGGCGACGACCGCGCCGGCCCGGATGCGGGTCCGGTCGCCGACGCGCACGTGCTCGCCCACGACCGCACACGGGCCTACGTGGACGTCCGCCCCGAGGTCGGCCGAGTCCGCCACAGCGGCCTTCGCATGGACGCCTGCCGGCGGGACGGGCAACGGCCGGCAGAGCATCTCGGCCGCCCGCACCATCGCCCGGTTCACGTTCTTCACGTACAGCACGGCCCGGGCAGCGGCATCCGCGGGAGGCGTCCAGTCCTCCGGCACCACGAGGCACCCGGCCGAGGACGCGGCCGCCGCCCCGGCGTATCGCGGCAGAGAGACGAACGCCACGTCGGCAGCTCCGGCGTCGGCGAGGGCGGCCACGCCCGTCACCTGGCGGGCGGGGTCGCCGTCGAGCCGGCCGTCGAGCCCCTCGGCCAATTCGCGAAGCGTCGTGGTCACGGTCCCTCCCCCTCGGCGCAGGCGGACCCCCGGACACCTACGCCGTCCGGCCGGTCCCATGCGGCGCGATTATAGCGTCTTGCGGACATCATGCAAGGTTGACGCCCCGCCCGCCGTGCGAGCGGCGCGGCACAGCCCCCGCTGGAAACGCGTCCTCGCCGGTTTCCATTTGCGTTGACAGCGATGTCGGTATATACTCACGGGTGTACCGAGTCGCCGTGAGGGTGGGAGTCGCGGGCGGCCGGTCGTCGGGGGAGACCTTTCGGATTTCCTTCGGCGCGGACGGGGGACGCGCCATGTGTCGATGCCTGCCTATCGAGTTTCGGACTGCCGGCCGTGTGGTGGCGGTCTGCGCCGTCCTGGCCTTGGGCGCCGCGCCGGCCGTCGCCGAATCGTTCCGGGTCGGTGTCAACTTCGTCGGCGACGAGACGTTCTCGCCGGGGGGCGAGGCCCGCCTTGCTCCCGACGACCGTGCCGGCGCCGTCCCCCAAGCCCATTGGTCCAACGCGATCGGCGGGTGCAGCAGCCTGACCGACCTGGCCGACGCCTGCGGCAACGGCACGGGCGTCGACGTGACGTGGCGGGCCGACACCTCGTACCTGCCCATCGCGGACGCCTCCACCGATCATCGCCTCATGCGGGGCCGCCTCGCTCCCCTGGGTAACGACCCCATCACGATTACGGTCACGGGACCGGACGGGGCTGTTCCCAGACCGTACGACGTTCTGGTCTATTTTGATCTATACAACTCCGGCTCCCAGGCGGCCGACGTCGCCATGACGTTCACCATCGACGGCACCGTCCTGACGGGCACCGACCGCTCGGGGTCGGACTTTGCCGGCACGTTCGTCGAGGACCTGGGCGCCGGCGGCAACGTGGTCCGCTTCCACGGCCTGAGCAGCGACGGTTTCGTCCTGGAGGTGGCGGGGTCGCCTGCGGCTGTCAACGCCCTCCAGGTGGTCCACGCCCCGGAACCCGCCACGCTTCTCCTCGCCGCCGCCGGCACCGTGCTGTGCGCGGTCGGTCGACGACGGACCCGGAACTAAGCCCCCTCCCGCGCCCCACGGCGCCTCTGCACGCGACGCGTTCCCCCGCCCAACGGTGCACCGGATCGCCGTTCGGCTTGACCCGGGGCTTAACTGCGGTATCATGGCAGCAGGGTCGCGGCGGGTACAGACCAATGACGTCCTCCGGACATAGGCGACGGCACGTCGTTTCCCAATCGCCTCCTGATGGCATGTGGGGCGGTGGCGTCTTTCGCCCGCTGGTTCTCCTTCTATGTCTGGCCATGACCGCCGCGGCCAGGGACGCCCCCGCCGATCCCGTCCCCGTCGGTAAGGATGCCAAAGCCGACGCGTCCGAGGCCCCGAAGCCCATCGCCCTCACCGCGGAGGCACAGATCGAGATCACCGTCGCCGGTCCGGGCGGCGTGGTCGCTCCCGCGAACGCACCCGCCGCAAACCCCGCAGCCGACGACGACGAGGCGTTCCTCCAGGGGGCCCACCTCGAAACGAGTTTCGAGGCCGACCGTCTTCTCCGGCGGGCCCACGACTTCATCCACGCCGACCCGCCCCAATACCGCAAGGCCGTCATCGTCCTTCAGCACGTCATCGAGGAAGACGCCAACGTTCTGGCCACCGCGGACCGTCGGACGTACCACCCGGTCCGCGAGATTGCCGAGCGCACCATCGTCGACATGGGCCCGGAGGGCCTGTCGGCGTACCGGACGGAGGTGGACGGCCAGGTCAAGGCCCTGCTGGCGCCGGCAGGGGCGGACCGCGACGTGGCGGTCCTCCGCGCCGTCGAGAGCCGCTTCTTCCTCTCAAGCCGCGGCGACGAGGCCGCCTTCGCGCTGGCGAGCCTGTACCTGGACCAGCACGCCTGCGCGCGGGCCCGCCGGCTCCTCGTCCGTCTGGCGGACGTGTACCCGGACCTCTCCGTGCCGCGGGGACAGGTCCTGCTCCGCCTGGCCCTGGCATGCCAGCGGTCGGGCGACGCCAGCGGCGCCCGCGCGGCGTGGGACCGTCTGGAGGCGCTGGAGCGGCCCGGCGTGGCGCCGGAGGTCCTGGCGGCCGTCCAGGCGGAGGTCGCGGTGCCCCCGCCCCGTCGGCCGGCGGCGTCCGTCGCGCGGCGGACGGTGGCGATTCAGCCGGCGCCGGCCCTGCCCGCCGCCCATGTCCGAAGTCCCGGCGAACTGTGGGTGCCCGTGTGGCAGCGGCCGCTTGACATGCTCCCGGCCGGCATCCCCTCCCGCTATCTCGGCGTGCGGCAGGCGGACGAGGCGGCGAACGTGGCCGAGGCGCTCCGCGAGCAGTTGCGCGGCCGGTGGGAAGAATCCGCGTGGGTGCCCGCCGGACGGGTGCTCATCGACGGCGAGAACCTCTTCGTCAAGTCGAACGCGGCCCTGCTCTGCCTCGACACCGCCACGGGCCGCATCCGTTGGCAAACGCCCGTCCCGGAAGAGCCCGAGCAGAAATCCAGCGGCTTCTCCTTCCACTGCCGCGTCACCACCAGCGGTCGGCCGCAATCCCCCGTGGATATCCTCGCGTTCGCCGACGAGATCAGCAAGGCCGTCTCCGTCATCGGCGACACGGTCTACCACATCGAGGACCACGCGGCCGACCAGTGGACGCACCACCGGCCGCGGGTCATCATGCGGGTGATCAATGGCAAGCAGGTGCGAACCCAGGGGGAGGACCCCCTCACGGGGAACCGCCTGGCGGCCTACGACCGTCGGACCGGGAAGCGGCGATGGCGCATCGGCCGCACGAAGGACGAATCGGATCCGTACGTCCGCCTGCGGTTTCTCGCACCGCCGGTCGCTTGTGGCGAGCGGCTCCTCGTCCCCGTCGAGGCGGACGGCGAACTGTCGCTGGCGGCCTTGGACTCGGCGGACGGCTCTATCTTGTGGCGCACGTTCCTGTGTTCGCTCTCGATCCGCCTGCCCCGGTGGTGGGACGAAATCGGCCTCCTCGCCGAGGGCGGCGACGTCTACGTGGCCTCCGGTGAGGGAGTGGTCTTCTCCCTGGACGGCGTGGACGGCACCATCCACTGGGCCGCCCGGTACGCGCGGTCCGTCGCCCCCAGCGCGGCCAACGGGATCTTGGCCTCCGGTGTCACGGGCTGGCGCCTGAACCGGCTCTTCCTGCACGGCCGCCGCCTGCTGCTGCTCCCGGTGGACGCCGAGGCCGCCCTCCTCTTCGATATTGGCACCGGCCGCCCCGTCGGGCGGCATGCGACGCCGGGCCTCTCCCGCTGCCTTGGCGCCGCCGCCGGCCGCCTCTGGGCCGCCGGACCCGACCGCGCCGTCTGCCTCGACCTCGGCTCCGGCCGGACGGTCTGGGACGTGCCTCTTGGCGCGGGCGTGCGCGGCTACGGGTGCGGTTTCCTCGCCGGCGACGCCGTCTATGTGCCCGTCGAGGAAACGCTGGTGCGGCTCGACCGGGCCACCGGCCGCCGCCTCGCCACGCTCCGCGTCCTGACGCCCGACGACGTGCCCGTCGGCAACGTGACGACGGACGGTCGGCACGTGGTTGTCCTCGGCCCCGGCCGCGTATACGGCCTGGCGGCGGCGCCGGAGCGGCTGGCCCAGTTGGACCGCACGCTCGCAACCTCCGGGCCAGCCCTTGCAGTGGCGCTGGACGCCCTGGAAGCCGCGGCCCGGGAATGCGCTGCCGCACACCGTACCATCGACGGACTCCAGGACGCCATCGCCGCCGCCGACCAGCGGCTGAACGCCTTCCTTCAGAAGGAGGGCGCGCTGGCCGACCGCCTGGCGGACGCCGAGACGGACCTGGCCGACCTCCAGGCGAAGCAGGCCGCGCTCCGGGACCAAACGCCCGAAGCGCCGGAGGAGGCGGCAGCCCAGGCGGACGCGGCTGGCGGGATGGCCGACCAGGTCGCCGAGGCGCTCCGCCGGCGCGACGCACTCGCCGCCGAGACGACGGAACTCGCCGACCGCATCGCCGACGCCCGCACCGGCTGCGAGCAACTCAGCGCGAAGCAGGCCGACGCCAAGACCCGTGCCGCCGCCCTCGATGCACGCCGAGACGCCCGTCAGAAAGCGCTGACCGAGGCCCGCCGCCGACACGTGACGGCCCGGCTGGCCCTGGCGAAGATCGAGCACGCCCGGGCCCGGTACGACCGGGCCGCGTCGTTCTACGGGGCGGCGCTGAAAGAGGCCGGCCCGTCGTCCTTCCGCGAGGAGGCTCGCCGCGGACTCCTCGAGGTCCACCTGGCCCGGGCCGGGGCCTCCACGGGGCCGGCAGCCCGGTCCGCCCTGGCGGACGCCCGCCAGTTTGCGGACGGCCCCGCCGAGACCGTCCGCATCCAGCAGGCCGTCGCCGAAACGTACGACCGCGACGGCGACCCGGCGCAGGCCCTCGCCACCTATATGGACATCGCCCGGACCGACGCGGACGTGCTGGTGGTCATGGAGGCCGGCCACGAATCGTGGCGGGTGAGCCCGGCGGGCGCGGCGGCCGAGGGGATCCGCTCGCTCATCCAGGCCCGCGGCGAGGCGCCGGCGCCGCTGGTGCGGCGTCACGCCGCCGCGGCGCTGGAGGAGGCCCGCGCCGAAGCGTCCGTCCGCCGTCTTCGCACGGTCCTGCAGACGTTTCCCGGGACCGAGGCGTCCGTCCGCGCCGGCCTTGACGCCGTCGCCCTCGCCGAGGCCGACGGCCGGTTCGAGACAGCCGAACTCATCCTCCACGAGATGCGTCGCAGCCGGGACGACGCCGCGCGGGCGTCGGCCCTCGCCGGCCTGGCCCGGATGCACCAAGACGCCGGTTGGACCACCCAGTCACGCGCCGAATGGCGGCGGCTGGCGGATGCCTTCCCCGAAACGGAGGTCGTGTTCGGCAACGAGCGGCACGCGGCCGGGGCGCTTGCCCAAAGGCAGTTGGAGGACCTGGGCGTCCCGGTTCCCGGCCCGTCCGCGACGCTGCCGCCTCCCCCGTGGCGTCGGTTGTGGAAAGTGGAAGGCCAGCACCTGAACCTGCTGGTTCCGCCGGCCGGCGAGTTGCGGAACTTCGGCCACGCCGGCGCCTCGCAGTTCCTGCTGGAACACGCCCTCATCTGGACCCTCTCTCCGTCGCGCAGCCTCGCGTGTCGGCGGCTCCGCGATGGCCGGGCCGTGTATGCGTGCGACCTGACCGGCCGGTCCATCTCGTTCGGCGGCGATAAGCCCCGCGAGGGGCACGTCGTCATCGCCCGAAGCGGCCAGGAAGTCGCCGCCATCGGTCTCGTCTCCGGCGAGGTGCTGTGGTCGCGCAAGGAACCGGTGTCGGCGAAGCGATCCGGCATCTTCCACGCCCACATGATCGTGAACCTGATGCAGCGGGCCATGTTCCGCGGCCTGTGGAGCACCGGGCGAGCCGCGACGGGGGCGTTGGTGTTCTGCCCGGACCCGCGGTCGGTCCGATCGCTGGACCTGGCCACCGGCCGTGTCCTGTGGCAGCGCACCTTCCGCCGCCGAACGTTCTCGGGAATCCAGGAAGCCGCCGGCCTCGTCTGCCTCGTGATGGACGGGGGGCGGGAACTGATGCTGTGCGACGCCACGACGGGCACCCACCGCGGGACACTCGCCCTGGATCTTGGCCCGCCGCACGCCTGGTCGCTCGTCATGCTCGGGGACGGCTTCCTCGCCCAACCCCGCGACCCCAAGACGGGCGCGTATGGGCTGGCGTTTCGGGACCTTCCGACCGGCCGGGAGCGGTGGCACGTGGATGCCTCGCCGCAGCCCAGGATGGTCTACCCGCTGGACCCGCAGACCGTGTGCCTCGTGGAGCAGGGCCGGACGGTTGAAATCCGCGACCTCGCCACCGGCGCCCTCCGCGGACGCTGTGACATCGGCGGAGCCGCTCTGGGGCACCTGGCGGCCGCCAGCCTCGGCCCCACGGGGCGGAGGCTCTACGTCGTCAGCCGCCAGGGCATGCAGAGCGGGCTCGTCATCGCCGACCTCGAGACCGGCGAGGCGCAGACCTACGCCTTCGGCGACAAGCAGGCCGGCCGGCCGCTCCCTGCCGAACTCTATGCCGCCACCGGCGAGTACCTGCCGTACGTCGAGCGGGTCGAGGGCACCCGCCGCTACCGCGTGCGCTTCCTCCGGCGGAGCGACGGCCAACCGGCCGAGGACGTCACCCTGCCGTCCTCATCGGACGATGGCACGTTCGAGAACCTCTCGACGCTTGTCTGCCGCGGCGGCGTGCTGCTCGTCGTGACGAACCATTCGGTCGAGGCGTTCGGCCACGCGTCGTCGGACGAGCGACTGGTTGCGGAGTAACGCGTGGGTATCCGGACGATATCTTCCTGTATGGCCGTGTTCCTGGCCCTCACCGCTGTCTGCCCGACAGGGCTGGCCGGTGCCGCACCCCGTCCGGACGGGATCACGCCCGAGAGCGAGCGGGCCATTGCGCGCGGGCTGGCGTTCCTTGCGGGGGCCCAGGCCCGCAACGGGGCCTGGCGGACCCGGACCCGCTACGGCGTGTACCCGTGCGCGATCACCTCGCTGGCGGGGCTGGCCATGATGGCCGGCGGCAACACACCCAGCGAAGGGCCGTACGCCGACCACGTCCGCCGGGCGGTCGACTTCATCCTGAAGTGCGCCGGCCGGAGCGGGCTCATCGCCGTCCCGGGCGAAGAGCAGCGGCCGATGTACGGTCACGGATTCGGCATGCTGTTCCTCGCCCAGGCCTACGGGGCCGAGCAGGACGCCGAACTCCAGAAGGACCTGTACCGCGTCCTGTCGCGGGCGGTCCAACTGACCGCCCGGAGCCAGTCGCCGGACGGCGGGTGGCTCTACACGCCCGACGCGGGCAGCGACGAGGGCAGCGTGACGGTCACCCAGATCCAGGCCCTCCGCGCCTGCCGCAACGCCGGCATCAAGGTGCCGAAGGCCACCATCGACCGGGCGGTGCAGTACGTTTCCCGCTGCGCCAACAACGACGGGGGCATCAGTTACTCGCTCCGGAACCTCGGCCGCAGCCGACCGCCCATCACGGCGGCGGCGGTGGCGGTCCTGTACAACGCCGGCGCCTACGACAGCCCCATTGCCCTGCGGGCCCTGGACTACGTCAAGGGGCACATTGAAGGCGGCGGGGCGGCGGCGTTCCGCGGGCACCGATGCTACGCCCTCCTTTACGCCGCCCAGGCCATGTACCTCTCGAGCGAGGCCAACTGGCAATCGTTCATGTCGCAGTACCGCGATGACCTGCTCCAGCAGCAGAACGACAATGGCAGTTGGCCCGGCGACAACGTGGGCGAGGTGTACGGCACCGCCATGACGCTGCTCGTCCTCGAACTGCCGTACCGGTACCTGCCGATCCTCCAACGCTAGAAGGAGCCGTCCGACGATGACCGAGACGCCCGACATCCCCGGCAGCCCTGAATCCCTCGGCGGCGGCGACCTGGACGAACTCGCCCACCTGCGCGAGGCTTGCGACCGCATCACGGCCCAACTCGGCCGCGTCATCGTGGGCCAGGAGGCGATCCTCCACCAACTCCTGATTGCCGTCTTCTCCCAGGGACACTGCATCCTGGAAGGCGTCCCGGGCCTGGCGAAGACGCTCATGGTCAGCACCCTGGCGGGCGGGTTGGACCTGACGTTTCACCGTATCCAGTTCACGCCCGACCTCATGCCGTCCGACATCACCGGCACGGAGGTCCTCCAGGAGAACAAGACGACCGGCGCCCGCGAGGTCCGGTTCCTGCACGGGCCGGTCTTTGCGAACGTCATCCTGGCCGACGAGATCAACCGCACGCCGCCCAAGACCCAGGCCGCCCTCCTCGAAGCCATGCAGGAGAAGCAGGTGACCGTGGGGGGCGAGGGGCACGCCCTGCCCTCGCCGTTCTTCGTCCTGGCCACCCAGAACCCGATCGAGCAGGAAGGCACGTATCCCCTGCCGGAGGCCCAGCAGGACCGTTTCATGTTCAAGGTGTTCGTGCGGTATCCGAGTTTCGAGGAGGAGTACCGCATCGCCGAGACGACGACCGCCGGCGTCGTCCCGTCCGTGGAGCCGGTGCTGGCGAGCGACGAGATTCTGCGGCTCCAGGAGATCGTCCGGCGGGTGCCCGTCCCGCCGCACGTCATCGAGTACGCCCTGCACCTGGTGCGCGGCACGCGGGTGGGCGAAGAGGGGGCCGCCCACTTCGTCAACGAGTGGGTCACGTGGGGCGCCGGGCCCCGGGCCGTCCAGTACCTGCTGCTCGGCGGCAAGGCCCGAGCCGGCCTCGACGGCCGGACCTTCGTCACCACCGACGACGTCCGGGCGGTGGCCCACCCGGTGCTGCGGCACCGGATCATCACGAACTTCCAGGCCGAGTCCGAGGGCATCACGCCCGACGCGATCGTCGACCGGCTCCTGGAAACGGTGTCCGACCCGTCCGGGACGGCCGGCATGCCGGCCGACGCCGCCCGCGCCTTCGCCTCCGCCCCCAACCCCACGCCACCCGCCGGCGCCGAAACCGACAACGGAGAGAGCGCGTGACCGACGATGCCGGACGACGCTACCTGGACCCCAAGGTCCTCGGTCGGATCGCGCGGCTGGACGTGCGCGCCCGGACCGTCGTCGAGGGGTTCATCAGCGGCCTCCACAAGAGCCCGTACCAGGGGTACTCCGTCGAGTTCGCCACCCACCGCGAGTACGCGCCCGGCGACGAAATGAAGCATATCGATTGGAAAGTCTGGGCCCGGGCCGACCGTTACTACGTCAAGCAGTACGAGGAGGAAACGAACCTCCGCAGCACGCTGCTGCTGGATTGCAGCCGGTCGATGCGGTACGGCACGGGCGACCGCCACGGCCGGATGAGCAAGTTCGATTACGCCGCCACGGTCGCCGGGTCGCTCGCGTACCTCCTCCAGCAACAGCAGGACGCCGTCGGGCTGGTAACGTTCGACACCCAGGTCCGCCGCAGCCTGCCGCCGTCGAGCCATCCGAGCCACCTGAAACTGTTGCTCCACGAACTCGCCGCCACCGAGCCCGACCGTCGGACGGACGTCTCGGACGTCTTCCACCGGCTGGCCGAGCAGATGACCCGGCGGGGGCTCGTGGTCCTCATCTCGGACCTCCTGGTCGACCTGGAGGCGCTGCGGCAGACGCTTCAGCACTTCCGGCACAAGCGGCACGAAGTGATTCTTTTCCACGTGATGCACGAGGACGAACTCGAGTTTCCGTTCCAGGACAACACGCTCTTCCGCGGGCTGGAGCAGGAGCAGGAGGTCCTGACCGAGCCGCGCGCCTTGCGCCGGGCGTACCTGGAGTCGCTCGGCGGCTACCTGGAACGCGTCCGCCGCTTGGCCGCCAAGGGCGGCGTGGACTACGTCCTGATGAGCACCGCCGACCCGCTCGACGCTGCGCTCGCCAGTTACCTGGCCCTTCGACGACGGACGGCCCGGACGGTCCTCGGGCGGTGACGCCACAACCATGACCGCCGGTACAACTGGAACGTGCCACGGCCGGGCTTCTCCGGCCGTGTGTCCCACCGCGTGAGCGCACTGCGGGGCAAGACCCGCCGTGGCACATGCGCGTCGGGTGGCCATGCCACCCACTGACGTGACAGGAGCCTCCCGTGTTCGACTGGCTCGGTCTCGGCGCCGTCAACACCGTGCTCCTCTGGGGCAGCGCGCTGGTGGCAGCGCCGATTCTCATCCATCTGCTCAGCCGCCGCCGGTTCCGCACGGTGGACTGGGCCGCAATGGAGTTCCTGCTCGACGCCGAGCGCCGCAACCGCCGGCGCATCCGCCTGGAACACCTGCTCCTCCTGCTGATGCGGTGCCTGATCGTCCTGCTCATCGCCCTGCTCGTGGCCCGGGTGTTCCTGGAGCCGTCCGGGCTGGCGGCCCGGGTCACGGAGGGCGGCCGGGTGGAGCACCTCGTCCTGCTCGACGATTCGCCCAGCATGGAGGCCCGGGCGGGAGCAGGCACCGTCTTCGACGCCGCCAAGGACGGCCTCGCGGCGTTCATCCGTCAGACCGCCCGCCGGCGCCCGGGCGACGCCCTCACCCTGCTCACGACGAGCCGGCCCGAGCGGCCCGTCCTCGCGGGTCACTTGCTCGCCGACGACACGGCCGACGCCGCCGTCCGGACCGTCCAGCGCCTCGACCTCTCCGACCAGAGCGCCGCCTACGACACCGCCCTGCTCGACGTGGACGTGCGGCTCGGCGCATCGGGCGGCAACCTGAATCGCCGCATCCTGATCCTGACGGACTTTCGGCGCCGCGACTGGCAGGCGCCCGCCCAAGCCGACGCGCCGGCGGACGTCTCCCCCACCCCCGCCGGCGCGGACGGCGGCCCGGCACCCGACCGCCGACCGGGCATTCCCGGCCTCCTCGCCCGCCTGGCCGACGCGGCCGACGGCCTCACCATCGCCAACGTCGGTGGCGAGCAGGCGCCTAACCTCGCCGTCACGGACGTCGCCGCCCGCGACAAGACCGTTGTCGCCGGCGTCCCGGCGCGGTTCGAGGTCACCGTGACCAACTACGGCCGGGCGGAAGCCAGGGACGTGGAGGTCACCTTCACGGCCGGCGGCGCGGTGCCGGCCCGCGCCCGGATCGACGCCGTCCCCGCCGGCGGTGAGGCCGCGGTCCCGTTCACGTTCACCTTCGCCGAGACGGGCTCGGCCCGGATCCGGGCGGAGATCCCCGCGGACCCCATCCCGCGGGACAACGTCCGCTTCGCCGCCCCGGCCGTGGCCGACGGCGTGCCGATCCTGCTTGTCGACGGCGAACCCGACGCCGACTACGGCGAGGCCGAGACGTTTTACCTCGACCGTGCCCTCGACCCACCCGGCAACGTGCCGAGCGGCAACGACGTCCGCGTCGTCAGCGAGAACCGATTCGAGGAAACGCCGCTGCATCCGTTCCGCGTGGTCGTGCTCGCCAACCTGTACCGTCTGACCTCCGACCGCGCGGCCTCGCTCGCCGAGTGGGTCCGCGACGGCGGCGGCCTCGTCGTCTTCCTCGGCGACCAGGTCGACGCGATGGCCTACAACGAACACCTCGGCGGCGCCGACGGCCTCCTCGGCCTGACGCTCACGGACCTGCGCGGCGATCCGGACGAGGCCCGGTGGGTCCATCTCGTGCCGCGGGCCGCGAACCATCCCGTCCTGCGGGTCTTCGAGGGCACGCAGAACCCGTTCCTCGCCCGCGTCAAATACTTCCGATGGTGGGACGGCACGGTCGACCCGAAGGCCGTGGCTTCCGGACGGACGCGCGTCCTCGCGACCTTCAGCGACGCCGACGCCTCGCCCGCCATCGTCGAGACACGCCTCGGCCGGGGACGCGTCCTCACCGTCACCACCGCCGCCGACGCCGAGTGGACCAACTGGTGCGCCGACCCGAGTTACCTCGTGACGGTGCTGGAAATGGTGCGGCACGTGACCCGGCCGGGCGTCCGAGCGGCCAGCGTGGCCGTCGGCGCTCCCATTCGGACGGCGCTCGATCCGTCGCGCTACGCGCTCCGGGCCCACGTCCAGGGGCCGGCCGGCGCCGACGCCGTGGCCGTCCAGGCTGCCCCCGCCGGCGACACCGGCCGCATGGAACTCACCCTTCCCGATACCGCCAGCCGCGGCTTCTACGAGATGCGGCTCACGACCCACGACGGCGCGGAGGCGTCGCGCCTGTTCGCCGTCAACGTCGACCCGACTGAGGGCGACCTGGCCCCGGCCGACGCCGATGCCCTTCGCCGGGCCGCCCCGGAGGCGGACCTCGCGATCCTCCAGGGCCGCGCCTACCTCGGCCGGACGGTCTCGGGCGGACGGGCCGAGATCTGGCGGCCGCTCGCCGTCGCCCTCCTCCTGGCCCTCTTCGGGGAACAGGCGATGGCGTGGTGGTTCGGCCGCCGGCGATAGACGTAGAACAGAGATTCCCGCACGGCGGGGCTCCCGGCCCGCCGCGCGATAGGCAAGGTGACGTGTGAAAAGCGGGTGCCACTGGCGGCTTGCCCGCCAGTGCGCTTCGGCGTTCGGGACACACTGGCTGACAAGCAGCCAGTGCCAACCGGCGCGGCAACGAGAAGAGAACCCATGAGCGACGTCTGGCTCGACATCCTGGGCTTCGACGCGGCCCGCATCCCGAAGGGCGCGGACACGGAGTTCGTTTGGGCCCACGCCCCGTCCTCGTGGGCGGCGATTGCAGCCGTCCTCGCGGCAGCCGGCGCCCTGTACGTCGTGTGGTGGCTCTACCGGCGGGAGAGCGGCACGTGCCCGCGCGGCGTGCGGATGCTCCTGGCCGGCCTCCGCATCGCGTGCATCCTTGTCCTGGCCCTCGTCCTGATGGGGCCGGCCCTGGCCGTCACGCTCCGCCGGTCGCTGGAGCCGCAGGTCGTCGTCCTGCTCGACGAGTCGCTCTCCATGAGCCTGCGCGACCGCTGCGACGCCGACGGCACGGCCCGTCTCGCGGCGGTGACCGGTCGCACGCCGGACGCCCTTACGGCCGACCCGCCGACGCGGGCGGAGGTCGTCGACGCCCTGCTCCGCCGCGGCGACGCCCGATTGCTGCGCCGGCTCCAGACCGTCGGCCGCGTGCGAGTGATGAGGTTCTCCGACCGCCTGCGGCTCCGCGACGCCATCGGCCTGGACCCTGCCGCCGCGCCGCCCGAGCCGCCGGACGCGTCCGCCGACGCCGCGCGCGTGCCCAAGGGTCCGCCCGTTCCGCCGCTGGTGCCGTCCGGGACGGCGACGAATCTGGCACGGGCGATTCGCGAAGGGCTCGATTCCGCCGCCGGGAACCCGCTGGCCGGCCTCGTCGTCATCTCGGACGGCCAGCACACGGGGGGCCCGGACCCGCGTGCCGCCGCCGACGCGGCCTCCGACCGAGGCGTGCCCATCCTGGCCGTCGGCGTCGGCGATCCTCGTCCGCCGCAGAACCTCCGGACAGCCGAGGTCTGGGCCCCGGACACCGTCTTCCGCGGCGACCCGCTGGCCGTCCGGGCCCGCATCCAGGCCGAGGGCTCGGACCGCGGCAGCGTCCGCGTGGAACTCCTCCAGCGCCGCGTCGCAGACGACGGCAGCGACACGGAGGAGCGCGTCATCGCTCGCCGGTCCGTCGCGCTCGACCCCGAGACGCAGGAGGCCACGGTCTCGTTTCGCCACGAGCCGCCCGCCGAGGGCCGGTTCGTCTACACGGTCCGCGCCGAGGCCGACCCGGACGAACTCCTCCGCTCGGACAATGCGAAGGCGACGACCGTCCGCGTGGTCGGCCGGCGGGCCCGCGTCCTGCTGGTCGCCGGCTCGCCCACGTGGGACTTTCGGCTCGTCCGCACCCTGCTCCTTCGCGACAAGACCATCGACGTCTCGTGCTGGCTCCAGTCGCTGGACCCGGACATGCGGCAGGACGGCAACACGGTCATCGAGCGGCTGCCGTCGAAACCGGAGGCCCTCTTCGCCTACGACGTGGTCGTCCTGTTCGACCCCGACCCGTCGGGCCTGGACGAGGCGTGGATCGCCCTCGTCAAGCGGTTCGTCGGCGAGCACGCGGGCGGACTCGTCTGGGTGGCCGGGCCGAAGTACACCACCCGCTTCCTCACCTCGTATGCGACGCGCGGCTTGCGGGACCTCCTGCCCGTCCGCCTGGGCGACGACGCCGGCGACGCCCGTCTCTTCGACCGTCCGCACACGCGGGCCTGGCCGATGCACGTGACGCCCGACGGCAGCGCGCATCCGCTGCTCCGTTTCGGCGACGGCGAGGGGGACACCGCGCCCGCCGCCTCGGCCCTGCCGGGCGTGTACTGGTCGCAGGCGGCGGTGTCGGCGAAGCCGGGGGCCACGACGCTCCTCGAACACGGCGACCCGCGGCTGAAGGTCCGCGACCACCGCCGGCCGCTGCTCGTCGCCGGCCGGTATGGGCCGGGGCGGGTCCTGTACCTGGGCTTCGACGGTTCGTGGCGATGGCGGCGCGCGGGCGAGGAGGTCTTCGACCGCTTCTGGGTCCGCGCGGTCCGGTACCTGCTCGAAGGCCGCCTCCTCGGCGGACGCCGCCGCGGTCGCCTCGCCACGGACCGCGACGTCTACGCCGTCGGCAGCCGCATCGCCGTCACGGCCCGACTCTACGACGCGGCCTTCGAGCCGCTTGAGGAGCCGGCGGTGTCGGCCGTCGTCCGCCCCGGCCCCGACGCCCCGCCCCAGGAGACGGTGCTCCGCGAGGTGGCCAACCAGCCGGGCCGTTACGAGGGCTCCGTCATCGCCGGCCGCGTCGGTACGATGGGCATCGAGGTCACGCTGCCCGGCATGGGCGGGGCCCCGCCGGTGCGGCTGACGCGGCAGGTCACGGTCGAGCCGCCGCGCGTCGAGTTCCGCGACCCGCGCCTGAACCGGGCGCTGCTGGCGGACCTCGCCGAACACTCCGGCGGCCGATACTACGCCATCGACGAGACGGACCGCATCGCCGACGACCTGCCCGACCGCCGCGAGACCGTCGTCGTCCGCGAGCCGCCGCGCACCCTGTGGGATACGTGGCGGCTGCTCGTCCTGCTCGTCGGCCTGCTGACCGTCGAGTGGGCCGTCCGGAAACGGTATCGAATGATGTAAGAGAGGCCAACGCATCGGATAGACGCGTGCCACTGGCGGCTTGCCCGCCAGTGCGTCCGACGTCCGCGCGACACTGGCTGACAAGCAGCCAGTGGCACCTGGCGCGGCCGGTGGCATGGCCACCCGATGTCGGGTGGCCATGGTGGGGAATGCAGAACATGGGCACGCAAGCGTGGCCATGCCACCCTGCACAAGAGAAAGGCCGCACCCGCGATGTCCTCGGATGCCACAACCCGCCGCCTGCCGCCGGCCATCCGGCGGGGCCTGTCGCGCCTGCGGTGGGCCCGGGCCGCCTGGGTGACGGTCGATGCGCTGGCGGCGACGGCCGCCGGCGCGGCGGTCTTCGTGGCGATCAGCCTGCCGCTCGACCGCCTGCTCCGCCTCGACGAGCCGCAGCGGGCCGTCGTCCTGGCGCTGGCGGCGGGGGCGCTGGCGGTGCTAGCGTGGCGGCGGCTCGTCCGGCCGCTGGCGCGCGGCCTGCCGGACGATTCTCTCGCCCGGGCCGTCGAGGCCCGCCGCCGGGACCTCGGCGAAAGCCTCCTGGCGGCGGTCCAACTTGCCCGGATGGAAGATCCCACGGCCGTCGGCTACTCGCCGGCCATGGTCCGTGCGACGATCGACCTCGGCCGGCGACGGGCCGCGGGCATCGACTTCACCCAGGCCCTCGACCGCCCGCGCCTCCATCGGAACCTGCTCCTCATCCTGGCGGCGGCCGGCCTCCTCACCGCCGCCGGCATCGTGTTCCCACACACGATGCACCTGTGGTGGCAGCGGAACGTCCTACTCGCCGATGTCGCCTGGCCGCAGCAGACGCACCTCACCATCGTCGGCGCCGAGGGCCGCACGCTCGTTCATCCCCGCGGCGACGACTTGGCCGTCGAGGTCCGCGCCGACCCGGACGGCGTCGTGCCGTCCGTCGTCACGCTGGACCACCGGGGACCGGACGGCACGGCCGGCAGCGAGACGATGGTCCTGGTCGGCGACGACCGGTTCCGGACCGTTTTCCCGAACGTCCTGGACCCGTTCCGCCTGCGCGTCCGGGGCGGCGACGCCGTCACGCCGTGGCACGAGGTGCGGCTGGTGGACCGGCCGGTCGTCGAGGACCTGACGCTCCGCTCCGCGCCGCCGGCGTACGTCGGCGCGGAGCCGCATGACCTGCCGAAGAACGTCGCCTCGTACCCGATCCTCGCGGGCAGCACGGTCGAGGTGCGCGGGACGGCCAGCAAAGCGCTCGCCCGGGCGCGGCTCTCCGTTGGGGAGGGTCTCGGCACGGACCTGGATCGCGTCGGCGAGCAGGGCTTCCGCGCCGTCCTCGCCGGCAACGACCTCGCCAGCGGCGTCTATGCCGTCTCGCTGACCGATGCGACGGGACTGGCGTCGCGCCGGCCCGCGCGGTTCAGCCTTCGCGTCGTTCCCGACCGTCCGCCGACGGTCCGCGCCAGCCTGAACGGCATCGGCGACCTCATCCTGCCACGGGCCGTCCTGCCGCTGGCCGCCACCCTCCGCGACGACTACGCCGTCCGGAAGGCGGAACTCGTCTGCGCGACGGCCGTCGAAGGAAGTGAGGAGCCGCAGACCGCCCGCGTCCCGTTCGGCGACGCCGGCACCGCGTACGGCGAGAAGGAGGTCGAGGCCGCCCATCGCCAGGACTGCCGGCCGCTGGACCTGCCGGTCGGGGCCCGGCTCACGCTGCGGGTTGAGGCCACCGACAACGATGCCGTCACGGGCCCCAAGGTAGGGGCCTCGCGGGCGTTCACCCTGAAAGTCGTGACGGAGGACGACCTGCGGGCCGACCTGCTCCGCCGCGAACAGGAGCAGCGGCTGGAGTGCGAACGGCTCATTCGCGACCAGCGGACCCTCGTCGAGAACGCCCGTGCCTTGCGGGCCGGCCTGGACGATCCCGCACGCCCGTTCGACGACGAGGCCGTCCGGCTCCTCGCGACCACCGAGAAACGGCAGCGCCTGGTGGCCCATCGGTGCACGGCCATCGCGGAGCCGCTGGCCCAGGTTTTGGCGGAGGTCGAGAACAACCGGTTGGAGAGCGACCCGCAGGTAGCCCGCGACCGCCTGCACGGCCGGATCATCGAGCCGCTACGGCGCCTGGCGCGGCAGGAGGTGATCGCCGCCGCCGACGCCCTCGACCGCGCCAAGAACACCGGCGACGATGCCGCCGCCTGCAAGGCCCGCCTGGACGAGGCCGTCGCCGCCCAGCGCCAGGTCCTCGCAACCCTGAGCAACGTGCTTCAGAGCATGGTAAAATGGGAGGGGTACCAGGAAGCCGTCTCTCTGCTCCGCGAGGTGCTGCGGGCCCAGAAGAACGTGAACCAGGAGACGGTTGAGGAATACGAGCGCCGCATTCGCTCCATCTTTGACGAGTGAGGCCGCACGTGGAAGCTGCTATCAAACTCGCCGCCGTGGTACGCCAGCCCTCCAAGCGCTTTCTGCGCGGCGGGTCTCCGCACCCGCCGCGCACGCGTGAGACAGGCCGGTCGCGCGCGGTGGGTGCAGAGACCCCCCGCGCAAGAGGGCCATTCGCTCTTGCCGCCGCCATGGTCCTGGCCCTGCTGCTCGGCACCGGTGTGGCCTGCGCGGCCGAGGCGCCCGCCGCCTCCCCCGCCGAGTCCGAA
>Ga0272441_10001308_pt1 | contig 53241 bp, 51 predicted proteins | sample SSMProp6N_FD_193582 | JGI IMG/M metagenome (GOLD analysis project Ga0272441, IMG submission 193582) | Marine sediment archaeal communities from Little Sippewissett salt marsh, Falmouth, MA, United States - SSM-Prop-6N | ecosystem: Environmental > Aquatic > Marine > Wetlands > Sediment ...
ATCGCCTTGCCGGCGATGGGTTCGATGCGCACCGGCGTGGGTCCCGGGGTTCCGTAGGCGCCGGTGTTCGCGGCGTCGAGCAGCTCCATCACCCGGAGGTTGACCTTGCCGCACCGCAGGCACATCGCCACCAGGGCGTTCGCGTCTGTGGGGTTGCTCGCGAGGAAGTCAAGGGCCTCGTGAAAGAACGCCCAAACCGCCTCGTCTTGCTCTCCGAGGATGAGCGCATGATCCGCGTACGCCGCCATTCCCTTCAGGCCATAGGTCAGTAGCTCCTGCAGGCCCACAATGTCGTCGCCGCCCTCCGCCCGCCGAGCCTCAACGGAGATCTTCATCTGCTGCGCGAGCAAGCCGCTGCGCCCCGCGGATGGGGTCCACGCCGCCGGGCCGGAAGGCGATTCGACAGCTGATCCCGCCGCACGTGCAGCGTCCTCGTACAGCGTCTTGGCGCGATCTCGGATCGAAGCGGCCTCGTGGAGAAGCATCTCAAGGCGGTCCGGATCGAAGCTGACATTGGTCACAGTGGTGAACAGCGCCTCGATTACGAAGCGGTCGATGTCGGGATCCTTCGCGCCGAATTGCCGGGCACGATGCGCGAAGGCGGAGATCCCCTTGACCGCGTGGATGAGGAGATCCTGCATCGCGGCGGTCACGGGATCCTTCCCGCACACGCCGTAAGCGGTGCAGCCCTTGCCCTCGTTCGTTTGCTCACACTGATAGCAGAACATGCGTTACCTCCGTAACCTTTCCGCCGCAGTGGCGACCGTCTCCGTCTGAAGATAGGAGGCAACCCGCCTGCGTACATCCCCCACGAGGTCGCCAAGGACGCAGCGGGCTTGATGACACACCGGACTGGAGAACAGACATCCGTCCTGACGCAGCGGCCCCTCGAAGCTCTCGTAGACTTCGCGCAACGTGATGTTCGCCCCAGGTCGGGCAAGCCCGTACCCTCCCTTCGGGCCTCGCCTCGAGATCAAAAGACCGGCATCGGTTAGCGTTCGAAGGACCTTGGAGAGGTGCGCTTGGGAGGCCGCGAGTTCGGCAGCCAGCGTCGAAGCGGTTACGGGGGAACCGTGCTGCGCTACCATGACGATGGCGTGGAGCCCTAGAGCGGCGGCCTCGGACATCCTCAACAGATCTGCCATGCTCCTTCTTTCTTATAGTCGTATTCTGGTACCATTTTATAGATATTCTTTCCCAGGTCAACCCCGTGTCTGCCTCGCGCAGGAGCGGCAGAACCGAACGTGCGATAGGGAGACCAAAGAGGTGTCCGAGGATCTGCCGAAGGCTCCCACGACGCGCTCGAGCGGATCGATGTCGGGCTTCTCGTTGTTCCGCTAGGCGGTGGGGCACTCCCCGGTGTCAGCGAGTTCGCGCGCGTCGGCAACGAGATCGGCGAGGGTGACCGAGTCGAGAAACGTCTCCATGGACTCGGAAAGCCTGCGCCAGAGGTGGTGTGTGACGCATGACCCGGTGTGAGGGCACAGCCGTTTCGAGGAAGGTGCGACGCAGTGGACCACGGCCACCGGTCCCTCGGCCGCGCGGACGATGTCCCCCGCTCTGATATTCGCCGCTGCCTTGGCTAGCTGATAGCCTCCGCCGGGTCCCTTGGTGCTTCGCACCAGGTGTGCGGCGATCAGCGAGCGGAACAGCAAAGCGACGTACTCCGTCGAGATTCCCTGCCGCGCGGCGATGCTCTGGCGGCCGACAGGACGGCCGTGGTCGTTCAATGCGATGTCGACCATTGCGCGCAACGCGTATCGCCCTCGCGTACTGACCCGGATCATCTCGCCTCCGTTGGCGCTTGCCTCCGATGATAGGACACCGTTGCCGGGAGTTCTAGGCGATGGTCTCGCCCGCGAGCGGCTGCGCGTGAACCCGGCTCTCATGGCGTCGGCAGGAACGGCGGAGGCCGTGCGGTGTCGGGTTCCGTCAGGGCTTGCAGACGTCATCGGCGCGTGCAGCGCTGTCGGTGCTGCGCCGCGCCTCCAGGTATCCCTGGAGGATGAGCACGGCGGACACGCTGTCCCGGAGCTGCTTGCGCCTTCGTCGTGGCGCGTTGGCCTCACGCAGGGCACGTTCCGCCTCGACGGAGGTCAATCGCTCGTCGAAGGTTTCGATGGGGAGCCGGAAGTCGGCCTGCAGCCGCTGCGCGAACCGCAGCACCTCCTGCGCCATCTCGCCGAGCGATCCGTCCATGTTCCTCGGCAGGCCGACGACGATCTCACCGACGTCACGTTCCGTAATCAGCTGGCGCAACTCGGTTACCATGCGGCGATTGGGATGGCGATGCAGTTGAGGGAGCGGCTGGGCAACGATCTCCTCGACATCGGACACGGCAAGACCGAGGCGGATCCTGCCGTAGTCTATGGCGAGCACCGTCATCCTTCGGACCCGAGGATCTCCAGGGCGCGGCGGACGAGCTCGGGGGTGTCGAGCTTCTCCCCCCGCAAGCGCTGGAGTGCGTTGCGGGCCTGACGCACGGAGAACCCAAGGGACCTCGATGTCAGCGCGCGCAACGCGGTGACTTCGGCCTCGGACAGCGGCACGCCGCCCGGAATCTCGGACGACGCTGCCCCGAGTGAGAGCTTGTCGCGCAGATCGATGACGATCCGCTGCGCCGTCTTGCGGCCGATGCCCTTGACCGATGTCAGGCTCTCCACATCCCCGGCGGCGATGGCCGCGACAAGCTGCTGCGCGGGAAGCGTCGAGAGGATCTGAAGCGCGAGCTTGGGGCCCACCTGGCCCACGGGAAGAAGCTGGCGGAAGACATCCCGCTCGTAGCGTGTGGGAAATCCATAGAGCTGCAGTGCATCATCGCGCAACGCAAGGTGGATGAATGCTTCCGCTTCCTCGCCGGCCGTGAACTCCTGCAGGGCTCGTGCCGGACAGAAGACGCGGAACGCAATGCCTCCGGTCTCGAGGATCACGTGATCCTCTCCGATGCGGGCGACGGTTCCAGCGATGGCGTCGATCATGACAGGGCCTTCCACTGAGCCCGGTCGCCGGTGAGCTCGCGCAGCGCCCCGATGAATGGGTCGACCCGACTCGGTGCGAGCGAAGCGATGATGCGCGCGCGGTCCGCGTACTGCGTGTCCTTGATCACTCCGCCGTAGCGATGAACCAGACCCATGACGCTTCCTCCTGCCTGCTGCGGTACGAGGAGCTGTAGCGATGTACGCAGCTCTCTGCGAACCACACTTGCCCGTTCCAGGGCTGCACGTACGGCATCTCCGTACGCGCGAATCAGCCCTCCGATCCCGAGTTTTGCCCCTCCGAAGTAGCGTGTGACCACCGCGAGGATGTTCGTTAGATCTGCAGCCTCGATCTGGCGCAGTATCGGCTCGCCGGCGCTTCCGTGCGGCTCGCCGTCATCATCGTATCCGGCGCTGTGGGCGTCGCCGTCGAGGATGCGGTAGGCGTGGCAGTGGTGTGACGCATCGTGCATCTCGCGGCGAATCCGATCGAGATGCGTGGGGATGTGCTCCAGCTCTGAGACGGGCAGAAGCTGACAAACGAAGCGCGATCGCAGCCTCGCGATGCGCGCGTCTGCCGGAGCCTCCACGGTGCGATAGCTGTCGATCATCTCGCGCCCTTCAGCTGGACGTCCTGTTCGTCGGCGAACGATTGGACAAGCTCGTACGCTGCGTCTACAGCATCTCCAGGCCCTTCGAGTAACAGAGAGACGTTGCCCGCTCCCTTCCCAACGCCGCCGCTCGCGATATGGTACGCCCGAATAGGATACAGGGTCTCCAGAGCGTCGGCCTCGGTCACCACGCGACCGGTCAGGGGATACATGCCGCATGGGATGCCGGACGAACGCGCGATGCCGTCTGCGCCAAGACGCAGAGCCACCTCGGCGATTGTGGAATGGACGGATTTGGCCATGGAGATGGGGATGACCATCTCTACGCCGCGGGCCAGGGCGAGGGCGTGGTAGCGCGCGACCGTTCCCCCGTTACGCGCGCCCAGCAGTACCCCGACGGTTCCCCACGGATCCAGCGCATTGCCCCCCTTGATCACCACATCGCCGACGGTGAGGTCCTCGAGCAGCTCCTCACGCGCGCCGTCCCATTCGACGCCTCGGCGGAGGACGATGTCGGCGAGGTCGCCGAGCCGCGCGTTGAGGTTGAACCGGTCGTCGATGAACCCGGCGGCGAACGCCTCGCGGTCGATCGATCGTCCGAGCAGCTCCTCTGCGACGAACGCGTTCGTCGTGCCCAAGGTGATCACGATGGTCCCCTCTGCAAGGGCCTGGCGGACCGCAGGCTCCGCTGCAACGCCTCTGGCAATGACCCGCTTGCATACGGGTTCCGTTAGCACGATCGTTGCCTTCATCTTCCCTCCTGGCAATCGTTCGATCGATATGCTATAAGCTTCGGCACTGCGGTTCAAAACCAGACGAGCAGGTGATCATCGGCAATGCACTACAGCTTCGACGAGTATCGCAAGGAGTTGAGCGAGTTTGCGTGGGAGATTCCCGCGGACTACAACATCGTGGACACCGTGGAGGGCCATGCCGTACGACAGCCGAAGAAGATCGCTGTCGTGTGGGAGGATGCTGCGGGCAACGTACGTGAAGTCAGCTACGAGGAGCTTGCGGCGGCGATGCGGTGTTTCGGTTCCGCGCTGAGCGACCTCGGGCTGCGCAAGGACGAACCGGTCCTCCACGTGCTGCCAAGGCTTCCCGAGGCGCACATCGCGCAGCTGGGAACCTTCGTGGCTGGGGGCGTTGCCGTGCCCTGCTCGGAGATGCTCAAGCCCAAGGAGATCGCGTACCGAGCGCAAGTCAGCGGCGCGAAGGTCATCGTGGCCGATGCGTCGACGGCGGACGCTGTGGACACCGCGCGCGGGGAGTGCCCATTGGCGACGTTCATCGTCATCGGGGCGGCCACCGCGCGCAGCGGATGGCTTCGGTTCGAGGATCTCGTGGCGTCAGGCTCGCCACACGGGGCGAAGGTGCAGCTGACCGCAGAGGATCCGATGACGATCAACTTCACATCGGGGACGACGGGGAACCCAAAACCGGTGGTCCACAAGCACCGCTGGATGTTCTGCCACAACCGCGTTACCGCGCGCTACTGGTACGGTGCCGGGGAAGACGATGTGATCTGGGCGACGACCGCACCTGGCTGGGCGAAATGGTACTGGAGCCCGATCGGCGTCAGTCTCACGAGCGGGGCGACGCAGCTCATGTATAACGGCCGTTTCGATGCCGAGCGCTACTTGCAGCTGTTGCAGAAGCACAAGGTGACGAAGCTGTGCGCCACACCCACCGAGTATCGGCTGTTCGCGCAGCTCCCGGACATGGGGCGATTCGACCTCGTGCTCAAGGATGCGCTGTCCGCCGGCGAGCCGCTCAATGTCGAGCCCATCGAAGCGTTCAAACGCGCATTTGGGGTCACCATCAGAGATGGCTACGGGCAAACGGAGAGTATCTGTCTGGTCTGCAACCTCCCGGGAATGGACGTGAAACCGGGGGCGATGGGGCTGCCGACACCTGGTCCCGGAGTGACCCTCGTCGATGAGGGCGGCGTGCCCGTGAGCCAAGGCGAGATCGGCGAGATCGCCCTCAGGCCAGACAACCCTGCGATCTTCGATGGGTATTGGAAGGCGCCGGAGCTTGACGAAGAGGCGTTCTCCGAAGGCTGGTATCGCACGGGCGACCTTGCCCGCGCCGACGAAGACGGATACCTGTTCTTCGAAGGCCGCGCTGATGACGTGATTCTCACTTCCGGGTATCGCATCGGGCCGTTCGAGGTCGAGGACGCGCTGGTGAGCCATCCTGCGGTCGTTGAGGCCGCTGCCGTCGCTGCGCCGCATCGCGAGCGGGGGGAGGTCGTCAAGGCGTTTATCATCCTTGCCAAGGGGTTCTCGCCATCGGACGAGCTAACCCAGGAGCTGCAGAATCACGTCAAGAGCGTCACGGCGCCGTACAAGTACCCGCGCCAGATCGAGTACGTTGATGAGCTGCCGAAGACGACGAGTGGCAAGATCAAACGCGCCGAGCTGAAGAGGAAGGAGTGGCAGGGTTGGGATCGACGCTGAGCCAGCTTCGATGGGTTCGCGGTGTGGGACTGCTTCTTCTGGCGTTCCTGGTGGTTGGCGGCCCAGCGCACGCGGTCGGTATTGGAGTCGATGTAGGGCTGTACACCGTGGATGTGACGACCGCGTTGGCTTCCTTGCCCACGGCCGCTGCGGCTGCTGTCGATGCGTTTGAGGTGGGGCTGTTGATGAGCGGTGTTCCGGAGCTGGTGGTGGATGACCTGATCGACGATCTGGATCTCGCACTGGACACGATAGAGGTCACCGTGGGGGATCTTCTCGCCGGGACAAGCGGGCTGCTCCTCTCGCGGCTACCGATTCCCGCGCTCGGTGGTTGGCTGGAGTTCGGCCTTCCGCTGCCGGTGGTCAACACAGTGCGCGTCGGTGTCGCTTGGCTGACGGAGGCGATGGTTCTGGATGCCATCACCGTCTTCGGGATCGAGGCTCCAGAACTGCCGTACACGGTCGTGGCTGACGGGATCGCCATCGTCGTCGATCCCGCGTTCTCCACGACGTGGGTGTCGATCGAGGTGGCGGGAAGACTGGGGCTTCTGATCGCCGCGATCGAGGGTTCTGTGGGGATCGACCGGATGTGGGGTGTGGTGCTCCCTGGCGTGTCGGTTGCCGTGCCTGAGTTCCAGAGCGTGGCGGATGATGCTCTTGCCGCACTGCATCTGGAAAGGATCGCTTGGGCGGCGACGGCGGTCCACGCAGGGGTGGGCGTGGAGCTGGGACCTCCGTTTCTCCGGCTGTACGCACGCGTTCAAGGGCTTATGCCCATCGTGCTCTCGGCAGGCTCCTGGTGGCGGGTGACGGTAGCCACGCTGGCCGCGCGTGTTGGGGTTGTGCTAAGGTTCTGACATGATCAGCGACGAACAGCTTCTCCAGCGAGCGGCTGAGGCACGTGATCGTGCGTACTGTCCCTACTCGCGGTTCCCGGTCGGCGCCGCGCTCCTGTGCGAGAGCGGGGCGGTATACCTCGGTGCGAACGTGGAGAACGCGGTCAACGGGCTCTCCCTCTGCGCCGAACGCGTCGCCCTGTTCAAGGCGATCTCCGATGGGGAGAAGAGATTCCTTAAGATCGCCGTGTCGTGCGATGCGGATCTGTGCCGACCATGCGGAGCGTGCCGGCAGGTGCTGTGGGAGCACGCACCGCATCTTGAGATTCTCATGGGTAAGGACGATGGCGGTTTCGTGCGCACGACGATCCGTGCGCTGCTGCCAGAGGCGTTCCTCCTCGAGCGCTAACCCGCAACGCGCTCAACGATGAGCCCGGGGGCTTCCACCGGCACATCACCGATCTCGTACGCCTCGGACACAAGGGAAACGGCCCGCTCAAGCTGTGCCGCGTCGTTGACGTGAAGCCGCGCAAGCGGCGCACCGGCGGCAGCGGTCTCGCCGACCTTCACGAGGAGTTCCACGCCGACGGCGGGATCCACCGCGGCGTCTTTGACGAAGCGGCCAGCGCCAAGCAGGGAGCTCGCGTGTCCGATGGAGAGGGCGTTGAGTCGCCGTACGCACCCGCTCGCGGGTGCGGGGATGTCCACCGTGCGCGACGCCGTCGGAAGAAGGCTCAGATCGTCGACGACCCGTGGGTCGCCTTGTTGGTTGCCAATCATCAGGCGCAGCTTCTCGATCGCCGCACCATTGGCGATCAGTTGGCGGAGCTTCTTCCGCGCCTTCTCGTGGTCGTCTGTGAGACCGGCCGCTCGGACGAGCTCCGCGCCGAGCTCGATGCACAGTGTCTCCAAATCATCGGGGCCGCGGCCGGCCAGCGTGTCGATGGCTTCGCATACCTCAAGAGCGTTGCCGACCATCCTGCCCAGGGGTTGGGACATGTCGGTGATGAGCGCCGAGATCTTGCGACCGAGGGCGACACCGATGGCCACGAGGGATGTGGCCAGTCTTCGTGAATCATCGAGTTCCGGGAGGAACGCGCCGGCCCCTGTCTTGACGTCGATCACCATGGCTTGGGCACCGCCGGCGATCTTCTTCGACATGATGGAGGACACAATCAGCGGCAGGGAGTCCACGGTGGAGGTGACATCGCGAAGCTCGTAGAGGATGCGATCGGCAGGGACCATGTCTTCCGTGTGATCGGCGAGAGCGAGCCCTGTCTCTCGTACCAGCCGCAGGAACTCTTCTCGTGAGAGGTCCGTGCGGAACCCGGGAATTGCCTCCAGCTTGTCGATCGTTCCCCCGGTATGACCGAGCGAGCGGCCCGAGAGCTTAGCCACCGTCAGACCTGCAGCAGCGAGCAATGGGATGAGCACGAGGGTTGTCGTGTCTCCGACGCCGCCCGTGGAGTGCTTGTCGACGGGCACCCCGGGGATGTCGGACAGATCAAGCGTTGTCCCGGAGTGCGCCATGACATCTGTCAGCACAGCGGTTTCCTCGTCGGACATTGAGCCGAAGAAGATGGCCATCAGGAGTGCCGACGTCTGGTAGTCGGGGATTGAGCGATCCACCATGCCCTTGATCCAGTGCTCGATCTCCACCCGATCGAGGGTTCCACCGTCGCGCTTGCGCCGGATGATGTCGACCATGTTCATAGTGTGGCGATCTTAGGTCTGGAACAAGCGTGCTTCAAACACGAAGCTCGTGGAACCGTGCGTCGCTCGCCTCGAAACCGAGCCCGCCGTAGAACGACAGCGCGGCGCGGTTCTCCGGTCTTGCAAGAAGGCGAATCCCACTGAGGCCAAGGCGGCGCGAGAGGTCACATGCGGCGCGCACCAACGCAGTCCCGACCCCGTTGCGGCGGAAACCGGCGAGAACGTAGATCTCGTCGATGAACAGGAAGCCCTGCCTCGAATCGATCTTTGGGACTGCAGTGGCGCAGAGCGCGCCCGCTGGCTTGCCGCCGACGGTGCCCAGGAGTACGCGGGTCTGGCTGTCGGCATTGAGGGGCGAGAACCGATCGAGGAAGGCCTGCAGCCCATCCCGCGTCGCCGTGTGGCGGTCCTCTGCCTCGATCGCGGCGACGAGCGCTTCCAGGGATGGGCGGTCGACCGCTCCCGCCACGAGGGTCTTCACATCCGCTGGCTTGGCGTTCACAGGATCAACGGTATCCGGGACGGTGCCGGTTTGCACTGCCGGCTGCCCACCGCTCCCACGCCGGGTATACTTCCCGCGCATGGAGGTGGAGGATGTCCGGCATTCCACGGTTCCTTTTCCGCGTCAAGGATCGCCAGATTGAGGAAGAGGCGAAGAAGATGATGGACTCCTTCGGGATCACGGATGTCGAGATCCGTCGCGACGACACCATCGCCGATGCGTGGCTTGAGGATTACAAGGCGCTTAAGACGACCTACGGTCTCGACGATATCCGCACGTATCTCGAGGAACTGACGTCGCGATAGCTCGGCAGGAGCTCTACATCAGCTTCGCGCGAAGGCGACTCGACAGATAGTCGATCGCCCAGACAGCGACCACGATCAACAGCATCACCGTCCCTGCGCTGGAGTACCTTTGTCCGGAGAGGTAGGCGATGAGTCGCTGTCCGATCCCCCCCGCTCCGACAAGGCCGACGACAGTCGCCATGCGAACGTTGATATCGAAGCGGTACAGCGTGAACGAGATGTAGGGGTTGATGATCTGCGGAACGACGCCAAATCGGAGCACTTGGAGGCGACGCGCACCCGTCGCGGTGATCGCCTCGATCAACCCCTCATCGATGCTCTCCAGCCTCTCAGCGTACAGCTTCGTGAGATCGGCGATCGAGTGAATCCACAGCGCAAGCACACCGGCGAACGACGCGTGGCGTGAGGTCACCCACACAAGGAAGACGATGGCCCAGACAATCGGCTCGATGGAGCGGAACACGCTCATCGCGCCACGGAGGACCATGTACACCGATCGCCCGACGATTCCCTGGCTCAAGTTGCGCGCGGCGAAGAAGCTGAGCGGGATGGCGATAACGATCGCGAACAACGTGGCCATGACGGCCATGAAGATTGTCGTCACCAGATCACTGAGGCTCCCGCCGAGAATGGCGAGGTTGGGGCTGACGAGCGCCTTCCAGATCGGCGCGATGCGCCACGCGTCGCTGAACAGGCGCACGACGTTCTGGAGCGTCATCGTGACCCCGACCGCGGCGCTTCCCAGAACGACGAACAGGAACGCGAGGTAGATGCCGGTTGAACGACGGTACCACGGTGCGGGGGGCGAGCTTTCGATGATGAGCTGCTGGAACGTCAGGCCGGACCATCGTTCGTGGAGCGCCGGAGAGATCGCGAGTCCGACGAACGGCAGGACGGAGACGTGCCAGCCGAGGAAGTAGAGCACGGACTGCTGGACGGTCGGCCGGCGACGGTCCAGCCCGAGAAGCCTAATCCGCAGGAGCGTGTGTCCCAGGGAGACCCCGAAGCTTCCCCAGAGCACGGCGACCTCGATCGAGGCGACGAGGAACACCCAAAACGGCACGAGGAAGTAGACCGCCCGTTCCGGCCCGTAGACGAACCAGGAGTACGCGTAGGTGACGAGAATCCAGCAGATCCCTACACTGAACAGGTCCAGCAGGAACGGCGCCCAGGCGCTCTGGATCCGTGGCAGGACCCGTGCCACGGCGTTGACCCAATGGGATGTGTGCCGGCCGAGCCCGCGATTGGCGCTCATCGTACGATCTTCTCCCGAAGCCAGCCGCTCACGTAGTCCATGATCCATACGACAGCGACGATGGCGATGACGACGGCTCCAACGATGCTCCACATTCCCTCGTTCTTGTAGTAGAACAGCAGGGTTCCGACGCCACCGGCGCCGACGAGCGCGATCACTGTGGACATGCGGACATTGATGTCCCAACGGTAGAGGGTGAACGCCCAGTACGCAGGCATGACCTGGGGGATGATCGCATAGCGAATGACCTGGAGGAAGTTCCCGCCAGCCGCGCGCACGGCCTCAACGGGGCCCGCCTCGATGCCCTCGACCTGCTCTGAGAACAGCTTCCCCAAAGCAGCAACGGTATGGATTGTCAGTGCAAGGACACCAGCAAATGGGCTTCCCCAGCCGACCCACACCGCGAAGATCGTCGCCCACAGCAGCGTCTCGATCGCGCGGAAGATGTTGAAGAACCCGCGGACGATGGTATAGATGGCGATTCCTATGGGGTGGAAGCCCATGAGGTTGCGCGCCCCGAAGAAGCTTAGTGGGAACGCGATCGCCGTGCCGATGACCGTCGACAGCAGGGTCATCAGCAGGGTCAGAACCATGAGATCGAGAATGGCGTACGATCCGCGCCGGAGGGTGAAGATCGGGTCTTCTCGGATGAAGTACCGGAAGTCGGGACGGGCAATCTTGCGGAACAGGTCTCCCGCCTTATCAGCCCTGCTCATGAGGGCGGTGAGATTCGCCTCGATGATCAGCCATCCCAGCCAGAACGTCAGTCCGAACAGGAACAGGCTCATGACTCCCCACTGGGTGGTGAGTGCGCGCTTCTCCGGCTCACGCACCTCCTCTTCGGTGTTGGGCGAATCCTCCTCCAGATCGGCGCGAGCCTGTTCCGCTGGCAGGAGAGCGGTTCCTGCTGCGCGGTCGTGAAGAGGCCTGCTAGGATCGATCCAGAAACCCACGAACGCCAGTGGCACGGATACTTGCCAGACGCCGATGCGCAACAGCCGGCGTCCCCAGGGGATGCGCTGCCCGGATGCGCTGCGCAGGTTGAGTCCGAACGCCCGCATCCCGAGGGTTCTCCCGGTGTTCCGGCAAACCACGGCGAGCTCAAGCGTTGCCAGGATCGTGAGGAACCATCCCCAGGGCGGTAGCGTGAGCGTGTCGTACCAGTGCCCAGGGATCCACGTGTACCAGTAGTGATTGAGGAAGAACATCACAGCGAACGCGATGTATCCCCACACGATCCAGTCCAGGAGGAACGACATCGCACGCCGTTTCAGGAGCGCACGAACGTCGTGACTCAGGTACCCTTCGGTTCTCTTTGGGGCGCCGGGTTGTTGATCCATGGGGCTTCCTCTAGCGCACTTCGACTTCTTCCGCGTCCTCTCCGTAGATTTCTTGGAAGCGGTCGTTGTCGATCTCAGACGGAAGCCCGTCGAAGACCATCATCCCGTCCTTGAGGGCGATGATCCGCGTCCCGAAACGGCGAGCGAGGGAGAGGAAGTGGAGGCTGGTGAGCACGGTGACGCCGTCTTCCCGGTTCACCTCCTCGAAGTACTGCATGATCGAGTTGGACGTGGCGGGATCGAGCGCCGAGACTGGCTCGTCGACGAGAAGCAACTTGGGTTGCTGCATCAGCGCCCGCGCAATCCCGACGCGCTGCTGCTGCCCGCCGGACAACTCATCGGCGCGAACGTACGCCTTCTCCTCGAGCCCGACACGTTCCAGGCTGCGCATCGCCAGATCGTGATCGGCCTTCGAGAACCAGCCGACCATCGACCTCCAGACTGGGGTGTATCCCAAGCGTCCCGTGAGCACGTTGGTCAGCACGGTGGACCGCATCACGAGGTTGAAGTGCTGAAACACCATTCCCATCCCGCGGCGAGCCCGACGCATCTGGGAGGAGGGCAGCCTTGTGAGCTCCAGATCCTCAAAGCGGATGCGGCCGGACGTCGGTTCGATCAAGCGGTTAATGCAGCGCAACAGAGTCGATTTTCCCGAGCCTGAAAGACCAATGACTACGAGGAACTCGCCCTTGTCGACGGCAAACGACAGATCCTTGAGCGCGACGACCTGGCCGCGCTCGTACACCTTGGTCAGACGGTCAATCGCGAGATGCGCAGAGCTGTCCATGGCATTCGCTCCAAGAATACGCCGCAGGGAGACAGGCTCCCTGCGGCGTCAGGTCATGAGTTTCCTCTACGGATTCGGGTTGACGCGCTGCCCGGTGATCATGCGGTAGTTGTCGTAGACAGCGTCCGTGATGTCCTGAACATCGGTCCACTTGTAGAACCGCGTGTCCGACCAAAGAGCCCAGCCGGCGCCGGGGTTCTCGCTGGTTCCGATGTGCAGCTTGATCGCGTCGACGATCTGATCCTGCAGATCCTGCGGGAAGCCCGCGGCAAACGCGAAGCAGTCGTTGGGGATCGGGCCTACGAGTCCGAGGATCTCGACCAGCTTCACGATCTCCCACTTGTCGCCGTAGGTATGCCCTCCGTCAGCGTACATGTCACCGACCGACTCGCGCAGATCCTCGACGGATCCGCGGATCTGCTCTGGATAGAGGTCGTCATTCCAGTAGTCCCAGACCCACAGCTCTGGATCCCAGCCGTCGAACCAGTAGTTGACGTAGCCCGCCTGCGCCTTCATGCAGTCGAGAAGATAGGCTGGGGGGCGACCGGGGTTCCAGAAACCGGTGCTGAAGTCGGCTTGCTTGTCGAGCACATTGATTAGCGCTCGCTGATGGCTGTTGTCGCCGCTGGGCACGACTCCACCGAACGTCAGCCCAAGACTGTCGAAGTACTGGCTCGGGAGCTTGTAGCCCGACGTGGAGCCCTCGGAGGGATACGCCCAGATCTTCCCCTGGAGGTCCATGACGGAGTCATACCCGGACTCGCGGAGGGCGTAGATCGCCGTGTAGTAGTACGGGAAGCCGTAGCGGATCGAGCCCAAGCGAGGAATCGCTTGGAACTCCGTTCGATCGGCGATGGTGATGTACTGCTGCGTCGTGGGAGCGCCCATCACGTCGCCTTCCGCAGCCACGAACTCCTCGATGAACGCCTGGTAGTCGATCATCACGCGCACATCGAAGTAGAGCCCCGTGATCTCGGAGATGTCCTCCGCGATCTGCTTGGCGATGTCCTCAAGATACTGCGGCTCCTGGGATGGCACGAACAGCCAACGAATCGGATTGTCGCGGGTCCCTAGATCCTGTGCGAAACCGATGACGCCGAACGCCACGATGGCGATCAGCCCCAACGTGAGCAACCTACGCATGGTGCACCTCCTGTGCCTCTCTCTGTCCCGGGGAGTGCAACGTACCAAGCCTTCCCAGTGCTGAACCCCCCGCTCGAACCTTGTGACTCTATGATAGGCTGGCATCCCGCAAAGGGCAACCGGATCAGTTTCTCTCGCGCGGCAATGGCGGCACATCTGGGAAAGCGTTTGACGGCGTGGTGCGGCAAACGTGCAAGTCGATGACCGCCTCGACATGCGGCATCCGGCTCGGAGCCGCTCAAAGCCAGAGCCACCAGCTTGTGAACAATGCCCAGGGCCGTGGACAGACGCACTGCCAACTCCCAGCTTGGCTGGTGGGAAGAGCTCTCATGCCGTGGTCCTGAGTTCCTAGGTCGGTGGGACCCTGGCAATCCTCCAATACTCCTGGACCGTCTGGATGAGGCGTTCGAAGTCCTTGGAGTCGACGGGTTTGGTCATGAAACTCGCCGCCCCGCTGTCGTAGGCGCGGACCATGTCCTCCTCGCGGTCGGAGTTGGTAAGCACGATGACCGGGATCCGTCGCAGGCGGTCGTCCTCCTTGAGGTTTCCGAGGACCTCGAACCCGCTGGCCCGCGGGAGTTTCAGGTCGAGCAGAATCAGATCCGGCCGCGGTGCGTCCGTGAACTCGCCGCGACGGTGGAGGAAGTCCTGTGCCTCCTCGCCGTCACCAGCGAAGTACAACTCGCACTTGAACTCGCTCTTGCGCATCGCGCGCTTGATAATCAGTACGTCGTTCTCGTCGTCTTCGACAACGAGAACCTTCATCTTCTCTTGGCTAAGCATGGCGTCCACCTCGATTCAGCTCACCGCCTTGGGAATGGTAAAGGAAAACCTGCTCCCGCTTCCAACTTCGGATTCCACCCAGATGCGTCCCCCGTGCTCCTCGACGATCCGCTTGCAGATGGCCAGGCCGGCGCCGGTTCCGTCGCTTTTGCGATCGAGCTTCTCGAAGATGCCGAAGATCCGCTCGCGATGCTGCGACTCGATGCCTCGCCCGTTGTCCTCCACGAAGAACGTGCACTTCCCGTTGCGGCTGGCGTTGGGCACCCAGCCGACGTGGATCGTGGGCAACGCCTTGTCGTTGTACTTGATGGCGTTGACGATGAGATTACTGAACAGCTCTCCGATCTGGACCCGATTGCCGAGTACGGCAGGGAGTCCGGAGTCCACTTGAAGGCTGGCGCACCGCAAATGCCCTGTGAGATCCTGTCGGATCTCGTGCATCAACCCGTCGACGGAGATGCGCTCGTGCGTCGCGGCATCCCGGCGCACGCTCGACAGCTTGAGTAGATCGATGACCAGCCGCTGCATGCGGGCTGACGTGTCGCGCAGCCGTTTCAGCAGCTCTCGGCCCTCGTCGTCCAGTCGCTCGCCGTAGTCCTCGAGTACCTCCCGGCTGAACTGCTGAACGGTGCGAAGCGGCGCCTTCAGATCGTGGGAGACGACCTGGCAGAACTGCTCCAGCTTCTCGTTGCTGACCTCCAGGGCCTGAGCTTTCTGCCGCAGGATCTCTTCCAATGACTTGATCTCTGTGATGTCAATGTAGTGATCGATGCGGCCGCCCTTGTAGCGTTCCGTCTCGATCGGGATCGAGCGATACGCGAGGACGCGCTCTGCTCGATCCATCGATGGGACCACCTTGCATGTGGTCGTGTCGACCGCGCGCCCCTCGTGTACAGCGGCTTCCACCGTGCGGCCGAGCTCTTCGCCGGAATCCAACACGCCGACGAGACGCTTGAACGCGCGCAGCAACTCGATGCCGATGAGGCGATCTCGATCGATCCCGAAGAACTCCCCCACGGTCTTGTTGGCCCACACCACGTGGCCGCGGCTGTCGGTGATGATGATCCCCGAGTCCAGTGTGTCGACGGCCTCCTCGATCAGGAAGCGGTAGCGTGCCTCCGTCTCCATGAGCCTGCGCTCCAACTCCGCTTGGTCGCGCAGGTCGCGTGCCTCAACGATGGCAAGGCGCTCCGTCGCCTTTGTCGCCCGAAGCTCCACGGGGACGGGCTTTTTCTCCGCCGTCAGGTACCGTAGTTTGACGTCGCGGATGTCTTGGCGCTCAAACAGGCGCAGCAGCTCCGTCTTCATCTGCTCCGCATCCTGAGGGTGGACGTATTCCGCCAGCGCCAAGCTCCGCTTGGCGGGCTGGCCGAGGATGGAACGGGATGCGTCGCTGCGTTTGAGGACGGTCCCATCCCGGTCGACGACGTGCAGGATGTTCATCGAGCCGTCGAAGATCTCTCGATCGTAGCGCCCTTCGATGTTCTTCGCGCGCTGCCACCGCTCCCGCCGTACGGCACGTCTTTGATGCGTTGTCCCCAGCCCGGCCGCGATGGCGGTGAAGCCAGCGAACATCGGACCGATGACGAGAGCACCCTCGGACAGTATGAACGGGGTGCCGAGAGCCGCGGTGGCGATTCCTAGAAGTAGCGAGGTTCGAAGACGAAGGGCGCACGCGCCCAGCATCAGGGGGACGACGAGTCCTCCGACGACGACGGGCCAGGAGAGCACCCCCGAGAAGTGGAGAAGAACGATGGCGAGAACAGCGATGCAGTAGGCGGCGATCGCGATGATCGCCTTCTCGACACGATTCAGTCCGTTTGCCAACCGACGCCCATCCTTAGGCCCATGCGCTCTTGCCCTTCCGAGCCGATGTGAATGCGTACCGAGGCTAAGAACACGACGAACCTTGCGGAAGGACACCGGTCACCCCAGCGTCAGACCTACTTCCCGGCAGCTAGATGATGAGGTTCGGATTCAGCGGCGGCGCGAACGGCTCCATCATCTTCTGCAGGTAGTCCTCGCGTAGGATGTTGATCTTCCTGCTCTCGATGGAGATGATCCCTCGCCCCTCAAGCTCGCTCAACGTGCGAATGGCCGTCTTGGAAGACACGCCCGCCATTTCCGCGAGCTCCGCTCGTGACAGCTCGACGCCGCCCTTCCCGAGATGCAGGATCAGGCGAGCGAGCCGTTCCTTGCTCGACGAGTACGATCTCTCGGCAAGCTTGTTCTGGAACGCTTTCAGCTCTTCTGCGAGCTTCTCGTAAAGACGGAACACGGTCTTGGGGTGCCGTTCCAGGAAGTAGAAGAAGTCTCCTCGCTCGACGAACCCGACCGTCACCGCATCGAGCGTCTTCGCGTAGGCGTTGTGGGTTCCCTTATCGAACAGGGTGGTCTCGCCGAGGATCTCACCGGGGCCAACGATCTTCAGGATCTGGCTCTTGGCGCGCATGCTGCGCTTCACGAGCTTCACCATTCCGTCGAAGATCAGGTAGAAGCCGAACGCGGGTGCCCCCTCCATGAAGATGATCTCCCCGCGGCCGTAACTGATGTGGCGTACGCCCTCCCGTAGCTTATCGAGTTCCTTGGCTTTGAGATCGGAGAAGATCCGAAAGTCCTTCAGCTCCACCATGCTAACCCCCTCGTCCCCTGCAGCGGCCGGCCCGATCGCTCATCACCTCGATCGACAGGTCAGGCGTCCCCACATTGTAGCCGATCGCCTAGGTCGCGCCAAGCCGCCCACGATGTCGAATGCGCTCGGGTACACGAGGTAGAGCTTTCTTGGGGAGATGGATCACGCCCCGACGGTGTGAAAGCAGCCAGCGCGGAAGGCGCGCTTGCGCCGGAATCCGCTCACGCTTAGACTGGGTTCTGCAGGCGTTGCCAGTGAAGCGGCGTCTTGGTGCCGCCGGAGTGGCGGAATTGGCAGACGCGCAGGATTCAGGATCCTGTGAGGATTACACCTCGTGTGGGTTCAAGTCCCACCTCCGGCACCACGCAGTTTCTCGTCCCTACCCTAAGCCGCGGATCGGCCTCGGCTGCCCCCTCCCCGTTGGGTTCACTACGCGGCCATGGCGAGCAGGGCGATGCCTGCGAATACCGCCTGGAGAAGCCACAATCGCATCGTGATCGCTGGTTCCGGGAGCGTCATCGCGGGCAGAAGGTGCTCTCGTGTGAGTCCTGGAGAGAACTCGAAGTGGTGATGGAGGGGGCTCATCCGCAGCAACCGTCGACCGGTCGTGCGGTAGATGACGACTTGCAGGATCACGGATACCGCCTCCAAGACGACCACCCCAGCGAGCAACGGAAGGACAAGCGCCAGGCCGTCGGCCAAGGCAAGCGCAGCCACGGCTCCGCCAAGGGCGAACGCCCCCACATCTCCGAGGAAGAGACGCGCCGGATAAGTGTTGACCCAGAGAAATCCAGCCAGAGCGCCCAGAAAGGGGAGCAGGGCGAGCTCGGTTTCCGCGCTCGGCCGCCCTATCCACAGGGCGATGCCGACAATCAGCGTCACGCCTGTGGCAAGGCCGTCCAGACCGTCGGTCAGGTTCATGCTGTTCGTCGTCGCGAGGAACACGGCCACGGCGAGCGCGGCGGATGCGGCAACGGGCAGGAAGACGTGGTGGGATGTGAACGGAAGCAGCACGGCACCACGAAACACGTTACCGAATGCGAAGAACAGCGCGGTCGCGGCGGCAACGCCGAGCAGGAGCTTCTGTCCCACGGACAGCCCCCGAGAGCGGCGGCGCAGCAGGGACACAAGATCATCGGAGAGGCCGATGAGTCCGAACACGAGGGCCGACACGTAGACAGCCCATGTCTGGCGCGGAACGTGCGACGCCAGCTCCAACCCGAGAAGCGACACCCCCCAGAGGGCCAGAATGACCGCCCCTCCCATGGTCGGTGTTCCCCGCTTGCTGCGGTGTGCGCGGGGGCCCTCCTCACGAATGTGCTGACCGACACGGATGCGCCGCTGTGCGTTGGCGAAGCTCAGTGCGACGAGAGCGGTGAGCGGAACCAGTGCGACGCCGACCGCGAGCGGCAGGTTCACTGGGAGGCTCCGCGGAACTCCCCATCGCACTCCAGAAGTGTTCGTCGAGCCTCTGCCGAAGCGACAGGGCGATCGCCATGCTCGGCGATCTCGACGGCGAGCTTGTAGAGATTGTATGTCGTGATGACGCAGAAGCGCTGTGACTGGCAGCCGCGCAGCACAGCAGGTGTGAACTGGGTCGGCCGATGACGGGGATCGAGTTCGCGGGAGCCGCTGACCACGAGGATGCCCTTCGTCGGGTCTCCATCCTCGGTGTGGATGCGATCAACGTACCGTAGCAGCTTGCGGTAGGCAGAGAGATCTACGGCAGAGCCCTCGGTCGCGGCGGCGACGAACAGCGCATCACCCTCATCGCTCAGGGCTCGCAGATGGTCTTGCCGACGCTCGACATCGAACCCGAGGATGCGCAGGGCGCTCGCCACTGCGGGCAGAAGGGCGCGTTGCCCTTTGACGTAGAGGATTGGCTTCGGAGCGAGCAGCGCATCGAGCTTGCCCGTCGTCTCCACGATCTTCTCGTCCAGGCGTGCTCGTCGCTTCTCGAGACTCGCCAACTCATCGCGCAACGCTTCTTCCCCAGGATAGGGGAACGACGGCCCCCAGTCCGGCTGCGGAGCGAACGCGTCTCGGTGCGCGGCATCGGCGGCGGCTTCGATAAGGACCGTGGCTTCGTGCGCCGGCGACACCCCGGTCACCGGAGGCAGCAGGACGAACGCTCCATCCTCGAAAGGGATCTCCAGGGCGAGGATGTCTCCGACACGGTTCCGCGCGAGGACGGTGGCGAAGCGCTCCATCGGAGTCGACAGCAGATCCTCGTACACTGCGGTGTACTCGATTTGGCCGCGGAACTGCTGCAGATAGCTCTCGAATGGGCTCCCGCTGCCCTCCAGACGCACATCCCGCCCACGACGAGCGACGAACCGCCCGTTGGACGGGAAGGTCAATTGGTGTTGGCGATCCACGAGAGATACGACGGGCAGCCAGCTGTATCGGTCGATCCGCTCAAGTGGGCCGTCGCTGCTGATGATCTCGACGCTTTCGGCGCGTGGTCGGAGACGACACACCATCAGGCCTCCGCCGCGTCGAAGAAGGTCTCCGCACTCCATCCTGCGGCGCACCATCAGCTGCGTCAGCGTGTGTCCTAGGCCGTAATCACTGCCGGCGTACGTCCGTCGACGCCCGTCCCTGTCCACAGGGATGTCGTGACGCCAGCGAGTCGTGATCGCTTGAGGATCGAGGAACACCGCATCGAAGCCGGCGAGTGACGGCGCCTCGTAGAATGTGCTTCGGAGGACATCCGGGTGGCGTAGTGTCCAATCGAGGGCGAGGAAGAGCGGCTCCATTTGCCGAGCATCTTACCGCTCAGGGAATCGACGAAGCAAGATGCCGATCGCGCACGGGCGCCGCTGCTTCAGTCCAGTGCGACGAGGACGATCTCGGTGAGGTCGTCGGGCTCGATCCGCTGCAGCACGAGATCCACGTCTTGCTGCGGGAGAACCGATCCGGAGAGATGAATCAACCGTTGGCTCACCGCTGCGTACAGTCCCTGGCTCTCGAATGGGCTACGCCCGGCCTCAAGGGAATCCCCAAGGGCACCTGCGATGTGGGTGACGAGCGCGTCAAACGCCGCTTGCGGCAGGTGATGAGGTGCGCTGCGTTGGCCGTCCGGGACGCTGAAGATGCCCTTGGCGTTGAGCAGCTCCCGGACCGCCTGCTCCAACAGGCGCCGGGTCTCGATCTCCTGCGTGATGGACAGGAGCGGGACGCCCTGCGTCAGTCCTTGGATCGCCTTGTCGGCGAGTCCTTCGGCAGGGAGTTCGCTCTCCAGGGCAGCGGCGAGTACCAGAAGGAGTGCCTCCTTCTGGGCGACTGTGCCTGACGCCTCGGCCAGCAGATCGACAAGCCGCAAAGCCGTGTCGACTGTCAGCTTCTCCTGCTGAATGCCTTGCTCAAACGCAGCCTGCACGCGCGCGGCGGCCGATAGCCCCAGGGCTGCAAGCGACTCCGAGATCGCGTCCTGACTGGTTTGGGCGAAGCCGCCGAGGACCATGCTTGAGACGAGCACTGCAACGGCAGTTGTGCCTGCAAGCCTCATGCGTCATCTCCCTTGCGTTCCACGTAGCGCACCGAGTTGTACTCCCCGAAGCTGCGCACGTACTCGTCGGCCAGCGGATCCTGTCCCCACCAGCGGCCGTCGACGAGGTACGCGTATTCGTAGCGCCCCGGAGCTAGATCCAGGGTGGCTGTCCAGATGCCGTCGTCATCGGGATCCGACAGCGGGGTCGCTGTCCAGCCGTTGAAATTGCCCAGCACGGTTACTGACTCCGCGTCGGGCGCGGGCACGACGAACAACGTGGCGTTGCCACTGGCAAGCGCAGCGCGCAGCGCGGTGACGGACTCGGGCGTGTGTACTCCCCGCAACCGCGGGCCAAGGGCCGTCCCAAGGAACAGGAAACATGCTGCGGTGGCACCGACAAGGGCGAGTTGAGCGACACGTCCGCCCTTCGATGGGGCGAGCAGTTGGCGGAGAACTCCTATGGCGCCAGGGTTTGGCGATCGCCCGGATATCGTGGCGACGACCCTGTCTTCCAATCCGTCGATTCGATAGGCGCTCGCCACAGCCTCTTGTCGTAGCGTCTCCCGGAGAGCGCCGTCGAGATCATCCAATCTCATGGTTGACAACACCGTCCTTCTCCAGCACCTGCTTCAGCTGAACCTTCGCCCGATGGATCCTCGTCTTCACGGTCCCCTCCGGTAGCGATAGGACCTCGGCGATTTCCTTGTACGACAGGTCGTTGTAGAATCGCAGCACGAGCGGGGCCCGATATGCGTAGGGGAGCTTGTCCAATCCAGAGCGGATCTGGCTGTGCCGATCCTCACGGGCAACCTCGATCGCAGGATCGCGACCTCCAAGCATCTGATCCGGCGGGGCGACGACCGGATGATAACGACGATAGCGCAGGCGGTTGCGGCAGAGGTTGGAGGCAATCGTGAACAGCCACGTGGAAAATCGCTTCTCCAGATGATAGCGCCGGAGATTCGTGTAGGCGCGAATGAACGCGTCCTGCGCGATGTCCTCCGCATCAGCGGGCTGCCTGAGGAACCCCAGACAGAGCCCGTACACTGCGTCCTTGTATCGTGACACGATCTCACCCCATGCCTCGGCATCTCCGTCCAGCGAAGCCCGCAACAGGCTGACCTCCTCCTGCAGTTGGTACACGCTGCCGTCTCCTCCCTACCGCATACAACTATACACCGTGTACCGTAACTGGTTTCGCGCCCCGACATCGGTCACCTTGCCTCGGGACGAATCCTCCTCTTGCCTTTGGTCGGCGTCCCTGGTTCTATAGGAAGGTGCGCGTCTAGACTGACAGCGTTAGTGATGCGGCAACCGTTTCTTGGAGACGTGATGGACGCTAAGGAGGTTGACGATATGCCTGCGACGGGAACGCCAGTTCATCGGGCCAGTCGCAAACGCCTGCTGGCCGTGCTTCTGCTGGCGGCGCTGGTGTGTGGGGTCGCCGCCTGTCGGGGCTTCTTCGGCCAGGCTCCAATTGCCTTGCTTCTTGTGGCGCCGACCGAGGATCAGGAAGTCCCCGCCGAACGCACCTTTCACATCGACGGCTCGACCGACCCGGATGGGGTGATTGTGGGTTATGAGATCGATTTCGGCGATCTGTCCGCAGTGGTCTCCGGAACCGACGTGACGGACATCATCGTGCACGAGTACACGGTGGCTGGCACGTTCGTGGTGTCTCTCACGATCACCGACAACGCCGGGCGGATAGGGAAAGCACAAGCCGTGGTCACGGTTGGCCCGGTGATGCTCACGTTCGCTGTCGATCGGGATGGCGACTACGGGATTTGGCGGATGAAGGCGGACGGGAGCGCCCAGGGCGCTGTGCTGGATACGGGAGACGAGGAGATCTTCCCCGACCTCGATCTCGGTCTGCGGAACCGCATTGCCTACGCATGCGATGCCGCCGGGGACTGGAACATCTACACGATGACCACGGAGGGAACCTTGATCGCTCCGCTGACCGTGGACGTGTCGCAGCAGATCCAGCCGAGCTGGTCGAGCGATGCGTCGGCCATCGCCTACGCGTCGAACGATGCACAGACGCCGTCGGACACGACGTGGGAGATCTGGACGATGACGACCTCCGGCGCAGCGCAGACGAAGCTGACGTCGCAGAGTCCTTCATGGGCCATCGCCCCGGCATGTTCCCCCGTGAACGACGATGTGCTGTTCGTCTCCAACAAGGACGCCAGCGGTGGAAGCTCCATTTGGCTATGGGATGCCTCAGCCGGGAGCGCTTTCGAGCTCTACGATGGGGCCACGGTGCGCGACGGGGATGCTTCCCCCGCGGGATTTGATGCGGGGATGGCCACTGCGCTGAGCCTGCCTCCCGGAGCGGGAATCTCCAGCCCGGCGTGGTCTCCCGACGGTGCCAAGATCGCCTTCTCTCGCGAGCGCGTTGCTGGCGGCATCATCGATATCTACGTGATGGACGCCGATGGGAGCGACGCGCAGACCCTTGAGGAGTACGTCGAGGACGTGCTTGGAGTCCCGTTCGCGGACACGATCACCTCGGATGCCGACGAATTCTGCCCGTACTGGCTGGAAGATGGCTCCGGGCTTGCGTTCACGCGGATCTCTGGCTTCTTCTACAACGTCGCTGTCGTCTCCTTCGATGACGGCTCCGTCGATGTCCTTACAGCCGTCGGTGACAACATCTTCCCTGCGGAGCAACTGCCGTAGCGTTTCACGCGTGACGTCGTTTCAAGAAGCGGTGAAGTTTGGCGGAGGGGCGGAGCCCCTCCGCCAAGCGTTTCCCCTGAGGTAGGCGCCGATCTCCACTCGCACGATGCCAGGCTGCGGCAGCACACAACGCGACGGCGAACAGCACGAGCAGCGGCGCATCTCCATAGCGCACGTAGGCTGATTGCGCCTGGCGATGGGCGACACTTCCGTTGATCACCGTTTCGCCAGCGGCGCTCGCCAGGATCCTCCCGCGGGGGTCCACGATGCCTGAGATCCCCCCGTTGGCCGCCTGCAGTGTGTAGCGACGGTTCTCGACTGCGCGGAAGACAGCGGATGCGAAGTGCGCCTGTAGCTCGCTGCTTCCGCTGAACCATGCATCGTTGGTGACGGTTACGAGAAGCGTAGCGCCGCGGCGCACGAACTGCCTCGAGATCTGAGGGAACGTCGACTCGAAGCAGATCGGAGCTCCGATGCCTTGAAGCAGGCTGTACTCCGTTCCCCGGCTGAGGTCGAGCGGTAGCATCCGGCGCAGCCATCCCGCAAGCCCGAGCCGTTCGAGCAATGCCCGACCGGGGACGGTCTCCCCGAATGGGACGGGATGCATCATCGCGTACGTACCATCGAGCTGACCATCCTCCGTGAGCAGTGCCACGCGGTTGGTAATCTCGCCGTCCTCGTAGTGGCCGGTTCCGAGGAGAATCTTCGTCCGTGTTGACTCGGCGAGACGGGAAAACGCCCCCAGCAGCTCGGGGTCTCGCAGGATGAACGCGGGAAGGATCGACTCTGGGAAGACGATCAGATCCGGATCGTGATCGGCTGCCTGCCGTCCGAGATCGAGGTAGTACGGAAGAAGGGTCTCCATCTCGCTGCCTTGGAGCTTGATCTCTTGCCGAACATCGGAGCCGACGATCGACACGTCCACGGGCTCACCGTCGGGGGAGATGGGCATGACGCCGAACGCGGCGAGGAGACCGACAGCGGCTCCGGCCGCGAGAAGCGCAGCTCGTGAGCGGCCTGCAGCGTGCGTGAGGGTGCCGTTAACGAAGACGATGGCGGCGGTGAGCGCCCACGGCCCGAGCAGCGACGCGACCTGGACGAACTGCGGCACTCGAGCGAGCGCGGAGTAGGCCGTCGAGAAGCCGAGTCCCAGCTCGCCCTGGGCGCGAACGATCTCGAAGGCGGCGTATGCGATCGGGGCGACCACAAGCAGGCCGATCCCATCGCCGAACCGCTCGCGCGACCAACCGATGAGCACGCCGAGAAGGCCAAACGAGGCACCGAGGAGGGCGACCAGGGCAGCGTAGCCCAGCGCGACAAGTGGTGTGAACCGCATCAGTGTGAGCAGCCAGCGTAGATCGACGGCGGCGAACAGCGCTCCGCAAACCAAGCCGGGGAGCATGCGGCGACTGCGTCCCTGAGCGGCGAACCACGGTACAAGGGCGACGAAGGCCAGTGGCGAGACCCCGACGCCTGGCATGGCTGCCGCGAGAAGGACACCGGAGAGCGCCGCCAGGCCAGCTTCCCTCCATCGAGACGGATGCATATACTGCTGATGATACCGTGACCTGGGGGGAAGCATGCATCCGGTACTGGTGAAGGTTGGTCCCATCATCATCCGCTACTACGGCCTGATGTACGTCATCGCCATCTCTCTCGGCTTCTTCCTGTTCTCGCGTGAGGCACGCCGCCGCCGCCTTCCCCTATCGACGGAGGATCAGTTCGACCTCCTGCTGTGGGTGATTCCCGTAGCGCTCATCGGGGCGCGGCTGTACTACGTCGCCTTCCAGTGGGGCTACTACGGCCGGCACCTCGTGGACATCGTCAAGCTGTGGCAGGGGGGACTGGCGATCCACGGAGGGGTGATCGGCGGTGTCCTGGCGACGCTGGTGTATTCCCGTGTGAAGCGCGTTCGCTTCTGGGCGATCACCGACTCGCTCTGCCCGAGCCTCATCCTCGGTCAGGCGATCGGACGGATCGGGAACCTGACGAACGGAGACGCCTTCGGCCTTCCGACAACACTGCCCTGGGGCCTTCGATTTCCATCCGAGTCTCCCGCAGGCCAAGCGTTTCCCGGTCAAGCGACGCATCCGTCGATGATCTACGAGATGCTTCTCAACCTCATGGTGTTCGCCTTCCTCTGGGGATGGGCGAGGAAGCGCGGCTTCCGTGACGGGTTCATCACCGCAATGTATTTCATCCTGTACGCACTGGCTCGCTCCTTGGTCAGCTTCACGCGTGCGGACAGCCTGTGGTTGAAGATCGGTGGGACGCCTGTTCGTGCGGCGCATGTGGCTAGCGCGCTCTCGATCCTCGGCTTCGGGGTGTTCATCCTCTGGGGGCGGCTGTACCGCCGGGACCCACCTCGAAGTTCTCCCCCAGGTAGAATCGACGCGCCAGCGGATCGCTCGTGAGCTCTTCCGGCGTGCCTGATGTGATCAACTGGCCCTCGTGCAGCAGCAGCGCGCGGTCGGTGATCGCCAAGGTGTCGCGGACGTTGTGATCCGTGATCACCAGCCCGAGGCCGCGGCGACGCAGTGCCGCGATGCGCTCCTGGAGGTCTGACACGGAGATGGGATCAATTCCGGAGAACGGCTCGTCGAGCAAGAGGTAGGATGGCGAGGTGGCCAGGGCGCGAGCGATCTCCAAGCGCCGGCGTTCGCCAGCGGACAGGGTTCCCGCGCGTTGGTCGGCGAGCTTCTCTAGGCCGTACTCCTCCAGGAGGCTCGCGCGAATCTTCCCGCTGCGATCGCGTTGCGCGGACCATTCGAGGACCAGACGAAGGTTGTCGGCGACTGTGGCGCGCGTGAACACGGATGGCTCCTGTGGGAGATACCCGATACCGGCGCGGGCGCGCTCATAGAACGCGCGGTCGGAGATGCGGCGACCGTCGAGCAACACCTCCCCGTGGTCGGCGGCGACGAAGCCGATGACCATCAGGAATGTGGTCGTCTTCCCCGCCCCGTTGGGGCCGAGCAGCCCGACGACCTCGCCGCAGTCCACCGTGAACGACACATCGTCCACGACCCAGCGACCGCTGTACCTCTTCCTTAGTGCCGTTGCCTCAAGCATCGCTCCCCGGTTCGAAGAACCCATCGTCCAGCGTCACCGACACCGAACCCTCGGCCACGATCCCATCGTTGTCCAGGCGCACATGATCTGCCGTGAGTATCGCACGGGCCAGCTGCACCTGGGCGGTACCCGTGAGCGTAATAGTCTCCGTGTCGAGCGCCGTTGCCGCGTGCTGCGCACGATACACGCGATCCCCGTGTTCGATCTCGACATCCAACAGGACGAACTGCCCATCCGACTCCCACTCCAAGCGGGCACAGCGCACGGTGGCGGCGGGATCGAGTTCGAGCGTGCCGTGAACCTCTCCATCCAGGATCGCCCGTTGCGATGACGGCACGAAGGTGAAGCTGCTGCCCTGGATCACGCCTCTGTCGAACATCAGGGTGCTCGTCCCTGCTGTGAGCACCTCCTCCTCGGAAGACCACCGTAGCACATCCGTGGTCAGCTGGTAGTTCCCCTCGTGGTTCGCGGCCGTGACATCGCCGGTCAGTTCGGCCTGTGTAGGGGCAATCATGAGCTCAGCGGCCTGCGCCTCGAACAGGATGCGCTCCCCGTCAAAGAACACCACCTGAGGCTCCTCGAGGCGGCCGTCCTCTCCATCCAGCGAGCCTCGGTGAGCGGCGACCTCCCAGGACAGAGCCCCGTCCACGGTGTACGTGCGAACGATGATTCCCCGCGCTTCGCTCGCCGTACGCGTTCCCGTGGGTTGGCGCGGGGGGAGGACGAGCAGAACAAGCCCGGCAAAGGCGGCCACGCACAGCGTCACGCCCACGGCACGCTTCATCCGGCGCATGCCTGCACGAATCCAGAGAACAACGGATGGGGCGAGAGGAACCTCGAACGGAACTCCGGATGGAATTGCACGCCGAGGAACCATGGATGGTCCTGCAGTTCCATGATCTCGACCAGCTTCTCGTCCGGAGAAGTCCCGGACACAACGAGTCCTGCTGCCTCGAAACGCTCCCGGTACGCGGGGTTGAACTCGTAGCGGTGGCGGTGGCGCTCCTCGATGCTCGTCGTTCCGTAACATCGATGCGCGAGGGTCTCCCTGCCCAGTTCGGCGGGGTACGAGCCGCGACGCATCGTCCCCCCGCGGTCGCGCACTGGAACTTGCTCGTCGAGCAGGTCAATGACGGCGTGAGCGGTCTTCGCGTCGAATTCCGAGCTGTTCGCGTCCGCGAGGCCGAGAACGTCCCTCGCGAAGTCGATTACGGCGCACTGCAGTCCGAGGCAGATGCCGAAGTACGGCAGGCCGGCCCGACGGGCGTGGCCGACAGCCTCGACCTTGCCCTCGATGCCGCGGTCGCCGAAACCTCCAGGAACCAGCAGCCCGTCGACGTCAGCGAGACACGCGTCCGCGCTGTCTTCTGCAACCCGATCGGCGGGGATCCAGCGGATGTCCACACCGACGTCCAGCGCCGCACCAGCGTGGATCAGCGCCTCCCGGATGCTGAGGTACGCGTCGTGGAGTTCCACGTACTTCCCCACGACGGCGACGGTCGTCCGCCTCGATGGTTTGTACACGCGATGCAGCCTGTCTTTCCATCCAACGAGTTCGATCGGCCGCGCGGCCAACTGCAGCTGGCTTTCGATGCGCTTCTCCAGTTCCTGCTCGTGGAGCAGGAGAGGCACCTCGTACTCCGAGGGGCGATCCACGCTCTCGATCACGCTTGACAGCGGAACGTCGCAGAACAGCGAGAGCTTGCGCCGTACCGCACCGGGAACCGTTCGTTGTGAGCGGGCAACGAGCACGTGGGGCTGGATTCCGATCGCGCGCAGTTCCTTCACGCTGTGCTGCGTGGGCTTGGTCTTCAACTCGTCGGTGGTAGACAGTTGGGGGAGGAGCGTGACATGCACGAAGCACACATCCTGCCTGGGCAGCTCATCCTTTATCTGGCGAAGTGCTTCGAGGAACGGTAGCCCCTCGATGTCACCGACCGTCCCCCCGACCTCGACGACTACGATCTCGGCCTTGTCTTGCTCCAGAGGCCGCCAGATCGTGCGCTTGATCTCATCGGTAATGTGTGGGATGACCTGGACGGTTTGCCCGAGGAAGATTCCGGCTCGCTCCTGCCGGATCACGTTCCAGTAGATCTGCCCAGTGGTCACGTAGTTCGCCTCAGACAGATCCCGATCGATGAAGCGCTCGTAGCGCCCGACGTCTAGGTCCGTCTCCTTGCCGTCCTCGGTGACGAACACCTCGCCGTGCTCATAGGGGTTCATCGTCCCCGCGTCGACGTTCACGTACGGGTCGATCTTCAGCAGCGTGACGCGGTAGCCCTTCGATTGGAACAGCAGCGCGACCGAGGCGGCGACGACGCCCTTGCCCAGTCCTGACAAGACGCCACCGGTGACCACTACGACCTTTCGCACTGGCACCTCCCCGTCCGGCGACGTCTCCAGCGTAGCTTACGTGAGACCGTGTCGGCGGTTCAACATGTGGATCTCGCTTTGTGGACGCGTGCGGCCCGTGCTATAATCCCTCGCTTCGCGGGCGCGAAATCATCGTGGGAGGATGCGTTCTCCATGATCAGGGTTGTGCTGCAAGTGTTCTTCTTTATCGACTGCATCGCGTTGGTCGGGTTGATCCTCATTCAGATGAGCGAACACTCGGGTCTCGGCGGGGCGTTCGGTGCCGGGATGTCGAGCACGGTGTTCGGTCGGGATGAGGTGCGGGATCCGAAGCGAACGTTGACCGCTTCCATGGCGGGTGCGTTCCTGTTGCTGGGTTTCGTGCTGTCGGTGCTGCCTGGGTAAACCGTATGGGGGGAGGAGGAGGGATCGTGCGGTGCCGCTGATTGAGGTACGGGACCTGAAGACCTACTTCTACACAGAGGATGGCGTCGTTCGTGCGGTGGATGGCGTGGACTTCGTCATCGAGCCTGAGAAGACCCTGGGAATCGTCGGTGAGAGCGGCTGCGGCAAGTCCGTAACCGCCCTGACAATCATGGGGCTTGTTCAGATACCGCCGGGCAAGATCGAGAACGGCGAAGTGATCCTGCATCGCAACGGCAACGCACAGGACCTCACCAAGCTGCCTTCGAAGGGAAGGGAGATGCGGTCCATCCGCGGCAATGACATCGCGATGATCTTCCAGGAGCCGATGACGTCGCTGAACCCCGTGTACACCATTGGCAACCAGATCATGGAAGCGATCATTCTCCACCAGAGGATGGACAAGAAGCGGGCGCGCCAGCGCGCGATCGACATGCTTCGCGCTGTCGGAATTCCTCTTCCCGAGCAACGCGTTGACGAGTATCCTCACCAGCTCTCCGGCGGTATGCGCCAGCGCGCGATGATCGCGATGGCGCTGTCGTGTAATCCGCGTCTTCTGATCGCGGATGAGCCGACCACCGCGCTAGATGTGACGATCCAGGCTCAAGTGCTCGAGCTGATGAACGATCTGCAGAAGGAGTACAACGCAGCGATCCAGTTCATCACACACGATCTCGGAGTGATCGCCGACATGGCGGACGATGTGGTCGTGATGTATCTGGGGCGCATCGTGGAAGCTGCGTCGGTCCACGACGTGTTCCACGACCCCAAGCATCCGTATACCCAGGGGCTGATGAACTCCATCCCTTCCCTGGCCGTGAAGAAGGATCGACTCATCCCAATCAAGGGCGTGGTTCCGGATCCGTTCGAGGTCCCCCCAGGCTGTGGGTTCGAGCCCCGCTGTCCCCACGCGATGGAGGTCTGCAAGGCGCAGATGCCCCCCCTCAAAGAGCTTACGCCCGGCCATGAGTCGGCGTGCTGGCTCTACGAATAGCAAAGGAGTGATCGCCGTTGTCCTCTGACTCCATCCTTCTCGAGGTGGTGGGTCTGAAGAAGTACTTCCCCGTGCGTCGGGGGATCCTCAAGCGTGTGGTCGCGCAGGTGAAAGCAGTCGACGAGATCGACATGTTCATCAGGGAGGGGGAAACCCTGGGTCTGGTGGGCGAGAGCGGCTGCGGGAAGACCACTGCTGGACGGTCGATCATCCGACTGCTCGAACCGACCGCCGGCTCGGTGCTGTTTCGTAGCAGGAAGCTGGCATCTTCCAGCGAGACCTACCGCGAGATCGATGTCGTCAAGGCGCCGTACAAGCTACTGAAGCAGTTGCGTCGCGACATGCAGATCATCTTCCAGGACCCGTTCTCGTCGCTGAATCCGCGGATGACCGTGGGTTCGATCATCGGGGAGCCGCTGCTTGTCCACCGGCTTGCCAAGGGAGCCGAGCGGGAGGAGCGCGTGCGCGAGCTGCTGGCCGCTGTGGGCCTGAAGCCGGACCACATGAAGAGATACCCCCACGAGTTCTCCGGCGGACAGCGGCAAAGGATCGGTGTGGCCCGCGCCCTCGCCCTGGATCCGCAGCTGATCATCTGTGATGAGCCTGTATCCGCGCTGGACGTGTCCATTCAGGCTCAGGTACTGAATCTCCTGGAGGATCTCCAGGAGGAGTTCGGGTTGACGTACCTGTTCATCGCTCACGATCTGTCGGTGGTCAAGCACATCAGCGACCGTGTGGCGGTCATGTACCTCGGGAAGATCGTCGAGTTGGCAACGACCGAGGAGCTGTTCATCCATCCGAAGCACCCGTACACCGAGGCGCTCATGTCCGCCGTGCCCGTGCCTGATCCGGACTACGAAGTGGAGCGTATCTTGCTCGAAGGGGATGTTCCGAGCCCGGTCGCCCCGCCGCCAGGCTGCTACTTCCACCCGCGCTGTCGATACGCGCAGGAGATCTGCAGCCAACAGGCACCGGAGTATCGCGACCTAGGTGGCCTGCACTTCGTCTGCTGCCATTTCGGTGACACGCTGGATCTCCAACCCGTCCGCTCCGGGTGATCGTCCTCCTCGGGACGAGCAATTCAGGCAAGCTCCTCGAACTGCGCTCTATCCTGGGCGATGTTCCCGGACTGCGTCTCCTCACACGGCACGAGGTGCCGTTTCCCGATGTGGAGGAGACCGGTGCGTCGTTCGCGGAGAACGCGTTGATCAAGGCGCGGGCGATCGCATCGGCCACCGGCTGCGCTGTGCTGGCTGAGGACTCCGGGCTCTGCGTCCGCGCATTGCGTGGAGATCCGGGGGTGCGCTCGGCACGGTACGCGGGCGAACCCAGCGATCATGAAGCCAATCTTCGCCGCCTACTGGAGAGGATGCGTGGCGTTGACGAGCGGACGGCATGTTTCGTCACGGTGGCGGCGTTGCGCTTCAGAAACGGCAAGGAACTGCTGCGCGCCGGGGTGCTGCCCGGCCGCATCGCAGAGGAGCGGGCGGGTTGCGGTGGCTTCGGGTACGATCCCGTCTTTGTCCCCGATGGCCACGTGCGAACGCTTGCGCAGCTTCCTGTAGACTTGAAGAACCGCATCAGCCATCGACGTCGTGCCGTCGAGCCGCTGCGCGAGTTGCTTTCCAAACTCTGCTGTCGAGAAGCCCTTCGCTAGCGCTTCGGCTCAAGCTTCTCTTGGAGCTGCGCGAGGAGCCGGCGCTGCTCCGAGTTGAGCTTCTCGGGAACGGCCACCTGGATCTCGACAAGGTGGTCACCCTTCCCGTTGCCGCGCACATCGGGCATGCCCTTCCCCTTGAGGCGCAGAATGGTGCCCGGCTGTGTCCCCGAGGGGATGGCAAGCGTCTCCTCGCCCCACAGCGTCTGCGCGCGGACCTTCGCCCCGAGGGCGGCCTGTGGGTAGCTGATCGTCACGGTCGACAGGATGTTCCGCCCATCGCGCTGGTACGACGGATGGGGAATGACTTCGATGACGATATACATGTCTCCCTGCGGTGCTCCTGAGACTCCGGCGTTCCCTTGTCCACGCAACCGCAGACGTGAGCCAGTCTCCACGCCTGCCGGAACGTTGATGGAGATCTTGCTCTTCTCCTTGGTTCTGCCGCTCCCGTGACACCGCGTGCACGGCTTGTCGATTACCTCTCCAGCGCCGCGACACTCAGGGCACGTCTGCACGTTGACGAAGCTGCCCAGCAAGCTCTGCTGTCGGTACTGCACCTGCCCCCGTCCGTGGCACGTCGGGCAGCTCTTGCGATCGCTTCCCGGCTCGCTGCCCGCTCCATCGCACCGCGAGCAGCTGACCAGACGCGGTGCGGTGATCGCCATCTTGGTGCCGCTGGCTGCGTCTTCGAGTGTCACGCGGAGGCGATACTCGATATCCTCACCGCGCCGGACTTGCGATCTCCTGATCCCAGAGCGGCCTCCCTGCCGGAAGAACATGTCAAACAGGTCGTCAAAACCCCCGAATCCGAACTCCGAGTACGCCTCACGGGCGCGACGGAAGTCGCTGGAGCCGAAGGTGAACCCCTGATCTGGCCCGGCGTGGCCGTAGCGATCGTACTGCTGTCGCTTGTCGGGGTCCGCGAGGACCTCGTACGCTTCGGCAATGCGTTTGAATTCCTCCTCAGCCTGCTTGCGTGAGGAGGGGTTCTTGTCAGGATGGAGTTCCTTGGCCTTCAGCCGATAGGCCTTCTTGATCTCCTCCTGGCTCGCCTCGCGTGAGATCCCCAGGGCCTCGTAGTAGTCTCTCTTGGCCACGCCGTTTCACTCCTTCGGAGCAGGCGCTACTTCTCCTCGTACTCCGCGTCGATGTAGTCCCCGTCGTCAGCCTCGCCGTCAGCCTCGGCCTCGGATGTACTGCTCGTGGTGTCGCCGCCTTCGGGCGCGCCGGACGTCTCCTGGTACGCCTCCCTGGCAAGCTGCTGCGAACTTGCGCTGAGCTGCTGCATCGCCTGGCGCAGGTCATCCAAGGGCGCTTCCGAGGACAGCTTCTCCTTGAGCCGTCGCAGATGATCCTCGATCTCGCCGCGGCGCTCCTGTGTGATCTTGTCGCCGAGATCACTCAGGGTCTTCTCCACCTGGTACACCATCTGATCTGCCTGGTTGCGGACGTCAATCTCCTCAGCCCGCTTCTTGTCCTCCTCAGCGTGCTCATCCGCTTCCTTTTTCATCTGCTCGATCTCGGCGTCGCTTAGTCGAGACGACTCGGTGATGGTGATCGACGCGGTCTTCTCCGTTGCCTTGTCCTTGGCCGTGACGTGAAGGATGCCATCCGCATCGATGTTGAATGTCACGTCGATCTGAGGCACGCCACGCGGCGCGGCGGGAAGCCCTGTGAGCTGGAACTTCCCCAACGACTTGTCGTCGGTCGCCATCTTGCGCTCCCCCTGAACGACGTGGATCTCTACCGCGGGCTGGTTGTCCTGCGCTGTGGTGAACGTCTTCGTCTTCTCCGTAGGGATCGTTGTGTTCCGCTCGATGAGCGGTGTCGCCACGCCCCCTAGCGTCTCGATGGACAGCGTCAGAGGCGTGACGTCGAGGAGTACGATCTCATCAACCTCGCCGGCGAGCACCCCGCCCTGAATGGCAGCCCCGGCGGCGACCACTTCGTCCGGGTTGATCTCGCGGTTGATTTTGCCCGGGATCCGCTCGCTGATCAGAGCCTGCACCCTGGGAATGCGCGTCGAGCCGCCCACGAGAACGACTTGGTCGATCAGATCCGCCGTCTTCTTCGCCTCGCGAAGTGTGCTATCGACGATACTGATCGTCCGATCGAGTGCGTCACCGACCATCTGCTCGAACTTGGCGCGGGTCAGCTTCCTTTCGAGGTGCTTCGGGCCGGAGGCGTCCGCCGTGATGTACGGCAGGTTGATCGTCGTCTCCATGCGGCTCGAGAGCTCCTTCTTCGCCGCTTCGGCGGCGTCCTTCAGCCGCTGTAGAGCGCTGCTGTCCTTGGACAGATCAATGCCGGTGTCGCGGCGGAACTCGTCCGCGAGCCAGTCGATGATCCGTTGATCGAAGTCGTCGCCCCCGAGGCGGGTGTCCCCATCCGTCGCCACGACCTCAAAGACCCCGTCCCCGATCTCGAGGATCGACACGTCGAAGGTGCCGCCGCCCAGGTCGTAGACGAGGATCGTCTGGTCGGATGTCTTCTCGAGACCGTACGCCAGGGACGCCGCAGTGGGCTCGTTGATGATCCGCATGACCTCGAGTCCGGCGATCTCTCCGGCGTGCTTCGTCGCCTGGCGTTGGGAGTCGTTGAAGTACGCGGGGACGGTGATGACCGCCTTCTTCACCTTGCCCCCAAGATGTTCCTCGGCGGCCGAGCGCATCTTCTGCAGTATCATCGCGGAGATTTGCTCGGGTGTGTACTCCGTGGTCTTGCCGTCCGCAGTAATCGCTATCTTGTGATCCGTACCCATTTCTCGTTTGATCGATGCGACAGTCCGGTCCGGATTGGTCACGGCCTGGCGCTTGGCGAGACGTCCGACAAGGCGCTCCCCATCGTCCGTGAACGCCACCACGGACGGCGTCGTCCGCTCGCCCTCTGCATTGGTTATGACAATCGGTTTGCCACCCTCGAGGACGGCCACGCAGGAGTTCGTTGTCCCGAGGTCAATCCCTATGATCTTCTCCTTCATCCGATCTCCTTCTTGTCATCGTCGCTGCCTCCGCTTACCTTCACCTTGCTCGGACGGAGTACGCGATCCCGGCGGCGGTAGCCGCGCTCAAACTCTTCCACCACGACATTCTTGGGCCTATCACTGGCTACGACGAGCAGCGCTTCGTGGAACTGGGGATCGAACGCCTCGCCCACGGCATCGATCGGCGCCACATCGTGCTGCTTCAGTAACTCGGCGAACTGGGCGAAGATCCGCTCCATGCCGTCGATGAACTGCGTCGGTTCCTCGCCGTCCGAATGGTTGGCGAACGCACGCTGCATGTTGTCGAACACCGGGAGAAGACCGAGCAGCACGTGGTCGACGATTCGCTCCTCGTGCGCGGCCAATTCCCGGTCCACGCGCTTGCGGTAGTTGTCGAATTCCGCCTGCAGGCGCTTCAGCCGATCGACGTGAGCACGGATGGTCTCCTCCTGTTTCGCCAGCGACTCGTGTAGGGACTCCACGGTCTCCTCGATGGGAGCCTCTGGGTTGGAGCCCGCCGAGGCGCTCTGCTCCGCTTCCTCCTGGGGAAGCTCCGTTCTGTCCTTCTCACTCCACATCATGATGGGTCACCAGTTCTTCATCTTGTTCCAGCGCTTCGCTCTGTTCGATAGGCTGTACGCAGGAGCCGGCGAGGAACGCCTCGAGCCGGTGGGCGACGTAGCTCACCGTCGACAAGGCGCGGCTGTAGTCCATCCACAGTGGGCCGATGACGCCCAGCGTGCCGCCACGAGGGCGATACGCCGCTGTGACGACGCTGAACTCCTCCATCTCCGGTAGGGGAAAGTCGCCAACGGCTACGTGCACGTCTTCGTCGGGCGTCCGCACGCTGCGCACTGCTTCGGCGAACCTGCGGCGGTCCTGCATCGCGTGCACCAGTCCCAAGAATCGCTGCATGGCGATGTCTGCGCCCACGATCCCGAGGTGAGGTACGACATTGGTCACGCCCTCCACGAACAGCGGGTGGCGCGCCTCTCGGTCGAGGACCTCCTGAAGGATGAGCATCGCCTGGCGAACCGCCGGCTCGTACCACCCTTCGAACTGCTCGTTCTGAAGGGACATGGATCGCAGCTCGCCGAGGGTAGTCCCGGCGAGCGTTCGGTTGATCAGGCTGGCGATGCCGCGAACCTCCTCCGCAGTGAGGTCGCGATCGAACAGGACAAGGCCCTGCTCGATCAGCCCCACATCGGAGACGACAACGAGAAGGATCCGCCGGGGGGCGAGACGGGCCATCGTCACTTGCGCCAACTGCGCCGACTCCATTTCCGGGGGAACCACGAAGGCCGCGCAGTCGGTGAGGCTGCCGAGAAGCCACGCAGTCGTGCGCATCGTCTCTCCGACCTCCAGGCATGGCGTCCGGTATGCTTCCACGATTTCGAGCTCCTGCTTCTGTGTCAGCCGCGAGAGGTCAAGGAGCCAGTCGACGAAGAAGCGATACCCCCGCTTCGTGGGGATCCTTCCCGAGGAAGCGTACGGCTTCTCGATGTAGCCGTGGGCCTCAAGATCGTTCATGTCGTTGCGTACGGTGGCGGAACTCACCGGCAAGTCGTAGTCCTCGAGGATCATCCGCGACGATACGGGTTCGCGCTGGCGGACGAAGCGATCCACGATTTCCTTGAGAATCAAGCGCTGCCTCTCGGGAAGCTCGGCCATAGTTAGCACTCTCGCATGGTGTTTGCTAATCATAGCGAGTCGGCTGAAGGCTGTCCACCGTATCGAGACGCGCGTGGGTACCCGGCTCCTCGCGGTGGTCCTCCTTGACGAGGCGGGCTTCCGGCTCTATGATGTCCTGCCATGAATCCAATGCGCGGGCGGGCCACAGCGGTGAACGCGAACGCCTTCGGCGCGTTTTGGTATTGGATGGCTCCGGCGCTCCTGCCTGCGGACTAGAACCAGTCGAAGCCGCGGGAACGGGAAGCCGGAAGAGGACTACAGGCAATGCCTGTGGTCTTTTTCTTTTGCCTGGGGAGGTGATCGCGAAGACGCGCAGCGAAGGTAGATGGACGACACCGGGCATGCTTGATGTGGTGGAGTGCGAACCGATGGGGGACGGCGCGCGAAGCGCGTGCGCCAGGGTCCTGAAGGAGGACGAATGAACGGCAGGAAACGGCTTGGTGTGGCAGTGGTGGGGTTGCTTGTCGCGTGTGTCGCGGCGACAGCGTTTGCGGCCCCCCTGAAGATCGGGATCTGCAAGATCATGGACCATCCGGCGCTGAACGCCGTGGAACAGGGGACGATCGATGCGTTGACCGCGGCGGGGTACATCGCTGGTGTTGACGTCGAGTACGTCATCGGAGATGCCCAGGGGGATCCGAACAACGCGACTCCGATTGCGCAGAACTACGCGGCGCAGGGTGTGGCGCTGGTCGTTGCGATCTCTACCCCCATGGCGCTGGCGGCGGTTGAGGTGTTCGACGGAACCGATGTCCCGATCGTGTTCTCGGCGATCACGAACCCCCTGGCGGCGGAGTTGGTCCTCGGCGATACCGACCCAAGTCAGAACGGAAACGTCACAGGGGTCTCCGATCTGATTGACGTGGGCAAGGACCTAGCGCTCCTCAAGGAGCTCGACCCCGCCATCCAGAGGATCGGCCTAGTATACAACCCCGGGGAAGCCAATTCGGATCTGCTGACGGGAAACGCCCTCGCTGCCGCGCCTGGACTCGGGCTGACGATCGTCACCGCAGTTGCCGACACAACGGCCAACGTTCCCATGGCGGCACAGTCGCTGATTGGGCGCGTTGACGCGTTCTACGTGACCACGGACAACACGGTGGTCTCGGCGATCGACGCGATCATCTCTGCCGCGGAGGAAGCGGGCGTCCCATTCCTCATGGCGGATCCAACGAGTCTGGAGTTCGGGCCCGTGATCGCAACGGGACACGACTACTACGAGCACGGTCTGCTCACGGGTGACATCGTTCTCCAGATTCTGGGCGGCGCCGCCCCAAACGAGATTCCAGTTGTCTACCAGAAAGATCCGGAAGTGTTCCTTAACCTCGACGCTGCGGCGGCGATCGGTCTCGCTTTTCCGCAGTCTGTGATCGATCAGGCGGCAGGGATCTACTTCGCGGGGACCACCTGGAGCCGCTAGACGCGGCATTGGAGAAGGGGAGGCGCGATGGCATCGATCTGGGTCCACGCTGTGGAGCAGGGGTTTGCCTACGGGATCGCTGCTCTGGGTGTGTTCATCACCTATCGTGTCCTGCGGTTCCCGGACCTGACGGTGGACGGCAGCTTCGTCACCGGAGCAGCCATCGCTGCCTCCCTTCTCGCGCACGCGGGGTTCGATCCGTTCGTCGTGCTGCTGATCGCATTCGGCTCGGGCTGTCTTGCCGGCCTGATCACAGGGCTCCTCAATACCCAGCTGGGGATCACCGACCTGCTGGCTGGCGTGCTGACGATGATCATGCTCTACTCGATCAACCTGCGGATCATGGGGCGCCCGAACATCTCGCTCCTGCGCGTGGACACCGCGACCCGAGTGATCGAGCGTGCCGTGCCCGGGCTGGGTGACATCGCGGTGCTGCTGTTTCTTGCCGCGGCAACGGGTGTGGTCGTCCTCCTGCTCAATGGCTTCCTGCGGACAGAGATTGGCCTGGCGTTGCGGGCTGCCGGGGACAACGAGGCGATGATCACCGCGCACGGGGTGAATCCGAAGTCGATGAAGATCCTCGGCCTCTGCCTGTCCAACGGAATGGTGGCGTTGTCCGGTGCGCTGGTGGCGCAGTACAGCGGCTTCGCCGATGTCGGGATGGGGATCGGGACGATTGTGACCGGGCTGGCCGCGGTGATCATCGGGGGAGCGCTCATCCGTTCGCGACGCGTCGGCTGGATGACGCTCAGCGTGCTTCTCGGGTCGCTGGTGTACCGCACAGCGGTGATGTTCGCTCTCCGCTACGGACACCATGTTGGGTTCCAAGCGAGCGACCTGAAGCTAGTGACCTCCCTGCTGGTGATCATCGCCATGGTCGTGCCGCCGATCCGGGAACGACTTATGAGGAAGGTGCGCGCTTGCTGAAGGTCGAGGGTGTGACGAAGCTGTTCGTCTCCGGGAGGGATCGTGTGACGGCGCTGTCGAACCTCAGCATGGAGCTCGATCGTGGAGCCTTCCTGACGGTAATCGGCTCCAACGGAGCCGGGAAAAGCACCCTATTGAACGTGATCAGCGGCTCCATCGCGCCGACCACAGGACGCGTGTGGATCGCAGGGCAGGACGTTACCTCTGTACCCGAGCACCGGCGAGCGCGATGGATTGCGCGCATCGTGCAGGACCCGCTGCAGGGCACATCGCCGAACCTGTCCATCGCTGAGAACCTTGCTCTCGCGACGAAGCGCCGCCGCCGCGGGCTTCGCCGTGCATTGCCACGCGCCCTGCGACGCAAGCTTATGGAAATCCTCAAGGGGTACGCGATGGGGCTCGATCGGCGCATGGAGGATCCGGTATGCCTGCTGTCGGGAGGGGAGCGACAGGCGCTCGCGGTGACGATGGCCACGCTCGCCCAGCCCCATCTTCTGCTGCTCGACGAGCACACGGCGGCGCTCGATCCGCACAACGCCCAGCGGATAAGCGCTTTGACGCAGGAGTTTGTCGAGGAGCTGGGCCTGACCACGGTGATGGTGACCCACAACATGGAGCAAGCGATCGAAATGGGGACCCGTCTGCTGATGATGCACAAAGGGCAATTCGTGATAGAGATCGAGGGGGAGGCGAAACGGACGACCTCCGTTGCCGAACTGGTCGAGCTGTTCACGCAGCGGCACATCGCCGAAGACGAATTGCTCCTGGCTGGCCGGATCTAGCGTTCGCCGAGCCGCGACAAGCGCGCTCAGCGGACGCGCAACGAAGTCGACCGCGCGTTAGCTGCTTAGTGGAAGCAACCACCACGCCAAGCGTCAGGGGCACTTGATGAGGCGGCGCAACTACGAAGCGCGCCCGCAGCAGTTCTTGTACTTCTTCCCCGAACCGCACGGGCAGGGGGCATTCCGGCCGATCTTCGGCCCGTGACGCGTGGGCTTCCGCTTGGCGGGCTGGCGCGCTGCCGGCTGGGCCTTCGGCGATTCGAACGATGGCGTTGCCCCGGGGTGGACGAAACGAACGTTCCGCTGTGCCTGCTGTGGCGCCGCGCCGCCGTCCGCCAGCCGCGCGCTGAGCAGCGAGCGTACGGTCTTCGTTGCGGCACGTCCGAGCATCTCTTGGAAGAGGGCGAACGACTCGCGCTTGAAGGCGATCAGCGGATCGGTTCCGCCGTAGGCGGTCCAGCCGATGCCTTCTCGCAGGTCATCCAGAGTGTAGAGGTGGGCCAGCCACGCCTCGTCCGTGGTCGTCAACACGAGGTAGCGCGAGATGGCTGCGAACCTTTTCCCAAGGCGCTGCTTCTGCCGCGCCAATGCATGTTGGAGGATCTCAGCGACATGTTCCCGCAGATCATCACGAGAGCGTCCCTCCAGTTCGAGCGGCAGCGTACCGTTGAGGTACGGAGCGACAGCAGTGCGTAGCCCGCTGAGGTTCCATTCGTCTCGTTGCTGAGCGGATGGGGCGTAATCCTCGATGAGGGCCGCCGCGTGTTCCTGGAGGAGCTGCTCGAAGTACTCATCGAACTCGTCGGGCGGCAGCAATTCTGCCTGATCCCGGGACGGCAGCAGGAAGCGGTTGCGGAGGCTGTAGATGGCTTCTCTCTGCCTCGCCATGACGAGGTCGAACTCCAGGAGCCGCTTGCGGATCTCGAAGTTGCGCCCTTCGACGCGTTTCTGCGCGCGGCGGATGGCGGTGCTTAGCAGGTTGTGTTCGATCGCCTCGCCTTCCTCCATCCCCAGGCGGTTCATCAGCGTGCCGATCCGCTCTCCGCCGAAGATGCGCAGCAGGTCGTCCTCGAGGGCGAGGAAGAACTGCGATGACCCCGGATCGCCCTGTCGCCCTGCGCGGCCCAGCAGCTGATTGTCGATTCGGCGGGACTCGTGGCGCTGGCATCCGATGACATGCAATCCGCCGCTCTCGGCCACACCCTCGCCGAGCTTGATGTCGGTCCCGCGCCCCGCCATGTTGGTGGCCACGGTGATCGCGCCGGCCTGGCCGGCGTCCTTGACGATCTCCGCCTCCTGCTCGTGGTACTTCGCGTTGAGCACACTGTGCTGCAGTTTCCGCGCCTTGAGCATCGCCGAGAGGCGTTCCGACTTCTCGATGGAGTTGGTCCCGATCAGTATGGGCCGCCCCTTGTCGTGCTCCTCTGCGATCTGGTCGACAATCGCCTCGAACTTCGCTTTCTCCGTGCGGTAGATCACGTCGGGCTTCGCCGCGCGTATGAGCGGCCTATTGGTGGGGATCACGAGTACAGGCAAAGCGTAGATCTGCTTGAACTCGTCCTCCTCGGTCTTCGCCGTGCCCGTCATACCGCACAGCCCACGATACAGTTGGAAATAGTGCTGGAGAGTGATCTGAGCCAGCGTCTGCGATTCCCTCTGGACGGTGAGCCCTTCCTTGGCTTCGAGCGCCTGGTGGAGCCCATCGGAGTAGCGACGGTCGGGCATCAGCCGCCCGGTGAACTCATCGACAATCATCACCCGCCCATCCTTGACGATGTAGTCGGTCTCGCGACTGAACAGGTGGAGGGCACGCAGCGCGGTTTCCAGGTGATGCAATGTTTCGGTGTGCTGCGGCGCGTACAGATTATCGATCGACAGGGCCTCCTCCCCCTTGTGGATCCCCGAATCGGTCAACGTGAGGCGACGGGATTCCTCGTCGATCTCGAAGTCCTCTTCTCTTCGGAAGCGACGCACGAGGGAGGCGAACTTGCGGTAGCGGTCGATCGATTCTGCTGTCGACCCAGAGATGATCAGAGGGGTTCTTGCCTCGTCGACGAGGATGTTGTCAATCTCGTCAACGATGGCGAAGTCCAGTGGCCCCTGCACCTTCTGGTCGGCGAATAGGACCATATTGTCTCGCAGATAGTCGAAGCCAAACTGGTTGTTCGTTCCGTAGACGATGTCGCAGCTGTACGCGGCCTTGCGCTGCTCGACATCCATCCCCTCTTGGATGAGCCCCACGGTCAGCCCGACGGCCTCGTAGATCGGTCCCATCCACTCCCTGTCTCTACGGGCGAGGTAGTCGTTGACGGTAACCACGTGTACGTTGCCGGAGAGCGCGTTGAGTGTCGCCGGGAGCGTCGCGACGAGGGTTTTCCCCTCGCCGGTTTGCATCTCGGCGATCTTACGGTCGTCGAGCGCCAGTGCGCCGATGATCTGCACGTCGAACGGGCGCATCTCCACTTGCCGCGTGGCGACCTCGCGAACCGCGGCGTAGACCTCGATCCTCGTGGTCCCGCGAGGTTCCCCCGACGCCATCCGCTGACGCACTCCTTGGACGCGATCGCGCAGTGCGGCATCGCTGAGGCCGGACATCTCGTCAGCCAGCCGGTTGACCGAGGCAAGATCGCGCCGGTAGCGGTTGATCTGCTGTGCGTTTGTCTGGCCGACCAGGAAGTCGAGCCCTTTACGGATGGTTTCGAGAGGCATGGGGGATCACGCGTTCAGTATAGGAACAGCGATTGGCATCAGCAAGGCGGTAAGCCTAGGGCATCTGCTGGAGGATGGTCAGCACCGCCTGCTGACGCTGCATGAGGAAGTCTCGCTGCTGCTTCAGCTGCTGCTCCACGTCTTCGGGCAGCGCTTGGCCGCTGGAGAGCTGCTCGTTGATCAGGGTCAGTTTGTCGTTGAGGATGGCCAGCGCCCGCTCATAGCTGGCCAGGGCGTTGGATGTGTCGGGGAAGATGTTCAGCCCGGCACCAGCGCGGTACAGCTCGCCGAGGGAAATGAACGCCAACTCGTGGCCGTCGTCGTAGCCGATGATCTGCGTGAGGATGCTGATCAGGCTCTGGATGCGGCGGGCAAGGTCGGCGTACTCGTCGCTGCGTAGTCGCAGCGAGCCGCCGTCCGCGGGCAGCGTTTCGAGGATCTCGGTGGCCTGGCGCGCAATCTCGGAGATGCCGCGGAGGAGGTACCGTTCCGCATCCTCATCGCGTAGCACCAGGGTGTTAAATCGATACAGTGCGACGTAGGACTGAACGTAGGAAGGTTCGTCTTCCACGAGCTGTTCGAGCACGTCCAGCGCGCGTCGCGTGTCGGTTTCGTAGTACGCTACGACGCCGTCGAGATAGCGGATCTCGGTCTCGGTGTCTCCTTTGGGATACGTGGCGAGGAGACGATCGATGTACGTCCGCGCGCCGGCCCATCGCTGCTGGGCGGACGCCGTGCGCGCCAAGTACAAGTACACCTCTTCCGAGACGAATCGGGTGAGACATCGCTCGAAGTCCTCTTGCGCGGCGGCCAAATCGCCGCGGGAGAAGCGGAGGACGCCAAGGTAGAAGTACGCCTGGCGGGGCGCGAAGTCGAGTGCGATGCTCCGTTCCAGCGCCGGCTCTGCGTCTGCCGTTTCCCCGCGCTGCAGATGCCGCTGAGCGCGGACAAGCCACAGGTCGCCCGCGAAGTCACAAGCGGCGAACACGGAGGCAGCCAGCGCGAGTAACACCGTGCCCGCTACGACGCCGCGAAGCGTCCATCCGCGGAGGGTGATGGAGAATGTCGCCGTTCTCCCGTAGGTACGGGCGGTGGACAATCCGAGCACGAGCGCGAGGACCAGCGTCGAGGACGGGAGATGGGCGGGGAAGCTCACGAGCGCATGCACGAGGTACGTCACAGCGCCCGCGGCGAGCAGCAGGAGGTCGAACCGGTCTTCCTCCTCTCCTGCGTGGCGAAGGCGCTTCCAGAATCCGATCACCAGCAGCACGAGCAGCGCAAGAACACTGAGCACGCCAAGGGTTCCAAGTTCAGCGGCGACCTGGACGTACTCACTGTGTGCCTGCGCGGCGCGGACGATCGGTTGTCGCTGGTATGCGGCACCCTGTTCCGACGCGAGGAATTGCGCTTTGTAGGGCAGGAACTGAAGCTTGTAGTGCCCCAGACCGACCCCGAGAACGGGGTTGGAGGTGAACATCTCCCATCCGACCCACCAATCCTGAGCGCGAACCCTGGCTGCGCTGCTCCCGAGCAAGCGCGTGAGCCACGGCGTGTTCCCCGCGGATAGACCGACCCACGAATTCAGCGGTCCGGACGGGGCTTCGATAAGGAAGGTGATGGCCAGCAACGCGATCAACCCCACCAGCCAGTAGCGGTTGTCGCGGATCGGGGCAATCGGGCGGAAGATCGCCCAACCGATCAGAAGCACGACGCACGCGGCGGACAGGGCGATGACGATGCCTGTCTGCTCGACAAGCAGCGCGGTTCCGAAGCAGAACGCGATCCCGAGGATGACGAGGGCGCGAAGCGCCCAGGTGCGGAGTCGGACCACGAGGATCACGCTCGGGAACAGCAGATAGGCGAGGAAGCCGCCGAGGTAGTTGCGGTTCCCCATGGTCGAGATGAGGTGATCCAGTGGCTTGGTCCCTGGCCCGCCGGCCATCACACCCAGGTACTGCAACAGGCCGTACAGCGAGGCAAGCACCGCCGAGGCAAGCAGCGCGCCAAGGATGATGTTCACGTCTCGCTTCGTGGTCACGCGGTTTGCGACAAGCAGCGCGATCAGTCCGAACGCGACGAGATGCGTCAGGCTTTGAACGACCACGCGACCGTTCATCGCTGGGATGATCGACAGCAGCGAGCACAACACCAAGGCGGCTACTGGAAGGAGAACCCAGGGCACGCGGATCCGCCACGACCTCTGTCTCCATGCCGCCACGCCCGCGGTGATGACCATCGCCGCAACCCACAGGATGTTGAGGATGGTCTTCGTGTAGCCGTACTCCGAGCTCCACGGCCAGATGAACAACGGCAGCGCGAACGCGAGGGCGGCGAGGGCGATGACCAGCGTTCGGTCAACGATGGCGCATCTTTCGGTACGGTGCGTGTCTTGGGTCGCAGGCGTCATAGGTTGCGGCATGGCGACGGGATTATAGGTGCCATGGCCGCGCGAGGCGAGCCGCGAGGTCGGCGAGCCCCATCGATCCACCGAGGATGCCGGCAAGGGGAAGCAACCGCGGCCAAAGCTCCCGCCGGGCGAGGAACGCCCCCAGCAGCTGGCTCGGCGCGTCGATGTCCGCCTCGCGCGCGACGATATCGAGGAGAGACGGGTCGTCAATGATGCGCAGGAGGATCGCCAACTGTTCATCCCGAAGATCGCCCCGTAGTCGGTGCACGCGCAAGCCCACCGCGATCTCCTCGCCGATCTCGCATTGCCAACGGCGCGCGTATTCCCCGAGGACATCCTCGGTCGTGCGTCCCGCGAGCGCCGCCCAGCCGGCAATCCGGCCCCCGATTCGAGCGCAACGGGCCCCCGTGTAGATCCCTCCGCCGGAGATCGGCTTGACCTGCCCAGCAGCGTCACCTACGAGCAGCACGCCGTCAGACACGGTTTCGGGCGGCGGCTCGAGAGGGATGACCCCGGACGCCGACGAGAGCACATCGCCGTGGCCGATGTCCCGCAGAAGGTGCTCCATCAAGGCGCGCGGATCGGCCGGTGGCTCACATGCGACCCCGATGCGCACACATCCCGGCTCCGCGGGCACGCTCCAAGCGAAGAACCCCGGCGCCACCGCACGGCCTACGAAGACCTCCACTTCGTCCTCGGCGCGGAGCCGCGAGACCATCGTGACCTGCTGTGCAGGGAGCAGCTGCGCTGGGGGTGCAAGGCCGAACGATCGAGCGATCGTACTGGGAACGCCGTCCGCGCCGATGAGAACGCGAGCAGCGAGCTCGACGTGATGACCGTCGACCTGAAGCTGAAGCCGGCCTGGCTCCGCGGAGACACACCGCGCCGGTGCGAGAAGCTCCACTCCCACGTCCGCTGCCGCGTTGAACAGCTCCTCCCGTACTCGGAGTCGGTCGATGACAACCGCTTTGACGTCCGCGCTGCGGAGATGAAGGGTGGTCTCGTCGGGGCCGCGCACGAAGACCCCGCGAATCCTCCGCAGGACGACGTCGTCGGAGACTTCCAGCTCGCCGAGCGTGCGCGGACTCACGAGACCGGCGCACACCGACGGTTGCGCGGCCTGCTGGTGGGCATCAATGAGCACCGTGCGCGCTCCGGCGCGGGCTGCCTCGCGGGCTGCGACGGCGCCGGCCGTGCCCCCCCCGACGACGGCAACGTCGTAGTGGACGGGCATGCGGCTACAGATCCTCGCGCTTCGGCGCGCGCGTCATGATTTGCTCGACGAGCTGTAGCGGCCGAGCGGCCCCCTCGAGCAGCTGTAGGACGGCGTCGGTGATCGGCATGTCAACGCCCTGCTGTGAAGCGAGCTCGTGCACGATTCGTGTGGCATGCAGCCCTTCGGCGACCATGGTCATGCCGCCGAGGATCTCGTCGAGCGATTCACCGCGTCCGAGCCGCTCTCCCACGCGGCGGTTACGGCTGTGCTGGCTGGTGCACGTTGCCACGAGGTCGCCGAGGCCGGACAGCCCGAAGAACGTCGCCTCTTGCACGGCGAACGCGCGGCCGAAGCGCACCATCTCTGCCAGGCCCCGAGTGATCAGAGCCGCTCGGCTGTTGTCGCCGTAGCCGAGTCCGTCGGACACCCCTGTGGCCAGCGCGATGACGTTCTTCACGGTGGCGCAAAGCTCCACGCCGCGTCGGTCGGCAGACAAGTAGATGCGGAACCGTGGCGTGGACAACGCATGCTGAAGGCTCTCCCCGAGCCGAAGATCCTCGCCGGCGAGCACGACCGCCGTGGGAACGTCGCGTCCGACCTCCTCCGCGTGGCTCGGTCCCGACAGGGAAAACGTCTTCTTCGAGCCCGTCCTGCGCGCGATCAGCTCGCACATCGTGATCCGCGCTGCGGGATCCATGCCCTTGGCTAGGCTGAGGATCGCTTTGTCTTGCGCATCACTGGGGAATCGCTCGAGGAGCTCGGCCATCGCGAACGACGGGACGGCGAGGGCAAGAACCTCTCCTTCCAGTGCGTGCGCGAGATCGTCCGTGATCGCCAGCCGCTCTCGGGGAAGGCTCACTCCGGGAAGGTAGTCGCGGTTCTCTCGCTGCTGTGCGATCGCGTGAGCTTGGGGCTTGCGCCGCGCCCAGAGCACCACATCGTGTCCTCCGTTGGCCAGGAGGCGGGCGAACGCCGTGCCCCACCCCCCGGCGCCGAGGACGCTGACCCTCACGGCGTAGCCTCTCCAACGATGGTCATCGGCATCCGCGCCCCGGCGTGTTGCGCGATCCACTCGATGGCTGAGTCGATGGCGTCTTCGCCCTCTGGAACCTCGATGTCTGGCGTCAGGCCGATGTCTTGCACGGCGTTGCCCAGCGGCGTGAAGTACTCCCCGATCGTGATCTTGAGCGCCGAGCCCGCGGGGAACGCCCCGTCCCGGTAGATCCGCTGGAAGACACCCTTACCGAAGCTCTTCCTGCCGATAAGGATTCCCATGTCGTTGTCTCGGATCGCACCGGCGAGGATCTCCGACGCGCTCGCGGTTCCCTCGTTGATGAGGACAACGAGGGGGAGATTGAGGATCGATGCGCTGGCGCCGCTCGCGACGTACGTCTCGTTCCCGTAGATTCTGCTGCTTGTCGAGACCAGCGTGCCTTCATCGATGAACAGATCCGCGAGGTCGATGGCGGCGTCCAGTTCGCCGCCGGGGTTGTTCCTCAGATCGAGGATGATGCCGTCGAACGACTCCAGGTCAGCCTCGCTGAGCGCGATTTCGACGTCATCCTCGACGTTACTCCCGAATCGCAGCACCCGCAGCAGGAGGATGCGCTCGTCCTCGAGCACCGTCACATCAAGGGGTTCGACGACGATCGTCGCCCGCACGATGGGGATCTCTTCTTGCGTGCCATCGGTGTGGCGCACGGTGAGCACCACGGTGGTGCCGGGCTCGCCGCGGATTTGAAGCGCAGCCTCGGTGAGGGTGATGCCGTCGGTGAATTCGTCGTCAATGCGCAAGATCAGGTCACCGGTGCGCACCCCCGCCGCTTCGGCGGGGGTGCCGGCGAGCGGCGCGATGACCATGAGGGCGTTGTCGCGGATCGTGATCTCGATGCCCACCCCGCTGAACTGCCCCTCCAAGGAGTCCTGGAACTGCTCGAACTCCTCGGGGGGAAGGAACTCGGTGTACGGATCGTCGAGGTGGTCGACGAGGCCCTTGAGCGCGTTGTACAAGGCTTCATCCGGATCGACGCGCTGCGGCTGGTAGAAGAGATTCTCCAGGTAGTCGAAGGCGCGGTTCAGCGGGGAGCAGAGATCCTGAGGGGATTGCTGTGCCCCACCGACCCCGAACGCGATGACCAGCAACAAGGTCGGCACAAGGAAGAAAAAGGACCTACGGAATGCGCGTTTCGTCATGAGATAGCTCACCTCGTGTGGCATCGATTGTACCGCCAGGACGGAGAACCCGAAAGAAGGCGAAGGGGCCGTGCGAGCAGCACGTTGGCGTCGGCAACAGCGCCCCCTCTACGCTGCGTCGAGATAGCGCTGCTGCTCCGCGCTCAGGCTGTCGATGTGGAGCCCCAAGCTATCGAGCTTCATCTGGGCAATGCGGCGGTCGATCTCCGCGGGCACGTCGTATACGCCAGGCGCCAGCGGGGACCTCGACAGAAGATGGCAGAGCGTCAGAGTCTGCACAGCGAACGAGATATCCATGATCTCGATCGGATGGCCGTCTCCGAGCACGAGGTTGACGAGTCGGCCTTCGCCGAGAAGAAACAGGCGCCGCCCGTTCTCGAGTGTGTACTCGACGATCCCGGGACGCGGCTCGCAGCGTGACGTCGCCAAGCGAGCCAGGGTGGTCACTGGGACCTCCACGTTGAAGTGCCCGGCATTGGCCAGCAGCAGGCCATCGGCGGCGTCACGCAGGGCGTCCTCCCCGACGACATCCTCGCAGCCGGTGGCGGTGACGAGGAACTGCGCACTGCGGACGGCCTCCGCCACCGGAGCGACGTCGAACCCGTCCATTCGCGCCTCGACGGCACGCACCGGATCGACCTCGCACACCGTCACGCGCGCACCGAGACCCGCCGCCCGGAGGGCGATGCCTCGTCCACACCAGCCGTAGCCGGCGACGACGACACGAGCTCCAGCGAGGAGCCGGTTCGTCGAGCGCATGATCGCATCCCACACCGACTGCCCGGTGCCGTATCGGTTGTCGAACAGGTGTTTCATGCGCGCATCGTTCACGGCGAACATGGGGAACGGAAGGCGGCCGTCACGGTGCAGCGCGCGCAGCCGCGACACGCCCGTGGTGGTCTCTTCGCAGCCTCCCAGGAGCTCCTTCGGCGGGGCGGCAAGGAGCTGGGCGACGAGATCGCCACCATCATCGAGGATCAGGTGGGGGCGCCGGTCAAGCACCGCCAGGAGGTGCTCGGTGTACTCCTCCTCATTCACGCCGTGTCGGGCGAAGACGTCGATCCCGTCCTCCGCGGCAAGGGCCTGCGCTACATCGTCCTGCGTGGACAGCGGGTTGCTCCCCGTCACCGCGACCTGCGCACCGCAGTCCCGCAGGAGCATCGCCAGGCATGCGGTCTTCGCCTCGAGATGGATGCTCATCGCAATCCGCATCCCGTCGAATGGCCGCTCGGCCGACAGCTCCTCGCGGAGCGCATCGAGCAGAGGCATGTGATGCGCTGCCCACGCAATCTTCTGTGCTCCGGGTCCCGCCGCCGCTGATGTGTCGCTCATCGCTTCCCCCTCTGAAGCCCAACGTAGATGCCGACGAGTATGAGCAGTCCTCCCGCGGCCTTCAACGGGGTGATCCCTTCCCCGAGGAGGAGGTAGGCGAGCAGCGTCGATCCGATCGGCTCCCCGAGGATGACCAGCGCCACGGTTGACGCAGGGAGGTAGCGCAGCGCCCAGTTGAACGTGCTGTGGCCGAGCAGTTGCGGCCCGAGGGCGAGCAGGACGAGGTAGAGGGTGGTCTTCGAAGAGAAGCCGAGCAGCGGCTGTCGCGCAGCAAGGCAGATCACGAGGAGGAGCAGGCCTGCGCAGCCGTAGGTGAGGCACGCGTACTGCGGCAGAGGTAACGAAGCGCGGGCGCGCCGCCCGGACAGCAGGTAGCCGGAGGCCATGACCGCTCCACCGAGCGCCATCGCGTCGCCTGTGAGCGACCGCGTTCCGCCAAGGAGGCCGGCCCACGCCATGAGCACCATCCCGAGGAGCGAAACGCACACGGCGGCGAGGACACGCCGCGAGGGTTGCTCCCTGAGAAACAGCGCCGATCCGAGGGCGACAAACAGAGGATTCATCGATACCAGCAGGACGGAGCTCGCCACCGAGGTGTGGCGGAGCGAACCGATCCAGAGGATGAAGTGCAGTGCGAGGAACGCGCCGCTGGCCGCGCACAGGCCGAGGGTCCTTCGCGGGACTGCGGTCAATCTGCCTTGGCGCGCGGCAAACGGAGCGAACAGGAGGGCGGCGATGGTGACCCGCCATGCGGCGATCGTCAGCGGGGGTGCCTCCGCGGCAAGTCGCACCAGAATCGCGCCAAACGAGACGGCAACGACAGCGAGCGGAAGCACGAGCAACCGGTGTCGGGGAAAGCTCATGTGGCGGAGTGAATCGCCAGGCACCCCATCAGCGCAGGTGCGCCGCGATCTCGGGCAACGCTGCTTCCGCTGCGCGAATGCCGGCCTCGATCCCGCATCCCACGTCGCTGTAACAAGGCGGATCCTCGGAGAAGTCGGGCCGGATGAGCACATCGGGCGGCCACAGGTTCAGTGCCAGTTCGCTGACGCGCTTCTGGAATACGGTCGACATCTGGAACAGCACCGAGAACACATTCGGATGGAACCGTCGTCCGCCGCCTCCGGACGCGGTGTCGTTCGTCAGCTTCTTGACCACGCCGAGGAGACGCTCGTTCTGTGCCAGGGACGGAATCCCGGACAGCGTGACTTCTTCGGGGTGGACAAGCACGTCCACGGCGACGACAACATCCGCTCCGAGCTCACGGGTGACATCAACCGGCAGGGGGTCGCTGACACCGCCGTCGATGAGCAGATGCCCGTCGAGCCATACCGGGGTGAACAGCCCGGGGACGGACATGCTGGCGCGAATCGAGGGGACCAATGGTCCGCTCGAGAGGACGTGAGGTGCTCCGGTCTGTAGATCGGTAGCTATCGCGGCGAACCGCGTCGGCAGCTCTTCGATGGACACATCGCCGACAAGCGAGCGCATCAAGCGCGCGACCTCGTTGCCCGAGCTCCACCCCCCCCAGGGGATCGTAGGCAGGAGTGTCTTCACCATGCGTGCGAACGTGGCACTGCGCCACTGGGCGGCAAGCTGTTCGCACGGAACGCCGGCGGCGTAGGCACCGCCGACCTGGGCTCCCATGCTTGTGCCCACGACGATCTCGGGGGCAAAGCCGTTGTCCTCGAGAACCTGGAGAACGCCAACGTGCGCCGATCCGCGTGCTCCGCCACTACCCAGCGCAATCCCCAACGTCGGTCTCGGCACCCAGCATCACCGCCTCATCGTAGCAGGGCACATCGGACGAGACAACCGGTAGCAGCGGGTAGACAGACTCCGTGCTTGATCGCGCGGCGGCGAAGCGGAGGGGAAGAAAGCAGACGCGGAGACAAGCGGTGTCGTCTCCGCGCCACGGCTACAGACTGATCGCCCCGACGGGGCACTGATCGACAGCATCCTGTATGCAGTCAGCGCTCGCATCAGCGCCGTCCTTGACCTGCGCGATCCCGCTGTCGCCGAGCTCGAACACGTCAGGGCAGACCTGTGCGCAGAGCCCGCAGCTCACACACAGATCGCTATCCACGGTGGGGTTGGCCATGATAGCCTCCTTCCTTGACTTGGGCAGTTGCGATCGCGGAACTATACCCCAAGACGTCGTACCCACCAACGCCATGTACGGGCTGTCCTCCGGCTCCTGCGGTTGACGCCGCCACGGGGACGGGGATAGGCTTGCCGCTACAGATGAGGAGGGGGTCGACGGTGAAACGACGCGTAGGAGTGGCGTTGTTGCTGTGCCTGGGAAGCGCGCTGCTGGTGTGCGCTGATCCGTTGGAGGACGCGCTCGCGCTGTTCCCCGAGAGCTCGGACGTGCGGGTGCCGCTGACCGAGGAGGGGCGGAGCCAACTGGAAGCGGCGATCGACGCCATCAAGACGGCGCTTGGCGTGCCCGACTACCTCGACGAGGAGTCGGAGGACGAGGTCGGAGCGTTCACCGTGGCCATGGAGGACAAGCATCTGGTGAACAAGCTGTCGCAGGCGTACTACACGTACGCCGACGCGTTCCTGCGCGACACCCCGGTGGCCAACCAACGAGCCGTCTTTCTCAGGGGGAAGCAGTGGGGGTTCAAGAGCCTGCGGATGAACCCGGCGTTCGTGTCGTTCGAGGAGCAGGATGGGTTCGTCGCCGCGGTGCAGCAGGAGATCGATGTCGCCGCCCTGTTCTGGGCCAACGGCAACTGGCTGCAGTGGGCGGAGCCGGACATTTTCGCCGCGATCAAAGCGGGGATTGCCGCGAAGTCGTTGGCGATGTCCGAGCGCATCCTCGAGCTCGAACCGTCGCACTCGATCTACGGGACCTACCGCGCGCTGGCCGCGTTCTGGCAGGGGATGCCGAGCGATCCCATCTCGGCGTTTCTTTTCACAGGCAACAGGATGCAGGACTACGACAAGGTGCTGCACTACTTCTGTCACCTCGTCGATGAGCCCGGCTTCTGTACGGACGTCGCTGAGGTGATCGATCCCGTCTGCCTGCGCTACTTCGAGAACCGCGTGATGTTCGCCGAGTACTACCTCATGCCGCTCGACTACTGGGAGGATGCCAAGCGCGTGCTGGAAAGCGTGATCACGGAGCCGATCGGCGACGAGTTTCCTCTGTACAACGCGCTGTCGCAGCTCAATGCCGCCGATCTACTGGTCGACGTGAATGCGGAGCTGGATCTCTAGCCGGACGCGGGGAGCATTGGGCTTGCCAGGCCTGTCCGCTATAGTTGTCGGATCATCACCCAAGGAGGGGGACGGTATGAGGAAGGTTGCGTTGTTGCTCGGCGGCTTGTTGATCGGCTGCGCGCTGGTAGGCGGCGCGCAGGACGCGATGGATCTGGACACGGCGCTCGGCTACTTCCAGAACGAAGCGGTCATGATCGAGTACTCCGAGGCGGGGAGGGCGGTGCTCGAGGAGATCATTGAGGTGTTCCGCGCGGAGCTCGGGGTGACCGATGCCCTCAACGAGCTCGACGAGGGCGACGTCGGCGCGTTCGTCGTGGCGATGGAGGACA
>Ga0272441_10001309_pt1 | contig 53238 bp, 51 predicted proteins | sample SSMProp6N_FD_193582 | JGI IMG/M metagenome (GOLD analysis project Ga0272441, IMG submission 193582) | Marine sediment archaeal communities from Little Sippewissett salt marsh, Falmouth, MA, United States - SSM-Prop-6N | ecosystem: Environmental > Aquatic > Marine > Wetlands > Sediment ...
AGTTTATCAAAAATATTCATAGAATTCAGTTAGATGAAAAAAGGCTTTTCTTAATCATGCTTTTTGGCACCATATTCGCTGCCCATTAGTCAACGCTCATACTGAACTGCCCAACCATAGCAAACCGTCCTAAAGGATGGGAAGCAAAGCCGGTAATCTAAATTCTCCAAGGTATAGGTTGTCTGGTCGTCGGGTTGGCTGGCACCGATTTCGGTTATTGCCACAAAGGAGAAACCAATGTCCAACCCTCATGAAAAACGCAATTCCAGTCGTCATGCTGTCGGCGGGCCGATCACCCTGCATCCCACAATCAGGACGTCAAGGGATATTAATGCACATTTGCTCAATTTCAGCGAGCAGGGGATCTGCTTTTCCACAGACAAACAATTGATTCCTGGTACAACTATTCTTTTCAAAGCTTCAAAAGACAACTACTTGAGCGCGGACAATGATGACGACTGCCAGTTGCGATCTATCAGTTTGGTGACGGTCAAGTGGTGTCAAGAAAGCGCACAAAAGGATCAGCCCATTCATATAATCGGTGCGAAATATATGATCCCCCCCTATTGATGGGTTGATTTCAATGCGTAATCGAATGATTGTCGAGCAAGAATCAATAGGGATCCCCTTTCTCGTCCACCATGGGCACAAAACGGACGTCCACGATGTTTTCCTGCCTGATTTTTCCTGTCTGCTTGGTCAGCAGCAGCAGCTGCTGGTCGTATTTTTCTCCTGAAGGGATCACCATGCGCCCCCCCTCGGCGAGCTGCTCTGTCAGCGGCTCAGGGATGCGGGTCGGCGCACAGGTGACGATGATGGCGTCGAAGGGGGCATGCTCGGGCCATCCCTTGTAGCCGTCGCCGATTTTCACCCGGATATTTTTGTAACCCAGTGCATCCACCACGCCGATGGCCTGGCGTCCCAATTCGGGAACGATCTCGATGGTAAATACAAAAATGCCCATTTCAGCCAATACCGCGGCCTGATAACCGGAGCCGGTGCCGATTTCCAGGACCCGTTGGCCGGGTTGCAAGGCCAGTAGTTGCGACATCAGGGCCACGATATACGGCTGTGAAATGGTCTGGCCATGGCCGATGGGCAGTGGGGTGTCGCGGTAGGCCATATCCCGCAGTTCCGGGGCTACGAATAGATGGCGGGGCACGGTTGCCATCGCCTTCAATACGGAGGCGTCGGAAATGCCTCGATCGCCAATTTGCATAGCCACCATCTTTTGGCGCTGGTCAGCGAAATCGTCAGCCGATGATCCGGTGGGAATCATGCACAGGCTTACGGCAGCCGTCAGGAGCATCAGCCCGGCAGTTCTTGCGATTATCATGGGATTTGTCTCCTCCTGGGTTCCATCAATGGCGGCAGGACGCTCAGGATGGGACCGGATCGATAAAATAGTTTTTCATTTTTACAATCCCAGGTCCTGGTTGATCAGGATGATTTTGATGCGTCCCTTGGGAAATGACTTCTCTGTGATGCACCAGGTGTTACAGATCCTGTCCGGGCTACTGCAGTCTATGCAGACGGCAGTTTTCATGCATGGCGTTTTCAGGCCCGGATGCCGGATGGCATTGGCCGGGGCGGCGTATCGCTTGACGCGTTGCATGGCGTCGTCCAGCGTTGCAACAATTTTATTGCGGCCGATGAACAGCACCACGTGCCTGGGACCGAAGGTGATGCCGGCCACCCGGTTGCCCACCATGTCCAGGTTGACCAGCAGGCCGGTTTCCGTGACGGCGTTGGATCCCGTGAAAAACAGATCGGTCAGCAGGGCCTGCCGGCGGCGTGCCAGTCGTTCTTCCGCTGTCGCCTGCACATCAAAGGGGTCGATCATCTGGATGCCGCTATCGGCGTTGATCACATTCATCACACCGGTGGCCAGAAATGTCATGGAGTCGCCCCAGGCCGCGGTTTTTACTTCGATTCCAGGGAGAATTTCACTTAAAAAAATTGCGCCGGCGGATTGGATGTCGGCGGCCACAAACACCTCGAAGCTATTTTTTTCCAGGGCTTTTTTGCATTTTTCCAGGTGCAGCTGCCAATAGGCGTCGATGGGGTCGGGCATGATGGGTTCCAGGGTTCTGGGTTCCAGGGTTTCAGCTTTGAGCCTATCAGCTCACCAGCTTACGAGCTCAACAGCTATTGCTCAGGGTTCAGCTGGACAATCAGGCAATCGTTCCTTGCACCACCATACCATCCGCTTCGATCTCCACCAGCCAGTCCGCATCGATGAACCGGCTTACTTGAACGAAGGTGCTGGCCGGTCGGATCTCACCGAAGAATTCGCCGTGGGCCCGGGCAGCTTCCTGCCAGCGGCCGATGTCGACCAGCATGATGCGGGTGCGGATGACATCCTCCATGCGGCCGCCGGCTTTTTCGATGGCATCTTTGATAATCTCGAGGCAGGTTCGGGTCTGGCGATAGAGGTCGCCGGGGTAGGCCGTGCCGCCGCCGGGCGCGATGGGGGCGGTCCCCGAGACGGCAATGGCATTGCCCACTCTCACGGCACGGGAAAAACCGATGGGTTTTTCAAATGGCGAGCCTGAGCTGATCAGCTGTCTTGGCATGGCCTCCTCCTCTGGGTCAGGCGATGATCGATCGCCGACCGTTAGGACGGTCGGGTGAATTCGCGCAGCACAGTTGTGGCGTAGGCTCCGGACGGCAGCGTAAAGGTGAGGCGCAGCCCGTCGTCTACTTCAGCGAGGGTCAGATCGGTGAGGTTCAGAATGGCCTCCCGTCGTGATCCCGGTGAGCGGTAATGTCTAAAATCCTCCAGGGTGAGGCCGAATTGCCTGAAAAGTGCCGCTTCTTTTTCACCGGCCGCACCCATGGCCGGTTTCATCTTGAATCCGTAAATGGGGCCGGTGTAGACAATTTCTCCAGCGGTGAAGCGCGGGTCATCAGCGGCCAGATCGTCGACGGTGAACATGCCCCCCGTGTCAGTTTTCTTGACGATGTCGCCGGACAACAGTCTGCGGTAGTCGCCAGCCTGCATGCGCTGTTTGAGCCAAATATTGAACAGCGCCGATTGAACCACCGACACCATGAAGGCATCTTTACGCCCCTTTTTTCCCGCCGAGAAAAGGGCGAATCCCCGGTGGATGTTCTGCAGCCCGTAGCCGAAACGCTGGGGGCCGTAAAAGTTGGGCACGCCGGTATGTTTGAGCCGGTCGGCAATGGCAAGCGCCCGGGGCAGTGCATCGGGTTCGGGATTGCTGACGACAACGGTGAAGCGGTTGGCGGCCACGTGGCCGGTTTTGATCTTGTTGCGATGGCGGTCGATGGACAGAATCTCAAAGGGCAGATCGGCCAATGTCTTCTCGACGTCGGCCAGGGGATGATTGACACCGCAGCGAAAGGAAAGGGTTTGCACGACCACCGCCACTTTGTCCTTGCGGCCTCCCCAGCCCACATCCGACGGGGTCAGGCCGAGATGCTTCTGCATGATTCGGGCGGCATCGGCGGTGTTCCAACCGGCTCGCCGGAAGGTGACATAGACATGCTCCCCTTCGCCGCAGGCGGCATAAGGAAGGATCTCTTCGACCACGAAGTGCCCCGGGGTGGCCTTGATGGCGCCGCCGATGCCGGGCAGCGGGTCGGCGGCAAAAGGCAGGGGGGAGAGCATGGCTATGGCGGCCTCCGCCCGGTTGGTGGCCTCTTCAGTAGTTGAATGTAATGTCATGGGTGTGTGCACGCTCGATGCGGATCGGGTTTTACTGCTTGCCTGCGCCATATCGATTTTCATCGGCGGTTGGCTGACAGGTTAGCCGGTTGCGATCTCATGGTCAACCTTCACTTGAGCAGAAACGATGATCCGGCACGCAAACCCGGGACGGCCAACCAGGAACCCGAAACCATGAACCATCGAACCTTTTTTTAAAGCAGACTGATAGCCAGATCCGAAAGCTCGCTGCGCTCTCCCTTTTCCAGGTTGATGTGGGTGTAGAGGTTCTGGCCTTTCATCTTCTCGATCAGGTAGCTCAGCCCGTTGCTCTGGCTGTCCAGGTAAGGGTGGTCGATCTGGTAGATGTCTCCGGTGAAGACGATCTTGGTGCCTTCACCGGCCCGGGTGATGATGGTCTTCACCTCGTGGGGGGTAAGATTTTGAGCCTCATCGACGATGAAAAAGACTTTTACGATGCTTCTGCCGCGAATATATGACAACGGGGTGATGACGATCTTCTCCTCATCCAGCAGTTCCTTCACCCGGCGCCCCTGCCGGCTGCCGTTTTTTCCGTTCTGGTTGCTTTCGATGACCGACAGGTTGTCGTAAAGGGGCTGCATGTAGGGGTCCAGTTTGGACTGGATGTCACCGGGCAGAAAACCGATGTCCTTGTTGCTCAGCGGAACCGACGGCCGGGAGATGAAAATCTGCCGGTAGTGGCGGCGCTTCTCCAGGGCGGCGGCCAGGGCGAGAAGGGTTTTGCCGGTGCCGGCTTTGCCGGTGATCGTTACCAGGGGCACATCCGCGTTGGTCAACGCATCCATGGCAAAGCACTGCTCGGCATTGCGGGGCCGGATACCGTAACAGACCTGGGTGTCGATGCGCCGGATGGATCGGGTCTGGGGAAGAAACACGCCCAGTGCGGACTTACTGCCGTTTTTCATGATCAGGTATTCGTTGGAGAGCAGGGGCTCGATCACATCCAGAACGGCGGCGTCCATTTCGAAGGGCTTGGCGTAGAGCTGGTCAATCACGGCGGCGGGTATGTCTTCCACCACGCGGGTGCCCTTATAGATGTCCGCCGGGGCCTGGACCCGGTCTGTGCTGTAATCCTGGGCCATCAGACCGATGGATTTGGCTTTCATGCGCAGGTTGACATCCTTGGTGACCAGAAACACCCGGTCAAAGGCGTGTTCACAAGCAATGTGGTAGGCGGCGTTGAGAATATGGTGGTCCGGCTTGTCAGGGGAGAAGTTCGCCTTGAGCGTGTCGTGAAACTCCCGGTCCAGGCAGACGGTGATTTTTCCTTTTCCGGGACCGATGGTGACGCCGCCGTTGAATATGCGATCCCCGGTCAATGCGTCCAGGGCCCTGGCGAATTCCCGGGCGTTGCAGTTCAAAATCTCCTTTCCCTTTTTAAAGCGGTCCAGTTCTTCGATGACGGCTATGGGGACGACAACGTCATGCTCGTCGAACTGGTTGATGCAGGAACTGTCGTGAAGGATAATGTTGGTGTCCAGCACAAAGGTTTTTCGTTTGCTCGTGGAAAACGAAATCATCGCACCTCCTGGAGGTCATGGGTTGTTTTTTGCGCTCGGTTGGTTCGCTGGATGGACGAGGACGCATTCAGACCGGACCGGCCATTGCGTGTGGGCACTACATTGCTTTGCGGGGAGGAAACCGCGAGCGGGGCAAATAAGTTGGTGGATAAGAAGGATAGATGCATTCGATCTTGTTCAGCGTTAGTATCCAGCATTATCAACGTGCCCAATATATAGCATACGGGGGGTGCCGAGGCAACCATATCTTCGATTTTATCCCCCCTTGTTCAGTTGCAGGAGAGGGCTGTTTCACCGGCCAGGAAAGGCTTGTGGCGGCCGGGACTTTAAGCTATAAAACGAAAATTATCGACAATGGTATGGCGGTCGGTTGGTTGAGGATTGACCCCCTCCGGCAACCTTGTTTTTTTATTCATCTGAAACGAACACGATGCAAGGCAGCAATCAGCGTTGTGTGAGGGAGGTCCTGTAAAATGAAAATTGCTTTTCCAGTAGTTGAAAACAAAGGTATCGACAGCGACGTTCACGGCCATTTCGGGTCCGCACCTTTTTTTGTCTTTGTGGACCTGGATACGGATTCGGTGGAGACCTTCGAAAACCCGGACCAGGATCATCAGCACGGTGCCTGCAACCCCATGGATGCCCTGGGCGGGCGCCGGGTGGACGGCGTCGTGGTGGGCGGCATCGGCGGCGGCGCCTTGAAAAAACTCAACAACGACGGCATCACCGTATATCGTGCCGTTGAAGGAACCGTTGACGTAAATGCCCGGATGATCAAGGCCGGCAACCTGCCGGTGTTCGAGCCAAGCCAGGTCTGCGGCCACCATCACGGCGTTCAAATCGGTGATTGTGCACACTGATGGATATTGATCTCAGACATTGATGGGAAAAGGAGGGAGGCATGCCACTTTTTGACTTTTTGTGTGCCGATTGCGGCCACGTGGCTGAGATTCTTGTTTTAACTGACGAAATGACTGTCTGTTGCGAGCGATGCGGCAGCGGCAATCTCAAAAAACTGATGTCCGCCCATTCATCCCTGTCTGGGACCGCTTCCTTAGCCATGCCCGGTCCCGGGGACACGGCCTGTTGCGGGTCATCGCCGGGCCATGCCGGTTGTGCCGGACCAGGGAGCTGCTGCGGGAAAGCCTGAAAGCGGAGGACTGAGGAATGGTGTCGGTTTGTTAGTCAATAAACCGGGGCATAAAATTTGATGCCAACTCTATAATTGGAAGTTTCTGTATCTGACACTTCACTGCACCATTTCACCTCTGCCAGCGTTATGGTACGCAAACCCTCACAAAGGCCAACACAGGGTCCGCGGGGATGGAATTCTTTTACCCTGATATTGAGGGTCTCTCCGGGTTGAAAGGAAAAATGGGACTCAAAACACATGCCACCCTCGCAATGATTCAGCAACTGCGCATTCAAGTTTTTTCCTTTGCTGATATAGGAAATCTCTATTGGGACTTGATAACGTCGTCTTGTATAAACCCTTTTTTCATCAAGGCCCTTCATACAGCCTCCTGGCGTGTGCAAACTGCAACACATATCAATTGTTCTTTCGTCCGCCGTTTAACAAATTAACGGTGGTAAGATGTTTTAAGGCAGGCCCCTAAATTAGTAATGCTTTCGCATGTTCCCCTTATCTTAAAGCGTACCTTAGAAGGAACAATAGTGTCAAAAGCTTTAGTGCCTTAACATGAAATTTAACTGGAAATGGCGACTGGATACCCTAAGTGGGCGTGTTCATAAATACGATGGCATTCGATGACAATGTCTGTTTTCCACTCAGGGGTTCAACCTTGCTGGAGACGGTTCAGCCGGCCGATCCAGGTTTGTTCGCCCTCCCGGTCCCCTATAAACCGGCAGCAGCGGATGAGCTGCTCAACGGCCCGGGGATGATCTGAAATGGCTTCCAGGCATTGGCGTGCCTCCGGGTATCGATTCAACCGCATCAGGCTGTTGGCCAGGGCCATGTGCAGATCTGGACTGGTTTTGTGGTGTTCGATGCCGCGCTGCAGGATTGCCAGTGAATCGTCAAACCGTCGCAGATGCTGGTACACGAGCCCCAACCCCCAGAAGGCGCGGTGATCCGGGTGGTAACCCAGTGACCGTTCGAAGAGCATGACGGCGGTCGCCAGATTGTTTTCGACCAGCGGGTTGATGGCATAATCGCCGTGGCTGAATGTCAGGGCCAGCCGGGAGAGAAAATCTGCATGCAGCGGGTACAGCTGCGGATCGTCCATCAAGTCTATCTGTGCGGCAAATTCTGGCAGCAGGGAGAGGTAGCCTTCCCTGAGCCGCCGTCCGAAATCCAGCACGGTGGTTTTGCTTAGGGTCGCATCCGTCTCAAAATAGAGCAGGTCCTCTACCCGGTCCAACCAGATGTCGTCGGAGGCGCCGGTGCGCCGCTTGTAATCTTCATAGAGCGCCGTGCCGGGAAACAGGTCCAGGATGTAGAAAATGGCCGACAGGGGGCGGATCCGGCGCAGTAACGCCAGGCTCTCATCGATGGTTTGATCGGATTCGCCCGGGGCGCCGTAAATAAAGTAGGCCCTGGCCATGATGCCGTAGCGAACGGTCAGGTCAAAGGCGCGGCAGATGGCGGCTTCGCTGATGCGTTTGCGATACCGATCACGTAGCTCCCGGCTGCCACTCTCCACGCCGTAGCTGATCTGGGTGCATCCGGCCCGGCGCATCCAAGAAAGTACCTCTTCATCCACGCAATCCACCCGGGAGATCGCCGCCCACACAATATCCAGGCGGCGCTCGACGATCCGGCGGCAGATGTCGATTACCAGATCCCGCTTGAGGGTAAAGGTGTCGTCGGATACAAAAAAGAAGCCGACCCCTTTTTCTCGAAGTATCTCCATCTGGGTCACGAAGTATTCGGCGCTGTGAAAGCGCACCCGGCGCTTCCAGAGTGCCGGCGATCCGCAGAAGGTACATCCCTCCGGACATCCCCGCGTGAGGGAAATGTGTTGAAAAGCGAAATGGTGTGCGGGCATGGGCAGGCTGTCCAGGTCTGCCAGTTGCTCCCGGTCTTTGGTTTTAATGGGTTTGCCTTTTTTTCGAAAGGCCAGGCCGTCAATCTGCGCGGGCCTTTTTCCTTTTTTATTCTCCAGAAAGCGGATCAGCTCCAGGAAGCTGTGCTCACCTTCACCCCGAATCACGTAGTCGATTTCCGGAAAATGAGTGAGAAAATGTTCCCAGAGGAATGTGGCTCCCACGCCGCCGAACACCACGGTGGCTTTTGGATTGACCTTCTTGACCATGCGGGCAATGTCGATGCCGCCCCAGCGGTTGGCGTGCAGGATCGAAAACCCCACCACATCCGGCTGCTTGTCCCCCAGCACCTGGTAGATGCGGTGGGGGGCCCTGCCCAGGTTGTGACCATTGAGAATGTCCACCGCATAGCCGTTGGCCCGGAGCATGGCACCCACGTAGTAAAGGCCCATGGGGATGGCGCTGACATCCTCCTCGTTGATGCGCTTGTCGATAAAATAAGGGTAAACGAGAAGTATTTTCATGAGGTTGGAAGCATCAGGCCTTCTTATCCCGCACGATCATCACCGAGCATGGTGCCTTGTGAGAAATTCGCTTGGCAACGCTGCCAAACAATACCAGCCCCATGCCGCTGAGGCCGAAGGCGCCCACCACCGCCAAATCCGCATCGGTCTCTTCGATGAAGCGCAGGATTTCCGTGGAGACGTGGCCGTCGCGGACCACCAGTTCAACATCGAGCGTTTCGGGGATGCGGTTGCCATAGACTTCCTGCATCCGTTCGTTCAGGCTGACCACCAGATTCTCGTCGGGACGCTCGGGCATCATCAAATCCGCCTCAGTGAGCATTGGGTTGACCACCGGTGGTAGCACATGGACCACGTAAAGCTTCGCCTTATACCGCTTCGCCAGGTCCAGGGCTGTTTGGAAAGCTGCTTCTGCATGATCCGAAAAATCGCTGCAACAGACTATCTGATTCACGCCCATAGGGCCTCCTTTCATGATGAATGATCCGCGGGCAACAGTGTCCGCAGGATATCCTCTTTGCCGACCACACCCACCAGCACGCCTTTTTCCAACACCGGCAGGGTATGGAGATTATGGTCTACCATAAGGGCCGCCACGGTCTCGATGTTCGAATCCGGTCCGACGGTGACCGGATTGGGGGTCATGGCATCCGAGACGGCGGTGGCGGCGATTTTGCGGACCGCTTTTTCGAAGCCTTTCATGGAACTGAGACTGATATAACCGTCCAGAAAAGAGAACAGCGAGGGGACGGGAAGTTTTTTCTGCTGGGCGATAATGTCGCTCTGGCACAGGAGGCCGACCAGCTTGCCTGCGTCATCCACCACCGGCACACCGTTGATGCGGCGGTCCAACAGGATTTTGGCCGCTTTGATAATTTCCGTGTCGGCGGTGACGGTAATGGGGTTTTCAGTCATGATCTCTTTTACCAGCATGGCGACACCTCCGGTGTGATGCGTGCATAACCGCGAAATGAATTTTTTGCGGTTGATTAAAAAACCCGCAGGGATAAAAATGGGATTTTAACCGGCTTTTACCTCTTAGTGTAGGTGAAGGTCGGCCGGCCTGTCAAAACAAATCCGATGCCGGTCGGTGGATGATTTGGAGAGTATGTTTTGCTTGATTCAAGCCCATACCAACGCCTATGCAGGCCCTATTGTCCGGAAAGCGAAACCGGGGTGCCTGCAAAAGGATGTGGCCATGACATCCAGGATTAACATGGCACTAATGATGGGGGTCGCCCTTGCCGGTATGGTGCTTGCCGCCACTGGCTTGATGGACAGGGCATTGGCGCGAGTCGGTCTTGGCGAGCTGGAGCGTGCCAACCATCTTTACCTGGACGAATCCTATGACCGCGCGTTGGAGGGTTTTCTGGTGCTGTCTGCCGTCAAGAGCGGGCTGGCCGTGATTGAAGGGTCCGAGGTGGGAATCGGCTTCAACCTGCAGGTCGGGGACCTGGTGCAGTCGGTATACGACTATGTGGACATCGCCTGGAAGACGGTGCTGGCCGGGGGGGCCATCCTGTTCCTGGCTCGGCTGGCATTGGACGGGGTGGCCATGGCGGACCATGTCGTCATGGCGCTGGCCTTCTTCTGCCTGCTGATGCTGGCGGCGTCACGGTATCTTTTCCCGAACCGGGAAGGGATGGCCTCGTGCCTGCGGTCGGTCACCGCCACCTGCACATTTTTGACGCTGCTGCTCTATCTGGGCCTTCCCCTGGCCGTGTACGGTGCCTCGCGCCTGTCCGAGCGGATCACCCGACCGCTGATCCAGCAGGCCTACGACGCTTTCGACCAGGTCAGCCGGACGTTCACTCAGGAAGCCGCTGAAGACAATCTGGGCGGCGATGAAAATGGGTCGTCAGCCATCGAAAGGGCCATGGGCGTGGCTGACCGATACGAGCGTCTGAAAAAGCGGCTTGGGGAACTGGAAGCCTATCTGAGCGAGCAGGGTAAAACCCTTGCCGGGACCACCTTTCAACTGATCGCTGCGTATCTGTTCGATTGCGTGATCTTTCCCCTTGCCTTTGTGGCGGTATTGGTCCTTTTTCTAAATAGCATGTCTGCTAAATTATGGAGAACCAACGGATGAGAACCATCGGCATGATTGGCGGGATGAGTTGGGAATCGACCCTGGTCTATTACCGGATTATCAATCAAGCCGTGAGGGAGCGTCTGGGCGGACTCCATTCGGCAAAAAGCATTCTGTACTCCGTGGATTTTGCCGAGATCGAAGCATTGCAGCACGCGGGGCGGTGGGATGCGGCGCAGTCGATCCTGGTTCAGGCGGCGCAGTCGCTGGTGCGCGCAGGGGCGGACCTGGTGATCATCTGCACCAACACCATGCATAAACTGGCCGATGGGGTGGCGGCAAGCGTGACGGTTCCGTTGCTTCACATCGCCGACCCTACGGCCGAGGCCGTTCTTGCCGCCGGAGTGAACACCGTCGCTCTGTTGGGGACCCGGTTTACCATGGAGGAGGAATTTTACCGCAAGCGGCTTGAAGACCGCTACGGGTTGCGGGTGCTGATTCCCGATGCGGTCCAGCGCCGGACCGTCCATGACATCATCTATACGGAGCTCTGCCTGGGTCGGATCCGGGAATCTTCGCGCCAGGCATATGTCCGGATTATCGACGACCTGGTGTCGCGCGGTGCCCGGGGGGTCATTCTCGGCTGCACGGAGGTCGGACTTCTCGTTGGTGCCGATAGCTGCCCGGTGCCGGTTTTCGATACGGCGCGCATCCACGCCGAAGCGGCCGTGGCTGCGGCGCTGACCGATTGACTGACCAAGACCGCTGTCGATTGAGGATCGCTATGGCCTCGCATGAATGGGAACGAAGTCATAATCCGTGGCACCGGTGTAGACCTGTCGAGGCCGGCAGATCTTCCAATTGGGATCGTCCATGCTCTCCTTCCACTGAGCGATCCATCCAGGCAGCCGGCCGATGGCAAACATCACCGTGAACATGTTGGTGGGAATGCCGATGGCCCGTAGGACGATCCCGCTGTAGAAATCGACATTGGGATACAGGTTGTGGTCCACAAAATACGGGTCTTTGAGCGCCACCTCCTCGAGCTCCTTGGCGATATCCAGCAGCGGATCGTTGATCTGCAGGGATTCCAGCAGCTCATCGCACATCTTTTTCATGATTTTTGCCCGGGGATCGTAGGTCTTGTAAACCCGGTGGCCGAATCCCATGAGCCTGAACGGATCGTTCTTGTCCCTGGCCCGCTCGATGGCCTTTTGATAATTCCCGCCGTCGGCCTGAATCGCGGTGAGCATTTCGACGACCGCCTGGTTGGCGCCCCCGTGGAGCGGGCCCCATAGCGCGGCGATGCCAGATGAAATGGCCGCGTATAGATTGACCCGGGCGCTGCCCACCACGCGCACGGCCGAGGTGGAACAGTTCTGCTCATGGTCGGCGTGAAGAATCCAGAACACCCGCAGGGCATTGACGGCTGCCTGGTTGAGTTCATAGGGTTTCACCGGGGTGTGGAACATCATGTTGAGAAAGTTCTCGCAGTAGGTCAGATCCGGGCGGGGGTAGACCACCTTATGGCCCCGGGAAATCTTGTATGACATGGCGGCCATGGTGCGTACTTTGGCCAACAGCCGGGTCATGGTGATGGTAATCTGTTCCTCCAGGGTGCCCAGTTCCGGATAAAAGCTCCGCATGGCATTGACCATCGAGGAGAGAATCCCCATGGGATGGGAGGCCCGGGGAAAGTTCTGGTAAAACGCCTTGAGGTCCTCATGAACCAAGCTGTTGTCGTTGAGCATGACCGAAAAACGGGTCAGCTCCTCACGGTTGGGAAGTTTGCCGTTGATGAGCAGGTAAGCGGTCTCTTTGAACGTGCCCTGTTCGGCCAACTGGTCCACGGGGATACCCCGGTAGCGCAGAATCCCTTTCTCGCCGTCCATGTAGGTGATGGCGCTCAGGCAGCTGCCGGTATTGGCGTAGCCGGGGTCCAGGGTGATAAAACCGGTGTCCGCACGCAGGGTGGAGATGTCGATGGCCTTTTCCCCCTCGGTTCCGGTGACTACCGGCAGCTGAATTTGCTGACCGTTATAGGTGAGGGTAATAAATTCTTCCATAGCGACTCCTTTCTCTCCGGAAAGCCCCGGTATCCTCTTGATGCGGTTGAACGGCAATCTTGATCGTTTGTCTCTTCTGTGCCTCTACGCCGGAACAATTCTCTTGCCTGGCGGCCTGTTTTCAACGTAAATAAGGGGCAGGGCCTTTCGCGTAACAGCCGATATTCATATGAATATCCGGCACAGATGTCAAATACCAAATCAGGTCTCCAAGGAGAAATGCAATGTCATACAAGGACAACCTGCTAAAAAAGATAGAGATCGACCGCCTGGTCCGGACCATCGCCGATGCCATCGGACCGGTGGAAAGCGGCAAACGCATCGACAAGACGGAGTTGGCGCAGTTGATGACCTTTTTCCCCTGGTCACGCCGGGAAGAGCGAGACCTGGTGCTGTTCCTGGAAACCGACAGCCCCGGGAAAACGCGAATCCTGGTGATGGACAATGACCTGACCATTTACCACACCAGCGTGGAAGATGTGGTGCTGAGAAAAAGTCCCACCGTGAAAGAGATGGTGAACATTCGTAATGCCATAAAAATCCTCAACGACAAGGATGTCGTGATCAGCAAGAAGGCGGGATCCTTGAAGACCATTCAGGAGATCTGCATCGGCGAACTGGACCTTAGCTTCACCCAATCGGATATTGATGGCATTGCCAGGGAGGGGACGGCATCCCTGGAGAATGGTTACACCCAGGGCGTTCAGGAGAGCCTGATGCTGTTTGCCGACATGCTGGGGCTGTCACCGGCGCCCACGGTCTTTGCCCTGAACCATCACGACATCTATGGCCGCCTCGGTGAAAAGCCCGGGGGCGAGACCACCTTCGGACCGCTGATGATGTTCAGTATGGTCCACCACACCTTGACCTACCTGGAGAGGCCCCTGAGCAGCCGGGACAAAGGGCGGTTCGATACGCTCAAGGCCGTTGCCGCGGGGGAAGCCGAAGCGACCGCTTCGGGGCCGGCGGTCTTCGATCTGATGCGATCCAAGGTGCTGGTCGCCGCGCCTTAGTAGCCCTTGAGGCAACGGTGCCGGGCAGGCCTGCGCTTTCGACCGGAGACCGTCCGGGGGAGGGTGTCGTCGCCCCCGCCTTGGGATCGTCTTGACTGCCAGGCGGACTTACATACCGAATCTTCGCAGCATTTCAATGACTTTATCCTGACTCTGCTTTTGGACGATGACCGCTTTTTGATGGTGGGCCTTTTTGATTTTAGTCGCCAACGCATCCAGATCGGCCGGTTTTTCCACGAAATCCATGGCACCCGCCTTCATGGCCTCTACGCCCTTTTGAACCGTCGCATGGCCGGTGAGCAGGATGATTTGCATCTCCGGCCTTTTTTCCTTGATGGCCTTCAAGGCCTGGATGCCGTCCATTTCCGGCATCATAAAATCCATAATTACCGCATCGTAGGATTCGGCGGCGATGAGCGACAGCGCCTCGGTGGCCGATGTGGATGTGGTTACCTCCATATCGCGGGCGCGCATGCGTTCGGCCATGATTTCCAGGAACTCCACCTCGTCGTCAACCAGCAGTACTCTTTCCTTCATTGTAAACTCCTTTCAAGTTGCCTGCGAAATATGCGCATTTTTACAAATCCATCAATATTTACTAAGGGAAAATAAGAACGATTTCGCCCTTATCTTTGTCAGCCCTCATTTGAATGCCGAGAAGCCCGGCCACCATCCTCTCCTGCAGCGAAAAAAGACCCGCTTCACTGGCCAGAAAATCCCCAGCCAATCCGCAAAACCGAATCCGGGGGGCGTTCCCGGTTTTCTCTGCAACAATACCTAACGTTTGGTCCGGGGCGCGGGTATCCATGGCCCGGCACAGGCAGGCCCACACCAGGTCTTCCAGGAAAAACCGATTGGTGACAACGGTAATCGGTGTTGCTGACACCTCGATCTTCGGTGGTTCCCCCTTCATGGCAATCAGCCGCGCCGCCAACACGGATATAAAATGAATGACGTCGCCAATCTCCACGGCCTCCGAGGGGTGGTCCGCGCTGTGGGCAAAGCGGTTCATGTCCTTGACGATCCGATCGCCCCGTTTCACCTGGCGGACAATGGATTGGGACAGTTGCGACAGCCGTTCAGGGGAAAGGGGCAATCCCTTTTCGATCATCATGACCATGTCCTGGAGCAACCCGGCGTTTTCATTGATGATGGCCAGCACATTTTTTATCTCGTGGGAAATGGATGCGGACATCTCACCGAAGAAGCGGACACCCTCGAAGGCCATGGCCTGGGAATCCTCTGTCATGTGGTCTTTTCCTCCGTTAGCGGACTGCCGGCGCCAGCTTTGTTTGCCGGGTCTATGGCACAGGCGGTTGCCGATGACATCCGCGGTGATTTCAAAGGCACGGTGACCATAAACCGGGTTCCCCGGTTTATCTGACTGTTTACCGCAATTTCGCCGCCCATTTCCGAAACCATGCCATAGGTGACGGATAGTCCCAATCCGGTTCCTCCGTGGCCCTGACGGGTGGAGAAAAAGGGCTCGAAGACACGTTTCAGATCGGCTTCCGGGATGCCGTGCCCGGTGTCGACCACGGTCACCGCAATATGCGTGGTGCCTTTGCGCGCGATGATGATGTCCAGCCGTCCCCCATCTCCCATGGCCGCAAAGGCATTGTTGATCAGGTTTAAGAAAATCTGCTGAATATTGCCCCGGTCACCATCGAAGGTCGGGATTTTCCCCTGCACCGATACCGATACAGCGATGCACCGCCGTTCGGCTTCCTTTTCCATGAAGTCCAGGATTTGTCGGATGATGGCCTCGATGTCCACCGCTTCGACGGACGATTCCATGTGTCGGGCAAAATCTAACAACCGCCGGGTGATGGTGCCGCAGCGACGCACCGATGCCAGCACGTCATCCACCAGCCGCATGAGCTTTTCATTGCCGCTATAGTCGCTGTTGATGGTGAACAGGTCCTTGATGAGTCCGGCCTTCTGGTTGATAATGGCCAGCGGGTTGTTGATTTCGTGGGCCACCCCCGAGGCCAGACGGCCGATGGATGAGAGCTTGTTGGCATACTCTACCTGATGCAGGGCCTGCACCCGACGTTGGTCGGCGGCATGGATGCGGTTGACCAGGTAAGTGGCCACGCCCAGGATGGAGACCAGGATCATGGCGATGCTGAACAGCAGAAAACCGATAAGGCGCATGCGTGGCTTGAGCCACAGATCCATGATTCCCGATTCCTGACGGACCATCATGAGCAAAAAAGGGCTGTCGGGAATCGGGGCAATGCCCATGAGAATGGATCGGCCGGCCTGATCCACCGTTCTCGATGTCTGGGTGCCGTCGACGGTTTCGGGAAGGGTCAGCAGTACTTTTTCGAAGCGCCTGCCATATTGCCGGGCGGGCGTTTGGAGAATTCCCCGGCTGTTGACGATGAAGGCGTCGTCGCCCTCATCCAGCGCCAATTGGAGCACGGGGAGGTCCAACAGGTCGGCATCCAGCGTCGATCGCAAAACGAAGAAGCCGCCGCTGTTCAGGTCGTGCCGGATGGCAATGACCAGTTGATGGTTTTGTCCCTGGGCTACGGTTACGTCACTGATGTAAAATCCATTGGCGACGGCATGATCGAAGCAGACGGTCGGTTTCACCTGGCTTCTCAGCGCAACAGGCCCGGCATAGGCTTGCACGGTGCAGTCGGTGTCCACCACGGCGAGATCCACGAATCCGCCCATGCCACCCTGCAGGTTCGCCAGGATGGCGTCCAGCCTCCCCGGTGCCAGCAGGTCCGGCAGGCTGTTGTCCCGGGCGACAAATTCAAGGGCTGCCCGGCGCTGGGACAGCAAAAACGAAATATTGCGCCAGGTGTTAGAAACCATGCGGGCGATGCCCATCGTCGCTTCGGATTCAAAGGCCTGACGGGTGAGCCGGTAGTCGACCAGTGTCATGACCAGCAAGGGCGCCAGCGTCACCACGGTGGTGAAGGCCACGATCATCAACCATTTGCGCCGGAAGCTGAAGTGGCGGTTGCCCGGGCCTGAAGCCACATCCAGATGGTCCCAGAAACGGGGTTTGAATCTGGACAGGTTCAGCATGGTCGATACCGTTTTTCCGGCGGGAAAACCGCCAGGCCAGTCTCAGGATTTGAATTGCTGTATTTTTTCATGGGCTTTCTTCAGGGTCTCGCTCAACTCGTCGATGTCCACCGGTTTTTGCATATAGGCGAAGGCGCCCAACTGCATGCACCGCTTGCGGTCTGCCTCACTGCCATGGCCGGTGAGAACGATCACCTCGATTTCCGGTCGAGTGGTTTTCACCTGCTTCAAGATCTCCATGCCGTCGATTCCCGGCATTTTAAGATCAATGATCATCACTTCCGGATAGTCCTCGGCCACCAGGGTCAGGGCGGATTCGCCGTCATAGGCCACCGCGGATCCCATCTCGCGCAATTCGAGGCGTTCCGACAGGGTCTGAACAAACTCCCGCTCATCATCCACCAGCAGAACGCGGGAGGGCACCTCGAAGCTGTGTTTGCGGTAGATGTGGGTCCGGTGAAAATCCTTGCCGATCTGTGTGTTGACCGACCGGACGCCGGGAACCGTGCCGGTAATGGTTTTGAGTTCTTCCTCCAGCCGGGCGAGCATCAGCACGTGTTTATTGATGGTCAGCACCACCGCCCCGTTTTCGGCCGTCACCGAGACGTCGTGTCCGGCACGGCAGAGTGCCATCTCCACGGTGGCAGCCAGCACAAAATCTTTTTCGGCTTGAATGGAGGCGTTGGTGCGTCGAACGGCATCCTTGATGAGATTCTCTTCGATTAGTGCACCGGCCTTGGCTACATTTACCCGGTTCATGGGCAGCACCATGTCGAAAAGGTTGATGTCCCACGGATCCTTGGCCGAAAAGAGCGTTTCGGTCCAGGCGGCATTGTCTGCATCCTGAGTGCGGATCTGTTTCAAGGCATCCTTCTCAGCCAGCCCTTGGACGACCGCGGCCTGCTCGATCCGATAAGGCGTTTCAGCGATGATGCAGACCCGGAGCATATGGCTGACAGATTGAGGGATCAACAGGCTGGAAAACCCGTGGACCACGGCAGGACCCTTTTCCAGTTCGGTTGCCAGGGCCAGGCGCAGGCAGGCGATGGAGCACTCTTTTTCATGGGTGAACTTGTTGAATACCGAGGTCTTGGCCGAAAAGGCGCGCTGAACCTTGTTTTCCGGCATGCCTGACGTCTCAGCGGCCTTGGCGATTATCTGGTCGTCGGTGATCATCCGGTACCCGGTGCTGTCCATCACGTCCCGGACCACCGCGTCCGCACTGCAGAAAATACCGCTGAAGATGGCAATGACAGACATCGTTAACCTCCTTTGGGTTCGCTGTGGGTCGATAGGGTTCGAACCGAGGTCAATGGACAGTTTTTCTCGCTGCCCCCCTTGTGGGTCTGTTTATGGATGGCTCGAATGGCTTGCTTCATGGTCGGATAGATGTGATCTTCACCAATTTTGTAGAGCAGGTGCGTGCGTCGCAGCACCTGCATCACCGGCTCATGAACGCTGCTCAAGGAGATGTCGATGCCGGCACTTCTGACCCGGTCCACCGTCAGCGACAGGGATTCCTGGCCCGAGGCGTCCAAGTCGTTGATGGACTGGGAAGCGATGATGATGTGTTTGAGTTCTTTTTTCATTTTTCGCCGGTGGCGGATCTGGTCCTCCAGGTAGCTGGCGTTGGCAAAGAAAAGGGGCCCGTCGAAGCGCACCACGTCGATGTAGCGGCACTCCTTCAGCCCGTGGGTCACGACATCGTGAAGCGCCTTGTCCAGCCCCAGGGAAAGGTCCACCACGTGGGGTCGCATGCTCCGGTAAAGAAATACGCAGAGCGAAAGCCCCACGCCCACCAGGATGCCCCGGTCCAGGTGAGGGGCGAAGGCCAGGGTGCACCCGAAGGTAATCACGGAAATGGCCCCGTCGTACCATTGGGCCCGCCAGGCGTGAATGAATCCCCGGGCGTTGATCAACCCGGCCACTGCAACCATGATGATGGCCGCCAGTACGCTCTGGGGCAGGTGGTAGAGCAAAGGCGTGAAGAAAAACAGGGTCGCCACCACCGCCAGGCTGGCAATCACGCTGGACAATCCGGAAACGGCCCCGGCCTGGAGATTGACCGCCGACCGGGAGAAGGATCCGGCCACGGGATAGCTTTGGGCCACCGAGCCGATCATATTGGCCAGCCCCTGCCCCATGAGTTCCTGATTCGGGTCGATGCGCTGGCCGGTTTTGGCGGCCATGGCTTTGGCGATGGAGATGGCCTCCATGAATCCCAACAGGGCGATGATGACGGCCGATGGCATCAGCGTCATGGCGCCATGGCCATCGATTTGAGGAAAAGAGAAGTCCGGAAGGCCCCTGGGGATGTCGCCCACCACCTCGCCGCCGCCGCAGAAAAGCAGCGCCGAGGCGTCCAGCGGTGCGTTGCCGACCCGCAGTCGCCAGATCGTTCCCATTTTCTCCGTGTCCTTCGCGTGGTTGCCTTGGGTATAAAACCGAATCTCACCATTTTTCCTCCGGCCGGCTTCAAAAAGCAGGTGGCGGATCTGCTGCCGATAATCGGCCGCCTGTCCTGCCTTCAAGGCCATCTGGTGGTTCAGGACCTCAAGAGCGTGCCGTGAATCGATGGCGACCAAGCGGTGGCCGTCAAGGGCGGCCTGTTTGAGGGTGGCGTTGATTTGGGTCCGCCGGTCCGCCATTATATGGAGCGCTGCCGCCTCGGCATTAAACTGCACGATCAATGCGCGGACGTCGGCATCGTCAACCGCTTCAAGGGGTATCGTGGTGCGCTGGTCGAATCCGGTGGCCCAACTGATCAGGGTGGTGGTGACGACAGCCACAAGCACGTTGGGTATCCGCAGGCTGATCTTTTTCAGGATCAGCATAATTGCGAAGGCAAATCCGCCCATCATGAGCGTAGGCCAGTGAATGAAATGCAGGGCCGCCTTGACCATCTGGATCAGCGTCTGGTAGTGACGCTCACCACTGTCTACGTTCACGCCGAACAATTTGGAGAGCTGGCCGGTGGCGATGATGATGGCGGCTGCATTGGTGAAACCACCGACCACCGGATGAGAGAGGAAGTTGACCACGAGGCCTAGTCGACACAGGCCCAGGATGAATTGAAACAGCCCCACCATCAGCGCCAGTATTACCGCATAACCGATATGCGCCTGGCTGCCGGTGGCGGCCAAGGGCTGCAGGGCCACGGCGGTCATCAGGGACACTACGGCGACGGGGCCGGTGGCCAGTTGGCGGCTGGAGCCGAACAAAGCCGCCACCGCCGGCGGCAGAAATGCCGCGTATAGACCGTAATAGGCCGGCAGGCCAGCCAATTGGGCATAGGCCATGGATTGGGGAACCAGCACCAGCGCCACGGTCAAACCGGCAAACAGGTCTCCCTTAAAATGGTGGGCGCGATAGCCGGGCATCCACTCCAGAAAGGGCAACAGCCGATTCGGCTTGAGTTTGCGAAATGCGGAAGACAAGCGTTGGACCATGGCGGTCTACCGGCCTCCCTTCAGCAGCCTGCGGCAGGCGACCATCAAACTATCGTAAAGGGTGCCGGCGTCGTACACCCGGTAGGTGTTGAGCCGGACAATGCCGTCCACCATGGCAAACAGGACCATGGCCGTCTGTCGCGGGGCCTCGACCGCTACCGATCCATCTTGCATGCCCTTTTGTATGCCTTCCTCGAAGATGTCCAACAGACAGGTGTAGATGGATTCCAGGTGGCTGCGGCACACCGGATTGGTTTTAGCCATCTGATAGGGATAATGTCGGTGCAGTATCAGGAACTGGTCTTCCATGGTGCCGGCCAAGTTCAGGTAAAAAGCGATTACACCCTCGACCCGCTCAATGCCCTTCTGATCCCGGCGGGTCTGCTGGTGCCGGTCAAACTGGTCCAAAATGCTCTCTTTCACATCATTCAGCACCTGTAGAAAGAGGTCTTCCTTATTCTTAAAATGATGAAAGATGGTTCCGGTTGCCGCACCGGTGATGGTGGACAGCTCTGCCATGCCGGTTCCCTGAAACCCGTTGCGGGAAAAAAGCCGGGTGGCGGAAGCAAGGATTGCATTTCGTTTGGACATGTGTTACCTGTTCGAAAATTAACCAACCGAATGATCGGTCGGTTTTTTTAACTAAAGACTTTGAAGAGAAATGTCAATAGGCGAGATATGATTGACCACGCTATGCCCGAAAAGGCAGAACTGCTGAAAAAGCTCAAACAGGGCGGTTTTGACGTCCCCGATTTCATTTATGTTCCCCCGCAGCATTTTGAGACCGAAGATTTCGACGCCCTCGAGTCGTTTCTGGAAAAACACCGCGAAAGCTTCAAGGTGATTGCCCGCAGTGCCCATCCATTGGAACGCCGCTTCAAAGGCGGGACATTCGACTCTTTGGAAACCTATGCCGATGTGGGTGGCATCCGCTATGCCCGCAACAAGATGATCAAGCTGGCCAGAAGCAGCAAGCACCTGAGCATAGCTCGCCAGCAGCGGTTCAACCATGCTCCGCAGATGGATTTTGAACAGATGGGGGTGATCGTCATGCCCTTTATCGACGGATCCAGCGTGATGGCCAAGATCATCGGCGGCAACTGGGAGTTCGGATATTGTCGGGACCGCATTCACAAGGTGCAAAGCGAACCGTACATCACCCGGACCCCCCATGACCGGCGGCTGGTTCAGCTGTCAAAGGAGATTCAGACGCATCTGGGATTCCGATGCGAGATCGAATACATCATCTCGGCCGACGGCGGCATTCATGTGGTGCAGGCCAAGGACATTTCCAGCATCGACATCCTGGAAGAAAAGGAGAGTCAGCGGTCCATCACCCTGGACGGCATCCGGCGAATCCGCAAGCGGCGCAGTTACCGGGAGCGGCCGGTGTATGTGATGGACAATAAATCCTTTTATATCGATATCATCTCTCAGTGTGAGGAGATGGTCAGCGAATACGCCACGCCCGGCAAGCCGGATATTACCCAGATCATCGATTCCATCAAGGCCTATGAAGCGGACCTTGAGGCGTTTGCCCTGCGCCACCAGCGATACGCGGTGCTCGGGATCGCCATTCAGGACCCGGTCGATCTGTACCAGATTGCCAGCCATTACCTGGACGATACCCCGGAATTGCAGGCGGAATTGTCCAAAGCCCTGCACAACAACCTCTACCAGATCGATATATTCCTGTCCGAAGCCGACACGCTCATCGCCAAGGACAAGTTCCGGATTAATCTTTGCAGCCACGATGCATACGGTATCGACACGGTCCGAAACCCCCTGTGGACCGTATACTGGTATGTGGATCGCCACGACGACGTGGTTCGCGAATTCAAGCGGATCGGTTTTAAGACCGGAGACACGGTTGGTATCGACATCAACGTTGAAGACAAGCCCACCGTATACCGCCAGTAGCGGTCAGGGATCGAGAAAATCCTTAAGATTGATCACCTTTCCCTGTTCATTCCCGCCTTGTCCCAGGTCCTGCACGGCGCCTTCGCGTTTCTTTTTGCGGACCTGGTCCATGATCCCCTGGAGTTTGGGATTGTCGGCCATCAGCTTTTGAATCTGAATTTCAAGGGCTTCCCAGCCGGCTTCCAGCGCGTCTGTCTTCACTGAAAAGGATGCCATATCGGCGAGCAGCCGGACCAACTGAAGCATCATACCATGGTGGGTGATGCCCTGCAGGTAGGCGGGACAGTGGCCCCAGAGGCTGGCACCGGCCACCGCACGCTTCCGGCAAGCCTCCAGAATGATCGTATGGATGGCACTGGGGCCGTGATAATTGATCGGAATCACCCGGTGCCGGCTGACCATGCCCTCAAAATCGCTGCCGGTGGTCACCGCTGAAATAATCCGGTCCGTATGCAACACATTGTCGAACATACTGCCCAGGGTAATCACCCCCGGTGTCTTTAGCCGGTGGGCCAGATCCACCAACTCCCGGGAAAACCGGTACCAGTTCAGGCTGGGCTCGTCGGCGATCAATATGACCAGATCGTTTTCACCGGGATGGGTTTCGATGGCGAAGAAGCTTCCTCCCGGGGGGGCAATCGATTTCATGACACCGGTTTCGATTTTCACCACCGGACGGCTTTCGTCATAACGATAGCAGGCATCGGGTTCGATATGGCCGAAGGAAACGGCCTGGAGGGTCTCCATCAGATAAGCGGCCGTACCGGCCGACACCTCGAGTGCATTGCCCCATCCCCGGAAACCGATGATAAACACCGGTGCCGTCAGGGCGGGCAGCGTTTCCAATCGTAAGGTTTGGTATTCCATGCGCGCCATGGTAACCCATCTTTAAGTCAGTGTGATCGTGATCTCACCATTTTCGGGGGGAATCGCTGTGCTGTCAATACCCAAATCCTGATCCTTGTCAAGGCGCCTGTCCGGATCAGCCTTTGTGTCGATACAGTTCCGGGTAAAGCCGATGGGCACATTCGGGGCAGATACCGTGGGTGAAGTCGGCGTTGGAATGGCTGGTGATGTAGTCCTCGATCGCCTGCCAGGTGCTGTCGTCTTTACGGATTTTTTTACACGAGGCACAGATGGGCAACAGGCCGCTAAGGGTTTTGACTTCCTGGAGGGCTTTTTGCAGATGGGTGATCAGTATTTTCTGCTCTTTGGCCGCGTTGTGTTTGACCACGGCAATTTCAATGGCCGATCGCAGCTCATTGATGTCGTAGGGTTTGATGATATACCCGTACGGGTGGGTTCCGAGGGCTCGCTTGAAGATCTGCTGATCGGAAAGGCAGGTCATGTAGATGATGGGCACATCCGAACCTTCGGCGATTTTTGCGGCGGCTTCGATCCCGTTCATTTCCCCTTTGAGCAGAATATCCATGGTAATCAGGTCTGGGTTGTTCCGGTAAACTGCGCTGATGGCCTCGAGTCCGGTTTCGGCGGTGCCGCATACCAGGTAGTCCAAACTTTCCAATCTGGCGGTCAGCACGGTGGATACGTTGGGGTCGTCTTCCACGACCAGGATACGGGTCTGTCTATGCATGGCGCACCTCACATTGGCTATGGGCAGCCGTTGCTGCAATTCTTGCGCATGGGATACCCTTTTGTGCACAGGCATGTCCGGTTTTTGGACGCGCTTGCTTCTAAAAAATATGGCTGTTTTTGCAACTGTCCAGCAATATCCGGTCAGGCCAGATGAATCCGGTGCTTCACCAATTCAGAACCGATTTACGATATTTTATTAAAGCAATTTTCATGCCATTATGGCGGATTGGTGGGCCAAGATATGGAGCGCATGCCTCGCCGCTTGCCGTGGAGTGTGTTCGATCGTTGTCAATGATGTTACTATGCATAAGAACAAAAAATCCTTGACACCCCGTTCAAAAGTCCTTAAACATCGCTTGTTCAGGGTCGTGGAACCAAACACGGCCTTTTTTATTGAACCGCGATAGCGAGCGCATGCCTCGCCGCTTGCGGCGGGGTTAGCGAGCGAACTGAAAATAGACTTTCATCCTTACGGTGAAGATTCCCCGCGGCTTGCCGCGGGGAGGGTTCAAAAGAGGATAACCGATGAAATTGAAGGAATTTCCAAGCCGTGAACGGTTTGATGCGCTGGCCCGGACCTCTAATGTGATTCCCGTTTGCCGTGAGATTCTGGCCGACATGGAGACGCCGGTTTCCCTGTTGAAAAAATGCTACGACAACGACGGGAAGGGACCGCAAACACCACTTTTCCTGCTCGAGAGTGTGGAGGGCGGTGAAAAATGGGGGCGTTACAGCTTTCTGGGCACGTCGGCCCGGACCCACGTCAAGGTATTTGCCGATCAGGTGACCATTGCCGAGAACGGCCGGGAAGAGAAAATCAGCCACGGCGGCGACCCCCTGAGCACACTGAAAGCCTTCATGAGCCGTTTTCAGCCGGCCGAAATGGCTGAACTTCCGCGGTTCTGGGGGGGGCTGGTCGGTTATCTCACCTATGAAATGGTTTCATTTTTCGAGCGTATACCTAACCGGTTGTCGGCGGATACCCCCATGGCCCACTTCATCATCGGTGACGAACTGCTTATTTTCGATAACATTCGCAACACGATGATCTGTGTGGCCATCGCCTTTACGGACGGAGATCCGGATACAACGGCGGCCTACGACGATGCCATGACCCGGCTGGATGCCATGGAACGACGCATGGGCACGGTTGTCGGCGATGCCGTGCCCGAGGGCGCCGGGGACAGCCCGACCATGGTCCCGCTGCTGGCGGCGCAAACGTTCAGAGAGCGGGTGGCCCGTGTAAAAGACCACATCCGGCAAGGCGACGTGATCCAGACCGTCATCTCCCAGCCCTTTCAATGCAGCGCGCCCGGGGACATCATTGCAATCTATCGGGCCCAGCGTTATGTGAACCCGTCTCCGTACCTCTACTTTTTTCATTTCGATGAGATGGCCCTGGTGGGATCCTCACCGGAAACCATGGTGCGTCTGGAAAACGGCGTGGCCACCCTGCGGCCCATCGCCGGTACCCGACCCCGGGGAACCAGCGAGCAGGCGGACCGGGCCTTGGCCTCGGAATTGCTGGCCGACGAGAAGGAGCGGGCCGAGCACCTGATGCTCGTGGACCTGGGGCGAAACGATCTGGGCCGGGTCGCCCGGACCGGTACGGTGCAGGTGACGGATCTGATGGTGGTGGAACGATACTCCCACGTCATGCACCTGGTTTCCAACATCAACTGTGATATCGAGGATGGTTACGATGCCTGGGACCTGCTGCGGGCGTCTTTTCCGGCGGGCACCCTTTCCGGTGCACCCAAGGTGCGGGCCATGGAGATCATCGACGAATTGGAACAAAGTCCCCGGGGGCCATATGGCGGCGCCGTCGGATATGTCTCTTTCAGCGGCAACATGGACCTGGCCATTACCATCCGGACCGCTTGCATTGAAAACGGGACACTTACCGTGCGGGCTGGAGCGGGTATTGTGGCCGACTCGGATCCGGAAACCGAGCGGCTGGAGACCGTCAACAAGGCCATGGCCATTCAACGGGCCCTCGAACTGACCCGCCAGAGGCAAGGGGTGCAGACACCACCATGATACTGATGATCGACAATTACGACTCCTTCACCTATAATCTGGTCCAGTATCTCAAGCAGATCGGCGAGGGGGTTGAGGTGAAAAGAAACGATGCCGTCACCGTGGATGAAATCGCGGTGATGGCTCCCCAAGCCATCGTGATATCTCCGGGACCGGGCCGTCCGGAGTCTGCCGGTGTTTCCGTGGAAACGATCAGGCGGTTTTCCGGTCGGATACCGATCCTCGGCGTTTGTTTGGGCCACCAGTCCATCGCCCATGTGTTCGGCGGCCGGGTGATTGGCGCCAAGCGACTGATGCACGGCAAAACGTCGACCGTCACCGGTGATGGCAAGGGCATCTTTACCGGTATCAAAAAGCAATTTCAGGCCATGCGTTACCACAGCCTGGCGGTGGAGAATGAAAGTTTGCCCGACTGTCTGGCGGTGACCGCCGCTGCAGAGGACGGTGAAATCATGGGTATTCGGCACCGCTTCCATGTCACCGAGGGGATCCAGTTTCACCCCGAATCCATCATGACCCCGCTGGGCAAGCGGATGCTGCGCAATTTTATCAAAATGATATAGGTGTTAAGACTGAGTAGAGGAGGAAATTAAGCCATGTTCAAGGATCACCTGGCAACCATCATCAGCCGAATCGATCTGAATCAATCCCAGATGGCGGAACTGATGTCTGAGATTTTTGACGGCAAGACCACCGATTCCCAGGTGGGCGCCATGATGGCAGCCCTGGCCACCAAAGGGGAAACCGTCGAGGAACTGGCCGGCGCGGCCAGGGCCATGCGCAAAAAGGCCCACCGCATCCAGGCCGCTGCCACGCCGGTGGTGGATACCTGCGGTACCGGTGGTGACGGGCTCAAAACCTTCAACATCTCCACCACCACGGCATTTGTCGTGGCCGGATGCGGGGTGACCGTGGCCAAGCACGGCAACCGCAGTGTCTCGTCCAAGTGCGGCAGCGCCGATGTGCTGGAAACGCTGGGCATCAAGCTGGATACTGATCCGGAAGTGGTCGAAGAGGCGGTCCAGGAGATCGGCATCGGCTTTCTTTTTGCCCCGCTCTACCACAGCGCCATGCGCTTTGCTGCCAAAGCGCGCACGGAGGTGGGCCTGCGAAGCATCTTCAACATGCTGGGGCCGCTGACCAATCCAGCCGGCGCCAACTGCCAACTACTGGGCGTGTTCGCTCCCCAGCTTACCGAAATGTTCGCCGAGGCGCTTCGCCTTTTAGGGGCCAGGAGTGCATTCGTGGTTCACGGGCACGACGGGCTTGACGAAATTTCCGTGTGCGCCCCCACGCGCGTCTCCCAGTTGGAGAACGACATGATCCGTACCTATGACATCTACCCGGAGCAGTATTTCGGCAGACTGGCCGAGCCGGGCCAGATGACCGGTGGCGACCCGGCGGAGAATGCGGCCATTACCCGCATGATCCTGAGCGGAGAAAAGGGTCCCAAACGGGACGTGGTACTGCTCAATACCGCCGCCGCCCTGGTGGCCAGTCAGAAGGCTGCGGATCTGAACACGGGCATCGCACTGGCTGAACAGGCCATCGACAGTGGGGCCGCCATGGGCAAACTTGAGGCATTGGTGGCCTATACCCGTGACAACGGATAACCGTTCTACGGTTTCGGAAAACGTCCGATATCTGCGTTACGCTTCATCCCTCGTCATTGCGGAGTACCTTCATGTACGCCTCATTCCTCGGGATTCGCAAGCCTTGATCTCAAACGTCTTCCAAAACCGTCTTAACAAAGTAAAACACCAAGATTGCATGATTCATCTACCGTTCAAATCAGGGGTAGTTGTGTATGACGATCGACTTTCTAACCCAGATTGTTAAACAGAAAGGGCGCGAGATTTCACAGGCCAGAAAAGGTATCGCCGAAGGCCGCCTGGCTGAACTGGTCCGGCAGCGATCGGATTTCCGGCCTTTTTTCGAAACGCTCTCCCGGCCGGGTGCCGCCGGGGTGAACATCATCGCCGAGATCAAGCGGGCGTCGCCGTCCAGAGGCGACATCTGTCCTGATCTGGATGCCTCTCGAACGGCTTTGCGGTATGAGAAGGGGGGGGCAGCGGCTGTCTCGGTGCTCACCGATTCCACTTACTTCAACGGCTGTTTAGAGGATCTGGCGGCTGCGCGATCCGCCTGCACCCTGCCGGTGCTGAGGAAAGAATTTATCATCAGCCGCTACCAGGTGTACGAAGCGGCGGCGGCCGGCGCGGATGCCATTCTGCTGATTGCCAGAATTCTAACCGCGAAAAAATTGGACCGGCTGTACGCCCTGTGTCGTGAGCTGGGCATGGATGCCCTGGTAGAAATCCACACGCCGGACGATGCCCGCACCGTTGCCGCCTGCGGTGCCCGTCTGGTGGGCATCAACAATCGCAACCTGAGCAACTTTAAAACCGACATCGCCATTGCCATGGATCTGGTCGCCCGCTTGGCGCCCGGCCAGGTGCCCGTGGCAGCCTCCGGAATATCAAGCCCGGCGGACATTCAACGGAATCTGGACGCCGGGATCTTCAATTTTCTGGTGGGGGAAAGCATTGTCCGGTCCGATGACCCGGTCCGGTTCATCCGTGCGTTGATGGAGGGAGGATCCGGGGTGCCGTCCCCGAGCTACGGTGCCGTATGACCGATGCGCCTGCGGTGAACCGCCCTTATCCCCAAGTGAAGATCTGTGGGTTGACCCTTCCCCATGAGGCCGCCCAATGCGCTGGTCTGGGTGCAGATGCCATCGGTGTGGTCTTTTTTCAAAAAAGCCCCCGCCATCTCACTGCAGATCAGGCCAGGGCCGTGGTGAGGGCTCTGCCGGAAACGGTGGCTGCCGTGGGCGTGTTCGTCGACGCCACTTTTTCCTACATCATGGCGCGGGTCGAACGCTGCGGCCTGTCCATGGTGCAGCTTCACGGCCGTGAATCGGCACGTCTGGCGGCGCGGTTGAGGGCCGAAGGCGTTGGCGTGATAAAAGTTTTGTTCGTCGATGGCCGGCCGGGTTTCGACGATGCGCTGGAATTCGATGTCGACGGCTATCTGGTGGAGTGTACCAAGGGTCCGCTTCCCGGCGGCAATGCCATGGCCTGGGATTGGGGGGCGGCCAGAGCATTCGGACACCGTCAACTGCTGGTGCTCGCCGGCGGTCTGTCACCGGACAATGTCGCCGAGGCCGTCCGTGCGGCCCTGCCGGCGGCAATCGACGTCAGCTCAGGTGTGGAGATGTCGCCGGGGAGAAAGGATCCGGATAAGGTGGCGCGGCTGATAGGCGCTGTTCAAGGCACCGCGGAACAGTGTGCGGCTAAGACGATAAAAGCGGTGTTTCGCCCGAAGGGACAGCGACCCGATGCCTGACCGGGAAGAGAAACTGGTTGTTCCTCACCGGCAGTTGAGCCCGGCGGCGCTCTCCGGGCTCATCGAGGAGTTCGTGACCCGCGACGGCACTGATTCAGGGTACACCCGGGGCTCACTGGCGGAAAATGTGGCCATGGTGCGCCGCCAGCTGGATGCGGGGCAGGCGGTGATCGTCTTCGACAACCGGACCCACACCTGCAACATCAAGCCGGCTGATGCCGTATCGGGGCATGACCACCAACGGTTTCAGTCAAGACTATCTGAGAAAGAGTAATCATGAAATATATTGGTGCCCATGTAAGCGCGGCCGGCGGTGTGGAGAATGCACCGCTGAACGCAAAAGAGATCGATGCCACCGCCTTTGCCCTGTTTACCAAAAACCAGCGACAGTGGGCGGCCAAACCACTAACGGATGAATCGATCCGCCGCTTCAAGGAGAACTGCACGGCTGCCGGATACTCCCCGGATCAGATCCTGCCCCACGACAGCTACCTGATCAACTTGGGTCATCCGGAACCGGCCGGTTTAGAAAAATCACGGACAGCGTTTATCGATGAGATGAGCCGTTGCGAACAGTTGGGATTAAAATATCTAAATTTTCATCCGGGCAGCCACCTGAAAAAGATTTCCGAAGAAGCCTGCCTGGCCCGGATTGCCGAATCCATCAATCTGGCTTTGGCGCAGACGCGCGGTGTGACGGCTGTTATCGAGAACACCGCCGGCCAGGGAACCAACCTGGGACAACGGTTTGAGCACCTGGCCGCCATCATCGACGGGGTTGAAGACCAAAGTCGGGTGGGGGTTTGCCTGGACACCTGCCACACTTTTTCAGCGGGGTATGACCTGGTCACGCCGGACGGTTACGAAAAGACCCTGGCGCACTTCGGCGCCGTGGTGGGTTTCTCCTTTCTGAAAGGGCTCCACCTGAACGACGGGAAAAAGCCCATGGGCAGCCGCGTGGATCGCCATGAGAGCCTGGGCCAGGGCACGCTGGGACTGGATGCCTTTCGGATGATCATGAACGACCGCCGCTTCGACGCGATTCCCATGATCCTGGAGACCCCGGATGACAGCCGCTGGGCCGAAGAGATCCGCATGCTGAAAGGGATGATTGTGGATTGAGAAACCGGGGAATCCCGGGACACCGACTTGATCATAATGTCCCGTCGTCCACGTATAAAAACAAAGCCGTTAGCGGCGATGGCGCCAGGCTTTTCGGTGGGCGCTGGAACAGCAAGGGCATGGCCGTGGTCTACACGGCCGGTAGTCTGGCGCTGGCTTCCATTGAAATGGTCGTCAACCTGCCTTCCCCCAAGCTGCTGGAATCCTTTGTCCGTATCTCCGCATACTTCGATGCAGATCGGGTGGACAGCCTGCCGCCGGATCAATATCCCCGGAACTGGCAACATCGCCCCATTTCACCTGAGACGAAGGCCATCGGTGACCGTTGGATCAAGCAGCGGCGCTCGCTTGTACTGAAGGTGCCCGGCGTCGTGGTTCCCGAAGAGTTCAACTATCTGATCAATCCGACCCATCCTGACTTTGCCAAGATCGAAATCGGCCGGACGGTGGTGTATCACCTTGATTCACGTTTCGCGAAATAGCTTCGCCGCGTCATGTTTGAGCCAATCGCTGTCCAGGCCAACCTGCAGACCCCTTCCTTTTTATTCCCACGCCCACTGAACGACCCCCGGCCGGATTGCCGCTACACCAAAAGGCGTACGACTCATAACTGGAAACGACCATACACCCGTCAGGCAGCCAGGCAAATCCAGAAAACGGTATAAAAAACTTCCACTGGCCAGGCCGATAGGTACAAGTGTGCTACAGGACTCGTCGAAAAGGCCGATATAAGGGTTGGAATTTACCGTTTGGCGCTTATTTTGATCACAAATCGATTTTCCCATTGAATGAAGACAGCGTCGCGGTGCCTGATCCTTCAACTTATACAGGTGACACAACTATGGACATGCAGCCGCAATTTGAAACCATCGTTGGCCAGGTCGGCCGGGTGGTGCTGGGCAAAGAAGAGCAGATTCGCATGGCCTTGACCTGCCTGTTTGCCGGCGGGCACCTGCTCATCGAGGACATTCCCGGCATCGGCAAGACCACGCTGGCCAAGGTGCTCTCCCGATGCATGGGCCTTAAATTCAGACGGGTTCAGTTCACCAGCGACATGCTGCCCGGTGACATCCTGGGCAGTTCCATTTTCGACCAGAATACCGGTACCTTTGTCTTTCACCCGGGGCCGGTTTTCACCCAGGTGCTGCTGGCCGACGAGATCAACCGGGCCACGCCCAAAACCCAGAGCGCCCTGCTGGAAGCCATGGAGGAGGGACAGGTCACCAGCGACGGCAAGACCCGCGGGTTATCCACACCTTTTTTTGTCATCGCCACCCAGAACCCCATGGAGTTGTCCGGCACCTTTCCGCTGCCCGAGTCCCAGTTGGACCGGTTTTTAATGCGCATCGAACTGGGCTACCCGGATCGTGAGGCGGAGCGGCGGCTGCTGGGCGGGGATCGGACGAAGCGCCAGGCCTTGACGAACATGCAACGGTGTCTGTCCCCGGAAGATGTGCTGGCACTCCAGAAACAGGTAGACCAGGTGCATGTGGCCGACGCCTTTTTGAACTACCTCCAAGACCTGCTGGATTTTACCCGAAACGGCAAGCACTTCCACATGGGCCTCTCACCACGCGCGGGTTTGGCGCTGGTGCATGCCGCCCGCTCCTGGGCCTTTATCAGCGGCCGGGACTACGCCCTGCCCGAAGACATCCAGGCCGTATTGATCAGCGTGGTCGGGCACCGCCTCAGGTCCCGCGATGACCTGGCAGAGATCCCGGCGAGACGTCTGGAAACCCTGTTTCAGGAGGTGGCTGTACCGTGACCTCCGCCATTGCCCGCACCTTTTACTGCTTTGTGGGCGGCAACACGACCGTTCCCGTGGTCCTGGGCCTGCGCAACATCTATATTCTTCCCACGGGTTACGGCATGCTTTACCTGACGGTGCTGGGGGCCATGCTGATCGGGTCCGTCAACTACAACAACAACCTCGGCTTTCTGCTGACCTTTCTTCTGGGTAGCCTCGGGCTGACGGCCATGATGCATACCTACAGCATGCTTTACGGCCTGCGCCTGGTATCGGCGACGGCAGCACCGGTATTTGCCGGCGAATCGGTGGAGGTGGATCTTCGGGTTTCCGATGTGGACCGGCCGCGAACCGGCCTTTGCTGGTATTTCAATCCGGCGGATCGTATCCGGGCGAATTTCAAGCCCAATCAACCGGCCCGGGTTCTGGCTGTTGCAAGGGCAGGCCATCGGGGGCTTTTTGACCCGGGATGGCTGCGCATCGCTTGCGACTATCCATTAGGGTTGTTCCAGGCCTGGGCGCGGATCAACATCGGCCTGCAGTGTCTGGCCTACCCCCGACCCATTTCTGCGCCGATTCCCGACGCCACTGCCATGTCGGCGCAGCGAACAGGCGGCATCGGTCAAACCGCCGGCGTCGAGGATTTTGTGGGACTATCGGCTTACCAGCCCGGCGATTCACCGGGGCGAATCCACTGGCAGGCCTATTCGCGGGGCCGGGGGCTTCACACCAAAACGTTTGCCGGCCAAGCCGGCGCCGCCCTGATGCTGGATATGGAAGACATCGAGGGTGGCGATACGGAGAAAACGCTCTCCATCCTCTGTTTCCATATTCTCCAGGCACACCATCAGCGACGCAGCTTCGGCATGCGGCTGGCCGGACAAACCTTTCCTGCCGCCAACGGCAGGGTTCATCGGGACCGATGCCTCCGGGCGCTGGCCCTTTATGGAAACGGCTGAGGCATGCAACGGCAGCCCATTCGTCCGTTGCTCCTTGCCCTTGCGGTGGCCATGGCGCCCCTGGTGCTTCAACTGCCGTGGTGGGCGGTGGGGTGGTGCACGGTCTCGTGGGGATATCTGTGCTTTCGGGACAGTCGCGGATGGCCCATGGCGTCACGAGGCGTCCGACTGGCGATCTTCATCGTCGGCATGACGGCGGTGCTGATGTTTGCCGGCCTGCGGTTTGACGGCGGGGATTTTATCGCCCTGCTGGCCGTGATGGCCGGTATCAAACCCCTGGAGATTCGAAGCCGGCGGGACAGCATGGTGACGGTCTTTCTGGCCTATTTCCTGACCATCACCAGCCTGTTCGTTTTTGAAAATCTTTCCATGACGCTCTACCTGTTCGTGTCGGTCTGGACGACGACCGGCGTGCTGATCCATGTGAACGACCCCACCGGTGCGATCGGCCGGCAGCTGCGTTTGGCAGCCAGGTTGATTCTTGTGGCGGTTCCGTTGATGGTACTGCTTTTTCTTCTCTTCCCGCGGCTTTCCGGAAGCTTCTGGGGGTCCCCGTGGGCCAAGCAAAGCCGTTCCGGTTTTTCCAGCAGCCTGCGTATCGGCGATGTGTCCCGGCTGGTGCTGGTGGACGAACCCGCCTTTTCGGTGACGTTCGACTCACCGGTTCCAGATGCGGACCGGCGCTATTGGCGGGGCATCGTTTTCCAACGCTTTGACGGTGCCGGCTGGTATCCCGCCAACCGTCAGGACATACGCCGGGGCAGTATCGGCGGCACGGATCTGTCCCGCTATTCGGTGATCCTCGAACCTCACGGCCAGCGGAACCTGTTCGTCCTGGACCTGCCGGTGACGGCCAATCCCCTGGCCACCATCATGGACGATCACACCCTGATGGCCCGTCGCCCCATCTGGCAGCGTTTTCATTACCGTGCAGCCTCATTTCTGAACTCCCGGCAGAATTCTGCCGATGTGCCCAGTGATGCTTACCTGCAACTGCCATCGAACCGGAATCCGCAGACCGTTGCCCTTGGAAACCGGTGGGCCCGGACCCATGCTGAGCCCGAAACCGTGGTGGCGAAAGCCCTGGCGTTTTTCAATGAAAATAGTTTTTCGTATACCCTGCGGCCGGACCGGTTGGGGATTCACGCCGTGGACGATTTTCTTTTTGGTAGCCGGAAGGGCTTTTGCGAGCATTTTGCGACCGCCTTTACCGTACTCATGAGGGCTGCCGGTATACCGACTCGGATTGTGGGCGGGTATCAAGGGGGCCGGTGGAACGCCCTGGGAGATTTTCTAACAGTGCGCCATTCCGATGCCCACGTCTGGTGCGAGGTGTGGCAGGGGGGGCAGGGATGGGTGCGCGTGGATCCCACTTTTGCAGTGGCCCCCGACCGTATCGACGCCGGCATTGAACGCGCCCTTGCCGGAGAGGCGCTGCTCTGGTTTCTCGGTCGGTCTCGAGGCGATTGGTTGTCTCGCTTGACCGAAACCGTTCGCCAGACCTGGGAGGCGGTGAATACCCGCTGGAGCATGTGGTTCATGGGCTTTTCCGCCGAAGACCAGATCGCTCTTTTGAAACGGATAGGCATTTCCGCGGGACGGCGAAGCGGCTGGCTGCTGTTTATGGTGTTGCCGCCGCTGTTTATCGCCGGGGTGATCTTGCTGGGCGGCATGCGAAAAAAAGAAAACCCAAAACCGCTTGAAGACAACCTACTGAAGATTTATGGACGTTTTTTGGACAAGATGGCGAGAGCCGGTATTCCCAAAGCATCCCACCAGGGACCGTTGGATTATGGCCGCTTGCTGATGGATCGGCATCCGGCACTCGGGCGGGATGTGGATGCGATCATTGGATGCTACATCGGTCTGCGATACGGCCGTGAAGGCGATCTGGATGCGTTGAAGGCTTTTCGTCTGCGGGTGCGGCGTTTCAACCCGCGGCAGGCGATGGCTACCGGAAGCCGGAGGACTGAGGACTGATGTCGGATGTCCGAACCCAGAACCCAGAACTCAGTCCATAGACAGATCCTCCGGCGGCGTCAACGATCCCCGGTGAATGGCCGAATGGCCGAACCGTTGGGCAACTCGATCCACGGCCCGGTCAATTTTTTCCCATCCGCTTTTCTTTTTTTCAATGCTCGGAAACAAGCATGCCTGCTGGGGCGTGGTGTCGGCAATCAATGCCGATACCCCCACGCCGATGAGCCGGACGGCCTTGTCTAAAGACTGGCTCGCCAGCAGGGCCTCGGCAGTGCGGTAGATGGTTTCCGATGACTGGCTGGGGCTGTCCAGGCTGACGCTGCGGGTCGTCTGCCGGAAATCCGTATCTTTCAGTTTCAATGTGATGGTTCGGGCCAGAAATCTCTGGCGACGAAGCTGGCGGCCTACCTCCTGGCTCTGTGCCAGCAGATGTTTCTTCAACCGTTCCCGGTCCTGTGTGTCGGACGACAAGGTTCGTTCCGTAGAAATGGATTTGGTGGGTGAATGGGGGGTAACGGTGGCTTCGTCCTGTCCGTGGGCAAGGTCGACCAGCCGATGGCCGAATTTGCCCAATCGATCCACCAGAACGGTTCGTCTGGCTTTGCTGACCTCTCCCAGTGTGGCGATGCCCATTTGCCTGAGTTGCTGATGGGCATGCTTACCCACACCAGGCACCTTTTCCACGGGCAGGGCGGCGATGACACCGGAAACGGTTTCCCGGCCGATGAAGGTCAGGCCGTCGGGCTTTTGCATGTCCGACGCAATTTTGGCCAGGAACTTCAATGGGGCGATGCCGATGGAGCAGGTCAAGTTCACCTTGTCCCGGATGTCTGTTTTAATGGCGCAGGCCATTTCATGGGGAGAGCCGTAAAGCCTGCCGCATCCGGCCGCATCCAGGTACGCTTCATCGATGGAGACCTGCTCGACGATCGGCGAATAGCGGCCAAGGATTGCCATCACCGATCGGGATACCTCACTATAGCGACCTCTGCGAGGGGGGACGATGACCAAGCGAGGGCAACGTTTTTTGGCCATGAATATGGGCATGGCGCTGTGGATGCCATATCGGCGGGCCTCGTAGCTGGCGGCCGCCACGACTCCCCGGCCCGAGTCGCCGCCCACGACTAGTGCTTTTCCTTTCAGCTCCGGGTGGTCCAATTGTTCCACCGAGGCAAAAAATGCGTCCATATCGATGTGCAGAATCATAGGCGCACTTTACCGGTTCCCTTCTTTCCTTTCAAGAGTGTTCCGGGGTTCGGGGTTCCTGGACGTATCATAACAGCTGCGAGAAAAGAATATGATCACATCGGTTTCCGGGGTTGCCAGAGATTACAAAAATGTTGTAAACAATGATCTGTAATACATTTTTTGAGTTCCCTTGCGAGGCAAAAAAAGGAAAAAGATGAAAGCCATTGAACAAGTTACCCTTTTTTACGAGATATCCAATGCCCTCAACGAGCATCTGGACCTGAAAAAATCAATGTACAAGGTGCTGGATATCCTCTCCACGTCCATGCAGATGGAGCGCGGAACCATCTCTATTCTCAACCCCTTGAGAAACGAAATCAACATCGAGGTCGCCCACAGCCTTTCCAAAAGTGCCATGGAGCGGGTGAAATACAAGCTGGGTGAGGGGATCATCGGCCGGGTGATCGAAACCGGCGAGGCCGTGGCCATTCCCAAAATCAGTCAAGAACCCCTGTTTCTTAACCGGACCGCATCGCGCAAAATCAAGGGTATGGGCGAGGTCTCTTTTATTTGTGTCCCGGTGCAAAAGGGCAAACGGGTGGTGGGTGCCCTGAGTGTGGACAGGGCCTACGATCCCGAATACCCTCTGGAGGCGGGCACCAAACTGCTATCTGTGGTGGCCACCATGCTGGCCCGCCACGCCATCAACCTGGAAACCATCCACCTGGAAAAAGAGGCCCTGCGAGCGGAAAACAAGCGTCTGCGGGATGAACTGGAAAACAAGTACCGCATCAACAACATCATCGGCAACAGCAACAAAATGCGCGAGGTCTACCAGATGATCAGCCAGGTCTCGCGCAGCAACGCCACCGTGCTGATCCGTGGAGAAAGCGGCACCGGAAAGGAACTGGTGGCCAACTCCATTCACTACAATTCCACGCGGTCAAAAGGGCCGTTCGTCAAAGTCAATTGCGCGGCCATTCCCAACAACCTCATCGAGAGCGAACTGTTCGGTCATGAAAAGGGAGCCTTCACCGGGGCGGTCAAACAGAAGCCTGGGCGGTTCGAACTGGCCCACAAGGGCACCATTTTTTTAGACGAAATCGGCAGCATCGAACCCGACGTGCAGGTAAGGCTGCTGCGTGTTCTGCAGGAGCGTGAATTCGAGCGGGTGGGCGGCCACCGGACCCTCAAGGTGGATGTGCGCATCATCGCAGCCACCAACAAGAACCTGGAACAGGCGGTGGAGGAAGACTCCTTCCGCGGAGACCTGTATTACCGTCTCAATGTGTTTCCCATTTACATGCCCCCCTTGCGGGAACGCAAGACGGATATCCTGTTGCTGGCGGACTTCTTTCTGGAGCGGTATGCCGAAGAGAACGGACGGGAAGTCAAACGGCTCTCCACCCCGGCCATCGACATGCTCATGGTCTACCACTGGCCCGGAAATGTGCGTGAACTGGAAAACTGTATTGAACGGGCCGTGTTGCTCTGCGAAGAGGGCGCCATCCACAGTTACCACCTGCCGCCCACGCTTCAGACGGGCAGGGAGAGCGGTACCCTTCCGGACCTTTCTTTGGAGGATGCCGTGGGGACTCTGGAAAAGGAGATGATCATCGACTCCCTGAAAAACACCCGGGGAAACATCACCCTGGCTGCGGAGATCCTCAAAACCACGGTGCGCAAATTTGCCTACAAGGCCAAGAAGTACGGGGTGGATTATCGCACCTACCGCTAGTTTTCGTCCACAAAGGGCATCTTTCAACCCAGGCCGGCGTTCTCACTCTGGTGAAATCCTCAACATAGCGCTGCTACGGCTGCGGTTTCGCCATCGCTGCGGCCTTGGCCTGAACCGAAATCTACCATTTGTGGACGAAAACCCCTAAAGATTTTATTATAGGCGAAAGATGCCCTTTTCAGCGGTTTTCTGAGAACATAGAGATCAAGGCTTGCGAGTCCCGAGGAATTAGGCGTATTGGTTTTACGCCGCAGTGACGAGGGACGAAGCGTAACGCAGATATTGATGTTCTTATGAAACCGTTAAGATTTGGCGTCGGGGTTGCTGCGGATGCGGCCGATCAGCACCGCCTCGCCGCGGATGGCGTCGGCCAGCTGACGGGTGAGCGTTCCTTTTTGTGATCGGATCTGACCGGTCCCTTCGGATCGATTCACCAGCCAGGTGACGTACATTTTTTCAAGTGTGGCGTTGACATCGGTCAGAATACTGGCCATGCGTTCCCGGGCCTCCTTCAGTTCTTCGGTTTGGGAGGCAATGATCCCTTGCTGATTGGGGAATTTCTTGCCGATGCGCTTCAGCCGGTCCAGTTCCTTGTCCATCATCATCAGAATATCATCCAGCATGACCATATTGCGATAAAGGGCCGTGGATACCCGGTCGTGGGTAAAACGAATCAGCTCCCCTTTGACCTTCATGGAAGCGAGTTTGGATCGAAGGGGCTCTTTTTTATGGAACTTGTTGTAGGCCAGAAACCCTCCGCCACCGGCAAGGGCGAGCACGAGCACCATGGCGATGAGGATTCCGACGGCCCCACCGCTGGTATTGTTGATCGGTCTTATCGGACGGTGTAGTTTGGGGGCCATGCTTCTTTTCGACGACATCGGTGTTGTTCGTCATTCCGGTGAAAGCCGGAGTGAGGGCAGATTAATCAATTCGGCCAACTATTGCATTCGTTGACAGCGTTTCACTACCTTTATCGGCAGGTGGCCGAAAACCTGAATTTATTTTGGCAACAATTCCTCAGATCGCCGATTTTCTTTCTATCACGATCATTTGCAACCAGGAGAACGATATGCGTGTGGCATTGAGCATTGCCGGGTCGGATTCATCGGGTGGGGCCGGAATCCAGGCAGACTTGAAAACCTTTCAGGCGTTAGGGGTGTTCGGCATGAGCGCCGTGACCGCGGTGACGGTGCAGAATACACAGCAGGTGTATGCCATTCAGGAGATGCGGCCGGAGATCGTTCACGGCCAGATCGTCTGCCTATTCGAAGATATCCCCATTCATGCCGTCAAAATCGGCATGGTGGCCAGTGTTCCCCTGATCGAAACCATCGCCGACGCCCTGGGCCGCATTGAACCGCTCCCGCCGGTGGTTTTGGATCCGGTGATGATTTCCAAAAGCGGGTATGCCCTGCTTCAGCCCGATGCCCAGGCGGCCCTGGTCCGGCACCTGTTCCCGCTGGCTCGGGTGGTCACCCCCAACCTGCCCGAAGCCGAGGCCCTGCTGGGAAAGAAGATCGCGGATATCGATGCAATGAAAACCGCCGCACGGGAAATCTCGGCATTGGGGGCCAAAATGGTCGTGGTCAAGGGGGGGCATTTAGGGCGGGGGAGCGCCACGGATGTGCTCTTTGACGGGAAAAATTTCAGGCTGCTGGAGAGCCGGCGGATCGACACGGCCAACACCCACGGCACCGGCTGCACCTTTTCGTCGGCCATTGCCGCCTACATGGCGCGGGGCGAGTCTTTTTTCGATGCAGTGACCCAGGCCAAGGTTTACATTACCGGGGCGATTGAAAATGCTTTGCCTCTGGGAAAAGGATGCGGTCCCACCCACCACTTCTTCGACCTGTATCGTCGGGCGGGATTGGGTGTCGGCTGAAGGGGAGGGCGGATCGCGCTCACCCTCCAGCAATTCACCAAGAGCGCACCCATCATCCCTCATCCATATGGCTGCCTGTCGCGCCACTCGCCATCGTTGCTGATGGCGCATTCCCTACCCAGCCGCCGCTCCGCAGCGGCCCGGCGCTCGGGAATATGCCAATCGTAGGAGAGCACACGGCGGTCAATGCCGGTTCGCTTTTCTCCAGCGTTCCGTCCGTAAACCGGTCTCAGATTCTTTTCTTGGATGAGCATGCGTTGCCCTCCTGGTTGAACGCCAGTTTAAAAACAGTTTGACAGGACCAAAAAATGCTTTGTCCATACTCTATATTGTTTCCATGATACTTACTATCACATTATGTAGTGGTGATAAATCAATTTTAGCGGTTGTCGGATTAGGATGGTCAGGAAACGACGCATCAGCGCAAAAAACGTAATCGGTTGGATGGCGGGAAGGGGATCGGTTGTCCGGGGTGATCAACGGATCACGCAACGCTTTACCAAGGGGTCGGCCAAAGCCTTTAGTCGCCGCATCTCTTCCGCAAAAATGGTCGGGCCCCGCAGTTGGTTGAATTCGGGGTCGAGGCACACGGCTCGGTTGTTGAACGGCTGGAGCACATAGCAGTCGGCGCCCTCGATCGTTTTGGCGATGGTTTCAACCGAGGTTTCGTTGGTAAATGGTGCGGTACAGGTGGTGCGAAATTCATAGGCGGGGGCGGATTCCATGATGATGCGGATGCTCGTTGTCAGCTGTTCATGGATGTTTGGGTTTCGGCTGAAAGGTGAGTAGTCGTTTAAAGGCGCCTTGATGTCCATGGCGATAAAATCAACCAGGTGCTGCGTGATAAGCTGACGGAGCACTCCCGGCCGACTGCCGTTGGTATCCAGTTTCACCGGATAGCCCAGCGCTCTGACGGCCCGGCAAAGATCGAAAATACCCTCGTCCAGCGTGGGTTCGCCACCGGTGATGGCCACGCCTTCCAGCATGCCCCGGCGGGATTTTAAAAAATCCATGATCGCTGTCAATTCGAAACGCGCCGGGTATTCCCCCCGGGCCAGGTCTGCGTTGTGGCAATAGGGGCAGATGAAATTACAGCCGGTGATGAAAAGGACGCAGCTGATCTTGCCGGGAAAGTCGATAAAGGAGTTTTTCTGGAGGCCGGCCAGGAGCATGCGTTGTTATACCGACCCCATCTGCCGCAGGGCATCATCGGTGCAAACTGGATCTGTCGCTTCGGTTGGCTGGTCCATTGGCGGGTTGCACCGGCCATCCTCCTTCATGGCGACTGCCGCCTCTACCCCCGGCTCCTCGAAGGTGATTTTAAATGGCCGACGGCGGCAGTATTCAGCTTGCTTGCCGTCGTTCCACTGCTTCACCGGTCGCAGGTACCCCACCACCCGGGAGTAAACTTCCGTTTCGCGGTTGCAGTGTGAGCAGCGAGTCTGTTCACCATTGAGGTAGCCATGGGACGGACAGATCGAAAAGGTGGGGGTCAGGGTGAAGTAGGGCAGATGGTAATTATCCGACACCTTACGGATCAGCGACTTGACTGTCTCGATGTCGGTGACCTGCTCGCCCAAAAACAGGTGCAGCACGGTGCCGCCGGTGTATTTGACCTGCAGGTTGTCCTGAAGCATCAGCGTCTCGAAGATATCGTCGGTGTGATTCACCGGCAGTTGCGTGGAGTTGGTGTAATAGGGCACGGCTCCTTTTTGAACGTCTTCCTCGTTGGCGCACAGGATATCCGGAAAGCGTTTCTTGTCGATCATGGCCAGGCGGTACGAGGTCCCTTCGGCCGGGGTGGCTTCCAGATTGAAAATATCTCCGGTGCGGTCCTGGATCTCGGTGATCATGGCCCGCAGTTCGTCCATGGTCTTCACGGCAAAGGCCTGGCCGCTGGCGGTGGTGATGTCCGTTCCCAGAAAGTTCAGACACGCTTCGTTCATACCCACGATACCGACGGTGGAAAAATGGTTTTTCCAGTAAACGCCGGCGCGGTTCTTGATGGATCTTAAGTAGAACTTGGAATAGGGGTAGAGGTTCTTGTCGGTAAACTGTTCCAGCACTTTGCGTTTGATGGTCAGGCTTTCAATGGCCAGGTCTACCTTGGCCTGGAGACTGTCGAAAAATTCGGTTTCATCCTTGGCCTGATGGCCGATCCGCGGGAGGTTGATGGTCACCACGCCGATGGAGCCGGTCAGGGGGTTGGCGCCGAAAAGACCGCCTCCGCGCTTGAGCAGTTCGCGGTTGTCCAGCCTCAGGCGGCAGCACATGGAACGGGCATCTTCCGGAGACATGTCCGAATTGACGAAGTTGGAGAAGTAGGGGATGCCGTATTTGCCGGTCATCTGCCAAACGGTTTCCAGGTTGGGGTTGTCCCAGTCGAAATCCTTGGTGATATTATAGGTGGGGATGGGGAAGGTGAAGACGCGACCCTTGGCGTCGCCTTCGATCATCACCTCGGCAAAAGCCCGGTTAAAGGTGTCCATCTCCGACTGGAATTCGCCGTAGGTGGCATTTTTGTCCTTGCCGCCAATGATCACCGGGTGATCCTTCAACGTGCCCGGCACACAAAGATCCATGGTGATATTGGTGAAGGGCGTCTGAAATCCCACCCGGGTGGGAATGTTGATGTTGAAGACGAACTCCTGGAGGGCCTGCTTGACCCCGGCGTAGCTCAACGTATCATAACGGATGAAGGGTGCCAGCAGGGTGTCGAAGTTCGACAGGGCCTGGGCGCCGGCGGCTTCTCCCTGGAGGGTGTAGAAGAAGTTAACGATCTGGCCGAGGGCCGAGCGCAGATGTTTGGGTGGTCCGCTTTCCACCTTGCCCTCGACGCCCTTGAACCCGTTGCGCAGAAGGTCGGTCAGATCCCAGCCAACACAGTAAACCGACAGCAGGCTCAGGTCGTGGATGTGAAGATCCCCGTCGGCATGGGCCCGCCGGATCTCCGGCGGATAAATCTTGTTGAGCCAGTATTCTGCGGTGACATCCGAGGAGATGTAGTTGTTGAGCCCCTGGAGGGAGTAGCACATGTTGCTGTTCTCTTTGATCTTCCAGTCCAATTTGCGGATGTAGTGCTCCACCAGGTCCACCTGAGCCTCGGTGGCGATACGTCGGATCTGGGCGTGCTGCTCCCGGTAGATGATATAAGCCTTGGCTGTTTTATAATAGGGAGAGTCCAGCAGCACCCGCTCCACGATATCCTGGATTTCCTCCACCTCGGGGGTGGCGCCCAGGCGAAGCTCATGGGCCAGGGTCAGGACCCGCAGGGTCATCTTCTTGGCGTCCCGTTCCCCGAATTCCCTCGAGGCATGTCCGGCCTTGGCGATGGCTGCGGTGATCTTGGATGGGGCAAACTCGACAATTCGGCCGTCACGCTTTTTGATCTGTTCTATCACGGGGCTCTCCTCGGGTGCAGCGTTCGGTGCTGGTTATCTGAAACGACGAAAAAATTCCGCTACCGGCATTTTTCCAAGGCGTGCGACACATCGGGCAACTTCGGATTCGGTGTAATTCCAGCCCCATGGACGACGAGGCGGTAATGGGCTTCATATAACAAGATGTAGTTGTCTGTCAAGGCGCATTTTCCATATGTAGTGGCTCTGGTCGGTCCGCGCACAGACGGCCAACTCGTTGTGTTTGCTAATAAAACCAATCCGTGGGGGATCTATTTGTATCGCTTTCCAGCGAAAAAGCGCTGGTTTTTCCTGAACGGCTGTTATGGTCATATGTTGTGCTAAAAGCTGCTTGACATACAATATGTTGTATGAGAAATTGATTTGCGTGCTGGTGCGGCAGGGCTGCGGCATTGACTGTTTCCATCGTGTTCACCCGGTATGGTAGGTCCCCTTTTCCCCTGCGTGTCGTGCCGGCATTACGTCCGATTCGGGCAGGATTCCCACGCCAGAGAAACAGCGAAGCCGTCACTTGCAGGTGCTTGGGGTTTCTTTTTCCCGAAGAATTCGGAGTTGGATGCGAACCGCCTTGAACCCGAAGGGTTGCAAGCGGAACCATGGTTCTGGATCCGGGCAGTAGGTCCGTAAACCGCTTACCCTATAATGGAGTTGTGACACCCTATGGCACACAAAGAGAAAATTCTCATCGTGGACGATGGAAACGTAGACCTGAACACCCATGTCTGGGATGACCAGGTTTTCTGCAAAAGCCTCATTGGCGCCAATGCCGTCAACAAGCGCCAGGCCAAAGAGGTCGCCCGGTTCATTCGATCCACCATCGACCGTATGGACCTTCGGCACATTTCTTCTCCAATGGTGGATGAGATGGTCAAGGCCAAACTGGCCGAATACGGTCTGAATGCCCAGGGACCGGTGAGATTGACCCGGGACATGTTCATCCGAAACGGAATCGATCTTTCTTCCAACGCCAGGACCGTACTGGAGCGGCGCTATTTGAAGAAAGATACGGACGGCAGGATCCAGGAGACGCCGGCGCAGATGTTTCACCGGGTGTCCCGACACATCGCTCAGGCGGAGAAAAAATACGACGAGAACGCCGATGTCCAGAAAATCACCGAGCAGTTCTATACCCTGATGACGGATTTCAAGTTCCTGCCCAACTCGCCCACCCTGATGAATGCCGGCAGGCGGCTGGGGCAACTGGCGGCCTGTTTTGTGCTGCCCATCGAGGACAGCATGGAGGGTATTTTCGACTCGCTGAAAAATGCAGCCGTTATTCATAAATCGGGCGGCGGCACCGGCTTCTCCTTTTCCCGGCTGCGGCCCCAGAACTCCATGGTGGGCACCACCGGCGGCATTGCCTCCGGTCCCATTTCCTTCATGAAGATCTTCAACACCGCCACTGAACAGGTTAAGCAAGGGGGGACCCGCCGTGGCGCCAACATGGCGATCCTGCGGGTGGATCACCCGGATATCATCGAGTTTATCCACTGCAAGTCCACCAATACCGAGTTGAACAATTTCAACATCTCCGTGGGCATTACCGAAGCATTCATGGAGGCGGTCAAAGCCGATGACAAATACGATCTGGTGGATCCCCGGGATCGCCAGACGGTGGCGTCGCTCAATGCCAGGGAGGTCTATTCGGCGTTGATCCAACAAGCATGGAAAAACGGTGATCCGGGGATCGTATTTCTCGACCGCATCAACCGAGACAACCCCACGCCGGCACTAGGCGAGATCGAGAGCACCAACCCTTGCGGTGAACAGCCTTTGCTGCCCATGGAAGCCTGTAACTTAGGGTCCATCAACCTTTCCAAGTTTGTCATCGACGATCAGGGTGAAGCGAAAATTAATTTTGATGCCTTGAAAGAGACCGTGTGGACATCGGTTCGCTTTCTGGACAACACCATCGACATGTCCCGCTATCCCTTGCCGGCCATCGACGCGATGGTGAAAGGCAATCGCAAGATCGGTCTGGGAATTATGGGTTTTGCCGATCTGCTGTTCCAGTTGGCCATTCCCTACAACAGCGAGAAGGCCCTGGCCGTGGCCGAGGAAATCATGGGTTTCATCCAGACCGAATCCCACCATGCATCTCTGGCCCTGGCCGAGCAGCGCGGGGTGTTTCCCAATTATGAGCAGAGCCGTTACCGCGGTGACAGCCTGCGGGCCTATCGCAACGCCACCACCACCACCATCGCACCTACCGGAACGCTGAGCATTATCAGCAACTGCTCGTCCGGTATCGAACCCCTTTTTGCATTGAGTTTCGTGCGTACGGTCATGGACAACGACAAGCTCACGGAGGTCAATCCCCACTTCGAGGCTGCGGCCAGACGGCAGGGATTCTACTCCGAAGCGCTCATGGAGGCCATTGCCGGTGCCGGAACCATCGCCCACATGGACGATATTCCGGATGCGGTGAAGCAGGTCTTCGTCACCGCCCACGACATCTCGCCGGAATGGCACCTGCGCATGCAGGCGGCCTTTCAAGAGCACACGGACAACGCCGTATCCAAGACGGTCAACCTGGCCCGGGACGCCACGGTGGCAGATGTGCAGAAGATTTACGACCTGGCCTGGGAACTGGGCTGTAAGGGCGTTACCATCTACCGGGACGGCAGCAAGGAGAACCAGGTGCTCTCTTTTTCAGCGGCAAAAAAGGAGGAGGATGCCTTCATGACCGCCGTCCGCAAGCGGCCCGACACCCTTCATGGATTTACCACCCGGGTGAAGACCGGACTGGGGCAACTCTACGTGACGGTGACCGATTATCACGGCAAACCCTTCGAGGTTTTTGCCACCATCGGTAAGTCGGGCCGGTCCACCACCGCAAAGACCGAGGCCATTGGCCGGCTGGTCTCACTGGCATTTCGGTCCGGCGTTACCGTGGACAAGGTGGTGGAACAGCTCAAGGGGATCGGCGGTGAGCACCCCGTTTTTCAAAATGGGGGACTGGTGCTCTCCATCCCCGATGCGATCGCGCGGGTATTGGAACGACATTATCTAAAAGATGAGAAAACGAAGCGGAAAGGGAATAGCCTGATGGGCGAAGTTTGCCCCGAATGCAGCCAGACCATCAGCTTCGAAGAGGGGTGCATGACCTGTCACTTCTGCGGGTTCACCAAGTGCGGCTAAGCGGCGAACATCCAGCAGCGGCGCCTTTTGGCCCATGCCGGCGTTCTCGCTCTGGCAAATCCTCGACCTAGCGCTGCTACGCCTGCGGGTTGCCTTCCCTGCGGCCTTGGCCTGGACCAAAATTCACCACTTCTGGGCGTACGCCCATGTCAGGGAACGAGAATGCAGAAGGTTAACGTTCAAAGGTCAATTCAAGGATAGCCACGCATTTTATTAATACGATAGCACGCCTCCATTTGGTTTTTGACCTTTGACATCTACGCGCATCGAGCAAGAGGAATAGGACAGGCATGCTATTGTTTTTTCGTTGTACTGCCCATCATCCGGTTGTGGGGCATGCGCGTCTCCGGGGTCACCCACAGGTAATCGGCCCAGGATAGTTGTGCCTCACCGCCTACCGGTGCCAGGTAGATGGTCTTGAATGAGGCGTGCGATCGGGCAAAGGCCCGGTCGGGAATGCCGAATTTGCGGATGATGTGCCCGTTTCCCGCCAACACCACCATCTTTCCCGATTCCAAGTTTTCAGCGACAGCGTCGGCCATGGCATCTTCCCAGGTACACTGGGCTTCGTAGAAAAAATCGAACGTGTCCCTGCCGCTGAACGCATGCAGATTGAAGATCTCTTCCAGATAGGCCCGGTGGTCAGCATGGGTTGTATCGATGATGTCCGGCAGATGCATTCGATCCGCTTCCGACAGACTGGCGAGCCCCCCAACCCTTATTCTGGAAGGGATGTAAAAAGGCACATTCAGGGCGATGATCCGAAGTCCTTTTTCCTTTGCATATTCAAGGATATCGCGGTACAGATCAAAACTGAAGCGCCAGTTGGCATACCAGTGGGTTTTTTCTATGAAATCGGTTTGGTCAAGCTCACCGGCCGTCCACTGATCCAGCACCGGCTGGTAGGTGTGATCGAACATCTCCATGCCGATGCTCAGATGCGCAGTGGTTGGCTCAAGTCCTTTGATGACTTCCAACTGAATGGCGTGGTGGGACGGGTTCGTATGGCTTTCTCCCACATAGACCACCCGGGCATCGACCAGGTCGGCAAACAGTCGTTCCTGTGACACCACCGACAGCGTGGCAGTCTTCAGGATGGTGTTTTCCATTAAGCGGGTCGGATTGTCCTTGATGGAGAGCGTCTTCGGCGTCACGGCACATCCACCGATTCCAAGCATCATCATCGCGGCAACCGTCGACATCAGCTGCCGATTGAACAGCCACTTTTTCGGGTGCGCTGGTTCTCTATTGCATAATGGGATCATTTGATAGCAAGCTCCGGAGGTATGCGTGAAAGTGAAATATAAAAGCGAACTGCTTTTCCGCAAGGCCTTTATCCCGTGGTACGACAGGGAGCCCGCCATGCTGCTGACCTTGGCTTTTGCCGTAGCGGTGCTGCTGTTCAGCATCACCGGCGTTGCCGCATCCCTGGATACGCCCAGTTACCGGGACTACATCTGGGTCCCCTGTCTCTTGGGAGTCCTGTCTCTGGCGATTACCATCTCCATACTCATTCGACTGATCAGAAGAGGGTAGCCCAGATCAACCCAATTTGCCTATTTCTGGATGGACACTATCTGGCCTTTTCCACGAAAGCCTTGAAGCTCATGGTCAGGTAGCTGTCGGAACCAATATATTTGAGGATTTTCAGCATCTCATCCGCAGCAATATACCCGGGACGATTTCCGATCCTGTCTCCGTTTTCCGAAATGAACCACGTGCTGGGAAGTCCCCTGACACTGTACTTTTCGGCAATGTCCTGCTCCTTGTCCGAGTTGACGCTGATGGGTACAAAGTTGCGGTTGACGTAGGCGATGACCGTGGGATTCTGAAACGTCTCCTTTTCCATTTGAAGACAGTAGCGGCACCAGTCTGCATTAAAGACCAGAAACACTTTTTTGTTTTCGGCCTCTCCCCGTTGTCTGCCCTCGGCGTAGGTAAGCCACTGGATACCGGTATCGCCGGTTTGGGTTCCAGACGCATTAACGGCCCCAGCAAACACGGTTAGCAATATGGTCAGGGCAATTGTCGCCAGGTTCCATCGTTTTTTCATAGACTCATGTATCCTATGCGCTGATCAGATTCAGCTTGTCAGTAACCAGCAGCAGGCCGAGGATCAGCAGCAGCAGGCCTGCGGTCAAGTTGATATACTTTATCGACCAGGATGCCTTTTTAATGAAGGATAACAGTGAATCGACGAATACTGCAAGCATCAAAAAAGGTATTGCCAATCCAGCGGCATAAACGGAGAGCAGACCGATACCATCGGCCACTGTTTCCTGGTTGCCGGCCACAATGAGGATAGATCCCAACAGTGGGCCGATGCATGGGCTCCATCCCGCCCCGAAGGCCATTCCAACGAAAAAAGTTCCCATAAAATGAAGAGGCTTCTTCTGCACCTGAAGTCGCTGCTCGAACTCCAAGAACCCGAACCTGAGCAACCCGGTCATGTGAATGCCTAACAGGATGATCAGAAGGCCTCCGATGATTCGTATCCAGTCCCGGTATTTGAAGATGGCCCCACCGATGAATGAGGCAGAAGCGCCCATAAGGACGAAAACCAATGAGAAACCAAGAACATAACTCAACGTTGCGCGGATGACCCGGGCGCGGACGCCCGTTGCCCGGGCGCCGGTTAATTCATCCAATGAAAGTCCGGTGATAAAGGTAAAATAGGCCGGTATCAACGGCAGGATACACGGGGAAAAAAAGGATAATAGGCCAGCGAACAGGGCCGCGGGGTAGGAGATCGATTCTGTAAACATGCCTGCAGTCAATCCTCCGGCGTTGGTGGCATCATGAAATGATTGTTGTCTTTGCTGGTGAGCCGCCGAACCCGTATTGGGTTACACTAAAAGCGCCCCGATCATCGAACCGGCCTCAGCCGCCGGTGCCTCGGAAAGAAAAGGACCCATGCCCCGGCCGCCAGAATGACCAGATTTCGCAGCGTGTTCACGGCGATATTCGATGGCTCATTGGCCGCCAGGGAAAAACAACCACAGGCGATGTTCAATCCGCGATAGCCGTTATAAAGGACGAGTCCGGTAAAAACGACCATCATCGAGCTTATCAGCAGTGCCGCACCCTTTTCAAGTCGGCCGAAAACCAGTGCCAGTCCGCATACGGCCTCGATCCAGGGGAAAACCACGGCTGTCGCTGAAACCAACGGCGGCGGGAGCAACTGGTAGTTTGCCACAATTGCCGTAAAAGCCGCCGGGTCGGCGATCTTGCCGGCGCAGGAAAACAGGAAAATTGCCCCCAGTGCGATCCGGATGACGTCCGTGACGGTTTTGACAACGGCTGATGGTTCAGGGTTCAAGGCTGTGTTTGGCCGTTGGAAAAGTTTTTGATCATGGCCTCCCCGAGTTCCTTGGAACGGTCGGTGGCCGCTTCCACGGCATTGATGAGCGTGGTGCGAAGGCCGCCTTTTTCTAACGTGTGAAGGCCGGCGATGGCCGTACCGCCCGGTGAGGTGACCGAATCTTTGAGTTGACCGGGATGGGCATTGGTTTCAAGGAGCAGTTTGGCTGCGCCCAAGATCGTCTGGGAGGAGAGGAACAGGGCATCTTTTCGGGAGAGCCCCACTTTGACGCCGGCATCGGCCAAGGCATCGACAATCATGAAAATATAGGCCGGACCGCTGCCGCTGAGCCCCGTGATGGCGTCCATCAGGTAGTTTTCCTTGAGGAAAATGGATTTGCCCACCGAATCGAAAATCGCCATGGCCAGTTCAACGTCCTGCTTGTCTGCATGGCCGCCGGCGGCGATAGCCGTGGCGCCTTCACGGACGGCCACCGCCACGTTGGGCATAACCCGGATCAGGCGAAGGTCTTTTTTGAGCAGTGACTCAATGGCCGCCAAAGGAACACCGGCGGCAATGGAGATGATCAGTTTGCTCATGTCCAGGTCGTCGGCGGTTTCCTTGAGAACGCTGGCCATAATCTGGGGTTTGATGGCATAGATGACGATATCTGCTGACTTGACGACTTCGATATTGTCCGTGGTGGTGGTGACCTTGTGCTTTTGCCTTACGGGCTCCAACTGCCGCTCGCTGGCGTCGGAGCAGATGATGTTTTCGGGCAGGGCCGCACCCGATCGGATTAATCCGTCAATGAGGGCGTTGCCCATGTTTCCGGTTCCGATCATACCTATTCTTTTATTGGTCAACATGGATTCGATCTCCTTTTGGGTTCGCGTCATCGCAGATGTTCACCTACGTTCTACACCTTTATCGTGTCAAGGGAAATCATCCGGCCGTTACGCGTTCCAAGACGGCAACCCCAAAAACGGTAGGTTGGTCCGCCGGTCGACGGTTGGGCTTGACATCAGTGATCGACAATTGTAATGGTTTAACCATTACAAAATCTTGCTGCCTTCGGGCTTTTCATTCATCATCTGATCCGGAAGCCTGCCGATGGCGATCCTGCTGGAGGATGCCAGGTGAATAGGTAAAAATACGATGTTCAAAGCAGCCAAGCAGACCCGGATTTTTCAGGATGTGGTGGAACAGATCCAGGAGACCATCCTTGCGGGAAAACTGATGCCCGGCGAAATGCTCCCTTCGGAACGTGAGCTCAAAGAGATGCTCCAGGTGAGCCGGGGAACGTTGCGAGAGGCCTTGCGGGTGCTTGAGCAAAAGGGCCTCATCGAGATCAAGCTGGGGGTGGGCGGTGGTGCCGTGGTGCAGGAAATCAGTTACGACCGGATCAACGAAAGCCTGGCCCTGCTGATCCGATACCAGAAGGTCTCACTCCAGCACCTCACGGAGTTTCGATTGGGCGTGGAGGGACGCGTGTCGGCATTGGCCGCAGAACGGGCGACCCCGGCAGATGTCATCCATCTCAAATCCCTGCTGGAACGGGCCCGTCAGTTTGCCGAAAAGGGCAGCGATTTCCAGAAGGCGTTCGTGGAGGTGGATAAGCAGATTCATCTGTCCCTGGCTGAAATTACAGAAAATCCGGTATACATCTCCCTGCACCACACGGTCCATGACAACATCGACCAGTACTATGAAACCTTTTTGGTCATGAAACAGCGCGAAATGAAGGAAAATTTCACAGATCTGGGCAACATCATCAACGCCGTGGAAAGAAAGCGTGCGGACGAGGCACGGCTACTGGCCGAGGCCCACGTGTTGCGATTCAACCACTACATGGAAACCCGAAAAATATAACGACAATGTCCTTCAAGCGACTTCAGTCCCACCCCATTCTGGATATACCGGTGGACGCAGAGGCGGCACCTTTTCACCGGATGACGGTTCGGCGCCACCACTTTGGCCATCAACGCCTTTGCACGAAAAGCCCTTGAAAATAGCGCCCGATTCTATTTTAATGAACAGATTAACACCGATATCATACAGGAGCGAGACCATGACCCCAATCAAATCCACCACACGCAAGACCTTGACCTATTCGCGGTGCAATGTCGATAAAGGCTATACCGACCTGTATCTGGATGTGGACCTGTCCGCCGGCACCATCGCCACCGGCCCCATCGAGGAGAAAATCAAGAAAACCTTCATCGGCGGCAAAGGCTTCGATCTCTGGCTGTTGTGGGATGCCCTGAAAGGCGACAATAAATGGAACGATCCGCAAAATGCCATCTGCATCGCTTCGGGTCCCATGGGGGGCACGCCTGCCTATCCCGGTTCGGGCAAAAGCATCGTGACCTCAATCTCCCCGCTTACCGGTTCGGTGATCGATTCCAACGTGGGAGGCTATTTCGGTCCGTATCTGAAGTTTTCCGGTTTCGATGCCCTTCGGATCACCGGAAAAACCAAAGGGGATACCGTGGTTGTCATCGACGGCATTGAAGAGAAGATCGACATCCTTCAAATCCCGGGATTGCCTGAGGATGCCTATGCGCTTTCCGACGTGCTGACGGATCACTTCTCCCAGGGCAAGAAGGTTGGTATTTCAGTGATCTCGGCCGGCCCCGGTGCGGCCAACACCCGTATCGGCTGCCTGAACTTTTCCTGGTATGACAATGCCCGCAAGCGGGTTCGTTACAAGCAGGCGGGGCGCGGGGGCATCGGAACGGTGTTTGCCGACAAGGGCCTCAAGGCCGTGGTGGCCCGCTGGGAGCAGGTTTCCCTAAAAACCAACAATCCCGCCGACCTGGAGGCCCTCAAGACCGTGGCCCGGTGCCACTCCAAAGAAATTGTGGAACTGGATCCCAAGCAGAACGAAATGGCCCGCCTCGGTACCGTCCACCTGGTGCCGATCATGAATGATTTTGATCTGCTGCCAACCCATAACTTCCAGTACGGCTCCCATCCGGGGGCGTCGCTCATCGGGCGGGAGGCTTTTGAGAAGCTCTTCGATCCGGGTTATGACGGCTGCTGGAAGGGCTGTACCGTGGCCTGCGCCCACGGCGTCAAGGACTTCGTGCCATACACCGGTGCGTACAAGGGCCGCAAGGTCTTCGTTGACGGGCCCGAATATGAAACCATTGCCGGCTGCGGCTCAAACCTGGGGATTTTCGATCCCTTCACCATTCTGGAAATCAATTTTTACTGCGATGCCTATGGTTTGGATACCATCAGCGTGGGCACCGCCATCGCCTTCGTCATGGAGTGCTTCGAGCGCGGAATGATCAACACCGACCATACCGGCGGCATGGACCTCTTTTTCGGCAACCGTCTCAACGCGCTGGAACTGATTCACCAGATGGCCTCCGGGGAGGGCTTCGGTGCCATTGTCGGGCAGGGCATCCGCCGCATGAAAGGCATATTTGCCGAACGGTTCGGTGCCGACCCGGCCATGCTGCAGTATATCGGCATGGAGTCC